>Ga0209278_1000163_pt1 | contig 82901 bp, 74 predicted proteins | sample JI81BgreenDNA_FD_187504 | JGI IMG/M metagenome (GOLD analysis project Ga0209278, IMG submission 187504) | Wastewater effluent complex algal communities from Wisconsin, to seasonally profile nutrient transformation and Carbon sequestration -... | ecosystem: Engineered > WWTP > Effluent > Algae... | reverse complement strand
GTTGCAGGGAAGCGGATTTAACGCCACATCTGTAAAAGAGCAATTAAACATTTTTGTATTGAGTTTTGATAGCATACGCACAGCCAACAAAGAAGGTAGAAAAGTATTTGAGCAAAACGGTTCATTGCAATCTTTTGAAGCATTGCTTGGCAAAGACGAAGAAATTTCGTTAATGAAAGTAATGCAATACTTAAACCCAATGATAGTGGTGGACGAAAGCCACAACGCAGAAACGGATTTAAGTGTAGATATGCTCAAAGAATTTAACCCTTGTTTCATTCTTGACTTAACCGCCACACCTCGCAAAAACAGCAACATTATTAGTTTCATTGATGCCTTGGAATTGAAAAAGGAAAACATGGTGAAACTGCCTGTTATTGTTTACAATCATCAAGACAAAACAGAAGTAATCAATTCGGCTTTGCAATTGCAAAAACGTTTGGAATTACAAGCCATTGAAGAAGAAAAGAAAGGCGGTAAATACATTCGTCCTATTGTATTATTTCAGGCGCAACCTAAAAATGGCAAAGACTTTTTGAACGAAGAAGAAGAAAAATCAAATGTTCAAAAGCTCAAAGAAAAACTCATTGAGCTAAAAATCCCTGCTGAACAAATTAAAATTAAAACGGCAAATATCAACGAAATAAAAGGCATTGACTTAATGAGCAAAGACTGTGAAGTCCGCTACATTATTACCATAAACGCATTAAAAGAAGGTTGGGACTGTCCGTTTGCTTACATATTGGCATCATTGGCTGACAAGAGTTCAGCAGTTGATGTTGAACAAATTTTAGGCAGAGTTTTACGTCAGCCTTATGTGATGAAACATAATTTTCCGTTGCTCAATTTAAGTTATGTATTAACAGCTTCATCAAAATTCCTTGACACTTTGGACAACATTGTGAAAGGATTAAACAAAGCAGGTTTCAGCGACAAAGATTATAAATTAGCTGACCCTTCCATGTTAGAAGAAGCCAAGAAACAAGACCCTTTAAAACAATTGAATGTTTTCCCTACAACCGAAGAAACTGGCGAGGATATTACATTTGACATTGACACCGCAAGGATTTCAGTTCCTTCGGAAACTGAATTACTAAACACAACCGTTTCAGAAATTGAAAAAACCGCAATACAACAAAATGAAGCCTTTGAAAAAACGGTTTCCGAAATGGAAGCAAACAACACAAGGGCTTTGCCAAACGAAATACAAAGGCTTGTGAAAACATATAGCATTAAAGATATTTTCCAAGAGCAAGCAGAACAAATTCATTTGCCACAATTTTATTTAAAAGTTCCTGCTAACGATTTGTTCGGAAAAAAAGAAGAAGAATTGCCTTTAGAAAAGGAAAATCTTTTAGAAGGTTTTGCATTAAGCAAAGCCGACACCAACATAGCTTTTGACAGCATTACTTCTGAACTTTATAAAGTTGACTTAGACGAAACTAAAAAAGAACATACACCAACATTTGTAAGACTTGACGGTGAAGTAAAAGAGAGTGTAATGTCTTACATTCTTGACCCATCAAGAAAAGATAGTAGAGTAAAGAATTTCACTAAGCGCCTAATGGACTTAATCGGGAATATGTTACCAATTCCTGACAAGGAAATTGAAAAATATATCAACCGAATTTTAGAAGATTTCAAAGACGAGCAATTCCGCGACTTAGCAGCTAATGAATACACCTACAAAGATAAAATCAAGTTCAAAATAATTTCGCTTTCGGAACAGTTTTCTGAAAAGAAGTTTAAAGACTTTTTAGACACAGACAAAGTATTTATCAAACCATCCTTCACCTTACCAAAAAGCATTTCACCTGGAGAAACATCGAAAGACATCACCAAGTCGCTTTACGAGAAAGAAGGAAGCATGAACGGCTTTGAAGAACGTGTAATCAATGAAATCGGCAACATGACAAACATTGCCTTCTGGACACGGAACATAGAACGAAAAGGTTTCAGAATAAACGGCTTTGTAAATCATTATCCTGACTTCATCATTCAAACAAAAAGTGGTAAGACAATTTTATTGGAAACCAAAGGCGACCACTTAGATGCAGAGCAAAAAATAAGACTTGGCGGACTTTGGGCAAGTAAAGCAGGAAATAATTATCGCTACTTCATGGTTTACGAAAGACGGACAGTTGATGGAGCATATAAATTGGAAGACTTCATAGATATAATTAAAAATATTTAAACAATAATTAATTACACTTTAATAAAACGAATGCCGGAGCTTAAAGCCTAATCGCTAAGGCATTCGTTTTTCAATCACAAATTCACCCTAAAACCTACTGAAACCGAAAATCCATTGGAGTAAATGGGTTTTGTTGGAATTTTTTCGGCTATTGCGCCTGAGCCTATGCCTCCTAATTCAATGTAATAGTTGAAATTTTTGGCCATAAAAAATTCGAAACCAAAAACACCATATCCTCCCAAACTGCTTATATCAGAAAATTCAGAATTGGGTAAAATGGCTATTATTCCACCTTCGCCATACAATCGCAAAAAATTACCAATGTTCCCCCCTACTCCAATTAATCCAAGTTTTACATTGCTATAAGTGCTCCAAGTTTGTTCATTGGTTTTGTTGTTAATGTGTTGCAGCCACATAACATTGGTATTTAAACGCACGGCCATTGAATTTTTAAGAAAATAAGGCGAAGTGAAATTTAAACCCAAACCAAAATCATGTTGAAATTGATTGAGATTAAAACCTAAGGCAAATTTATTTCTAGCTTCTTTGGTTTTTAATGAATCTAAATTGTTTTGCGTCCAGCCTTCTTGAGTTAAAAAAAATGCTAGAAAGACGCAAAATGCTATTACTAACTTTCTCATTTTTTATTGTTTTTTAATTTGCAAATATTCGGCAATGGCTAAAGCATAAGCCTCAAACTTTTCAATGCCAAGCTCAGTTATTTTGCAAATGGTTAAAGGGTAATTATTGTGAAATTTTTTCTCCACTTCAATGTAACCTGCTTCTTTTAATTTACTGATTTGTACACTTAAATTTCCGGCTGTGGCCTGTGTTTGTTCTTTTATAAAATTGAATTCGGCCTCTTCGGCTGCCATTAAAATTGAAACAATAGCCAATCGGAGTTGTGAATGCAAAATGGGATCCAACTCTTTCATAAGCTTAGTTTTTAGATTTTAAAATATAACCAGGAATTAAATAAGAAACAATAATTGCTACTGCTCCAATAATTAGTTGAATGTCTTGTGGCGCAAAAAATGAAAATCCTGCTAAAACCCAAGCAAAAACACCTCCATAAATTAAAGGCTTAAACTTTAAAATAGCACCAGAAATAAAAGTTCCCCATGCATACAACATAATAACCATAGGATTAATGAGCAACCAATTTTTTTGCGAAGCAACTGCAACAAAAGCAATAACCATCGATAAACCAAAACCCATCCAAACCATGGCCATAATGTTTCCTAAATGTGTTTTTACACTTTGGTTTTTAGACTCTCTAGAAGATTTTATGGCAGAATAAACTCCACCAGAAATCATTAATACAGGCCAAACAATTGGCGCTAATTCCGGTTTTCCTAGTTGAATTCCAATCCAATGCCCTACATTGGCTATTAAACTCAACCAGCCCCATAATAAATAATAGCTACCGTCATCTTTCAAAGATTTTTTTGTGTTAGAAATCATGTCTTGCATAATGTTCCAACTTTCTTGATGTGTTAACTTGTTTTCCATTTTTAGATTAATTTTCGTCAAATGTAAACTAGTTTATAATATAAACCAAATTATTTTTCAAATTAAATGAAGAAAAATATTCTGTCTTATATTTACCTATTATTTTTTTAAAACAATGAAAACAGCCAAATACATTAAAGTACTTACAAAACATACACTTGATTCTTTCCAAAAAAGTGCTGTTTTTAGCATTTATCAAAGCTTTTTGCCTAATGAGTTTACCATTAGACAAGCTTCAGCCGAAGATTTAATAGAATACAATTCATTTTTATTTCAAAAACCTGAAGACAGATTAGCACCCATTGAAAATAAAAGAACCTATTTTATAGCTTTAGCTAAAAAAAGAATTGTTGGTAGGGTGATGATTGAATGGGAACACCAAGGCAAAGAATTAGATTTTTGTAAAATTTACAGTCTAAAAGTTTTGTTTAAATTCAGAAATAAGGGTATTGCTTCTGCATTAATGAAAGCAGCTGAAGAAAAAATTAAGCAACAAAATTTCAATATTGTATTTTTAAGTACATCGCATCATAATTATAAGGCTGTATTTTTCTACAAAAAAAATGGCTGGAAAATTTTAAATGCCAAAGATTTGCACTCCAATTATCTTTCAGAACTGAATACTTACACGCAAAAAATGGTGGCTTTTGAGAAAAGGTTAAACTGATTTTTTTCAAAATTTCAATAATAAAAATAAAAAAAGCTGTTTCAATTGAAACAGCTTTTTTATTAGCTTAATCTAATTTTTTGACCTGGCCTTATTTTAGATTTTGCACTCATTTTGTTGAGCTTATATAATCTTTTTAAAGGAACCCTATTTCTTGAAGCTATTCTCGATAAAGTGTCGCCTTTTCTAACCTTGTAATACCTAGTTTTTCCACTTTTTCCGCCAGAAACCGAGTGTTTATAATGTGCAAACGATTCAGGACTGATAACCAATTCATCTAATATTAGCTCGCCTGTTTCAAAGTCAATAAACTGATTAGGATTGAGTGCTAAACCTTTATAACGGACTTCAAAATGTAAATGACTGCCAAACGAACGACCTGTGTTTCCTCCTAATCCTAAAACTTGTCCTGCTTTAACCTCATCACCTGGTTTAGTTTCAATTTTAGACAAATGAGCATACAAAGTTTCTAGTCCGTTTTCATGACGCACTACTACCACATTACCATAAGTTCTGTCATATTTTGCAATACGCACAATTCCGGGTAAAGCAGCATAAACTGGATCGCCTGTTTCTAACTTTAAGTCTATACCATAATGATATCGATACCTTCTGGGACCAAACTGTGAAGTTATATGACCGCAAGTAGGATGAAAATAATCATGCTTAGCTTGCTTAAAAGCTAAAGTGGTTGTGTCAATCTTAGTCCAATCAAATTTATAAGGATGCACTCTATCTGTATTCCAAGTTCCATATAAATTATGAGCAGGAATTTCTAAATCGCTGCCTGGTAAAAAACGTAATAAGTTTTTATTGGAAAGAGTGTCTATACCCTCCTCTAATTCTTCTTCTGCTAAATCTCCACCTGTAAATTCTTCGCCTTCACTTTCTTCTTCTTCAATATCGGTAGTATCAGTAACTGAAATTTTAAGAGGCTGCTGTGGATTAAATATTTCGGTTGCTTTTACAGTATTTAAACTTAATAAAAGCGATACCGACAGTAGTGTTAAAATTTTCATACGGCCTCAAAAATAAAAATTCTGACAAAAAAGCTTGGAAAAATTGACTTAAGCACAAATAAAAATTGTTAATTAAATAAACAAATAGGGTATTTTTAACACTTAAATATATTGGAAATCAACAATTTATGCTATATAGATTAGATTATAATTAGAAACTCAGGCTGAATTATTGTTGAAAAGTTGATGAATGAACCTTTCATTTTCAATTTTAAAGTCTTCAAAAAACTCAAAAAACAAATTATCAACTTCTTGTTTATGTGATTGATAATCAGAAAATGCATTCGCTAAATTGTTTTCAAAACGGCTTCTTTTACTCATGCCAAACAAAGCTCTTTTTACACCCTCTTCAAATTGATAATTAAAGAGCCAATTGTGTTCCATCATTTTTTGATAGGTGAGTAATGTAAAAGCTTCAAACTGATTTTGATACAAATTGAGAATTTGATAAATATTTTGGGTGAAAGAAGTCAAACTTATATCAGAATAATTTGCCCAATTTTGAGCCAAAATATGGTCAAAAAGTATATCAGACGCCACTCCAGAAAACTTTCCTTGGTTTGGACGAAACAATGAATTAACTAATAAAACATTGGGGTGCGTATCAGTGAAATTGTCAATAAATCTGTGATGCAAAACTCCTTGAATTATGTTTTTATCTACTCCTTCAAAATTTCTACCTTTTACTTGATTGGCTAAAAAATTACCCACTATTAAAGCTTCATTGTTTTGTGATAGATAAAAATGGGCTAAAAAATTCATGAGTAAATAATTATTTCAAACTGAATTAAATAAATTTCAAAAACGGTTGGAAAAATAAGCCATTAAACCAATATTCGTTGAAATAAACAATAAATTTAAAGAATTAGTAAATGTTCAAGCTTTAAAAATTGTAAGACGGTTTATTTTCTTGCGCAATTACATTTGCAAAATATTATCTTCCATTTATTTAAAACCTTTCATCATAATTTCATGCTTTTGTAAAAGCAGTCGTTTAATTTTGTTTCGTGAATCAAAACTACAGTTTATACAAGATATTTTGGATTTGTCAGATTTCAGGTTGGTTTTTATTGATTTTGATTAATTTTTTTATTCTTCAAGTCAACGAAAACTTACCCGATTTTGTGTTTCCAACGCTACTTTACACTTTTGTATTAGGTATTTCATTAACTACGCTTTTCAGATTTTACATCATAAGGAAAGATTGGTTAAAGTACAATATCCGAAAACTATTGCCACCACTTATTTTTACTATTTTTTTAGTATCCTTTATACACTTTATTTCATACAATAGTTTTCTAAACTTACTTACTGGTAAATTTTTATTTGATTATTCGTTTATTTCAAACTTTAATGAATATGTCAATATTTCAGCTATTTACATTATTTGGAGTTTGATTTACTTTTTAGTGAATTATATAGCCAATTACAAAAAAGAAGAGATTAAAAATCTTCAATTTCAAATTTCAAATAATGAAATAGAGTTAAACAACTTGAAATCGCAATTAAATCCACATTTTATGTTCAATTCTATGAACAGCATTAGGGCCTTGATTGATGAAAATCCACAAAATGCAAAAATGGCTGTCACACAACTATCAAATGTGCTGCGCTCCTCTTTAATGTTAAATAAAAAACCTTTGATAAAGTTGGAAGATGAATTGCATTTAGTAGATGATTATTTAAACCTTGAAAAAATAAGGTATGAAGAACGTTTGCAAGTAGAAAAAAGCATTGAAGACTTAACCTTAGCCTGCTTGGTGCCACCATTAATTATTCAAACTTTATGCGAAAATGCTATTAAACATGGAATTTCACATTTACCAAATGGTGGAAAAATTATCATTAGAAGTTATTTTATAGAGCGCGATAAAATTGAAATTGATGTAATAAATTCTGGTCAATTGATAGAAAATAATGCTTCTGAAAACTCTACACATGTTGGCGTAAAAAACACCTATCAGCGATTAAATTTAATTTATAAAGGTCAAGCAATTTTTAATATTAGAAACCTAAATACAGAATATGTTATTTGCAGTTTAATTATTCCAAAAAATATAAATTATGAAAACCATTATTATTGATGATGAGCGTTTAGCGCGTCAGGAATTAAAGGGATTATTGTCAGGTTATCATGAAATTGAGTTAATTGACGAAGCTGAAAATGCCCAAAAAGGAATTGAAAAAATTGAAGAATTAAAGCCCGATTTAATTTTTTTAGATATTCAAATGCCCGGAATGACAGGATTTGAAATGCTCGAAAAACTGAATTATACACCAAAAGTTGTATTTGTAACCGCTTATGATGAATATGCCATTCGTGCTTTTGAAGTAAATGCAGTTGATTATCTTTTAAAACCCGTTGATGTTAAAAGGTTAGATGTTTGTATAAAAAAATTGCATCAAAAAGACGAAAAACCAGCCACTGAAACCGAAGAACATAAGCTGCCTAGTTTGAGCGAAAACGATCAAGTTTTTGTAAAAGATGGTGAAAAATGTTGGTTTGTTCATTTGCGCGACATCAGATTGTTTGAGTCAGAAGGAAATTATGTTCGCGTTTATTTCAATAATTTCAGACCATTAATTTTAAAATCGCTCAATAGTTTGGACGAACGTTTGGATCAAAAATATTTTTTTAGAGCCAGTCGCAAACATATTATTAATCTAAAATGGATTGAACGAATCGAACCTTGGTTTAATGGTGGATTAATGGCTGAATTAAAAGGTGGTGACAAAATTGAAATTTCAAGACGCCAATCAGCAAAATTCAAAGAAATGATGTCGCTTTAATGTTATAAAAATGAATGAAGAACAATTTATTCAGCAATTTAAAGAGAAGGCATCTAATAGAAAAAAAGCCAATAAAAAATATTTAGACAAGCTGAAAAGGTTAAAACCCAAAAACTTAGACGATGTTTTTCATGCTGCTCACGAAGAAGTTTTTGAAGAAATAGATTGTTTAAAATGTGCCAATTGTTGCAAAACTACTTCACCAATATTTAGAGATAAAGACATTGATACTTTGGCTAAAAGATTGAGGTTGAAACCATCACAATTTGTTGAGAAATACCTTCATTTAGATGAAGACCGCGATTATGTGCTCAACTTCTCTCCTTGCCCCTTTTTAGGCGCTGACAATTATTGTTCTGTTTATAATGATCGTCCTCTTGCCTGTCGCGAATACCCGCACACTGATAGAAAAAAAATGTTTCAAATTATGGACTTAACCTTTCAAAATACTTTGGTTTGCCCAGCAACATTAGAAATTGTTGAAAGAATTAAAGCAGCAATTCCAGAATAAAAATTAAACCAATGTGAAATTTTATTGAGTCAAAACCTTTTAAATTTTCACATTGGTTATCATTATCTTTTTATCACCTTAAACCTTTGGTTTGCATTAGCAGATCTGATTTGAAGAATATACAAACCTGACTCTAAATTATTAGTTATTATTTTCCCTGATTGAATTTCATTGCTTGTGAAAATCTGAATTAATCTTCCATTCAAATCAATAAGCTCTGCTGCAACAGACATATTTGAGAAGTTACCCAAAATATTAATTTCATTTTCGAAAGGATTTGGAGCAATTTTAATATTACTCAATGCATTTAATTCTTCTAAACCAACAGCAAAGCTAAATGGTGTTGAAAAATTTATACAACCAGTTGGAGAAGTAACTTTAACCTTATAAACGCCATTCTGTGTAGCTGTATAGCTGCTCGAAGTAGCACCGGTAATAATTACATCGTTAAAATACCATTGATAAGTATTAGCGCCAGGTGTGTTTTCGCAATTTAAAACATTACCACTTGTTGTTATAAAAGGAGGTCCGGGCAATTGCTCAGCCACAACAGTTATAACATTACTAGTATCAAAACAAGCTGGAAGCAAATAAACAACCATTTGATAATTTCCTGAATTATTGGCAACAATGGAATTACTTGTTTCATTGTTTAAAGCTATACCATCTCTTAGCCATTGATAACTAAATCCACTGATAGTGATTCCATTCAACAAAACATTTTCTCCCAAACAAAAGGTGGTATCACCCAAAGCTGAAATAGATGAATTAAGATTGGTAAATTCCTGAACTTCTAAAACTTGACTCAATAAACTGCAACCATTTTCACCAGTGGCCTCTACAGTATATAAACCAGCTGTTGTAATTACCAAAGTATTTAAAGTATCATTAATTAAAATATTACCATCTTCAAACCATTGATAAGTTGCAGTTGTATCATTTGGAACAAATGCATTGATAACTGAACCAGCGCAAATATAAGTGAGCGCAGATGGTGTTAAATTTACATTTGGCGCAGGTAAAACATTCACAGAAATAGTATCAAAACCTTCGCAGCCATTCGTATCAGTAAGAATTCCGTAATACAAACCTCCAATTGTAGCTCCGAAAATAGTATCGTTAGCAGCAGAAATTACAAAACTATTTCTTCTCCACGAATAAGTGCCTGAATCAGCTGAATTAATAAATAAATTAACAACATCACCAGGGCAAATGGTTGTAGAACCTGAGCTTGTGACACTAACAGTTGGATTGGAATTTACTGTTAAGTTTAAGGAAGCAGTTGTATCAGAACATCCAAAACCATTCGTAAAAGTAAAAGCGTAAGAACCTGAATTTATTAAATTAATGGATAAAGTATTGGCTCCCGGAATGGGTGTATTGTTTTGTAACCATCCAAAAGTTCCAGTGCTATTCACATTTCCAAAAACCTGAACAGTGTCTCCTCCGCAAATAGAAGCCGAACCCGATTGAGAAATGGTAGCAATGGCATTAGGATATACGTTTAAGAGTACCTGATTGGAAGTATCAGCACAACCATTTTGGTTGACAATTATTAATTGATAAAACCCTAATGTATTGGAAGTTAAACTGTTTGTTGTATCGCCTGAACTAACTCCATTAACAATCCAATTATAACTTGCTCCAGTATAAACATTGGCAGTAAAAGTATTAGTATCGCCTTGGCAATAACCTGCAATATTGGTTGGATTAAAATTGGCATTTGGATAAGAAGAAGCCACTACAACTTGCGTATCAACTTCAGTACAGCCATTATTATTAGTAACTAAAACCGTATAAGTTCCACCTTGTGTAATTTTAAATTGATTGGTATCTGTCGAAATGGAATTATTATTTCTTTTCCATGCATAAATATTATTGACATCATATGCAGTTGAAATAAAAGCAGTGTCAGCACCACAAATTATATTATTTGAATTGGTTGTTATTCCTACAGCTGGTTGAGGATTTACAGTTATTGCCAAAGAATTGCTTGTTGCAGTACAACCATTGTTATCGGTAACTAAAATGGTATAATTTCCTGTTTGATTGGCTGTGGCAAAAACATTGGCTGTAGCTCCACCCACATTGGTTCCATTTCTTCTCCATTGTCTTGATGTTATAGTTGCTGGACTAACAGGAGTGGCATTGGCAGTAAATGAAAAAGTTCCAGGTGCACAAAAAGTAGTTGGAGCGGCACCATTAGTAGCTGAAATCGTAACACTTGGATTGGCTACAATATTAATTGTTTGAACAACAGAGGCTGTATCTCCGCAATTATTTCTTACCCTCATTCTAAACAAACCGCCACTTGTAATATTAATTGAATTAACATTTGTGGAATCAACAAATGCACCGTTTTTAAACCAAAAATACTTTGCAAATGGCACTTCTGTTGCAGTTAAAACCGATGAACTTTGACAAACATTTCCTGATGTTGAGGTAAATTGCGCAACAGGTGGATTAACAGCATTTTCTAAAATTCTAGATTGGGCAGTGCTGCTTGTTCGACTGCAACCTGAACTCAATAAACTTGTTCTCATGGTGTAAGTTCCTGGTAAAGAAGCAAAATATGTATTGCTATTTGCACCAGCTATATCTAAGCCATCTCTTACCCACTGAAAACCCAAGGTTGCATTAGCAGGAACTGACAACTGAACAGAATCATTCCCACACAAAGGCATTATAGTGTTCTGCGCAGGCGAAATGGCAGTACTAGCTGCTGCTGGCTGCGCACTCGATGAAACACTAATAGAATTACTGGTATTAGAGCAACCTGTTGATGTTTGTGTAATTCTTAATGAATAATTACCTGCTGTGCTTGCAGTGTAGTTAGCTGTATTGGATGTTCCTGAAGCATTACTAGTACCACTTAACCATTGAAATGTAACACCTCCTGGAGTTGTAGAATTTAAGATCACATTTCCTCCTGGACAAAATGAAGTTCCATTTGGGGCAGAAATACTAACATTTGGCAAAGCTAAAACTTGAAATCCTGAAGATTCAGAACCTGTAAAACTTGGATTGGATGATATAACTCTAATTCTATAAGCTACGCCTGCTGCGGTTGCAGAAGGAATTGTTACAGAAATTAATCCACTTTGTGTGGCATTTAATGTTCCTATATTAGTGGGAGTTGCGAAACTTCCTGCGGCATTGCTCAATTGTGCTGTAAAAACATTTCCTGCCCCAAAACCAGAAGTATGCTGCGCTAAAATTGGGACTAAAAATGTTGAACCTGGACAAAATGAGGTAGATGGCAAACTCAAAATGGTTATTTGATTTTGCGCATGTAGCTGAATTCCAAAAAGTAAGGCAATTATTAAATAGAAATTTTTCATAGAATTAAAATATTCAATCCACAAATTTAGTCAATATTGAATGCGAATTGCAACAGCAAAGGACAAGTACAAAAAAACCCCTGAAAATTTTCAGGGGTTTATCTGATACAAATTAAATTATTAATCTTTTTTCTGAGTTTTTAATTCTTTTACTTCCAATCCCATATTATAAAAAATGAAAGCCCATTTATCGGCTTGTTCATCAATTATCATAGAAGTAGGTTTTCCTGCACCATGCCCTGCTTTGGTTTCGATACGAATAATAACAGGATTTTCGCCTTTATGCTTGGCTTGTAATTCTGCTGCAAATTTGAAGGAATGAGCTGGAACAACTCTATCATCATGATCAGCTGTCATAACCATAGTTGCCGGGTAAGAAACTCCTTCTTTTACATTGTGAACTGGTGAATATCCTTTCAAATAATCAAACATCTCTTTCGAATCTTCTGCCGTTCCATAATCATAAGCCCATCCTGCACCTGCAGTAAATTTATTATAACGAAGCATGTCTAAAACACCAACTGCGGGCAATGCTACTTTTACTAAATCAGGTCTTTGAGTCATGGTTGCTCCAACTAATAAACCACCATTTGAACCGCCTGCAATAGCTAAGTAATCTTTTGAAGTATATTTCTCTTTAATTAAATATTCAGCTGCTGCAATAAAATCATCAAAAACATTTTGTTTTTGCATTTGAGTTCCTGCTTTATGCCATTTTTCACCATACTCGCCACCACCTCTTAAATTCGCAACCGCATAAACTCCTCCATTTTCTAAAAACCAAATATTTGAAACACTGAATGATGGAGTTAAACTGATATTGAAACCTCCATATCCATAAAGTAAAGTAGGATTAGTTCCATTTAATTGTGTTCCTTTTTTGTAGGTAATAATCATCGGAACTTTTGTGCCATCCTTTGATGTGTAAAATACTTGTTTTGATTCAAATTCTTCTGGATTGAACTGTACGCCAGATTTTTTGTACAATTCTGATTTTCCTGAAGCGATATCAAATTTGAAAATGGTTGATGGGTAAATATAGGATGTGAAAGAATAGTATAAGTTTTTATCTGCTTTTTTAGCGCCAAATCCATTTGCTGAACCAATTCCCGGTAATTCAACTTCACGTATTTTATTCCCATTCATATCATATTGAATTATTTGAGAAACTGCATCCTTTAAATAACTACAAAATATATTTCCACCTCCAGCACTTGCCGTAAGTGGGTTTTCATTTTCAGCAATTAAATCTTTCCAGTTTTCAGGCTTAAAATTTTTAAAGTCTGCTGTAACTATCTTGCGGTTAGGGGCATTTAGATTAGTTAAGATATAAAGTTTTTCACCATCAAAATCAATAACATCATGTTCATTGTTCATGTCGGCAACAACTGGAACGATGGCTGAACCTGGTTTTCTTAAATCTTGAATGTATAATTCGTTTCCATAAGTGGCATTAGCTGCAGAAATAATCAGCAAACTTCCATCTTCTGTAACTCCTCCTCCAATATATCTTCTCGGTGTTTTTGAACCACCAAAAATCAATTTATCTTCACTTTGTTTTGTTCCTAATTTATGGAAAAACAATTTATGCTCTTGTGTTTTTCCCGAAAGTTGGCTTCCATCTTTTGGCTTGTCATAACTGCTGTAATAAAATCCTTCATTTCCTTTCCACGATAAACCGCTGAATTTCACATCCACCAATGTATCTTCAATAATTTCTTTTGTTTCAGCATTCATTACAATAACTTTTCTCCAATCAGAACCACCTTCTGAAATTTGAAAAGCTAACAATGAACCATCATTAGTGAAATTAATTCCTGCCATTGAAGTTGTGCCATCTGCTGAAAACTTATTTGGATCTAAGAATATTTCTGGTGCCCCGTTTTCACCTATCTGACGATACATTACTGATTGATTTTGTAAACCATCATTTTTATAAAAATAGGTGTATTTCCCTTCTTCAAATGGAGCTGAAAATTTTTCATAATTCCATAACTCTTCTAATCTTTTTCTAATTGATTCTTTAAAAGGTATTTTACTTAAATAATCGTTAGTAACTTGGTTTTGTGCAATTACCCAAGCTTTTGTTGCTGCTGAAGTGTCATTTTCAAGCCAACGATAAGGATCATTTACTTTGGTACCAAAATATTCATCAAAAACTGTCGTGTCTTTTTGAGTTTCAGGATATTGAACAATCATTTTTTGTGCTTCTTGTTTTTGCTCTTCTTTACCGCACGAAGCCATTAAAGCGGCTGCCGATAAAAATAGAAAGGTGTTTTTCATTTTTATTTGTTTTGGGAATTGGGTCAAACTTATAAAAATTTATCTTTTTAAAAGTATTTACAATAAATTAGCAAGAACAATGAATTTTTAAATGGAAAAGAAATACAAAAGCTTTTGGGAGTTTTATCCCTTTTACTTGACTGAACATCAAAATTTGATAAGTAGAACTTTGCATTTTTTAGGAACAGGATTGGTTATTTATCTATTTTTTTATGCTATTTATTCCCAATGGTGGTTTGGATTGCTTTACATTCCATTAGCGGGTTATGGTTTTGCTTGGGTTGGACATTTCTTTTTTGAAAAAAATAAACCTGCTACCTTTCAATATCCTGCTTACAGCTTAGGCTCCGATTTTGTAATGTTTTATCACATTCTAACTTTTCAATTACCAAAAAAAATGAAAGAAGCTAAAATGAAAATTGAAAAATAGGTTTTTATTCCAATTGCTTTTAAATATCTTATCCTAAAACTTCTTTAATACTTATGATAATTTGATCAAAAAGCTTATTGATGTTTTTTAAATCAGAGCTTGCTTATATAAACTATTGGCATAAATTTTGTCAAAAAAATACAAACTCTTGTTTCATAAATAATTATTTGATTTTCATGTATTTATAATTTTTAAATGAAAGTACTAATAAAAATAGCTCTGTTGATTTTTTGGGTTAATAATTCCTTTTCACAACATTGCAGTTACGACCATTCAGCTTTGATTGGAGTGCGCCCCGTTGATGCCAACAATCAAATTATAAATGGTTTAAGAATTACTATGGTAAACCAAAAGGGTGAACCAATTATGGTGCGTAAAAGCATATTTAAAAGAGATAAGTATATTAGTTCTTACCAAGACACGGCTGAATTTTGGCGAAATCCTCCACCCAACAAATATGTAAATCATAATATTAGAGAAGAAGAAAAAAGACATTTTATTCAAGCAAGTACAGATTATATCATCATTACTAATAACAAAGGAAGAGAAGAAAAAGGTCGTTACGTAAAAATTGAAGATATTGATGCTGAGGCCAATGGAGGTTTTTTCAGTGCAAAAATCGTTTACATAAAAGCAGAACACATTCAAGGATTGTGCGGCTATCCTAATGGAAGAGAATTTGAGAAAAATTATTTACCATTTATTGTAAAACTCGATAAATACATAGATAGAAAGCAATTCATCACGAAAAAAGAGCTTAATGGTTACCAATTTATTTTCGATAAATCGCCCTTGGCTCCTTGCCCAGAATGTGAAGGTTGTTATTGCCAATTGTTTATGGTTTTTGCACCTGATAGCACTGTTCTATTCAACCAATTATTTACTTTTCAAGAACAAGAAGATAAAATAATTCAAAAAATTGATAGTTTTCAGGTAGGAGATTACAATTTTGATGGTGTTCCGGATTTCAGATTTTTTAATGGCTTTTTAAAATATCAAGAGGTTTATTTATTCCGAAAAGAGCGAAAAAAGTATGAGCGAGAACCTTTGTTAAGCAGAATGCTTGGCTTGTATTTCGATGAAAAAAATAAAATACTGAATGGCGTTATTGTGGACTCAAAAGCGCATGCGCAGCCCAATAAAATCATGAAAAATTTAGGTTCGTATGATAATCTATATCAAATGCAAGGCGAAAATTTAACAGATGTAAGAATAATTTCCTCTTATTTTTTCAACCCATGGAATGGTTATTATATCCAACCAAATGATTCATTTGGAAATGGAAGAGATAGAAAAGACACTGCATATTATGAATATCGCAATTACGAATTGGTGAAAAAAGAACCTGTAAAAATCCAAAAAGTACAACGAAAAGTGTTGGAAGATGATAGTAGCCATAACTTATATATTAAGTCTTTACCTCCCTTCAAATTTGTATTAGAAAAAAACTGCCAAGAGGTTGAGCTTCCAGCTGAAAAAGGCTATTACGCTAACAAAATATCTGTTTATGATTTAAAAAACAATCAATTAATATACACAACGGTGGCTGTTGGAAACCAACTTAAAGAAGCTCCCGGTTGTTCAGATTCGCTGCAAATAGCAGACTACAATTTTGATGGATTTCCTGATTTCAGAATTTGCAATAACAGTGTTGCTGGAAAACACATCTACTACATTAATCACAAAAAGCGTAACACTTTTATCATTGAAAAAACACTTACAGAATTGCATGGACTTACTTTCGATTTTGAGCAAAAAATAGCAAAAGGCAACACCGAAAGAAAAGAGTATATGGGTTATCCTTGGGAGAGTCCCTACCAATATTACATGGAAACGCTGCAATTTGAAGGCAGGGCTTTAGAAAATTTGAAAGTTACGACTACCACTTACGGCAGCGGAACCGCGGTTACTGCAATCGCCAAATACGTCAATCAAAAAAGAATGTATGAAGGCGATTCATTGGCTATTAAAATTCAGAAAAACAATTGGCTTATTAAAACTGTGGGACCTTTTAAGTTTGAAGTGGAATTTAACCCTGAAGAATATAAACCCAGTGGCGAAAAGGGTTCTTATGTCAAAATCTTGAACATTTACCAAAAAGAAAGAAGGGTTGGGCATTTTGAAATGCATGGTAATTATTTAAAAGAAGTGTCGCATTGGTTAGATAGTTTAGAAATTGCAGATTATAATTTTGATGGATTTCCCGATATCAGAATGTACAACAGCCATTTTCACAATGGAAGACATGTTTATTTCTTGTATAACCCTGAACCAGATGTGAAACAATTTTACCAAGACACTTACTTTTCACTCTTGCTCGAATCTGAGTTTATTCCAAAAGAAAAAATAATGAAAGGCAAGATTTTGGAGGCCAATCAAACCATTTATTTTTTCTTAAAAAACGATACCTTAACGCTTACAACTCAAGATAAAGATCTTTCAAAATCGCCCTTTATTGAGGAAAGTATTTATAAAAATGGCAACAGAAAAGGTTTGCGAAGCGCTTATGGAAAATTAGAACCTGAAATAAAAAAAGAATATGGCGATTACAATTTTGATGGCTATGACGACTTCAGACAACAAAGTAAAAAAAACCCTTATTATTATGATGTATTTATATACAACTCTAAAACTGAGGCTTTTGAAAAAGATACTTTATTGAGCAAGTTTGAAGTTTTCAATTTCAACAAACAAGATAAAAAACTTGAAGGTTCTTTTAGAATTAGACCCAATGAAACTACTTGGCTAACAAAATACTACCAATGGAGTTTCACTGAAAAGAAAATGATGCTGTATCAAGAACAAACCTGTTACTCAAAATACCCAATGTCTGAAAGTCAAAGGTGTATAATTAGCAAATTGGTTGATGGCAAATGGATAGAAACTAAAACATTTGGAGCTGAATAATTTGAAAAATACTATGATTCAATATTTAAAAATAGTTTTTTCACTCACCATTATCTCAATGGTATTTGTTACAAAATGGTGGTATACTTTGCCACTAGATGGGCCTGATAAAATGTATTGGGGATTTCCTCTAGCGTTTTTGGGCGAAGGATTTCATACTTCTATGTCGTTTCAGTTTTTTATAATGGAATTTTGTATAGATTTTATTATTTACTTTTTATTTTGGATAATTTTAATTTTAGCATATCGAAATTATTTTTCGAAGCAAATTCCAACAAAAATTGTCAAAGTAGTATGGCCGATTTCAATTGTTTTAACCTTAGTATTTTCGATATTCATAATTATGTCAAATCCAATATTCAAATACAAAAGAGATTATGATTGGAAAATTATGGCTACCGGATATATGTTTATTTGGGAAAATACACCTTCGAAAAATATGAATGAATTTCAACCATAAAAACTAATTATTTAAATGTTATGGCAAAATATTTACTGACTCTTATAATTTGTATATTTCAAATAATTGCTTTTGCCCAAAGAGAGTTTGGCGTTTGCGACTCTACATTTTATAATTTAAATAACGATACCACCATTATTGCTGGCAGGCATAGACTTTATTTATTGGCAAATAACTCCGTAGCTGAGTTACAAAATTTTAGTACTTCCGATCCTGATGAATACATTAGAGATTTTGATATTATCAATCCCAACCTTTGGTACACTGTAGTTGGATTTAAATTTATTGGACTTCCAACCAAATTATATAAAAGTACTAATAAAGGTCAAACTTGGTCATTAGATACAAACCATTATAATGCCTCAAATGCCCAAAATTTACCCCAACAATTTCTTAAATCTATCAATAATTTACAGCATTTAAATGGTGATACACTAATTATGTTTATGCATTATTACGAATCTGGAATAATTTATTCAACAGATTTAGGGCAAACTTGGTCAAAATGGTTTGATAATTTGATAGCACATTATCAAGGAATGTTTTTTTGCAATAACAAATATTATCTATATGGTTATCAAGGTGATGGATTTAGAGCTTGGATGTTTGGTTTTGATAAAAATTTACTTTTTTCATCTGATAGCACAGGACTTTGGAACTCTTTCAACAACAACGGCTATCATCCTCGTTGCTCTACTTCTAATGATACAACCAATTGTATTTATACCTCAAGCAATCTTTCACGCTGCGAAACATATAATTTTTTTAAAAATAAAATAGAAAACATTTGCAGCCCACTCAACTTAAAAAGTATTCATAAAAATGATGTAAATATTTATCCGAATCCAAGCAATGGAATACTATTTTTTGATTTAAATGAATTATTAACCTCCTCTACAAATTGCGTTAAAATTCAAATATTAAACTTTTCAGGACAAATAATTTATAGTGCTGGTAATATCTTATCCAATCATACCATTAATACTTATAATTGGAATTCAGGGCTCTATCATGTCTTAATTTTCGATGAAAATCAAAAACTCATCATTAGTAAAAGAATTATCAGAGAATAGTTATTTTTATTTTCAGTTAATTGAAATAATCAAAAAAATATAACCTGACAATAAAACCAAAGTCAAACCAATTTCATTTTTAAATACTTAGTCAAAAACAACTTTTATTTTAACTAAATTTGACCAAAAATAAATCAATTGCTGATTTATAATAATCAATAAAAACCTGAATGATAAAAACATTCCAATTAACCGTAAGCCCTGAATTGGGTTATGATTTTGATAAATTAAAAGAACATGTTCGCCAACAATTGAAGGCCGAAAAAGAAGAATTTAAAGGCTTAAAAGTTGTAAAACGTTCTATTGATGCCCGCTCACGACAAGTAAAAATTTACATAACAGTTGAAGCTTATTTAGGCGAACCTGTAAAAGAAACGATTTATCAAAAAATCGAAAAAAATGTTAGTAATTCAAATCCAGTTATTATTGTTGGTGCTGGACCTGCCGGACTTTTTGCAGCCTTAAAATTAATTGAACTCGGATTAAAACCCGTAATTTTTGAAAGAGGCAAAAATGTACGCGACCGCAGACGCGATTTAGCCGCAATAAATAAAGATAAAATTGTAAATCCTGAATCGAATTATTGTTTTGGCGAAGGTGGTGCGGGTACTTATTCAGACGGAAAATTGTATACGCGCTCCAATAAAAGAGGCGACATTCAATCCATTCTAGAAACATTTGTGGCGCATGGTGCAAGCGAAGAAATTTTAATTGAAGCCCATCCACATATAGGCACTAATAAATTGCCGAACATTATTACCGATATGCGGGAAACCATTTTAAGAAATGGAGGCGAAATTCATTTTAATTCAAAAGTTATTGATTTTATAATTCAAAACAATCATATAAAAGGAGTAAAACTTCACAACGGAGATTCTTTTTTAGCCGATAATTTGATTTTAGCCACTGGTCATTCTGCTAGAGATATTTTTGACATTTTCAGACAAAAAAACATTTTAATTGAGGCGAAACCTTTTGCCATGGGTGTAAGAGCCGAACATCAACAATCGTTAATAGATGCCAGTCAATACCATTGCGAAAACCGAGGTGAATATTTACCTCCAGCTTCTTACAGTTTGGTGCAACAAGTTGGCGACAGAGGAGTTTACAGTTTTTGTATGTGTCCAGGTGGAATCATTGCTCCTTGTGCTACTGATATGGAAGAAGTAGTAACCAATGGTTGGTCGCCCAGCAAAAGAAATAATCCTTATGCTAATTCAGGAATTGTGGTTGGCATTGAATTGGAAGATTTAAAACCTTTTGAAAAATTTGGTGCGTTTGCTGGCTTAGAGTTTCAAAAAAGTTTAGAAAAAGCCGCCTGGATTGCCGGAGGAAAAACATTAGAAGCGCCAGCACAAAGAATTGTTGATTTCACCAAAAATAAAGTTTCAACTAATTTGCCTTCTTGTTCCTACCATCCGGGAATAGTTAGTGCACCTTTACATGAAGTTTTACCTAAAAAAATAAGTCATTCGCTTCAACAAGCTTTTATTGCTTTTGGCAACAAAATGAAGGGTTATTATAGCAATGAAGCCATTATAGTAGGTGTAGAAAGCAGAACCTCTTCACCAATCAGAATTCCAAGAGAAAAAGAAAGTTTAGAACATGTTCAAATAAAAGGTCTTTATCCTTGCGCTGAAGGTGCAGGTTATGCTGGAGGCATAGTTTCTGCTGCTATGGACGGTATTAAATGCGCAGAAAAAATTTGTGCTAAATCAATTATTTAACAGCATATTTTTTTACTTCCTGAACACCAATTTCTTTATCGCTTAAAATAATTAATCGTTCAATTACATTTCTAAACTCACGAATGTTACCTGTCCAGTTTATTTTTTGAAGTTCTGAAATAGCTTCTTTGCTAATTTTTTTGATTCCTGTGCCGTATTCACTGCATATTTTATCGACAAAAAACTCAGCTAAAAGTGGAATATCATCCAATCTTTCATTTAAAGAAGGAACATGAATTCTAATAACACTCAAACGGTGATACAAATCTTCTCTAAATCTACCCTCAGCAATTTCTTTGGTTAAGTCTTTATTGGTTGCGGCTAACACTCTCACATTAACCGGAATTTCTTTATCGCCTCCTACTCTAGCAATTTTATTTTCTTGCAAAGCCCTTAACACTTTTGCTTGTGCCGAAAGGCTCATATCGCCAATTTCATCTAAAAATAAAGTGCCATTTTCTGCTTGTTCAAATTTACCTTTTCGTTGGGCCATAGCTGAAGTAAAGGCACCTTTTTCATGACCAAATAATTCACTTTCAATTAATTCTGAAGGAATGGCTGCACAATTTACTTCAACCAAGGGACCAGTATTTCTATTACTTTTTTCGTGCAATTGGCGAGCAACTAATTCTTTTCCAGTTCCATTACCTCCAGTAATTAAAACACGGGCTTCAGTGGCTGCTACTCTATCAATCAGTGTTTTTATTTCATTTATTCCAACCGAATTTCCAATAATATCAGATGCCTTATTAATTTTTTTCTTCAAAACCTTAGTTTCTTTAACCAATGAAGTTTTATCAACTGCATTTCTTACGGTAATTAAAACCCTATTTAAATCGAGTGGTTTTTGAATAAAATCAAAAGCTCCTTTTTTAATGGCTTCAACGGCAGTTTCAATATTTCCATGACCAGAAATCATAACTACAGCCAAATCAGGATGTGTTTCTTGTACTTTTTCCAACAATTCTAAACCATCCATTTTAGGCATTTTTATATCGCATAAAACCAAATCGTATTTGTTTTTGGCAATTTTTTCTAATCCAATTATGCCATCTTCCGCATCATCCACCTTAAATTTTTCATATTCTAAAATTTCTTTTAAAGTGCTTCTGATGGGTCTTTCGTCATCGATAATTAAAATATTGGCCATGATTTTAATGTAAGTGATTAAATTTTTCTTCTTTTAATTTCTTTGGTTAACAAGCCTAATTCTCTACTAGTTTGCCCTGCAACAGAGGTATTTTCTTCTGCTCTTCTAATCAAGTAAGGCAATACTTCTTTTACTGGACCGTAAGGAACATATTTAGCAACATTAAAGTTTTCTTTCGCCAAATTGAAACTTATGTGATCACTCATACCCAACAATTGGGCAAAAAATACATGTGGATGATTTTTGTCAATCCCTTTTTGCTGAAGCAATTGTGCTAATTGCAAACTGCTTTCTTCGTTGTGGGTTCCTGCACAAATTGCAATTCTGTCAATGTTTTCAATAGAAAAAGTAATAGCTGCATTGTAATCTGCATCGGTACTTAATTTATCTTTTTGAATAGGTGAAGGATAATTTTTTTCACTTGCCCTCAATCTTTCTTTTTCCATGTATGCACCTCTAACAATTTTAACACCTAAAAAGTAATTCCCTTGTTGGGCTTTTTCAAACGATTTTTTTAGGAATTCAAGTCTATCGTGACGATACATTTGAAGCGTATTGTAAACTATAACTTTAGATTGATTAAATTTTATCATCATTTGTTCAGCCAAGTTATCAATACAATCTTGAATCCAACTTTCTTCCGCATCAATAAAAATTTTGACATCGTTTTCGAAAGCCGTACGACAAATTTTTTCAATTCTTAAACAAGTTTGATCAAAAGATTTTTGTTCTTCTTCTGTCAATTTTTCTTGAGCATTAACTTTTTCTAAAACTGAAAATTTAGCAATGCCAGTAACTTTAAAAACTGAAAATGGTATTTCTTTTTTTCCTTTTGCTTTTAAAATAGTGGCGATAATTTCCTGAGCTGTATGCTCAAAATTCTCATCGCTCTCTTTTCCTTCAACCGAGTAATCTAATATAGTTCCAACATTATATTTCGATAAATTTTGAATGGCTACTGAACAATCATTAATGCTTTCACCACCGCAAAATTGTTTGAAAATTGTTGCCTTCACAATTGTTTTTATTGGCAGTCCTATCTGAAAAGCTAAATGAGTAAAACTTTTTCCAAATTTAACTAAAGCATTGCTGCCAACCATTTTAAAAAGCCAATATGCCTTTTTTAATTCTGCATTACTTTTTGAAGAAAATGCAATTTCAGTATTATCGAAATTTAACATCAAATTTTTAAAATTAGCGGCAAATATAGCCTATTAACATTTCAGAAATAAAGATGTTTTGTAAAAAAGAATTCAAGGATTTTAACCACATTCAAATTTAGATTTACTTACAAAAATCTGTTAATTGTTAACATTTTTACTCTAAAAAAAGAAAAGAAAGAATTTTTATATTTGAATAATTTGTTAAATCAATAAAATGTCGGTCATTACGAATTCAGATTATAAAATTTTTGTTGGAAAAAATGTTTTTGAAGACATGAGGAAATTCCTGAAATCTGAAAAATATCAAAATGCGCGATTTTTTGTTTTGGCAGATTCTAACACTTTAGCTAAATGTTATCCTTTTTTGAGCATTAATTTGGATTTTTTGGAAGATGCAGAGATTTTTGAAATTGACAGTGGCGAAGACCAAAAAAACATAGATATTGCCAAAGAACTATGGGCTGCTTTAGCCGAGCACAAAGCTGATAGACATGCTGTGCTTATTAATTTGGGAGGTGGTGTTATTTCAGATTTGGGAGGTTTTGTAGCTTCTACTTATAAAAGAGGTATTTCATTTATAAATGTCCCTACATCATTGATGGCTCAAGTTGACGCATCCATTGGAGGAAAAGTAGGTGTTAATTTAAATGATTTAAAAAATATGATCGGTTATTTTAAAAATCCTGATGCTATTTTCATTTATCCGGGCTTTTTAAGATCACTCGATTTAAAACAAATCATTTCTGGTTGGGCTGAAGTTATTAAGCACGCGTTAATAACTGATCAAGAAATTTGGAAAAAAATTCAAAAAACAAATCCAAAAAATATAAGTAATTGGGACAGTATTATTTTACAATCAGTTAATATTAAATCTCAAATTGTTGAAAGTGATTTTTATGAAACATCTATCCGAAAAAATTTAAATTTTGGCCACACTATTGGACATGCTATTGAGGGATTGTTTCTGGAAAATCACAAACATACTGTGCTTCATGGAGAAGCCGTTGCCGTTGGAATGATTTGCGAAAGTTATTTATCTTTCAAAAAAGGCAGAATTAAAAAAGATGATTTGGAAAAAATTGCTGCTTACATCTTGAAATATTTTCCAGTCATTCAATTGGATGAAATGGATTATCATAGAATAATGGAATTGATTACCAACGATAAAAAAAACATGAAAAACAAAATCAATTTCAGTTTATTAAATGGATTAGGATCAGCTTCAGTTGATAAATCAGTAGGTAACGACTTAATCATAGATTCGCTGAACTATTATAGAAAAATTACTTTTCAAATTCCTTAATGACACATTTTACTGTTTTTCCACCCGAAAAACCTATAAATCAAAGCATTGAACTACCTGTCTCAAAAAGCATATCAAATAGATTATTGATAATGCAATATTTAAGTGCTTTTGGATTTTCAATTCAAAACCTATCAAGTGCAGAAGATTCAGAAATTTTAAAGAACATTTTAACTAATGATGAAAAATATGTGAATGTTGAACATGCCGGAACATGTATGCGCTTTTTATGCGCACTTTTTGCAATTACCCAAGGCGAAAGAATTCTAACCGGAAGTGAAAGGATGAAAAGTCGTCCAATAAAAAATTTAGTAGAAGCTTTAAAAAAGATGGGGGCAGATATCGAATATATCGAAAAAGACGGTTTTCCTCCCCTGAAAATAATTGGTAAAAAAATTATAAAATCCCAAATTGAAATTGATGCATCTATTAGCAGTCAATTTATAAGCGCATTAATGTTAGTTGGACCCTATTTAGAAAATGGATTAAAAATTAAATTAATTGGCCAAAAAGTATCAAATTCTTACATCGAAATGACAAAAAAAATGATGATTGAATTAGGTATTGAAGTCGATTACCAATTAAATATAATTTCAATTAAAAAAGGTAGATATACCTCCTCAAATGAAATAATTATTGAGCCAGACTGGTCTTCAGCCTCATTTTGGTTTCAAATCGTTGCTTTTTCTAAAAATTCTGAAATTCTATTAAAAAATTTAAGTTTAGATTCGGTTCAGGGTGACAAAGTTCTCATTGATATTTTCTCGAATTTAGGAGTAGATAGTGTAAAACACCCTAACGGATTGCTCTTGAAAAATTGTAAACCTAAAACCAATTTTTTCAACTACGACTTTATCAACTGTCCCGATTTAGCTCAGCCAACTGCCGCAACAATGTGTGCAATGAAACTCAAAGGCAAATTAACAGGGCTACAAACTTTGAATAAAAAAGAATCGGAAAGAGTAAAATCCTTATGTTCCGAATTAAAAAAACTAGGTGCTGAAATTGAAAGTGATTTTGAGAATTTTATAGCTTTTAAAAGCTTTCGAAATTCACATGAATCTCTCAATATAAATACATTCAACGATCACAGAATAGCCATGAGTTTTGCACCATTAAGTTTCAAATACCCAGGTATAATAATTGAAAACCCAAATGTGGTTTCTAAATCGTATCCTAACTACTGGAAAGATCTAAAATTGGCTGGATTTAAATTTTAATGTTAAATTTTTAAAATTCACTAAAATATAAATATTTAAAAATCAACAAATTAAATGTTTATGTTAAGCGAATGTTAAGTAATTGTATCTAGATAGTTAAGCAATTGTAAAATAATTGTTACTTTTGACTCATTGTTTAACAAAATAAAATTTTATGAGAAATGAAGAAGCTAATTCTAATTGCGGGCTTCATAGGTTTCACTAGCCTGTTTGCCCAAGAAAACAACAAAGTAGTGCAAAAAAAATCTTATTACGATAGCGGAGAAATAAAAACCGATAAGTTTGAGATGAATAATGGTGAGGTGAAGATGGTTTGGTACTACAAGAATGGAAACATTAGGGAAACAGGATTTTTTAAGAATGGATTAAAACACGGTTTGTGGACGCAATTTAGCGAAAATGGACAAAAAACAGCACAAGCCTATTATGAAAAAGGCGCTAAGGAAGGAACTTGGAGCTTTTGGAACACAGATGGTAATTTAGTTTATCAATTAGATTTCAATAAAAATGTAAAGCTTGGTGCCAAACATTGGGATAACGAAGGAAAACTGATTGCCAAACAATAAGATAATTTTCATAAGTTAAGTAAGGTCGAAATTTAATTGTTCGGCCTTTTTTTTTATCTAAAAATTTGTAAAAGCTTATTATCAGAAAAATTAAATTGGTAGGCTGAAATTGAACAACTTAAATAAACATTCAGATTAATATTTTATATGATTTTACTTCTAAATAGATAATTTTCGTTTTTATTTAAAAAAAATCTTAATTTTATCATCGATTTAGAAAAATCTTACATTAGTGGATAAGTCATTTTTAAAATTAATTCCAATTTTAATACTTATTTCTTTGTCTTCTTGGATAAAGCCAAATCCCTCTGAATCAAACTCTGATAAAATCCTTTGGAAAAAAGATTATAGACTAAAATGGGAGGATTTTTCTGGTAAAGCTGGAAAAGAAGAAAAACTGATTCAAACCAAAACTGAAATTGTTGTCCATAGAACACCAATAAAAGAAAAAATAATTATTGAAGTACCTTGCTATTTTTTGAAAAACAAATCTTGGAAAAAAGAAGGTGCTACTAGAGAGCTTTTGGCTCATGAACAAGTAAGGTTTACTATTTATGAAATTTTTGCTAGAAATATTAGAAAAGAGATTAAAAGCATAGGAATGTCAGGTTCAAGTCAAATTGAAAGACGTTTAAATGCCATCTACGAAAAACACATGCAAACTTGCGCTAAGTTTAATGAGCGTTATGACTTAGAAACCGAAATGGGAAGAAATACAACTGAACAAATTAAGTGGAACCATCGCATCAATCAAATGCTTGAAAATTTAAGCGATTGCGAAAGAATACACTTAGAATTGGAGAATTAACCAATTAACTTCTCGTATAAGTTTTCGTACAAAGGCAAAATATTTCTTATACTAAATTCTTCTGCCTTTAATGAAGCTTTTGATTTAAATTGTTCTAATCTTTTATCATCAGACAAAATAAAAATAGCATTTTTAGCCATATCAGCTACATCGCCTACATTGCTTAAAAAACCTGTTTCTCCATGCACATTTACCTCTGGTAAACCTCCGGTATTGGTTGATATAACAGGTACACTGCTCGCCATTGCCTCTAAAGCCGATAATCCGAAACTTTCAGTTTCAGAAGTTAAAATAAATAAATCTGCCAAAGCCAATGCTTGCTCTGTTGACTTAATTTTTCCAAGAAAAATAACATCATCACAGGTTTTTAATTCTCTGCAAAGCGCTTCTGCTTTGCTTCTTTCAGGGCCATCTCCTACAAACATTAGTTTACATGGAATTTGTTTTCGAACTTCATAAAATACCCTTATAACATCCTCCACTCTTTTCACGGGTCTGAAATTGGAAATATGCATAATTATTTTTTCGCCAAAAGGTGCATAGTGCTTTTTATGATTTCCAACTTCTTTTCTTGCTTGAATAAATAAGTCAGGACAAATAAAATTGGGAATCACTTGAATTTGATTGGTTACAGAAAAATTTTCATAAGTATCTTTTTTCAAACTTTCTGAAACTGCGGTTACTGCATCCGATTGATTAATAGCAAATGAAATCACAGGCTCAAATGAAGCATCTTTTCCAACTAAGGTTATATCGGTGCCATGCAAAGTGGTTATGTAAGGAATTTTAATGCCTTTCGATTCTAATATTTTTTTTGCCATATAAGCTGCTGATGCATGCGGAATAGCATAATGAACATGAAGTAAGTCTAATTTTTCATACATAGCTACTTCAACCAATTTGCTAGCTAAAACTAATTCATAAGGTGGATAATCGAACAATGGATAGTCGTTCACAGTAACTTCATGGTAAAAAATGTTCTCAGTAAACTCAGTTAATCTAAATGGCATACTGTAGGTAATAAAATGAATCTGATGACCTTTTTCAGCCAAAGCTTTACCTAACTCAGTGGCTACCACACCACTACCACCAAAGGTTGGATAACAAACTATTCCAATATTCATACGTAAATTGTTGCGTCAAATAAATGAATTAATTAAAGGTGTGAAATGAATTAATGTTTAATTTATCTTAATAGAATCCGTTATAAAACAAGTGTTCTATCGAACATTTTTCCTTCTGTTTTTAGTGTAATCTTCAAAAATAAAATCGCCTAATCCTTTTAAGCTGGTATAAAATGCTTTTCCTTGATTTACTTCGGTGAATTCTTCAATAAACTGCTGTAAATAAGGGTCTTTCGCAATCATAAAAGTAGTAATCGGGATTTTTAATCTGCGACAGGCGGCAGCACAATTCAAGGTTTTGTTTACAATGTGTCGGTCTAATCCAAAACTGTTTTTATAATATTCTCCATTCTCTTTTATGCAACTAGGTTTTCCATCGGTTATCATAAAAATTTGTTTGTTGCCATTTTTTCTTTTCCGAAGCAAATCCATAGCTAGTTCAATTCCAGCAACTGTATTAGTATGAAATGGTCCAACTTGTAAATAGGGTAATTCCTTTAGTTCAACTTGCCAGGCATCATCGCCAAAAACAATGATGTCGAGCGTATCTTTTGGGTATTTGGTGGTAATGAGTTCTGCTAATGCCATAGCAACCTTTTTGGCAGGTGTAATTCTATCTTCACCATACAAAATCATGGAGTGAGAAATATCAATCATTAAAACAGTAGAAAACTGACTCTTGTGTTCATTTTCGCGAACCACTAAATCGTTTTCGTTCATCTGAAAATTATCTATTCCATGATTAATTTGTGCGTTTCGCATTGATTCGGCCATGGCAATTTGTTCTAAGCTATCGCCAAATCTATAATCGCGCATGTCAGCCGAACTTTCATCGCCTAAACCAGAAAAAGTAGTTTTATGATTTCCTCTGCTTGACTTTTTTATTTTTCCAAAAATCTGATCTAAAGATGATTTTCGAATGGTTTGTTCCGTTTTGGCGGTAATTTGAAAAAATCCAGGTTCTTTTTCATCTAAAAATCCTTTTTTCTTAAGATCTTCTATGAAATCGGCAATGCCATAATTGGCATCCGTAAGTTTGTATTCTTTGTCAAGCTCAGTTAGCCAGCTCAGAGCTTCATCAACATCGCCAGAAGTGTAAACCAGCAATTCCTTGAATATTTCAAATAATTTATCAAATGGACTTTTGTTGTTTAAATCTTTAATAAACTTTGAAAATCGAATACCTTTCATGTCAGTAAAACTAATAAATCCTTATTTTGTTTCGAGATAAAAAGTGTCGTTTTTATGTTCTTCCAAAGAATTAAATTCAATAAAAACCAAATCGGTTAAGGCATACAGTGTGTGGATAACATTTATTTGAAACTCAATTTTACAAGGAGCTTGGCATTCATGTTTTTCTGTTTCGCCCGTTTCAATATGTTTAACTGAAAGTTCCACATTTCCGCTCATTAAAAAAAACACTTCAGGATTTTTTCTTTTTTCAATGCCTTTGTGATAATGATTTCCTAAAACTGAACCTTTGTTTCTATAACCAACAAGATATTTTGGTGTTTCAGGTGTTTCCAATTCGAAAGTTGAACCAAATTGATTTTCGCCTATGAATTTTGGTTTTGAAATTTTAACAAGCATATCAAATTTACATTGAGAAATTAATAGCAACAATTTTGGCTATTATTTCAAATAACTTCTAAGAAAATCAGGAAAAAAATCTCGAATAATTACTTCGCTAGCTCTTTCAAAAGCGCTTAGTCCGGCTTTTTCAGGACTTAATTGTACGCCCTTTATGTTCGCTAATTTTTTATTAAAAACTTCATCTTGACTGTTTTTATCAATAACCTTTATCACTCCATTCAAAATTGCTGAATGCATATCGAAGCTATTAGTCCCAGTAATTGTTTCACCGCTTGCTTCAATAATCAAATCTGCTTGATTTTTTGAACTAACAACTTGAAAACCATTCTCTGAAGCTGCTCTTTTTACTGCATTAACCAAAAAAGATTGTTTGGTATCTTGATTTAAATTTTTCTCATTTCCTTCTATAAAAAGTTTAGGTGACGAAACATTTAAAATAATTTGACTTTGAGAAGGTGAAAATGTTTTTGACATTTTTTTTATCATATCATCTGAAACCCTATCAAATATTTGCTTCAAATCAAGTGTGGCTCTAATTTCTTGGGTGCTTACTTTTGGATTTCTTACTTTATCAATTACAAAATGTGCTTCACCTTTTGCATCCGTAAAAACAGTTTCAGGAATTACTTTCCCATCTTTGTAAGAAATTTTAATAGCTGTATTTACAATCGGTTTATTATTTCTATCTAAAACTTTAAAATGCACTTTTCTATCATCTATTCTTTCTCCAATAATAGCTTTGTAGCTAGTTACTGAAGCCGATAAACGAAAATTACTAATATTATCTTGAATAGATTTATAGATTTCATTGCCTAAAAATACCTGTTTTCCATCTATGTTGGTTTCTAAGTTTTCTCCCAAAAATTCTTTAATTGAAACCATGGCTTGCAAATAGTTTCTGAGAGCTTCACCATTATCATTTTGTTTTTCTAAACCTTTAGCCCTATTAAAGTTATCCATGGCAGAGCTAATGGCTGCATCAATTTTTTTCTGTTGAATTTCTTGATATTTTGATTTTGAAAGACGATAATAGATCCAATATTCTGTTTCATTCTCCCAAGAACCAACCACTTCATAATCTTGCAAACTAAGCTGAGATGTAATTTTTGTTGCAGCTGAAAAATCTTCTTTAAATTTATTATTGCTTTCAAATTGATACAATAGCGAATTAGCATTTACATTCACTTTGATTTCTGAAGCCATATCGTTAAAGGCGTTGTTTTTCGCTATTTGGTTATAATCTAAATTGTTAATCCTTTTATTAGCCATGCCAATTCCGACATAATAGGTAGATGAAATTGGCCTTTCATTCGCCCAATTTGGTTTAGGATTTGGTGGTGGTTGAACCACTGCTTGCGTGTTTTTTTTTGAATTACAAGAAATGGTAGACAAAAAAAGAATTGAAAAAAATAAGACTAAATTTTTTTTTGAAAAAATCATATAATAATTTATGATTGAGGTTTGTAGCTAACAATATTTTTTCCTGCCTGTGAACTAATTTTGGAAACAGCTTTTAATTTTAGTTCTTCTGCGCTTTTTAAATTTCTAGCCTGAGATTTTGCTAAATTATTAACCCTTTGTTTCTCTGCACCAGTTCTAAAAATTTTATCGGCTGGAAGATTTAAATTGGGATATTTCCAATCTCCAGGGTATAATGATCGAGCATCTCCTTTGTAATTTAAATAAGCAACTTCATCAACTTCATTTGGGGTAATTAAATCTGTTAAAACTACTTCACCTGTTTCTGTATTTACCATTGAAAACTGAAAACTTAAAGCAACTGAGCTTCTTCCAGAAACTTCATCATAGGTAACTTTTTTATAGGAAGTTTTAGTAATTTGTTCCTTCGTAATTGGGTCAATTGATTTTTCTAAAAACTCTGTATATCCTTTTTTAGAAACACTTTGAAGATTTCCTTCTTCAACTTTCATGGTAATTAATTTTCCAGTTACAACCATTTTAGCCCCGATTAATCGTCCAGCTTGTGCGGCATATTTATCGTCAACCATCCCGCTCATGGCCAATTTCTGTTCTGCTATAACTTTGTCCATATTAGCCCTATCAATTACTTTAATAAACGGATTTTTACTTTTTAAAACCTCTTGCATCATATCGGCATAAATCTTTTCTGTAACCTGTTGCCCGCCTCTAACTTGCGATTCGAAAGGTAAAAATGCAATTGTCAAAGTAGCTTCTTCTAAACAACGTTCTTTGTATCTAACAGCATCTTTAAAATTTCCTTGTAAGGCAATTACTTCATCAAAAGCATAATAAGCTTCGCGATATTTAGATGTTTCCATTAAGGATATGCCTTTTCTGTAAAGTGGTTCAGCTTTTGAAAAATTCTTTAAATTGGCTACATCTTCATTTTTCGGATCTAAAACTAGCATTTCGGCAAAAATGCTTTCTGCTTGTTTGTATTTTTCTTCTATCAAATAATTGTTAGCCTCCTCAAATAGGTTGTTTAAATATATTTTTTTATCATCTTCATAATCTTTCTCATAATTAGGAGGAATAGAAAGTTTAACAAACCTTTCTACATTACTTTTATAACTTAAGGCAGAGCGATAAGTATAAACTGCGTTTTTGTAATCTTGAATGGCATGCGCTTTAAAATAGTCTCTCAAATAGTCATCTAAAACCATTTGGCCTGTTTTTTTTAAGCCAATTTGAGCATCAACATTTCCCATATTTTTTTCAAGTGATATGAGATACATTTTGGATGCTTCTTGATATAAGCCAGCTGCATCAAGTTGCATTCCTTTTTTAGAAAATGATTTAGAAGTGGCGCAGCCGCTAAGAATAATTGAAAATACTGCTAAAATCAGAAGTAGTTTATTGACCATCTAATAATCAGGTTAAGATTACAAATATAAAATTTAAGCAAAGCCTATGCCAAGAATAAGTCAAATAAGAACTAAAAATACTCCAAAGTGGTTATTTTTTAATGGTTGATGCTGCTTTACTTTGCTTGCAATTAACCAACAAATATTCAACCTAATGAAAAAAATTATTTTAAAAAGTTTAGCTGCCTTAATAATTGTTTTAGGTCTAAACACTGCAGATGCTCAAACTGATCGAAAAAATGTGGTTAGTTTAAGCACATTTCCTCTGGCTATGGGGCAATACACCCTAGGTTATGAAAGAGTTTTTGGTGGCAGATTTTCTGCTTCTATTAAATTTGGACTGCGACCAGAAGGTTCTCTTCCAGGTTATGTTCCTGTAACAGAAGATTTTAAAAATGTGAGTTTTAAAGGAACCTCCATAATTCCTGAAATTCGTTTTTACACCAATAAAGAAAAAGGACCATTAAAAAGTTTTTATTTATCACTCTACGGTAAATTTCAAAACTATACTGTTTCAACGGGTTTAGAAAATAATAATGATTACAATTCAATTGATGCAAATGGTGATACAACCAAATATGGCTATAAATCAAATTTTACTGGAACTGGGAATTTAAAGATGACAACTTTTGGTATACAATTAGGGCGACAATGGTTGATTTCAGATAGATTTTCAATTGATTTTTGGTGGTTTGGGCCACAGTTTAGTTTAGTTAACTTAAACTTAGATTTAAATCAAGATAATTTAACTTTCGATGGTACTATACCTCCAGGTGAAGATGGCCAACCATTCAACAATGAATTGATTTATAAACAAATCGCTGATGAGCTAAACACCAGTTTGGAAGATGTTCCATTGGTTAAAGCCAAGGCTACTAGTCGAAGCAATGGATTAAACCTTGACATTAAAACTGGATTACCAAGCATTCGTTTTGGACTAAGTTTGGGCTGGGCTTTCTAAAAAATAATAACCCCCTGAGACAAAAAGGCCACCCAATTTTAGGTGGCTTTTTCCATTTATAAATATTTTTCTTTTTTTAAAAACACTGCCACACTTATAACATAAAAATCAAAGTACCCATTAAATTTTCTAATAATTTAAGTGGTTAAGGTTGTCAAACAAATATTAGAAATAAATATTTAATGAGTACGATTTGATTTATTTCATTGGGTTAAGGATGGTAATTTATTTCAAAGGGTTTAGGTTATTAGTTTTTCATTGAATTAGTTTAGGAAATTTATCCAAAAAAACCTGTTGTAAATATTCCAACATAATTTTTCCATTTTCTTTATTCTTGAGTTCATTTTGAATAATTTTCGATTCTATATTGTTTTTTAAAAAGCGACAATTTTCTTCAAACTCTGTTTTATTAATTTTTTGTTCTGCCAGCTGAATCAGATATAGTTCTAATTTTTGTGCTTGTAAACTCAAAAATGCCTCATTGTCTTTTAATGCATTATTTAACCAGTTTAACAATTCAATTTTGTTTAAAACTCCTGACTTATCTATCAATGACAATATATATACTTGAGCTTTCATATTTTTGTTAATTAGCCTTACCCGGTAACTTCTAAAACTTTGCGAGAAGTTTTAATCTTGGGAAATTTGGGAATAGAATTAAAATTACCGGGTTGGATTAGGGCTAATGTTTTCATAGTTTAAATAATTATATAACCATTTTTGTAATCAGCGTTTTGATGTCTTTTTAATAATTCAGGAATTGATAAACCGAAAGTTTTTTGAACATAATTAGGTTTAGGTAAAAATTTAAATTCACCACCCCACTCCCATTCAAACATTTTGAAAACTGTTAAAATTTCAGCCCAATGCCTTTGAGTATTATCATCAAGCTTAATATTTGAATTTAAATAAACTGGCTTTTCTTTTTCTGATAACAAACAAAAATTAAGAGCTAAACCATAATTGCTAAAAGATTGCCCAGCTCTTTCAAAAGTTTTAATTTTTCCCGACTTAGTTCTGCCTTCAGCGTACAGTAAATTTTGCTTTTTGAATGATACTAAGCTTGAATAGAATCTAACTTTAACACCTCTTGCTAAAATTTCATTGTAAATTCCGAAAGCCTCTTTTACTAAGTTTGGATGCAGTTTTTTAATGTTGCGAACTGTTTTATCATCATAAACCAAATTGTATGGATTACAATTTTGAATTTCATTTTGAATTGATTTCCATGTTAAATTTCCAACAACACCATCAATTTCTAATGGATCACCATTTTGATCTTTGTTTTTTGATTGAAAATCTTTGACAGCAATTTCAGTTTTGGTATCAAAAATTCCATTAATATCAATTGAATAATTTAAACGCACCAAATTTTCCTGTAAACTTAAAACTGATTTTCCAGAAGAATTGATGAACAAATACATATCTCAATTTTTCGGTAAATTAATCTATTCATAACCCAAAAAGTCAATCACTACTTAAGCAAAATAGATAATATTTAAAATCAAAATATTGATTATCAATTAATTAAAATATATATAAAAGGATTTTTTCCCATTCATCGGGAATTATTCCCGAATCTAGCTTCTAGTTATTAGTCGAAAAAATGAATATTTGACAAAAAAGCCTTGACATGGCAGAAACTGCTACATAATTAATTTTTAAGTATCAGGAAAATTTCCCGACAAAGGGTATTACATGATAAAATATGAGCTTAATTATCAAATAGTTAAATAAATATTGAATTTTAAGATGAAAGTAAACCAATAAAATTGAGTTTATATATATTCCTAAAATTAATTTTGAACCAAACAAAAACCTAATCTATGCCATTTACAGGAAACGAAGGCGGATCAATAGATATTTCTATTGCTGCAGCGCAAATTCAAGAATTCAAAAAAGAATTTCCAAACTTAAAAACTGCCACATTTTTAGGTCGTGAAATTATTGAAGCAATTTTAGCGCAAGAAAATTGCGTTGGTATTCGATTTTATTATGGCTACAAAAATGAAAGCGGAGAAAACAATCTTATTTTAGTGGGCGCTGATTCAGATGAAAATGATTTAGTAGAGGGAATTATAGGTAATCATGGATTATCTTGCCCTCCTTCTTGTTCAATTCCAAATGATTTAAATGGATTTTAACTTACTTTTTATTTATTTTGCTTCACTTAGCGTAATCATTCCCGGTTTACTAAGTTTTCATATATACCTGAGAAACAACAAGAAAATGACTTATTTGCTTTCTTATTGTATCGTTTTTTCGATTGTTGAAAGTTCGGCAGGAATAATGGCAAGTAATGGCATTCATAATCTTTGGTTTTATAATATTGCCATGATAGTTCAGTTTTTTATATTTTCAAAGGTCATAGACATAAAAAATCAATTAATTATTTATGGGGTTGTTATTTTTTCAATATTAAATTATTTTTTCGGTGAAGGCATAAAGTACTCCAATTCAATTAGTTTTAATGTTCAAAATCTAGTTATTATTATTTTGGGGTTAAGGATAATTCAACAAGAATATTTGAAAAGCATAAACTTAAAATCAAATTTTAGATTTTTATTTACTTCATTAATTGTTATTTCTAAAATTTTTTACTTTTTATTTTTTGGAATTTTCAATCAAATAAATGGTAAAATAAGATTCTTGTATGATGATGAATTAAATGCTATTTTAGGATTAATTAACTTAACGTTTTACACTATTTGGACTTATCTATTGTGGAAGCAGCATTTTCAAACCAAATTGTAATTTACATGGCAATTGCCACTGTATGTTTAATTATTGTGATAATTGCTTTTTTTGTGACATTAAACACAGGTAGACAGAAATTTTTAGCTAAAAGTTTAGAATTAGAAATTGAGAAAAATCAATTGCAAAAAAACATTATTAATGCCAGCATTGAAGCTGAAGAAAATGAGAAAAATAGAATTGCTGAAATTTTGCATGATGACATTGGAGTTAAACTTTCAGCCTGTTATCATTTTCTACAAAACCTAGAAATAAAGGTTTCTGATGAAGAAAATATGCATTTACTGAAAAACAATTTAAAAGAAGTAATACAAAATACACGCGATTTATCGCATCAAACAAGTCCTTTAAAACTTAATATTTTTGGAATTTGTGATGCCATAAGTGAGTTGTGTTCATTAATTGAAAAAACATCCGCTTTAAAAATTACTTTTGAAAATGAAAACTATAAAGAGGTTTTGAGCAAAGAAAAAGAGTTGGTTCTTTACAGGATTTTACAAGAATTAACCAATAATAGCATTAAACACTCAAAAGCTGATTTAATAACTATGAAACTACAACAAACTGATAATAAAGTTTTATTTACATTTTCAGATAATGGTGTTGGCTTTGATGTGAATGAAAAAACAAAAGGTCTAGGATTAATTAGCTTAAAAGGAAAAACATCTTTCTTAAATGCTGAATTTACTTTAAACTCAAGCCCTAATAAGGGAATGAAATTTAATCTTGAAATACCCATAAATTAAATCCTATGATAAAAGCGAATAAAAAAATTACAATGGCAGTTGTGGATGACATTCAGCTTTTCAGAAAAGGAATAATTGAATTAATAAAAAAAAGCGGTTATGTTGATCATATTTTTGAATTCGGTAATGGTCAAGAACTGATAGATAAACTTAATCAAGGAGTTAACATTAATCTTATTTTTTTAGATATTAAAATGCCAAAACTTAACGGTTATGAAACCGCAAAAATTTTGCGCAAAAAGTACCCAAAAGTTAACATCATTATTTTATCTGAATTTAAGTCTGAGGCAATCGTTAATAGATTCATTGAGCTTGGGGTTCAGGCCATTTTATTTAAATCATGCGAGCAAACTGAATTGAATGAAGCCATAAAAAAAGTGGTCAACAATAATAATTATTTTAGCGTAGAAGTAGCTGAAATTCTAGCCCTTAAATTGAACCAAAACCTAAATAAAAATAGTTTTTTGAGCGATACAGAAAAAAATATTTTAGAACTAATGAGTATTGGAACCCCTCCAGAAGAAATTGCAGAAAAACTTAAAATTAAAATCAAAACCTTTCAAAACTTAAAAAGCGAATTGCAAAAAAAAACCAAAACAAAATCGAGTTACGAACTTTTGATTTATGCAATAGAAAATAATTTAATAGATAATCCTACACTTTCTTTGTTTAAAAATAAAAATTGATTTTTCCGCCTTCTAGAATTTTCCTAAACCTAAAGTTTATAAATTTTCTAATATTGCAGTCAGATTATGATGACACGGTTAGTAAGCCTTTTACTTGTTACTCTTTTATCGTTCCAGAGTTTATATCAACTGGGCTTCATAACCTATTTCAAAGCAAATCAAGAAAAAATAACCGATCTTTTTTGTATCAATAAAGACAAACCTGAATTGAAATGTGACGGTAAATGTTATTTGATGCAAGAATTAAATGAAAATGAAAATCAGTCAAACAACAATTCTGAATTTAAAAACATTGAGATTCCATTGTTTTTATTGCCCTTAAATGGCATTCTCATTAATGTTGAGGCTAAAAAAATAATTCATTTAGATTTGGTTGTGCTCTTTGATGAAATTTTAATACCACTCTTAAACCCACCTCCAAAATCATAGTTTTAACTTTTTACTAAATAACATATTGCAAAGCTTATTCCTTTGCCTTTAATTCTATTTATTTTATTTAAAAAACTTAAAACAATGAAACAATTAAAATTGGCACTTATTGCAGTGCTGTTAACATCATACGCTTGCAAAAAAGATGATAAAAAAGATACAACAACTCCAACACCTACTCCTACTCAAACTGGTGAAGCTGTTCTTGAATTAGACAATCTATGGGGAAATGCAAGTTTTCAATTGGGAGCGCAATATATCACCCTAAACAATGATACAATTGTTCCATCACAATTAAAATATTATATATCAAACATTAGATTAACAAAAACAGATAATACTATTTTCACAGAATCAGAAAGTTATCATTTAGTAGATTTAAGTGTTTCAGAATCAAATCTTATTACCATTAAAAACATTCCTGCAGGTGAATATTCATCTATTGAATTTATGGTAGGTGTAGATAGCACCAGAAATTGTTCAGGGGCTCAAACTGGAGCATTAGACCCAAGCAATGGAATGTTCTGGACTTGGAATTCAGGTTACATTTTTGTGAAATTTGAAGGTTCAATTGGAGCTAAAAGTAGAACTTTACAACATCATATTGGTGGTTATAAAAGTCCTAACATTAATATGGGAACAATTAGTTCTGCTTTTAATGGTCAAGTTTTAAGGGTTTCATCTAATGCAAAACCTCAAATGCATTTTGAAATCAATCTTAAAAACTATTTTACTTCTCCAAATCAAGTTGATTTGCAAAATTTAAATGTGGCCATGAGTCCAAATCAATGTGTTCCTTTAGCGATCAACTTTAGAGAATGTTTTGAGTTTGATCATATTCATAATTAGGTTCTGGATATGCCAAAATTTTTGACAATACTAGCATTGGTTTTTTACGCCAATGCTAGTTATGGTTGTGATGTTTGTGGATGTGCATCAGGTGGATTTTCTTCAGGATTTTTACTCCAAAATAACTACCACTTTTTAGGATTAAGATACAGTCAAAGAGATTTTAAACATCCAAAAACTGAATTATCAAAAACAAAAAATGGAATTGTAGAGCGAGAATTATATGAAAATATTGAAATTAAAGGCCGATTTTATTTAAATTCAAATTGGCAGTTATTACTTAATATTCCTTTAATTCAAAATACTCGTTTTGAAACTAATGCTACCAATTATGCTAAAGGAATTGGAGATATAAATGTGACTATTTATAGAAAATTATTTAACTCCTTAGATAGCGTTGAAAAGTCATTCAAACATAATTTATTATTAGGTTTCGGAATTAAACTTCCAACTGGAAAATACCAATTAAGAGACAAAAACAAATTGATGTTTCTTCCAGCATTTCAAACAGGAACTGGCGCCTATACCTTTAGTCCAAGCATAATTTATCAGGCTTCATTCAAAAAAGTTAGTTTGTATTTTGAAAATAACCTGCGTTTGAATACTAAAAATGAATTTAATTATCAATTTGGTAATGGTTTTAACTCAAATTTTCTTTTGGGCTATAAACTAAATTTCAAAAATGCTTTAATTCCAATGCTAGGAATTACTTATGAGTTCGCTTCTAAAGATAAAAATTATAGTTACGAAGAGTTTAATACTGGTTTTAATACCTACTTAGCCAATATTGGAATTCAATTGGTAACCAAAAAATTTGAAATCAATTCATTTTTTCAACAGCCTATTTATCAAAACACTACCGAAGCTCAGCCTACAAATAGCTGGCATTTTAGCGTTGGCTTTAGTTATTTTTTACGTGTATAGTTAAGTTCTGGTTTTGGGCATTTTTGACAAGCACCATAACTTTTGGAAACACTTTTTCGAATGGAATTAATTACATACCAAAAAGCTAATATGATAATTAAAAATGCTATGATATTTGTAATTAATTCCATTTTTATTAATAATCGTAAGTAATTTCTACATCATCGCTCATCGGAATTGCTTGACAGGTTAAAATATAACCTTGTTCAATTTCATCATCAGTTAACGAAGCATTATCAATCATATCCACTTTGCCCTTAATTACCTTTGCCATACATGTGGTGCAAACACCAGAAACGCAAGAAAAAGGAGGATCTAAAGGCATAGCCGCATCTAAAATATTTTGCTTTTTATCAACAATTATTTCATGTGTTTTTTTATTGATAGTAACCTTCACTTTTCTGCTAAAAACTACTGGATTAATAGGTTCATTTATATGATCATTTTCTTTTGCATTAAAAAATGATTCTCTATGTATATTGTTGATATCAAAACCCCTATTTAAAAGTATTCTTTCAGCACTATCCATCATTCCGCCTGGTCCACACATGTAAGCAAGCCAATTATCTTGCTTATAAACACTAAAAACATCTAAAAAATAATCGACTTTTCTCTCATCCAAGCGGCCTTTTTCACCCGTCCAACTTAAACTTGGTTGCGATAAGGTATAAATAACCCTAATTCTACCTTGCGTGAGGGCACATAAATCATCTAAATCAGCTTTAGAAATAATCTCATTTTCATTTCTTGAACCATAAAAAAGTATAATTTTTGTAGATGTTTCAACTTCTAAAGTCGATCTTATTATGGAAAGAATTGGAGTAATTCCGCTTCCTGCAGCAAAAAGCAATAAATTTCTTTTTCTATCAGAAAAAGGTTCAAAAACAAACTTTCCAGTAGGTGGTAAAACTTCTAAAATGTCACCAACTTTAGTATTGTTGACTAAAATCGTAGAAACTTTTCCACCTTCTACCTTTTTAACAGTAATACTTAAGTTTTCGTTCTTGTAAGGACTTGTGCAAATAGAATAAGATCTATTAATTCTTTCACCATTTATGATAAAACTAATAGTTAGATATTGTCCTGGTAAATATTTAAATGTGTCGTTACCTTTAGTTTTAAAAGTTATAGTTACAGCATCAGTTGTTTCGTGCTTTTTTGCTATTACTTCAAGAGTTTGATATGTTAAAGCCAATTTGAAATTTTTCGGCAAAATAAGCGAAAAAAAAAGACCTATCAAGTCAATAATTCTTAATTTATTGGATTATTAAGACATGTAAACAATCAGCAGAAATTGGTAAATTTTATATTTTATAATTTTCTTTTCTTTATAAAATTAGCATCTATTGTGTATAAATTCATTCAAAAAAAGTGTTGAAAATGTTTCGATTTTTAATAATTACGATTTTTATTTTTTCTTATTTGGGTTCATTTTCAGCCGATAAAAGCACTTTCAAGAAAAGTTTAATTGATTTAGGCTTAAACTCAAAAAAGAGTTTTAATGAACTTGAGTTATTATTGAATAACATTATAGAAAATGAAGTTAAAAATATAGGTCAGGAAGCCGTAATAAAAGAATTAGAAAATTATTTAAACACCTCCAAAAATATTACTCCAAATATGGAGCAATTAGTTAATTACCAAATTGCATATGTGCATTCTATTAATTCAAAATCACCTCTAAATTTGATTAAAGCCTACCTCGATAAAGCAAAAAAAATTGCTGAAACACAAAATAATTATTGTCAAGCTCTTTCTTACGATGCCGTTTTTGCAACATTTATGGCAAAATCTGGATATGATCAAATTGAAGAAGCCGAAAAAAAACTATGGCAAGTTTTTAAATTAGCTAAAGAAAATAATTGTTATGAACTAACAGTAATTTCATTAAACCACATTGCCAAAGAAATTTATGATAGAAAAAATGTTTATGATGAAGGTTTAAAATTGAGATTAAAAGCCGCTGATTTGGCAGATTCATTTAAGCTGAAATCAAAAACAGTTGCAATTGTTTACAATCAAACTGGAAGCTCGCATTTAAGGTCTAAAAATTATCGCGAAGCATTAAAATATTTTCATAAATCAAAAAATAATTGTGAAATAAATAAAGAAAATGGCAGACCCTACACGAGTATTTTAAATAGTATAGCCCTAACTTATGCTGTCATAGGGAATAAAGATTCAGCATCTCATTATTATGATTTATGTTTAAAAAATGCTGAGCTAAAAAATGATACCATTTGGATGGCATTTTCAAAAGGAAATAAAGCAGCTATTTATTTAAAAGAAGGTCAATACGAAAAAGCACTTGAACTTTATCAATTCGATCTAAAATACAGTAAATTATATAATGAAAAAAGTAGTGTAACATTCTGCTGCACAGCTATTGCAGAATGCTATTTAAACCTAAAAAATATTGATTACTTCAAACTTTACCTAGATTCTGCAGCTTATTTTTTTGAAAAAAATCATGCCTCTTTTAGTAATCGTGATGGCTCCTTAAAATATCAATTTCTTATAAAATATAACAAGCTCTATAGAATTTTTGAAGAGCAAAACAAAAATTTTGAAAATGCTCTAAAGTATCATAAGCTAGAATTTGCCTACAATGATACGCTATTGCAAAAAATAGATGCAGAGAAGGCTAATCAGGCAGGAGCTCAGTATTTTTTAAATAAAAAAGAAAAAGATCTTGCCATTTTACAAGAAAAATCTGACGCTGACCAAGAGTTAATTAATCAGCAAAGAATTGGAATTTTCATTTTTATAATTGTTCTGATTTTTGTGTGTATTTTATTAATTAAACTAAATATTGCAAACAAAAAACAAATAAGAAGTAATAAAAAATTAACTGAGTTTGCTAATGAAATTGAACTCCAATCGCAAAAACTAAAGCAACAAAATGAAAAGTTAGAAGAAACAAACCTTTTAAAAAGTAAACTTTTCACTTTAGTTGGTCATGATTTAAAAAATCCATTATCATCTTTAAGAAGTTTAATTGATTTATACAAATCAAACGCACTTACTGAAAATGAATTCGAAATATTTATAAACGAAATTGACCATCAATTGCAAAATGTATTTAATTTATTAGATAATTTATTTGCATGGTCAAAAAAACAATTAGATGGCTTAAATTTACAATTCGATTATTTCAATGTTAGACTTTTAGTACAAGAAACAAAAGGACTTTTATTGCCATCCTACACCAAAAAGAACATAAAAATTATTCATCATACTTGCGACAATACAACAGTATATGCCGATAGAGAAATTATTAAAACCATAATAAGAAATATCATTTCAAATGCTATAAAATTCACACCTGAAAATGGTCAAATTGAGATAGATTATTTACTAAATGAAAACTATCTGATTGTAGGAATCAAAGACAATGGAGTTGGGATTTCAAAAGAAAAACAGCATTTAATCTTTGATAACTCACACTATTCCACCGCAGGAACTGCTCAAGAAAAAGGAAATGGTTTAGGACTGTTGATTTGTAAAGATTTTATAGAACTAAATAAGGGCAAAATTTGGTTTGAAAGTGAAGAAAATGTTGGGAGTACCTTTTATATTTCAATACCTGTTTCAAAAACAAATTAGTTTTCAATTCAATTCAGCTTAATTGCTACCTTTGCGCCCCAAAAAAAAAGTATGATTCTGAATTCTTTATTGTTAGTAATTGGATTTGTGGCACTCATAAAATGTGCGGATTGGTTTGTTGAAGGAGCATCTTCTTTAGCTAAAAGACTAAAAATGAGTGATTTATTAATTGGTTTAACCGTAGTTGCATTTGGAACATCGGCTCCTGAATTATTTGTCAACCTTTTTGCTGCAGCAGCTGACCAAACAGATATTGCTTTAGCCAATGTATTAGGTAGTAATATTTGTAATGTACTTTTAATCTTAGGCTTATCAGCCTTGATTTATCCACTATCTGTTCGCTCGTCAATGGTAAAAAATGAATTACCCTTGAATCTTTTTATCGGTTTGGTTTTGTCTGCTATGGTTTATTTTTCTATCAAAGAAACAGGATCAGCTGTTATAGATAGATTGGATGCCACTATTTTAATTGCCATTTTCTTATTCTTTTTATGGATGTCATATAAAAGTACCAAAGGACATGAAAATGAAACAGGGGAGGAAATTAAAGAACTAACTTGGGGTAAAACTATTTTACTACTATCGGTTGGTCTAGCGGGCTTGATTGTAGGTGGAAAATTGATTGTTGATAGTGCAGTAGAAATCGCAAGTAAAATGGGTATAGACCAGACCATAATTGGCTTAACCATAGTAGCAGTTGGAACTTCATTACCCGAACTGGCCACTTCAGTAATTGCAGCCTACAAAAAAAATTCAGATATCGCCATAGGCAATGTAATTGGCTCCAATATTTTCAATATAGTTTTCATTTTGGGCATTACTTCATTCATTAAAGAAATACCTGTTAAGGAGCAAAATTTGGATATAATTTGGATGAACCTTTTTGTATCAGCAATTCCCTTTGCAGTGATTTATATTGGTAAAAAACATGTAATTCAAAAATGGCAAGGATTAGTTTTTTTATTACTATACTTCAGTTATATTGGCTACGAAATTTCTAAAACATTGAAATAATTAATTTAAAATGATTAAAATTATTTTGCCCGATGGCTCTGAAAGACAATATGAGAGCGGAATTAAGGCAATAGACATAGCAGCTTCCATTAGCGAAGGTTTAGCACGAAATGTATTAAGCGCAAGCTTTAATGGTAAAACAATTGAACCAAGTTCGGCAATCACAACCGATGGGAATTTGGTATTTTACACTTGGAACGATACCCAAGGAAAACAAGCATTTTGGCATTCTTCAGCGCACGTTTTAGCACAAACATTACAATCAGTTTATCCTAATATCAAACTAACGATAGGGCCTGCCATTGAGAATGGTTTTTATTACGATGTTGATTTTGGAGATATTGCGTTTTCAGAAGCCGATTTTAAAAATATTGAAACTAAATTTTTGGAGTTTGCTAGAGAAAAAGCAGAATTTAAAATGCGATCAGTTTCTAAGGCTGAAGCTTTAAAAACATATGCTGATAATGAATACAAAACCGAATTAATTTCGGCTTTAGAGGATGGAACTATAACTTTTTGCGACCACAGCAATTTCTTTGATTTGTGCCGCGGTGGACATATACCTAATACAGGATTTATTAAAGCATTCAAAATAATGAATGTTGCAGGAGCCTATTGGAGAGGAAATGAAAAAAACAAACAATTAACCCGCGTTTATGGCATCAGTTTTCCAAAGCAAAAAGATTTGGAAGATTATTTAGCATTGCTAGAAGAAGCAAAAAAACGCGATCATAGAAAATTAGGAAAAGAACTAGAACTTTTTGCCTTTTCAGAAAATGTAGGAATGGGTTTACCCTTGTGGCTTCCAAAAGGTGCAGCGTTACGTGAAAGATTAGAACAATTTTTAAGAAAAGCGCAAATAAAGGCTGGTTACAGTCAAGTCGTTACCCCACACATAGGTTCAAAACAATTGTATGTTACTTCTGGTCACTATGAAAAATATGGAAAAGATTCTTTTCAACCCATTAGGACACCAGATGTGGATGAAGAGTTTTTGCTAAAACCAATGAATTGTCCGCATCATTGCGAAATTTATAAAACAAAACCTCGCTCATACAAAGATTTACCTATTCGTTTTGCCGAATTTGGAACAGTTTATCGTTATGAACAAAGCGGTGAATTGCATGGCTTAACCCGTGTAAGAGGCTTTACACAAGATGATGCACACATTTTTTGTCGTCCTGACCAAGTGAGAGACGAATTCAAAAAGGTAATTGATTTGGTTTTATATGTTTTCAAAAGTTTAGGTTTTGAAGATTACACAGCCCAAGTTTCATTACGCGATCCTGAAAACACTTCAAAGTATATTGGTAATGATGAAGATTGGGCGGAAGCTGAATCTGCCATTATTGATGCCGCTATGGAGAAAGGATTAAGAACTGTTACAGAGTTAGGTGAAGCAGCATTTTATGGTCCAAAATTAGATTTTATGGTCAAAGATGCTTTGGGCAGAAAATGGCAATTAGGAACTATTCAAGTCGATTACAATTTACCTAAACGTTTCGAATTAGAATATACAGGCAGCGACAACCAAAAACATCGTCCAGTAATGATTCACAGAGCGCCATTTGGTTCAATGGAAAGATTTATTGCTGTTTTATTAGAACATTGTGGTGGAAATTTTCCTTTATGGCTTAATCCTGACCAAGTTGCTATTTTACCAATTAGCGATAAATACAACGATTATGCAAATGAAGTTTCAAAATTTCTAAATATTTACGATATTCGCGCGCTCGTTGATGATAGGTCTGAGAAGATTGGTAAAAAAATCAGAGACAGTGAAGTGAAAAAAGTTCCTTACATGTTGATAATAGGTGAAAAAGAAATGAATGAAAAATCGGTTTCAGTTCGTAAAAGACCTGATGGAGATTTAGGAAGCATGACTTTGGAACAATTTATTAAGCATATTGGTGAACAGGTAAATACAGAATTAAATACATTAGTTTAACAAAATAATAAAGGGAGGACTTAATTATTTCTACTCCAAACAAATTTCAGGGACAAGGTCCAAAAAGACCATTCCCGCCAAAAGACAGGAATAAAGATCGTTACAATAACGATAAAAGAAACGATGAACCACGTATCAGGATAAATGAAGATATACGCGGTATCTCAAATGTACGTTTAGTTGGCGAAGATATTGAACCAGGTATTTATCCATTATCTAAAGCCATGGAAATGGCCAAAGAATTGGAATTAGACTTAGTTGAAATAGCTCCTCAAGCCGATCCTCCGGTTTGCAAAATCATAGATTATTCTAAGTTTTTGTACGAGCAAAAGAAAAAAGCCAAAGAAATGAAAGCTAAGGCTGCTAAAATCGTAATGAAAGAAATTCGTTTCGGTCCGCAGACAGATGACCATGATTTTCAATTTAAATTGAAACATGCTATCAGCTTTTTAGAAGAAGGCGCAAAAGTGAGAGCTTTTGTGTTTTTTAAAGGACGTTCCATTTTATTTAAAGAACAAGGTGAAATTTTATTATTAAAATTTGCCCAAGAATTAGAAGAACATGGAAAAGTGGAAGGCCTTCCACAACTAGAAGGGAAAAGGATGATTATAATTATAGCACCTAAGAAAACGAAAAAGTAAACTTAAATCGGGTTCAAAATGCCAAAAATGAAAAGCGTTTCCAGCGCAAAGAAAAGGTTCGTAGTAACCGGCTCTGGAAAAATTAAAAGAAAGCATGCTTTCAAAAACCACATTCTAACTAAAAAGGAAACCAAGCGTAAGAGAGGTCTTGCCAAATTTGCATTGGTTCACCCTACTAATATGAAGTCGGTAAAAGAAATGCTTTTAATGTAAATTAAAATTAATGTTTAACCCTGCTGCAATGCCATAAGATTCTTAAATGAACGCTTGCAACAAAAAAACAAATTATTATGCCTAGATCGGTTAATCACGTAGCTTCAAGAGCTAAAAGAAAGAAAATCCTTAAACTAACCAGAGGTTATTGGGGTGCCAGGAAAAATGTTTGGACAGTAGCGAAAAACACCTGGGAAAAAGGTTTGCAATATGCTTACCGCGATAGAAAAGCCAAAAAGAGAAACTTCCGTGCTTTATGGATTACTCGTATCAATGCGGGTGCTCGTATCCATGGAATGTCATACTCTCAATTTATGGGCAAAATCCATAAAAATGGCGTAGAAATTAATAGAAAAGTTTTAGCGGATTTAGCTATGAATCATCCTGATGCATTCAAAGCTGTAGTTGATCAACTAAAATAGATTATAATATAATTATCCTTTTACGAAGCCTCGACCAATAAGTCGGGGTTTTTTGTTTTATAAACAATAAAGGATTTTAACTTAGGCTATCTAAATTGCCTCTGCGTTTAATAAATTCCCTTTCAATACTTTCTGAATTAGTAGTGGCTTTTTTCATCCATTCATAATATAAAAACTCAAACTCTTCTTTAGATAATTGCCATTTAATGTCTGATTTTCTTAATCGTTGCGTCAAATCGTACATTACTAAAGCAGCGCTAACTGATATATTTAAACTTTCGGTAAATCCAACCATAGGAATTTTTAAAGTTTCATCGGCCATTGACAAAGCTTCTGAGGTTAGCCCTTGTTTTTCAGTGCCGAACATTATAGCCACTTTTTGCGATAAATCTAACTCTGGTAAAAACTTAGCATCTTCAGAAGGGGTGGTTGCAATTACTTTGTATCCTTTCAATTTTAATTGTTGAATACAATCAGGCGTGTTAAATTCATTTTGATTGTAATAATGTAAATCCAACCATTTATTAGCACCTCGTAAAACTTGTGGATTAATGTCATATTTATTGCTGTTTTCAATTATATGAATATCCTGAATTCCTAAACATTCAGCTGTTCTTAAAACAGCATTAGCGTTTTGAGTTTGATAAATATTTTCAAGAACTAAAGTTACATGGCGTGTTCTTTCTAAAAGCACCTTTTTAACTAACTCTCTTCTTCTATCAGTTAATTGTGATTCGAAATAACTTAAAATTTCGTTTTTTACATCCATTATTTAGCAATTTTTCCTTGCGAAACGGCCATTAAATTGCACAATTTATATAAAATTCGTGCACCAACATTGGCATCCCATTCATCATTTCCTGGACTTACTTCATTTAAATCGAAACCTATAATTTTTTTACCCGATTTTACCAAAGCGTTTACCAAATAAAATATTTGCTCTAACTCAAAACCGCCTGCGACTGGAGTTCCAGTATTAGGACAAAGTTTTGGGTCTAAACCATCAATATCAAAACTTATAAACACTTCATTAGGTAATTCTTTGATAATTTTTTCACAGGTTTTTTTCCAAGTTTCTCCTTCATATTGGGCAGCTTTGAGGTCGGCATCATAAAAAGTTTTGATTCGGCCATTGGAATCAGTAACCATTTTAGCTTCGGCTTCGCAATAATCTCTTATGCCAACTTGCACCAATTTTGAAACTTGTTCTTCTTTCAAAACATTGTACATAATAGATGCATGCGAATACTCAAAACCTTCATAAGCAACTCTTAAATCTGCATGTGCATCAATTTGAAGCACTGCAAATTTTGGATAAATCGCTGTTAATGCCTTAATAAAACCTAAAGGTGTGCTATGGTCTCCACCTAAAAGCGCAACCATTTTACCTTGTTTTAAATATTTAAATGTTTCTGCTTTCACCCATTCTACCATTTCAGCGCAAGCTTCATTTATATCTTGGTAATCTTTTAAAATCTTTTTGTCATTTTCAACATCAATGCCATTTTCCATGGCATCAATTATTTTTCTTGCTTTTTCCCTGAGTTTATCGCTTTTTTTGCGAAGTTTTTGATCTATTACGGTCATATATATGCCCGATTGCCAAGCATCTTTGATATTTGGATCGAACAAATCAACTTGCAATGACGCATTTAAAATAGCCTCTGGGCCGTTGGCTGTTCCTGAACTATAAGAAACTGTTACTTCCCAAGGAACGGGAATTACAATAGTGTTGGCTTCATTATCATCAAAAGGTAATCCAAATAAATTGTTTCCTTTTATGCCTAAACCGTTGGCATCAAATTCTTTAATTTTTAATTCTTTTGAAGTCATTGTAATTTGAAATTTTGCGCGAAGCTAAGGTTTATAATCTTTTTCTATTTTAAATTTTGAGTCAAAACTCAATTCAATTGCAATAAACAACTTATAGCATAATGGTCAGATAAATCTTTTTTATGGGTTTTAAAGTTGAAAGTTTTAAATTTTGAATCATGCAAAATATAATCAATTCTAAATGAAGGATAATTTCCATTATAGGTATTTCCGAAACCATTACCACTTTCAATAAAGGCATCAGAAAGTCCTTCGGCTAATTTTTTGTAAGAATATGAAGATGGTGTATCATTAAAATCTCCACAAACCAAAACTGGATAGGGACTATTTTTAATTAATTGAGCAATTTTATCAACCTGCTCTCCTCTTTTCTGAAAAGCATTTTTTAGTTTTTTGGATATGGATAAGGCAATATCTAAATCTTCTTCTTTCCAATCTTTGTCGTTTATTTTATTAAAATTGGTTGTTTTATCGCCTAAACCAATGGAAGCCAAATGCACATTGATAACTCTAATGGTGTCTTTTCTAATCACAATATCGGCCATAATGCAGGTGTTGTGCTTTAAGCCTTTAAACCGAATGTCTTGTTTTTTAATGATTGGATATTTGCTATAAATGGCCATTCCCCAATTGTCGCCTCTTTTATGTGTTTCTGTAAAAAAGGTATGAATGTCTTTTGCTTTTAATAATTTTTTTAGCTCAGCATTTGTTTCAAATCCTTTGTGATGGGTAGAATGAAAATACTCTTGAAAGCACAAAATATCAGCATTTTGAGCTTCTAAAAATTCAAATATTTTTTCTTTGGTTTCGGCTCCCTTTTTCCAATTATATAAATCAAAGTTTTTTACATTGTAAGTTAAAACTTTAATTTTTTTAGCATCGTCAGGTATTTCTTCAAAATTTAAATTAAAATTGGCATGAAAAGTATTCCAGCCTATTAAAATAGCTATTAAAGAAATCAAAAACTCCTTATTTCCTTTGGCAATCCACAGGGTTATAAAACCAATATTTATTAATAAAATAGTAGGATAAAGCAAGCTGAAGAAAGCGATTGGCCAAAACTTTATTGGATTTATAATGCCGGCTAAATAGCAACAAAATAAAAGTAAAACTGCAATTATATTAATTGCTAAAAAAACTTTATTTGGAATGGATCTCTTTTCTGACAAAGGCTTTTTTCTGAGGATTAAGGATTGCCAAAATTAAACTAAATCGACAGCTTATTACTTTTAAAAGTTCAATATTTTCAACATTTATAAAGAAATTTTGAGCAATTTTTAAATCTTTTTGCTCATGTCAAATAATATTTCTTTTTCTTCCTTTGAAAGGCTATCATAACCCGATTTTGAAATTTTATCCAAAATTTCGTCCATTCTTTTTTGACGCTCTTTAGCTGATAAATTGCCTGAATTTGTATTTTTTTCCTTTTTAAATTCTGGATTGGAATAAACAACTTTAATTTTTGGTTTTTTATCAAATAGTTTTGTTAGCCAATCAAGTATTTTTTCAGTATAAATGCCCAAGTTTCGGCCTTGTTGAAGATTTTTAGCAAACAAAAAACCATAAATAGCTCCACCTAAGTGGGCAATATGTCCTCCTGAATTTCCTTTTTGCATGTTTATTAAATCCAAAATCACCATAGCGATGGCAATAAATTTTAATCGAACAGGACCAAAAAGAATCAATGAAATGGAATAGTTTGGAAGATAAGTGGCTATGGCTATAAAAACTGCTAAAACACTTGCTGAGGCACCAATGGTGAAAGTAAGTGACTTCACATCGTTAAAAACTGGAAAAATATTATAAGCCAAAATAAATAAAACAGCACCAGCGATTCCACCGGTTAAATAAGTGCTCAAAAGCCTTTTTGCGCCTAAATATTCTTTAAAAATCATTCCTCCCCAATAAAGCATTAACATATTAAACAAAATATGAAAAACACCTTCTTGTGTAAACATATAAGTAATTAAAGTCCATGGTTTTAACAATAATTCAAACAAATCAGCAGGAACCCCAAACCATTTTAGCAATTTGAATGGAAATGCAGTATTACTTAAAAAAAACGGCAGTTGAATTAAATTGATAAAAACAAAAACACTGATGTTGATAACAATCAATCGAATTACAATATCGCTGCTGCGATAAAATCCTTTTATATCATCAATTATGGAGGTTTTCATTTATATCCTGAAATTAGTTTTTTTCCAAATCATTAATAAAATAAAACCAAACAACATTCCACCTAAATGCGCAAAATGTGCCACATTTGAATTGGAAGTGAAACCAGAAATGAGTTCGATAACTCCGTAAAGAATTACAAAATATTTGGCTTTTATTGGGAATAGAAAATATATTAGTATTTCAGTGTTGGGAAAAGTCATTCCATAAGCTAACAAAATACCAAAAAGTGCGCCTGAAGCACCCACAATAACAGGTAAACTCAAAATACTTTCTTTGTAATGTACAAAAAATTCAGAGGCTAATCTTCTTGCTTCAGAAGGCGATGATTCTGCAATGCTTGTATATTGGGCAATAAAACTACTGAATTCCATATTTAATTGAGATGTAAGATAAAAGTATGGAGAATTTTTGAAGGCCATTATATTCTCATAACTTGGGTCGGAACTAACCATATCTACCAATGAAATAAATGGATAATATTCATAATAAGTAACTGCATAATGTGTGAAGGCTGCACCAAAACCCGTCAATAAATAAAAAATAATGAATTTTTTTCCTCCCCAATAATTCTCTAAGGCGCTTCCAAACATCCAAATGGCAAACATGTTGAAAAAAATGTGTCCAAAATTGCCATGCATAAACATGTAAGTCAACCATTGAAACCATCTGTAATCAGTTGAGCCAGGAAAATGTAATCCCAAAAGATTTACCAAATCAATTCCAAATGCATCGCCCAAAGACATTGTTCCCAAAAAAAACAAACCATTAATGATTAATAAATTTTTGACAACTGGTGGCAAAAAAGAAAATGAACCAGGACTATGGGTGTTTTGATTGAACATCAGAAATATTTATTTGCAATGATAAAGCCTATAATACAATTGAGGGCGTATTTAGATTTTAATTTTAGAAATTTTATAATAATCATCTATTGAATTTCATTAAAAGCTCATCAATTGGAATATTCACAATGATTGATTTTCCTGAAGGAGCTGTAAAAGGAACTGAAGTAGAAAACAGTTTATCAATTAGATGTGAAGCTTCGTCTTTATTCAGCTTTTTTGATTTAAAATTGGAAACAAAACGAGCAGTGTTTAAAGCAATTTTTTCTAGAAGATTGTTTCTAAAATCACTCGGATGAAAATTAAATTGCTCAATTAAATCTTTTATAAAACTTTCAATATTTTGATCGTTCATAAGAGGTGACGCGCCATTAATTACAAAAGTGTTTTGACCAAAATCGCTTATATCAATTCCAAATTTTGGCAAAACTTCTATCATTTCATTCAAAATAACAGCTTCTTTGTGGGTCAACTCAATCTTAATCGGAAATAACAATTGTTGTGAGTGATGAATATGGTTTTCAATATTTTCAATTATCTCATCATAAGTTATTCTTTCCCAAGCTTTTTTAATGTCAATTACCATTAATGCTGACTTAAAAGTGGTAAAAATTAAATCGCCTAAAATGATACAATCGTATTTTTTTTCTCCCGCAACAATTCTTTCATTTTTCTCATTGTCTTGCTGCACAAAAAGCTGTTCTTGTTTTTTGGGCGTTTCTTCAAATTGATATAAACTTTCCCAATTGCTAAAATTTTTATTTGGTTTTGTAAAACTTTGAAAACTGGTTTTTGGAGTCGAAAAACTTTCATTTTTAAGTTTTTCGTTTTCGAAAGGATTGTAATTTTCGTTTACCTTAATGGTTGGTATTTTAATCTCTTTTGGTTCAGACCCAAAAGGAATTTCAAAACTAGTTTCTTGCTCAAAATCTAAGGTTGGTGCCAATTGAAATTTACCTAAAGCTTGTTTCACTGCACTACGAATAATGGCATAAATAGCTTGTTCATTTTCGAATTTTATTTCTGTTTTGGTGGGGTGAATATTTATATCAATGGCGTTGGGCGGAATGTCTAAATTTAAAAAATAAGCTACTGAATTTTCAGATGGAATTAGCTCATCATAAGCATTATGAATGGCATGATTAAAATAACTGCTTTTTACAAATCGATTATTAACCAAAAAATATTGATCGCTTTTTTTCTTCCTACTAAATTCAGGTTTGGTAATAAATCCAGTGATTTGAACTAAATCGGTATTTTCTTCAATTGGAACTAATTTTTCATTGTAATTCTGTCCAAAAAGTCCTAAAATTCTTTGTCTGAAATTTCCTTTTTCCAGATGAAAATGCTCAATATCGTTGTGTACCAAAACAAACGACAATTCAGGATGTGCCAAAGCTACTCTTTCAAATTCTGAAATTATTTGACCAAATTCAACAGCATCGCTTTTTAAGAAATTTCTACGAACAGGAATGTTATAAAACAGATTTTTAACCGCAATAGAGCAACCTTTGGAAGTCTGACATGGTTCTTGGGATTTTACTTCCGAAGCTTCAATTATAATTTTAGTGCCAATTTCATTATGGGCAGTTTTGGTTTTCATTTCAACTTGAGCAACCGCAGCAATTGAGGCCAAAGCTTCGCCTCTGAATCCTTTTGTGGTAATATGAAAAATGTCTTCGGCAGTTTGAATTTTTGAAGTTGCATGTCTTTCAAAACTCATTCTAGCATCGGTTTCACTCATCCCTCTTCCATCATCAATAATTTGAACCAATTGTTTACCGGCATTTTTTACGATGACTTGAATTTTTGAAGCGCCAGCATCAATACTATTTTCAACCAATTCTTTGATAATTGAAGCTGGACGTTGAATAACCTCACCTGCAGCAATTTGATTGGCTACTGAATCGGGTAAAAGTTTAATTATATCACTCATTAAATATTTTTCAATAAATAATAAAGTATAAGGCATAAAGCCAATACTATCATTATAATTCTTTTGTTTTGACCGCTAGATTCTTGTGAGTAAGATGTTCTATTTCTTCTTTCTTCCATTGCCAAACGAATTCTAACTTTAGGATCAAGCTTTTGGCCATCTTCCTCAATGTTTAATTCAGATTTTATTCTAGCAATTCTTTGTTCGCGTTCTTCTTTTTGAGGATCGTAATATCTTGGCTGAAATTCAAATCCTCTGGGTTTTTGCGTTTTAAAAAATGAAATAAATCCCATAAAATCTTTTTACAAATTACGTTTATTTTAGGCTAAAATTATACCTTGGAAATTTTAATAATTCACAATTTGTGAAACGATATCTAAGGAATGTTCATGTATTTATGCGTTTGAACCGAAATTTGCCATTTAGGATTATTTTTAACGTATTCTACAATCAATGGAGTCATTAAATCGCGTTTGTCCCATTCGGTTTGAAGGTATAATTTACATGAGGCATTTACTTTGGCTGCATGTGTTTCAGCCCAAGCAAAATCGCTTTTATTAAAAATTACAACTTTTAATTCGTTGGCTTTAGAATAGTTTTCTTCTAAACAATTTTTAAACTTTTTAGGCGACAAACAAACCCAATCGAAATTTCCTTTAATAATATGTACGCCAGAAGTTTCAAGCCAAATTTTAAATTCGTTTTCCTTTAATGTTTGGCATAAAAAAGTTAAATCATACATACAAGGCTCACCACCTGTAATGACAATGTTTTTAGACGTTGCGTTTTTGCAAAAATTCAAAATATCATTTAAACTCATAATTGGATGCTTGGTAGCATCCCAACTTTCTTTTACATCGCACCAAACACAACCTACATCGCAACCTGCTAGGCGAACAAAATAACTTGGTTTTCCCGAATTAAAGCCTTCACCTTGAATGGTGTAAAAATGTTCCATTACAGGCAAAACTTCAGCCGAATTAATATTTTTAGAAAACTGTGTATCGATTTTATTCACCATTTAAATTTGAAACAAGCTTCAATTTTTTTTAATTAAAGCTTTACAATAAGCGGCCAAAATTAACAATCTTTGCGCCACCAAAAACTAAAAATGAACATCAGCACTTATATCATAATTTTTACTTGCATTTTTTCAATTTCTGCAATAAACAATCATTCTATTTTTAATAAATTTCAGTTTAATCCTTACCAAACGAAAGAAAAAAAAGAATGGTATAGATTTTTAAGTCATGCCTTTCTGCATGCAGATTACATGCACTTGTTAGTAAATATGTTTGTGTTGTTTTTCTTCGGAAGAAACGTAGAACTTTATTTCAATCACTTTTTTGCTGAAAAAGGTATTTTCTATTTTATTGGACTTTATATAGGTGGTATTTTATTTTCGGTTTTACCTACCTATCAAAAGCATCAAAACGACTCTTGGTATAATTCGGTGGGAGCTTCAGGCGCTGTTTCTGCAATAGTTTTTTCCAGCATTATTTTTGATCCTTTTAATAAAATTTGTTTGTATGGGCTTCTATGTTTCCCAGGAATTTTATGGGGGATATTTTATTTAGGATACAGTTACTATATGGGTAAAAAAGGAGGAGATAATATAAACCACGATGCACATTTAGGAGGAGCAATTTTTGGTGTTTTATTCACTTTGGCTGCCAAACCTCAATTAGCATTAGATTTTTTAAATCAAATTATCACTTTATTTAACTAATCTATTCTTATGCAATTATTAAACTTTAATGGCGAAAATATTGATAAAGAATTGCTGCAACCATTTTTAAGCAATCGAGCTTTTTATTATGGTGATGGATTTTTTGAAACCATTAAAATTATAAATGGGAAAATGTTTTTGCCAGAAAAACATTTTGCTAGAATAAATAAAGCCATGAAAGTTTTGAAATTTAAATTTAAAAACGGCCAAAACTTTCAAACATTAGAAACCGAAATCAATCAATTAATTGCTGTCAACAACATCCATCAAGGTGGAAGATTAAGAATTACATTTTTTAGAGATGGAAGTGGATTTTATGCCCCAGAAAATAATGAAATGTGTTTTTTAATCGAAGTTAATGAAACAACTAATGGTTTTGAATTAAACAGAAAAGGATTAAATGTTGAAGTTTATAATGAATTAAAAAAATCGCAAAATATTTTATCGGGATTTAAATCCATTAACAGCTCAGTTTATGTTTTAGCAGGCGTTTTTCAAAAAGAAAGAGGGTTAGATGATGCTTTAATTTTAAATGAAGAAGGTAATATAATAGAGTCGACCAAATCAAATTTGTTTATAGTATCCGATGGTAAATTTTATACACCATCCCTCGATCAGGGCTGCATTTCAGGTGTAATGAGAGAGTTTATTCTAGAAAAATCGAATCAGTTTGGTATTAAGGTTTATGAATGTATTTTATCGGTTGATGATTTGATAAATGCTTCTGAAATATTTTTTACCAATGCAATAAATGGCATTGTTTGGGTTGGTGGCTTTAGAAACAAACGTTATTACAATAATTACACAAAAGATTTGATGAAAAAACTTCAATCCGAAAGCAAGAATATTTAATTCATACCCGGATTTTGAGGAAAATTAGCCATCACTGAATATTTGCCCATACTTTTTAAAAGGTTCATCCAAAATTTGTTTCCTAAACTTGGTTTCATGACCATTTCTTTGGTTGTACCATCAAAAACTGCCCAAGCTTCCTTTGCAATTTCTTCTTCTAATTGACCTTTTGACCAACCTGAGTAACCAATAAAAAAACGTATATCGTGTTTAAGAATTAAATTTTTATTTATAAAAGTTACAATTTGATTAAAATCACCACCAAAATAAATTCCATTAGAAACTTCAACACTTCCATCTACATATTTTCCTTTTGTATGCAGAAAATACAAATTGTCGGGATTTACAGGACCACCTACAAAAACTGGAAATTTGCAATCAGGTAAATCAAATATCAAATCACTTACAACATTTTGCGTGGCTTTATTGATTACAAACCCTAAAGTGCCATCATTATCATAATCAGAAATAAAAATAACCGATCTCCCAAAATATTGGTCGCTTAAAAATGGCTCAGAAATCAATAAACTACCCTTTTTTGGTTTAAAATCTTTAAAAGATAGATTCTTGAAAAAATCATTGTTTTCAATCATACGCTGCAAAATCAAAAATAAAACACAAATAATCAACAAATTTTCTTTAAAAATGATTAAGAAAAAATGAAATATTTATGAATCAGAGTTTTAATAATTTCCTTTATCAAAAAATTAATCTTAATCTTAATTTAGAGTATGGAAAGTTGGAGTAATTTGTTTGAATTTAAGGAAATTTACACAAGCGATTTTTTACTCAAAATACTAGATATAAATGATTTACAATCAATTTTTGAGTTGCTGAAAAATGATGAAGTGGTTCAATATTTAGATACCCAAAAACATTTAGACCTTAAAGACACTGCGCTTTTTTTAACACAATTGATTACAAATTTTAATAATCAATACAATTTACCCATTGGAATTTACAATCCCGATAAACAATTAATTGGCTTTATTAATTTGCATAGTTTTAATTTTAAACATCGTTTTTTATCTTTTACATTGGCTGTGAACCAAAACTACTGGGGAAAACGCATTATAAAATTAGCCTTTGAATTTGTCATAAATGCTTTATTCCAAAATTTCAATTTTCATAGAATTGAAGCACAAGTTCATATCAATAATCTTCGCTCCTTAAAGTTTTTTCAAAAGTTTGGTTTTATTACAGAAGGTATTCAAAAAGAAAACTTCTTAATTGAAAATACTTTTTTCGATTGTTATGCAATTGCAAAAATTAATACAAATTCAGCAAAAAATATATAATCAATGTTTGAGAATAATTTCAAAATTTTAATTCATTGTATCATTGGCACCAATGATTTCAAAAACCAAATTGATCAAAAAATTGAAAAACTACTTGTTAAACATTTTACTTTTCGAATTCAAAGTGATTTTGAAAGTGAATTATTAGCTGTAAATGGAACTGAAAATCACCTTCATCTATTATTTCAACTTCATCCTGATAAATCATTGAATGAAATTATTCAAAGTTTAAAAGCTAGCAGTAGTGAATTGATTAATCAAATGAATTTGACCAATGAAAAGTTTATGTGGCAAATTGGTTATTATGGTTTTTCGGTGAGTGAGTCTCAAGCTGAAAAAGTTATTGATTACATAAAAAATCAAAAAGAAATTCACCAAAAGCTGAGTGCTGATGAGGAAATTTTAAAATTTTTGGAGGCACACAAAACCAATAAACCCAAAAACTAATTTTCTTTTTATTCGAGTGCTATTTTTTGAACGCTGATGACGCGGATGCTGCGCAACGCTGATCTATTTTTAATCCGCTTTTTAAAATCCGCTTTATCCGCGTGCTATTTTTTTGGAACGCTGATGACGCGGATGCCTCGCAACGCTGATTTTTTTGATTCGCTGCTTAGAAGAATATTTTCGTTAAATAATTTTTTTAATCCGCGTTTGGAAATCCGCTTTATCCGCGTGCCATTTTTTCTTGGACATTGTTTTTTGGAACGCTGATGACGCAGATGCCTCGCAACGCTGATTTTTTTGATTCGCTGCTTCGAAGAATATTTTCGTTAAATAATTTTTTTAATCCGCGTTTGGAAATCCGCTTTATCCGCGTGCTATTTTTTGGAAATGGGCTCTTTATATCAGTTAGCTTTAATACTAGATGTAATTAAATTCGGTAAAACAAATTTAAACACAGTTCCTTGACCTTCAGTAGATTCTACAGAAATTTTACCGTTTAGTTTTTCAATTGTTTCTTTCACCATAAATAATCCTAAACCAGTTCCGATTGAATTTGAACCTTTGTGGTGCAGCTTAAATATGTTACTTAAATCTGACTTTTTTATTCCTACTCCATTATCAGCAATTTCAAAGCTGAAATATTCAGGATTTTGAATTACCTGAATGTCAATGGTGTGAAATCTATTTTCAGGATTTAAAAATTTTAAAGCATTTGCAATTAAATTTCTTAAAATAACAACCAATTGTTTACGATAAGAAAAAACAGATGAACTTTTATTGAAGGTTATATTTTTTACCAATTTCGAATAATTTGGATGAAATTTTTGTTCTTCAAAAATTTGATCAAAAAGGTGACTGACATTAATTTCTTCTACTTTCGAATTAAAACCATCGCCTTTTGAAATATCTAAAATTTCAATAATTTGCTTATCTAATTGCAATAATGAATCTTTAATTTGTTTGATATAATCATTTTTTAAGTTCTCATTATCCTCTAGTCTAGCTAATTCAACCAGACAAATAGCAGAGTGAATAGGCGTTCTTAAATCATGCGAAATAGAAACTATTAGTCTATTTAATTCGGAATTAATTTTTTTTAATTCTTCATTTTGATCGTTAATTTTTGTTCTGTTTCTTTTAAGCTCCGAAACATCAATCGAAAAGCCCAATATTTTGGTAATATTATTTTCATCATCTCTTTCAAAAGGAGTTTCGTGAGTCTCTAAATAAACGCTTTCACCGCTTTTGGAAATAAAATGTTGTTCAATGGTAGCTACTTCCCCATCTTTTAAATTGGTAACGTTTTTATTAAATTTTTTCGACTCTTTAAAACTTTCGAAGTGTAAAATTTTCTCATAAAAGGAATCTCCAAGATTTAAAATTTCATCATTAGTATATCCTAAAAGTTCAATAATTTGACGATTAGTGTAGACATTTTTTTTATTTACAATATCAAAAATATAGATGTTAGCAGGAATAATTTTTAGAATTGAATCTAAAAAATATCTGCTTTCTTTAATAGTTAAATCAGAAATAGAAGGCTCAGGAGTATTATTAAAAATATCAGGTGAAAAGGCCTTTATTTGATTAATAATTCGCTCATATTGTTCAATTCGAAGGGTTTCTTGATTATTGATATCATCGATAATCCGCTCCAAAACCATGGCATTAATATTTGCTTGCTTATCATTGGCATACTGCAATTGTTTTTTTAAAAAAGCCAATTCGAGCTCCAATTTTTCAAGCTTATCGCTTAAATTCATGTGTTATTAAATTTCTATTCCCTTGACTAAAATAACAATTAATCAGCACAAAAAAGCCGTTTATCGAAAATTAATCTTACTTTTTAATGAATGATTAGCTGATTATTAATTGTTCTTGAAAAATCTTTAAAGTATTACAATTATTTTTTATAAAATAATATTTCAATAACAATTTGATATTATTTGAAATAAATAGGATAATTTAAAATTAATGCTATTTATCTTTAAATCAATAATTTATAATTTAATAAAATAAAAATAAAAATGAACATAAAATCAAAAAAAATATTTAAAATAATTGATATTTTAATTTTAAAAATAACATTAAAGATATTTAAAAAAATAAATAATTAATTGAAATACAATAATTTAGCTACGAATAGATTAAAAAAAAATTAATGCACAAAAAGTGCAATTTGTCGATATAAAAACGCTGATAGTCGTTGATTCGAGTATGTTAAAAAAACTTTAAGAATTCAAAAGCTTTATAAATCTAAATTGGCTTAAAATTCTTAACAATTCTATGTTCGTAAAAAGTAACCATCGAGTCAATTGCATTGACAAAATCATTCAGCAACCTGCTGAAAATCAAAAAACAAACAAATTTTTATTAACCCTTAATTTTTCACTATGAGAAAGTTTTATCAATTTTTGGGGTTGCTCGTTTTATTAATGACGACCAACTTAGCAATTGGACAAGTCACGGGGATTAAATCAATTCCAGGAGACTATGTTTCTATTGCGGCCGCAGTAGCCGACTTAAACACCAATGGTGTTGGCGCTGGCGGTGTTACAATTAATATTGCCGCAGGGCATGTTGAAGCACTTAGTTCAACAATTGTTTTAACTGCCACAGGAACACCTAGCGATCAAATTATTTTCCAAAAATCAGGTAGCGGGGCTAACCCAATACTAACTGCTTATGCTGGTGCAAACGCCCCAAATGCAGCTACCCAAGATGGTTTGTTTGCCTTTGAAGGATCAGATTTTGTGACAATTGATGGTTTAGATTTATTGGACACAAATACCGTTACACTTGCCATGATGGAATATGGTTATGGTTTGTTCCGTGCAAGTGCAACAAATGGTTGCCAAAGCATAACAATCAAAAACTGTACAATAACCTTAAACCGAAACAATTTTGCCACTGGGGCAGGTGCAAGAGTTGAAGGTTCTGTTGGTATAGCTTCATTAAGTTCTACACGAATAGCAACAACTGCTGTTTCAATAACTGATCTAGCAGGATCTAATTCTTTCAATAAATTTTACTCAAATACTATTAGGAATTGTAATTACGGAATAGCTTTGATTGGTTTTGCTGCAGCCTCTCCATTTTCATTTGCTGATGTTAATAATGATATTGGAGGTTCAAGTGGAGCTACAGGTAATACTATCATTAATTTCGGAGGTGGGTCTGGTTCCACAAATCCTTCTGCTGCTATTAGAACTTTAGCTCAATATGGCATAAACGTATCATATAATACAATTGATAACAATAACGGAACAGGAGTTAATCACCCTTCCACTTTAAGAGGTATTTTTTTAAATACTGCAACCAGTGCCACTGCAATTGTTAGTTTCAATAACATATCAATTAAAGGAGGCGCCACTACCTCTATTACAACTGCTATTGAAAATGCATCAGGTAGCACAGCTTCTGCAAATACAATAAATATTAGCAATAACTCTTTAAATTGTCAATATTTATCTGCTACTTCAGGAGAGATGAGAGGTATTCATAATACTTCTACACCTCAAACATTAATTATTCAGAACAATAATATTAGTAATTGGGTTTATGGTTCATCATCTGCAACGGGTTCAGGTGCTAATTACCCTATTCATAATGCAGGAGCAGCCATTAATAATATAATTCGAGAAAATATCATTCAAAACGTTTTTAGAACTGGGACATCAGGAGGAACAACAATTGGTATTTTTGCCACAGCAGGTACTAATGGAACCAACAACGTTACCATAAACAAAAATCAAATCCGAAATATGCGTATTGATGGTGCAGGAACAGCTAACGTATTATATGGTATTCAATTAGGTTCGGGAACTACAAGAGCTGATAGTAACATTGTTGATTCTTTAATTTGTATAAAAACAACAGGAACTAGCGCGATTTATGGGTTGTATAACTTTGCAAGTTCAAATAATGAAAACTTTAACTTCAATAAAGTTTCTAATTTAATTCATAATGGAACAGGTATAGTTTACGGTTTGTACTCATTCACTTCTACAGGAGTAAGACAAGTATCAAACAATGAAATTTGGAATTTAAGAGGAAACTCAACCACTTCTGGTATTTTATTATCTTCAAGTGTTAGCACTGTATTCAGAAACAAAGTTTACGACATTAGCAGTAATTCTGCTACAGGAATTGTTTCGGGAATTGCAATGTCTTCTTCAACTGCTGGAACCAATAAGTTTTTTAATAATTTAATCAGCAATATTACTTCTCCAATTGGAAGTAACGGAACAAGTTCAGTTGTAAGAGGTTTTAACTTTTCGTCTACCACAACATTAACAAACATTGAGGTTCAACACAATACTGTTTTGATTTCAGGAAGTGGGGGGGCTAATTTTAGCTCTTCAGCTCTTTTTTACACTGGAAATACAACTGCTACAAGTGCACAATTATTTTTAAACAATAATATTTTTATTAATAATTGTATTCCATCTGGAACTGGCGTTTCAGCAGCATTTTGGTATTCAAATACGTCAATTGCAAATTATAACACCTCCTCAAACAGAAATATCTTTTATGCTGGAATTCCTTCTAACGAAAATTTAATTTTCTTTGACGGCACAAACCGATATCAAACAATTGGTGCGTTTCAAGGTGCTTTATCTCCAAGAGAGTCGTCATCATTTTCAGAGAATACAAGTTTAATAAGCACAGTTGGTTCAAATGCCAATTTCTTAAAACCAACTGCAGGTCAACAATCGTATGCTGAAAGTTTAGGAAGTATAACTTCTATTTTAGATGACTTTGGAAATACAGGCATTAGAGGAACCTATCCACAAGCTGGTCAATTAAATGGTGGCGGAACTGCCCCTGATATGGGAGCTTGGGAATTTGACGGAACTCCTTATCCTCTTTGTTCTTCAGTTCCTTCAAATGTAAGTATCACTGGATCAACCTCTGTATGCTTTGGAACAGGAACTTTATTAAGTGTATTAGGTTTACCTGCCAATACTGTTGGTTTTACTTATCAATGGCAAGTGGCAGATACTTCAAATGCTGTAGTTTTTAATAATTTACTAACTGGAAGCGGACAATTAACAGGTAATTTAACAATTCCGAAATTCTACAAAGTTAATGTAGGTTGTTCTTTTGCAGGTTCTAGTGTTACAACTCCTGAATTTGGAATCAGTATCAATGCTTTGCCAACAATTGCAATATCAAACTCTGCTGATACCGTTTGTTCTCCTGGTTTCACTCCTGTAACTTTAACAGCTTCAGGTGCAAGCACGTACTCATGGGCACCAGCTGCTACATTAAGTGCAAATACTGGAACAACAGTTACAGCCAATCCTTCAAGCACCATTGCATACACAGCGACTGGAACTGATGCATTAGGTTGTGTAAATAGTACTAGTAAAATTATTAGAGTTTTTCAAAAACCTAATTTAACTCCGACTGCAACACCAGCCAATGTTTGTTTAGGCGCAAATGTGCAACTGAATGCTACCAATGACACTATTGTAAAAAGTTTATTAATTACAGAAGTTACAGTATTTAGAACTGGAACTGGAGCTACAGCTGCTTACCCAGCGCATATTACAGGTCAAGACTTAGTTGAAATATCAAATATTTCTACATCAGCTGTTGATGTAAGTGGTTATCAAGTTAGAGCTTTTGGAAATAACTCAGCCACTGCTTCTCACACATTAACTTTCCCTTCAGGAACAATTATTCCTGCACAGTCAGTTGCAGTAGTTTGTTTAGGCACAGGAACGGATAATGCAGGTTTATTGTATTTCAATACAGGAGGCACTTCAGATAACTATTCTTCAGCTTCGCAAGTTGGTATTGTATTATCTTCAGGTTCTACAATAATTGATGCAGTTGGAACGAGTGGAACATTAACTGGAACTTATACATTTAATGCCGGAACCGGTGTTACAGCATCTGAATGGTCAGGTGCTGCACCTAATGCATCTGGTTTAGCAGGTTCTAGAAGAACCCAAGCAGTAGATAATAATATTGGATCAGATTGGACTGCATCAGGAGCTGCAAATGTTCAAACTATTGGTACATTTGACCCAATCTACACTTTTTCTGGACCAACAACATACAATTGGACACCTTCATTAGGCTTAAATAGTGCGTCATTAAGAAATCCTATTTTAGCTAATGTACAGGCAACTTCAACTTTAACTGTGAATGCTTTAGCTGGAAATGGTTGTACTAATTCAGCAACTGTTACTGTAACGGCAGATCCATTTAGTACTGTAAATTTAAATTTCAGTTTAAATGACACTATTTGTGTGAATACGAATCAAACTTTAACGGCTGCTCCTGCAAATGGTGGAGGCCCTTATCGTTATTTATGGAACACTGGTGACACCTTAGCATCAATCAACATTTCACCTGCAGCCAATACCCCTTATTCAGTAAGAGTAATTGATAATTGCGGTGATACTGTAAATGTTTCGACTAATGCTGTGACTTTACCAAGACCTACCCTAGCGATTGCTTCTTCTCAGGCCGCTATATGCAATCCGGGTGGTGTTGCAACAATGTTGATTGCTACTGGTGCTGAAACTTATGCATGGACACCATCAACAGGTTTAAATGTTACAAACAATGATACAATTAGCGCATTACCTTCTTCAACAACCACTTATACATTAACTGGAACTGGTGTAAATGGATGTACTAGTGTTACAAGTATCCCTGTAATAGTTAGCGCAGCCATTACAAGTATGAATGTTTTGACAGCAGATACTTCAGTTTGTAGCGGAGGTAATACAAGTTTAAATGTTACTGCCTCTGTGCCTTCTTCATCTTATTGTATACCAACATATGCTAATGGGAATCAATCAGGTGATTTTATTTCTAATGTAACCATCGCTGGAACAACTTTAGCAAATGTTGCGTCAGGAGCAAATACTAATGTGTTTACTTTATTCCCTGCTTCAGGCTCAAACACTGCTACATTAACTGCAGCTACTGGGTACACAATTACACTTGGTGGGGGTACTTTTGGAACTGCACTTGTTAGAGCATGGATTGATTTTAATAAAAATGGAATATTTGAGTCCTCTGAATCTATAGCCATAACTGGCAATATAGGTGCTTTGGCAACTGCAACTCTTCCGTTTACCATCCCTGCAAACGCACTTAATGGTGAAACTAGATTAAGAATTAGAAGCAGTGATACTGCTCCAGGACCAGGTGTTAATGATGCTTGCGGTGCTACAAATTCTACGTATGGAGAAGTAGAAGATTATATCATTACTATTTCAGGTGGAGTTGAACCAATGTCTTACTCATGGGTATCAAATGCTGCATTAAGCGCAACTAATGTATTTAATCCAAGTGTTAACAATTTAACTACCACTTCTTTCTTTGTAGCTACAGCTACAACAGGAGATGGCTGCTCACGCACAGACTCAGTGAAAGTTGTTGCTGCACCTTATCCAAGCGCTGCCCCTACTGCAGTAAATGGCGATTTGATTTGTCCTGGTTCAACTGCTAACTTATCTGCAACAGGTTTACACAACTTAAATTGGTATGCTGATACTTTAGGAAGTGCTTCGTTAGGAAATGGAAGTTCATTTACTACAAGTTCGTTAAGCGCTAATACTACTTATTTTGTTAGAGATATTACTTCATATGGATGCGAAGGTCCTTGGGCTTCTGCATTGGTTACTATGAAAGACTCAGTGGATATTTCAATGGATCCTCAAACAACTGACTTCTGTGAATTATCTAGTCAATCTCTTTCTGTTAGTGCTACTGGAACAAACTTAAGTTATCAATGGCAAAAAAATGGTGTTGACATTTCTGGTGAAACATCATCTACATTAAATTTTGCTTCTGTTGCTTTAACTGATGCAGGAAACTACGCTGTTGTTATTACCAGTGATTGTGATGTTAAAACATCTGCAATTGCTACAGTAACTATTACTCCTGCAATCATTGCTGATGTAGTTTTATCATCTTCATCTACATCTGTTTGTGGTGGGGCTGCAATTACATTTACTGCATCTCCAATTAACGGTGGTGCTGCTCCTGCTTATCAATGGTATAAAAATGGACAAATGGTTGCAGGTGCAAATAGCTCAGTTTATGTTTTAAATAATCCACTAGAAGACGATTCAATTTATGTTCAGATGACTTCAAACGCTAGTCCTTGTTTATTTAATCCAGTTGTTAATAGCTCAGCAGTAGTTTTAACCAATTCTACAGTTATTCCTGATGTAGCCATAAGCACTACTTCAAATACAGCTTGCGTTGGTTCAGCAATGATATTTACATCAACTGCCTCAAATACTGGTAATGCGCCAGTTTATAATTGGATGATAAATGGTAATTCAGTAGGAGCTTCAGGTTCATCTTTCAGCACTACTGTTTTACAAAATGGTGATGTAGTTTCTTTAATGATGACATCAAATGCTGCTTGTACCTCAAGCCCAATAGCTAATAGTAATTCTATAACCGTTACTATTACAAATAGTACAGCTATAACTGCACAACCAATTTCATCTGTAAATTGTGCTGGAACTGATGCAACATTTACTGTTGCTGCCTCTGGCACTGGAACATTAACTTACCAATGGATGAAAAATGGCGCTGCTATTACAAATGCAACAAGTGCTACTTTAACCTTAACCAATGTGAGTGCTGCTGATGCAGGTTCTTATTCGGTAAGTGTTTCTGGAACTTGCGGTACAGTAATGTCAAATACTGCTTCATTAACTGTTAATCCTTTAACTGTTATTTCAAACCAACCAAGTTCGGCAACTCAATGTGCTGGATCAGTTGCTTTATTTAACGTTTCAGCTTCTGGAACTGGTACTTTAACTTACCAATGGAAAAAAGGTGGTGTAAATATTACAGGTGCTGTTTCTAATGTATTGGTGTTGAACAACATTACATCTGCTGATGCAGGTTCATATACAGTAGAAATTACAGGTGGTTGCGGTGTGGTTACATCAAATGCTGCTACTTTAACAGTTAATCCATTAACTGCTATTACAACTCAACCAATTTCAGCTACACAATGTGCCGGAACAAATGCTACATTAACAGTTGCAGCATCTGGCGCTGGTACTTTAACTTACCAATGGATGAAAAATGGTATCGCCATTTCTGGCGCTAACTCAGCTTCTTTAGCATTAAACAATTTAACTGCTGCTGATGCTGGATCATACATGGTAATGGTAACTGGTACTTGCGGTTCAGTTAACTCTAACTCAGCTACAGTAATCGTTAATGCTTTAACTGCTATAACTACTCAACCTAGTGCAGTAACAACTTGTGCTGGAAGCAATGCTTCTTTAAGTGTTAATGCTACTGGTTCAGGTACTTTAGCCTACCAATGGAAAAAAGGTGGTGTAAATGTTACAGGTGCTACTTCTTCAAGTTTAACATTTAATGGAATTAGTGCTGCTGATGCAGGTTCATACACTGTAGAAATTACAGGAACTTGTGGAACTGTAACTTCAAGCGCTGCGGTTGTAACAGTAAATGCTTTAACCGCTATTACTGCCCAACCAAGTTCATTGACACAATGTGCCGGAACAAATGCAAACTTTAGTGTTACTGCGACTGGTTCAGGTACTTTAACTTACCAATGGATGAAGAATGGTACAGCCATTTCTGGTGCAAACGCTTCAACTTTAGCACTAACCAATATCACAGCTGCTGATGCTGCAGTTTATTCAGTAAATGTTACTGGAACTTGCGGAACAAGCATGTCAATTAATGCAACATTAAACGTAAATCCATTAACTGCAATTTCAGCTCAACCAGTTTCAATTACACAATGTGCTGGAACAAATGCTATTCTTTCAGTAGGTGCAAATGGTGCTGGTGTATTAACTTACCAATGGAAAAAAGGTGGTGTTAACGTAGCTGGTGCTGTAGGTTCATCTTTATTATTAAACAATTTAGATGCAACTTCAGCAGGTTCTTATACAGTTGAAATTACAGGTGCTTGCGGTGTAGTAACATCGTCAGCTGCAACTATAACTGTAAATGAATTAACCGCTATTTCTGTTCAACCAGTTTCGGCTTCACAATGTGAAGGAACTGATATTTCTATGTCAGTTACAGCTTCTGGTTCAGGTACATTAACCTACCAATGGAGAAACAACGGCATTGCAATACCAGGTGCAAATAATAGTACTTATACAATTACTGGCGCTGCATTAAGCAATACTGGTAATTATTCGGTAAGTGTTACAGGTACTTGCGGAACAGTAAATTCGAATAATGCTGTTGTAAACATCAATCCTTTACCAGTTGCATCGTTCACAAACAATGCTGCTTGCGAAGGTTCTGCAACTATGTTTATGAATACTTCTACTATTTCTAGTGGATTTATAGCAGCTTATCATTGGGATTTAGGAAATGGTACTACTACCAATTCACCTAACACATCAGTAGTTTATGATACAGCCGGAACTTATATGGTTCATTTAATTGCTACAAGCATTAATGGTTGTACAGATACAATTACTGAAATGGTTGTTGTGAATGCTCTTCCAACAGTTACTGTTACTGCTAATTTAGCAGTTTGTAGAGGTGAATCTGCTACATTAACAGCAGGTGGCGCTGATACTTACAGCTGGATGCCTTCAAATACTTTAACTTCTAATACTGGCGCTATTGTTACAGCAACTCCAAATGCAACAACTACCTACATGGTTATGGGTGTTGATACAAATGGTTGTAGCAATTCTGCTTCTGTTACAGTTACTGTAAATGCTTATCCAGTAGTTGATTTAGGTGGTGATAGAAACCTTTGTATCAATAACACCGCAACTCTTGACGCTGGAAACACAGGCGCTACTTATGCTTGGTCAACTGGAGCTACAACTCAAACTATCGCTATTGATGGTGCAGTTTTAGGTTTAGGTTTTGCAAGCTTTAGTGTGGATGTTACAGCAAATGGTTGTACAACTTCAGATGCAATTTCAGTATTTGTTGATCCTTGTACTAGTGTTGATGAAAAAGAAAACGCAACAAATGTTGAAGTTTATCCTAACCCAACACGTGGCAACACAACTATTAGATTAAGCAATGTAATTGATTCGAAAGTTTCAATTAACATTATTAATTCAACTGGAACAATCATTTTAACTGAACAATTAGAAGTTATGAATGGTGAGTTTGTTAAAGCAATCGACTTTAGCAGATACGCTCAAGGTTTATACTTCTTACAAGTTAATTCAGGAAATTCAAACATTCTGAAGAAAATTGTAGTTCAATAATTCTGAATAATTAATTTTAGGAAAGCCGCTCCATTTTGGGGCGGCTTTTTTGTTTATTATGGTGTCAGGGCTAAAGCCCCTTTGTGATGATTTACTGTTTTTATTCTATGAAGATTTTAGGGCTAACGCCACTTATTAAAATCATGATTTATTTTGGTAGCCTTATTCCTTAATAAAACTTGTATTTCATGTAAAATCTCTTTTGCTTAATCCATGAAAAAATTAGGAGCGTAGCCCTATTTTCTTTGTAATAAAATGAATTGATAGAAAAATAATCAAGGGGCGTTAGCCCTGAAATCTTGCATCTTTTATTTAGGCTTATGAGGATGTTAAGGATGGTCTTCAATTTTTAATCGCCCAATTTTCCAATTACTAATATGCAAAAACGCATCTTAAATTGCTCATTTTTATATCCGTTAAATTTTTATCAATCTAATTCTCCGCTCATCATTTTTTTTCATTTTGGTTTTTTTCACTAAATACTTTCACCCTATTAACAATTGAAAAATCATGATACTTAAAATCGAAAACCTTAGTAAAACTTATGATAATGGTGTTAAAGCATTAAATAATGTAAGCTTAACCATTCAACAAGGAATGTTTGGTCTTTTAGGCCCAAACGGAGCCGGAAAATCAAGTTTAATGCGAACCATAGCGACTTTGCAAGAACCAGATAGCGGTTCGGTTTTATTAGGTGATATTGATGTGGTTAACCAAAAAATGGAATTGCGCAAAAACTTAGGCTATTTACCGCAAGAATTTGGCGTTTATCCAAAGGTTTCCGCTACAGAATTGTTAAACCATTTAGCTGTTTTAAAAGGTTATACCAATGCGAATGAAAGAAAAGAATTGGTAGAAGTTTTGCTACATAGAGTTAATTTATTTGAGCATCGAAAAAAAGCAGTTAGTTCTTATTCTGGTGGAATGCGCCAACGTTTTGGTATTGCCCAATGTTTAATTGGCAATCCGAAGTTAATTATTGTTGATGAACCAACAGCAGGTTTGGATCCTGGTGAAAGAAATAGATTCTACAATTTATTGGCTGAAATTGGCGAGCAAGTGATTGTCATCTTATCAACTCATATTGTGGAAGACGTGAGTGAACTTTGCAGCAATATGGCCATAATTGATAAAGGTGAGGTGCTTTATACTGGATCGCCTGAAAACGGTTTGTTGCTAGTAAAAGATAAAATTTGGGAAAAAAGAACTGAAAAAAGCGAACTAATTCAGTTGCAAAAGTTGTTGCCTGTAATTTCTACCAAATTGGTTTCAGGGCAGCCATTAGTGCATGTTTTTAAAGAAGAAAATCCGCAAATGGGTTTCGAAAAGGTGAATCCAAATCTGGAAGATTTGTTTTTCGCTAAAATCAAAGGTTTGATTTAATTTTTTCATTTTAAAAACAAAAAGCATGTTTAAAGAAATATTTTTATTTGAATTAAGGTATTGGCTCAAAAGACCCATGCCTTATGTTTTTTTCTTGATTGTTGGGGTTTTAGCTACTGGAGCTACTGTTTCTGATTCATTTGTAATTGGCGGCAGCTTTGGAAATATCTTGAAAAACTCTCCATTTGTTATTGCTAATTACACTGTCATATTATCTTTTTTATGTTTAGCTATGGTAACTTCATTTACCAACGGAGCAGCGCTTAAAGATTACAATAATAAATTTCACGAAATACTTTTTACTACTCCAATCAATAAGTTTGAATTTATTAGCGCACGCTTTTTATCATCAGCAGTAATAGCCTTAATACCCATTTCGGCTATCAATTTTGGAATTTTGATTGGTCAATTGTTTCCACAAGTTTCAGCAGATCAATTCGGACCATTTATGTTCAGTGCGCATTTTTCCGCTTTGATTGGTATTGGTTTCACCAATATTCTAATTTCTGGTGCTATCATTTTTATGGTGGCATTGTATAGCAGAAGCAGCATTACAGCCTTCATAGCTACCATTGTTATCATTTTTGGTTATCTAATTTCTGGCACTTTTGTTCGCGATATTGAAAGCGAATTTTTAGGCGCTTTACTCGATCCTTTTGGAATGCGAACAATGGGCATAGCAACTAAATATTATACCATTGATCAAAAAAACAACCTTTTGCCAGTTTTAGAACCATTATATTTAATTAATCGTGCAGCTTGGTTATTTATTTCTGCTGTTATATTTTTCATTTTTTATAAAAAATATGACTTAAGTGCTAGTCCAAAATCTACATTTTTAAAGAAACAAAGCAAAAAACAAGCTGATAATAATGAAGAAAAGAGCTTTGCAAACATTGACCTAAATAAAAAGTTTACTGCTTCCTACAATTGGTTAAATCAATTTATAAGCCTCGTAAAAATGGAGGTAAAAAGCATAATAAGGACATCAGCCTTTATCATTTTGAGTTTAATTGGTGTAATAAATTTAATAGCTAATTTAGTAAATGCTGATAATTTTTATGGGTTAAGTTCTCACCCTGTTACTTACAATTTAATTGAATTATATAAAGGGGCATTTTTAATTTTCACTTTAGCCATCATCATTTTTTACAGTGGCGCATTGGTTTGGAAAGAGCGTGAAAGCAAAATGAATGACTTCTATGATGCGCTTCCCTACCCTACTTGGATAAGTTTTGCTTCGAAACTAAAAGCCATCATGATTGTGTTTTTTATGATTCAAATCAGTGGTATTGTTTTATGTGTTATTGCGCAAGCTTTAAACGGATTTACTGATTTTAACTTCAAACTTTATTTTGTTGAACTAATTCTTGTTGAAGGTTTCAAAATTTTAGGGCTTACTATTCTCGCTTTGTTCATTCAAATAATATCGAACAATCGATACATTGGGTATTTTGTTTTTATAGCTTATTTAATTAGTATAAGTACAATTTTAGCCGTAACGCAAGTTAGCAGCCAATTGGTTGATTTTGGTTCCATTCCCGATTCAACTTATTCTGATATGAATGGTTACGGTCCTTACGTAGCTTCGCAGTTATGGCATGGGTTTTATTGGTCTTTCGGATACATTCTTTTAAGCATTATTTGTATTCTGTTATGGAATCGAGGCACAGTTAATAATTTTAAAAGTAGATGGCATGAAGCAAAACTAAGATTTACAGGTGCAACTAGAGTTTTAACCATTATAGCTTTAATAGGATTTGTAAGTTCAGGTTCTTGGATTTATTACAACACCAAAGTTTTAAACGAAATAATGTCGGAAGATGAACTCAATAAATTAAGAGCCGATTATGAAAAAAACTACAAGAAATATGAAAAAGTTAGTCAGCCAAAAATTACACACACCAATTTTTTCATTGAGTTATATCCAAGCGAAAGGAAACTAGATGTGATGGCAGAAATGTGGATTAAAAATAAAAGCGCTAAATCCATAGACACTTTATTTATAACCCTACCATTTGAATATGACACCAAAATCAGCCTGAAAAATGCAAAATTGACTTTAAATGATACCACACATAATTTCCAAATTTATAAGCTCAATGAAGCGCTAATGCCAGGCGATAGCATTTTAATGAATATAAAATCTTGGTATTATCCAAAAGGATTTGAAAATCAAATTAGCAATACTTCTATTGTTGAGAATGGTACATTTTTTAACAATAAAGACATTTTGCCTGTAATTGGTTACAATAGTTCTTATGAAATTTCAGAAAAAAATGATAGAAAAGATTTTGATTTAGCTCCAAAAGAAAGAATGCCAAGATTAACAAGAAATTGCCATGAAGCTTGTGCTATAAATTATTTGGCGCAAGATGCAGATTGGGTTACGGTGAACTGCGAATTTGGAACAAGTGCCGATCAAATTGCTATTGCTCCTGGAAAATTGATAAAACAATATGAAAAAAATGGCAGGAAATATTTTCATTATCAACTCAACAAACCTTCTGCTAATTTTTATTCTTTTATTTCAGCGCGTTATGAAGTGGCTAGAGAAAAATTAGGAGATATTGATATTGAAGTTTATTACCATCATAAACACAAATACAATGTCGATAAAATGTTGAGTTCATTAAAAAACTCTTTGACTTATTACATCAAAAACTTTGGTCCATATTATCATCAACAAGCTAGAATTATAGAGTTTCCGCGATATGGAACTTTTGCGCAAGCTTTTCCAGGAACCATGCCTTATTCAGAAAGTATTGGATTTATTTCAAAAATTGAAGAGGAAGAAGACATTGACATGGTTAATTATGTGGTGGCGCATGAAATGGGTCATCAATGGTGGGCTCATCAATTAATTGGGGCTGAAATGCAAGGCGCAACACTTTTATCAGAAAGTTTTTCTCAATACAGCGCCATTCGGGTTATGGAGCAAACTTATGGCAAAGACCAAATGCGTAAGTTTTTAAAATATGAATTAGATAAATATATGGACTCACGAGGCTCAGAATCAGTGAAAGAATTGCCTATTTTACAAGTTGAAAACCAACAATATATTCATTATAATAAAGGTTCGTTGGTTACAACTGCGCTCGCAGAATACTTAGGCGTGGAAAAGTTTAATGGCGTTTTAAAAAATATGATTGACTCTTTGGCTTATCGCAATCCGCCTTACGCCAACAGTTATGCCTTTTTAGACCGTATAAAAGCTGTAACGCCTGACAGTTTGCAGAATTTTGTGAAAGAACAATTAGAAGAAATAACCATTTACGACAATCGTTGCACCAAAGCCGAACTAAAAAAAGAAGGCGAAAACTATGTTTTAGATTTAGAATTTAAATCATTAAAATTTAAGTCTGATAGTTTAGGGAAAGAAACTGAAGTGCCAGCAAATGATTGGGTTCAAGTGGGAGTTTACGACCAACCGAAAGAAGGAAACAAATATGGTAAAAATTTATTTTTAGTTTGGCATAAGGTTAACAAAAGTGATTCTAAAATGAAAATTACACTTAAACAAAAACCTTATGAAGTAGGCATAGATCCTAATTATTTATTACCTGACCGAATTCCAAAAGACAATATGAAAATTGTTGAGTTAAAAAACTAAATCGAAAATCCCCAACAAATTTGTTGGGGATTTTTTTTAGCCAGATTATAATTATCCCAAAATTTGAGAATTATTATATTCGCGGCAACAATTAAAAATGGATTACATTACCTTCGATTTGTTTGGCTTAACATTGGCCGAACCAAATATGTTTATAACCGATTGTGTTATTGCCTTTGCTGCATTTTTTGTTTTGTTTAAAATTCAATCTAACCAAAGTCTTCATTACGATTTATCGCTCTACAAAAGATTTTTTATGCTCACCGGAATTGCAGCATTTATTGGGGGATTAGGTCATTTACTTAAATATTATGGCGGTGAAAACATCAAGGTTTTTGGATGGATATTTTCTCTTTTAGCCAATTTTTATATTTTGAAATCAAGCACACAATACATCAACGACAGCAAAACAAAAGAAATACTTTTAAAAATTGGGAGCACTAAATTTTTGATTGCTTTAATAATTCTCTTTATCACAAAAAAATTCCTCATCATTTCAATTGATACCATCATTAGTATTGCATTTATTGCCTTACCAATTCATTTCAATCAATGGAAGATAACTAAAAAAAATGGATTTAAAGTTTTTTGTTATGGAGTTATTTTTAGCATGCTTACAGCCGTTGTAAGTGGTTTTAAAATATCAATTTCCGATTTATGGTTTCACGATAAGGATATCAATCACTTAGTGGTAAGCGGAGGTATTTTGATTATGGGCGCAGGAATCAGAAAATTATAAAATAACTACATCCTTTATATATTCCTTTTCGCAAAAGGCATTCAAAATGTTTATCAATTGATTTTTGGATAACATGATCTCATTTTTCACAACCGATGATGAAAGTTTAAGATACAAAATTTGGTCTTTTATATAAATTTCGCGGGTATATTTGGCTATGGCTGGGCCAGCAATTCTTGTCCATTCCGACACTATTCTGTTGCTCAAAAATTTGTGATCAAGTTTATTTTCTTTCAAAAAAGTTTCAATGGCGCTGCCAATGCTGTATTGATTGTCTTTAACCTTTGCCATTTATAATTTGTCCTTTTTCAATCTCAAATATTTTAAAATCGCAGTTTAATTTTTTGGCCAATTCCTCCATCCTATCGCGATGCGTGTCGGTTATAAAAACTTGTCCAATTTTTTCAGAAGCCGCCATCTCAATAATTCTGCTCACTCTTTCTTCATCTAATTTATCAAAAATATCATCCAATAAAAATATGGGCAAAAAGCCTTTTTTATCAGCCATAAATTTAAATTGAGCAAGTTTTAAGGCTGTAAGGTAAGTTTTTTGTTGACCTTGCGATCCGAATTTTTTAATAGGAAAATTATTTAGGCTAAACTCCAAATCATCCTTATGAATACCTTTTGAAGTGTATTGCAAAATCAAATCTTTTGATAAACTTTCTTGAAAATCTAAACTAAAAGTTTCTACTGCAACATGGCTCTCATAAACTAAATTAATAGACTCATTATTGCCAGAAATTTCAGCGTAATAAAAATTAAAATAAGGCAAAAAAGCTTCTATAAATTGTTTGCGCTCTTCATAAATATCTTTGGCTAAATCAATCAATTGAAAATCCCAAACTTCAAATTCTAACTTATTTACTTGATTATTTCTGCCGCCATATTGTTTTAAAAGCGCATTTCTTTGTACTAAAATTTTATTATATACAATCAAATTGTTGAGATAAGATTTACTGAATTGCGAAATAATGGCATCCATAAATTTTCTGCGTGTTTCGCTACCTTCATTTATCAAATCAATATCCATTGGTGAAATAATAACCGCTGGTAACAAGCCTATATGATCTGAAAGTTTTTCGTATTCCTTTTTATTCCTCAAAAACTGCTTTTTTTCCTTTTTTTTCATAGAAACAGTTATATTTTCTTTGTTTCCATTTAAGTTAAAAAAACCTTGAATCATAAAAAAAGCTTCTTCAAAATGAACATTTTGAGAATCAATTACATTATTATAGCTTTTACAGAAAGAAAGGTAATAAATAGCATCCAGAATGTTTGTTTTTCCTGAACCATTTAGACCCGTCAAAAAATTAAGTTTGGGCGAAAAGTTGAATTCTGCCTCCTTATAATTTTTAAAATTTACGAGTAAAAGTTTTTGTAGTTCCATTATTGATGGCTTCAAAAATAAGGCAATTATGCTCGAAAAACTTAAAAATTAAGTCAATTTTATGAGAATGTTGAAAATGTGTAAAATGAAAATTTAAAAATCAATAAAAAAGAATATTTTTGCAGCCTTTAAAATTTAAAAATGGCAGATAAAGAAGTTATTCAGGGAGAAACTGAAATTACAATTGAAGATTCGGTTAGCAAAATTTCTAAAAATATTGAAGAAAACAGCAAAAGTTATAGTTTAATAGGTGTAGCCATTATAGTTGTTTTAGGAATATATTTCGCCTACACGCAACTTTATTTAAAACCATTAAACGAAGAGGCTAAAAAAGAAATGTTTTTTGCAGAACAACATTTTGCACAAGATTCGCTTCGTTTAGCTATGTATGGTGATGCTGAAGGCCATATTGGTTTTGAAGAAATAATTGAAAAATATGGTTTAACCCAATCAGGTAATTTAGCTAATTATTATATGGGAATCAGTTTATTAAGAACTGGTGAATATGAAAAAGCCATCCAACATTTGGACGACTTTAGTTCTGACGATGAAATGTTAGGCCCCATTGCTGAAGGAGCAATTGGCGATGCTTACTCTGAATTAGGTCAAACAGAAAAAGCAGCTGCACACTACATGAAAGCAGCTGAAAAGAAAAAAAACAACTTCACCACTCCTATTTACTTAATGAGAGCAGGATTAGCCTACGAAGACTTAAACAATTTTGATAAAGCTGTTGATGTTTATCAATTAATTTTAAGTGAATACAAAAACACAAGCGAAGGTCGCGATGTTGAAAAATACTTAGCCCGCGCAAAAGCAAAAGCAGGAAAACTTTAATGTTCAAATAATATTTACAAAAAAGCCATCAATTATTTTGATGGCTTTTTTTATGCCCTAATTTTGACGCAAAATAAACACAATGGCAACTAGCTTAAAAAACTTATCCGATTTCAGTCACACTCAAATACCTAATGGCGAACGTTACAAAATAGCCATCGTTTGGGCTGAATGGAATATAAATATTACCAAAGCCTTGGCCGATGGTGCTTTTAAAACCCTTATTGAAAATGGGGTTAAAGAAGAAAACATTTTAATGCATCGTGTTCCTGGAAGTTATGAATTACCTTCTGCTGCGCAATTTTGCCTCAATTCTCCTTTCGAAATTGATGCTGTTATTTGCATTGGTGTTGTGATAAGAGGCGACACTGCTCATTTTGATTATATCTGTCAAGCAGTTACTCAAGGCATAAAAGATGCAGCTTTAATGAGTCAAAAACCTGCCATTTTTGGCGTTCTAACTGTTGATAATGAACAACAAGCCATTGATCGTGCTGGCGGAATTCATGGAAATAAAGGCGATGAAGCTGCCGTTTCTGCTTTAAAAATGCTTGAACTTCAGCATAAACTCCAATAAATGAAGTTTTGCGCATTTATTGATTTAAATAAACGAAAAGCCATTTGTGTTGATGGAATTTATGCTTTTGGCTTAAACTTAAGTCATTGGAAAGGTGCCAACATTTATCGCGAATGGCAAGCAGATACCAGTGCTGAAATAGCTTTAAACTTTCTAGAAAAGTCAAATAAAATCAATGAATTTGAATGGGTTACGGCCAATCATTTCGACATTGACGGATTTTTAGGTGTTTGGGCTATTCTTAATCCTGAATTGGCTTTAAAGCATAAACAAATCTTAAAAGCAGCAGCCGAAATTGGCGATTTCAGAACGTATCAAAACAATGAAGTTCACGACTTTGCTTTGAAATTAGTTTGCTGGATTAATCAAAAAGAAAAAGAATTGTTCTATCGACCTTTTGGCTACTTAGAAACAGAAGAAGATGAAAAAATAGCTTGCGTCAGAAAATTTGATTATTTCCTTCCACAGTTCGAAAAAGTACTTTTAAACATTCATCACTATGAAAAGGATTGGGAAACGGAATACCATCAAGTTAAAAATCACCTTGAACAACTGAAAGATGCTAATAAAAGTTTATTTCCTGAAATTGGTTTAGCCATTATTGAGACCGAAAATCCAATTCATTATTACGCATTATTTTCAAAAAGTATAGGTTGCGATATTGTTTTAAGTATGTATAAAGATAATCGTTATGAATTAGAATATAAATACACTACTTGGGTGGATATTAGCTCCAGAAAAACATTACCGCGACTTAAATTGAATAAGCTACTAAAAACGCTAAACGAATTGGAAACAAGTGGATTAAATTGGTTTTGTGATAATATTTACGACACTGGCCCCATTTTGAGATTAGAAGATAAAAAAATTGGAAAATCAGATCGTTTTGCCAACCCATTTGAAAGAGAAATATTTTCCTCATCCATTCCTAAAAATCAATTTAAAAACCTGATTATTGATTATTTAAGTTTAAAATACAAAAACATTGAACCTGGCAATTTTTTAACTTGGAAAAAAGTTGAAGAACTAAATCAGGTATTTTAAAACATTCATTTTTTGAAAAATATAACATGAAAATAACCGAACAAAGTTCCAATTACGAAGGTCTTGAAAACATGCAAGTAAGCGAATTGCTTCAAAACATGAATCGAGAAGATAAAACTGTGCCATTGGCCATTGAAAAAGCGCTGCCGCAAATTGAAGCTTTAGTAAATGCTGCATTAGAAAAAATGAAAATTGGTGGACGATTGTTTTATGTGGGTGCTGGAACAAGTGGTCGCTTGGGAATTGTTGATGCTAGCGAATGTCCGCCAACTTATGGTGTGCCGCATGGTTTGGTAAATGGAATCATCGCAGGTGGTGATGCAGCTATTAGAAAAGCAGTTGAATTTGCCGAAGACGATACCGAACAATGTTGGAAAGATTTAGAAGCCCATGCAATTAATTCAAATGATTTTGTGATTGGTATAACCGCTTCTGGAACTGCACCTTATGTAATTGGTGGCGTTCAAAAATGCAAAGAAAAAGGCATTTTAACAGGCGGAATTTGTTGCAATCCAAATAGTTTATTGTCGCAAAATGTCAATTTTCCAATTGAAGTAATTGTAGGACCTGAATTTGTAACCGGAAGCACCAGAATGAAAGCAGGAACGGCTCAGAAATTGGTTTTAAATATGATTTCAACTTCTTTGATGATTAAATTGGGAAGAGTGAAAGGCAATAAAATGGTCGATATGCAATTGAGCAATAATAAATTGATTGACCGCGGAACCAAAATGGTAATGAATACTTTAAATATTGATTACCAAACAGCTGGAACTTACCTTGAAAGAGCAGGAAGTGTTCGTTTGGCAGTTGAATTGTATCAAAAAGAAAATCCATAAAAAATGCATTTACTGGAACCATATTACAACTGGCGACATATTTACATTGCAAGTGAAGACGGTCGGTCGCCTTTTTTTGAAAGAGAATATTCTGAATTTGAATTTACTAATCAGATTTACAATTTTTTGCTTCACCCACAATGGGATGATATTGGTTCGCCTGGCTTATTTATTAAAATACTTTATGCTGATTATATTGAAGGCAGCGCCATAATTGAACTTATAGGTATTTGGAACGATTTGTTGCATAACGATATCATGGTTTTAAAACGAGATATTGTTGACCATTTGGTAAAAGAAGGTATTACCAAATTTGTATTGATTGGTGAAAACTTACTTGATTTTCATTACGATACTGACGATTATTATCAAGAATGGTTTGAAGATGTGGAAGATGGATGGATTTGTTTGGTAAATTTCAGGCAACATGTTTTAACAGAAATGAAAAAAGGGGGAACTGATTATTATCTAATTTCGGGCGGTGAATTAGACGATTTGGAATGGCGTAAATATCAGCCATCAAAACTGATTCAAAAAATTGAAAACATCATTAACCACAGACTAAGCTAATTATGGAAACCAATCCCTCACTCGAACTTTTAAAAACCGTTTTAGGCAAAGAAATTACCACTTCACCTTCACCTTTTGCTAATTGGTTAAAAGTAAAACTAATAGAAGCGCACAAAGGATTTGTGAAAGTGAAATTAGCTGTGAGAGAAGATATGACCAATCCTGCTGGTTCAATGCATGGTGGCGTTATTGCTGCTTTGATGGATGAATTAATGGGAATGGCAGTATTTACTTTAGGTCGTGATACTTTTTTTACCACCATCAATATTCAAAGTGACTTTTTGAGAGCCGCTATGAAAAATGATGTCATTACTGCCGAAGCCAAAGTTGTGAGAGAAGGCAAAAACATTATTAATGTTGAATGTTCTATTTTCAACTATGCAGGCGAATTGTTAGCAAAAGGTGGTTCTAATCTTTTAAGAACCGACATTAATGCTAAAAACACTTAACTTTTTCACTTCAACTTATCTGAAAAAGCCTTTTTAAGTTTATCTAATTTTGGTTTAATTACAAAAGTGCAATAACCTTCATTGCTGTTTTGATTGTAATAATTTTGATGATAATCTTCAGCTACATAAAATTTGGATGCTGCACTAATTTCAGTTATTACTGGATTACTGAAAACTTTTTCCATGTTAAGCTTGGTTTTATATTTTTCAGCTAAATGTTTTTGGTTTTCGTTATGAAAAAATATCACCGAACGATATTGTGTACCATAATCATTTCCTTGACGGTTTAAAGTAGTTGGGTCATGTGTTCCCCAAAAAACCTCTAACAACTCTTCAAAACTTATCTGAGTAGGGTCATAATGTATTTGAATAACTTCTGCATGTCCAGTTAATCCGCTACACACTTGCTTGTAAGTTGGATTGTCGATATTTCCGCCCATATAACCCGAAGCTACCTTTTCAACACCTCTAAGATTTTGAAAAACTGCTTCCACACACCAAAAACAACCCGCTCCAAACGTGGCTATTTCTGCATTTGCTGATATTTCTACTGCCATAACTTTATTTTCTTTTTTATCATTTTGTCCATTGCAAGCATATATCCCTAATAAACTTAGTAAACCAAACAGTTTAATTTTCATATTCAATTTTTATAAAGATATACGTCTCAAAGATATTTTGGTTTTTAGATTATACATTTTTAACCCGATTTAGTTTTTAAAAATTTCCAGAACACCAAAATCAGCGATGCGAAGCATCCGTGTCATAAGCGTTCCAAAAAACAATATCCAAGAAAAAATGGCACGCGGATAAAGCGGATTTTCAAACGCGGATTAAAAGAAAAATAAACGGTGCGAAGCATCAGCGTCATCAGCGTTCCAAAAAACAATATCCAAGAAAAAATGGCACGCGGATAAAGCGGATTTTCAAACGCGGATTAAAAGAAAAATCAGCGATGCGAAGCATCTGTGTCATCAGCGTTCCAAAAAACAATATCCAAGAAAAAATAGCACGCGGATAAAGCGGATTTTCAAACGCGGATTAAAAGAAAAATCAGCGGTGCGAAGCATCAGCGTCATCAGCGTTCCAAAAATAGTGTTCAAGAAAAAATGGCACGCGGATAAAGTGGATTTTCTAACGCGGATAAAAGAAAAATAAACGGTGCGAAGCATCAGCGTCATCAGCGTTCCAAAAAACAATATCCAAGAAAAAATGGCACGCGGATAAAGCGGATTTTCAAACG
>Ga0209278_1000162_pt1 | contig 83011 bp, 75 predicted proteins | sample JI81BgreenDNA_FD_187504 | JGI IMG/M metagenome (GOLD analysis project Ga0209278, IMG submission 187504) | Wastewater effluent complex algal communities from Wisconsin, to seasonally profile nutrient transformation and Carbon sequestration -... | ecosystem: Engineered > WWTP > Effluent > Algae... | reverse complement strand
TTAATTGTGAATAAGTTTGTCTTTCATTTTTCATTTCAAATGCTAAACTTTGTAGTTGTCAGTTAGGCATGAATTCCGAAGATAATGCACTATGACAAAATGTATATTTTTTTAATTTAAACGTGAAATATTATGAGCGTTAAGTACAAAGTTCTTCCCAGAAAGAACCCTCAGGACATCACAGCGCCTGAAAAATTTTATGCAGCTGCCATCGCGGATGGTGAAGTTGATTTAGACAAATTAGCCGAGCAAATTTCGTATCAATGTACGGTAACTGAATCGGATTGTTATGCCGTATTGTTGTCTTTAGAGCGCAACATTATTAGCGAACTGGAGCAAGGCAGAATTGTCAAATTAGGCAGGTTAGGTAATTTTCAAATTGGTTTAAGCTCTGAAGGTAAAGAAGCTTTTGATGAAGTGAATGCTTCTGCCATTAAGAAAGCTAGAATTTTATTTAGACCTGGCAAAAGATTACGAACATTATTAAATGATTTGTCATTTAGAAAAGCGAGCTAGAACCCCGTAATTTTCGTAATTTTGTGATAAGACCTCGAGTATTCCAGTGCTCGGGGTCTTTTTTTTGTTACAATTGTAACAATTTTGTCCTGACGAAATTGGTATTTCGTACGGATGAAGCGTTTACTTCGTCCTGACGAATCATTTACTTTGTCCTGACGAATAAAAAAAAAGAGCATTTTTCCCATTTTTGAATGAAAGGCTCACTTCTAAAAATATACACAGACTGATGGTGTAGAAATAAAGTACTTTTTATGTTGCTCTTCTCTGATTTTACAAGTAACAATCGACGATTTTTTAAAACATTTCAACGATTTTTTTGAACATAAAAACCAAAAAAAAAGCTCAAAAATACTGGCTAGAACCCCGATTTTTGAGCGTAATTTTGTAATAAGACCTCGAGTAGTTCCAGCTACTCTACCGAAATTATAGTGTAAATATAGTACTAAATTTTATTTCGTAGGCTCGATTTATAAAAATTTAACACGATAAAACCAAATTTTATAACTAATGAAATTTTAAAATTTTTATTGTAATATAGACACCTTCGTGTAAGATAAAATTTTTGTTTTCCGATATTTTAATTTTTAACATTCCTAGTGCGTATTTCCGTATTTTTATCTTAATCCCTCTATTTACAATAACTAAAGAGGGTAATATATAAAATGCCTAATTTAAAAATAAGGTATTTTAACAAGTTGTATAGATGCTTTTTTTTTGTATGTTTGATTTACTAAATATTAAAACCTTACTACTTAAAATGGTAAATGTAACCTGTGCTATCATATACTTTAAAGATAAGATTTTAGTCACTCAAAGAAGTGAAAAAATGAAATTGCCGCTAAAATGGGAATTCCCTGGTGGAAAATTAGAAAAAGATGAAAGCGAGTTTGAATGTATTAAGAGAGAGATAAAAGAAGAAATTAATATTGATATCGACATTTTAGAGCAATTATCAAATAGCGTTTATGATTACGGAACTTTCAAGATTAATTTGATTCCATTTACAGCAAATTACATTTCGGGAGAAATAATTTTATCCGAACATAAAGATTATAAATTAATTGATAAATCTGAATTAGCAGATTTAGATTGGGCCGAGGCAGACCTGCCAATTGTAAACGAATTACTAAAACTTGAAATATGAATCAAGGATTGTACGAAGAATTAGTTACAAAGCTAATTAACTATAAGCTAAATGAGTTAGGTAAAGATACTTTTCAAGTAAAGAAAACTTCTATTGACAAAGCCGAGGCGGCTCAATTATTATCACAGCATATTGGTAAAACCATAAAACAAGCTTTTAATTTAATTAAAGGTGAAGATATACTTGAGACACAAATTGAAATCGCTAACAAAATTATATTATTTCTAAAAGAGGAATTAAGAAGAGAAGAGTTTGAAGATGATTTAATTGAAACTGAAGGAAAGATTTTAAAAGCAGTTTTTACAAAAGTTGATAATCATTTCATCGATTTAGATTTACACTTAAAAGAAATTACTCCCTACACTAGATTGATTCATAGTGAACTTTTCACTGGAGGAAATTCAGGCACGACTTTGGAAAGTGAATTACGAAAGGAAATTTTATCGTCAAATGAAATTGATTTGTTAGTTTCATTTATCAAATGGAAAGGAATAAGAATACTTGAAAGAGAATTAAAAGAATTTACAGAAAGAGGAGGTAAATTACGAGTTATCACTACTACATATATTGGAGCAACTGATGCAAAAGCAGTAGAATTTTTATCTTCTTTAAAAAACACTGAAGTTAAGGTGTCTTACAATACTGGGAATGAGAGACTACATGCTAAAGCATATTTATTTAGAAGAAACACAGGATTTCATACTGGATATATTGGCTCTTCTAATTTTTCTCGTTCTGCTTTAACAGATGGTTTGGAATGGAATTTAAAAATAACAACTCGTGAAGTTGGTCATATAATAGATAAATTTAAAAAAACTTTTGAAGCTTATTGGCAAAATTCAGAATTTGAATTGTATAATAAAAATATTCATTCAACAAAATTAGTTGAAGCATTAAAACAAGGAAAATTTTCAAAAGAAAACACCCACATAACATCGTACTTTGACCTAAAACCATTTCACTATCAAAGTGAAATTCTTGAGAAATTAGAAGTAGAGAGAACGATTCATAATCGATTTAAAAATCTATTAGTCGCTGCTACTGGAACGGGTAAAACCGTTATATCTGCTTTCGACTATAAGAATTTTAGAAATACCAACAACTCTTCAAAATTATTATTCATTGCCCACAGAAAAGAAATTTTACAACAGGCTAAAGCAACTTTTCAGGGAATTTTAAAAAACAATGATTTTGGAAGTTTATGGGTTGATGGATTAGAGCCTACTTCTAATGAATATGTTTTTGCATCAGTTCAAACATTAAATAATAGAATTAAAGAAATTAATCTTTCTCCAGAATATTATGACTTTATAATTGTAGATGAAGTACATCATATATCTGCATCTAGTTACAGACCAATAATTAATTATTTTAAACCAAAAGTTCTTTTGGGGTTGACTGCAACTCCAGAAAGAATGGATGGAGAAAATATTTTGGAAGATTTTTGTAACCGAATTGCAGCTGAAATAAGACTTCCTGAAGCATTAAATAAAAAATTGTTATGTCCTTTTCAATATTTTGGAATAACCGATAGCATTGATTTATCAAATGTTAAATGGGAAAAAGGAAAATATGTTGCAAGTGAACTAACTAGTTTATATACCAAGAATGATGTACGCGTTGGCCAAATAATATCTAACCTTGAAAAATATACTAACGATTTAAATGATGTAAGAGCAATTGGATTTTGTGTTACTCAAGAACATGCGGTATATATGACTGAAAAATTCAATTTAGCAGGATTGAAAGCAGAATACTTAACTAGTAAAAATTCAAGTGAAAGAGATAGAATAAGAAACCAGTTTAAGAATAAAGAGTTTAATTATTTATTTGTTGTAGATATTTTTAACGAAGGTGTTGATATACCTGAGATTGATACGGTTTTGTTTTTAAGACCTACTGAGAGTTTGACTGTTTTTCTTCAACAATTAGGACGTGGTTTGCGTTTAGCAGAAGGAAAAGATTGTCTGACTGTTTTAGATTTTGTTGGAAATGCAAGACCAGAATATGATTTTGAAAGTAAATTTAGAGCACTAATTGGTAAAACAACTACATCGGTTCAGAAAGAAATTGAAGATGATTTTCCTCATTTACCGTTAGGATGCTCCATTATTTTAGAAAAGAAAGCAAAAGAATCTATTCTTGAAAACATAAAAAGAGCTACATCACTTAACATAAATCAATTGATTACTAAAATTACTAATTTTCAACATCAGACTACTTTACCACTTACACTGAAAAATTTCATTTCGTTTAACAATATCCCATTAGAGTTAATTTATTCAAAAAAGGAAACGTGGTCTAGATTACTTCAAAAAGCCAATATAATTAAAGACTTTGATGCTGTCAATGAAAAACAAATTCATTCGGCTATTTACAAAAAATGGTTATCAACAAATTCAACTAGTTATTTCAATTTTATTTTAAAATTAGCAAAGCAAAATTTCAATTTAGATAGTAGCAATTTCGATGTGAATGAAAAAACCATGTTATTGATGTTGCACTATGACGTTTGGCAAAGTGCTGGAGGATTTAATTCTTTAGAGGATAGTATTAAACAAATAGGACAAAATAAAACATTGGTAAATGAAATTATAGAAGTTTTAGAAATACTTATTGATAGAATCAGTTTTAAAGAAATTGATATTAAGCTACCTTATGATCAGCCGCTTAAGTTGCATGCCAGATACACAAGAGACCAAATATTAGTAGCTTTCAAAATGTCAACATTTGAAAAAAGATCTTCAAACGCAATTGGAGTTGGAGTTGCTGAAAATAAAAATTTAAATACTGAATTACTTTTTATTGATTTAATCAAATCAGAAGAAGATTACTCACCAACAACTCTCTATGACGATTATGCAATCAGCGAAACATTATTTCATTGGCAATCTCAAAATCAAACAAGAGACGATAGTGGAAAAGGATTGACCTATATAAATCATCAAAAGTTAGGGAAAAGAATCCTTTTATTTGTTAGAGAAAAATCAACAAATGAATACAAAAACACAAATGGTTACGTTTTTGTTGGAGAAGGTAATTTTCAAGAATACGAAGGCTCAAAACCAATGAGTATTAAATGGGAATTAAATGAACCAATGCCAAATTATTTGTGGAAAGAATCAGCTAAAATGTCAGTTGGTTAATTTTATAAAAGGTATATGAAATTTTTTTTATTACTAATAATACTGATTATAACTATTTTAAGTTTAATCTTGATTATTTACCAAAATATTCAAGATCTAAAATTAATTAAGACAGTAACAAAATTAAATCGAGGGACTCGTACTGAACGTCTTATGGTTTTAAAACTTCTCAAGGCCGGTGTTCCCAAACAAACAATTTTCCATGATTTATATTTAAAAAAAACAGGTAATCACTACTCTCAAGTTGATTTAGTTGTAGCTACTAAAGTTGGTATTATTGTTTTTGAAGTTAAAAAATATAACGGATGGATTTTTGGATTAGCAGATCAAACTTATTGGACACAATTACTTGCTTATGGAAGATACAGATACAAATTTTATAATCCTATTTTGCAGAATAAAAAACATGTTGAAGATTTAAAAAAGCAACTGCCTCAATTCCAAAATATTCCTTTTTATTCTATGATTGTTTTTTTTGGAGACTGCACATTTAAGAATCTTAATTATGTTCCTAATGGAACATTTTTGGTAAAATCCTCTATAGCAATTAAAGTATTCAATGAAATTATAAAACAAAATGAACCAGCAAAATATAATAATAAAAGAGAAATTGTGAATTTATTAATGTCGGCTCATGTAAATGGTGAAAATGAAAAGATCAGAAAAAAACATATTGAAAATATTAATAGGAACTATAATATTTAAACAAATATATTAGGTTAGTAAAAACTACAAAAAATCTTGGCTCGTGTGAGAATACTTTTAAGTTTGATAAAATCTAATGAGTTACTGAAACCACCCTAAGCTACGGGTAATATTATAAAGAACACATAAATGAAAACCAACAAAACCAACAAAACCACCTCTTCAAAAACCTACACCCTTCACAAACTAGATTGGTTAGAGTACGTGTCGATAGGCTTGTGTTTATGGTTTTTGTTTTATCCTAGACCGTATAACTTTTTGTTAGTGGCGCTGTTGTTGTTGCCTTTTTTGGGGATGTTTTTGAATGGATTAAACAAGCCCAGTATTGCTTCTTTGGTAGAAATTGATCGCAATGCTAAAAATGAATATGATGTTGCCGATTTTATTGATTTACCAGCTTGGGTTATTGTGGTTCGTACGTTGTTAGATTATGAGACTGATTCTTATGTAGCGGTTCTAACAGCAGGTACTATTGCATTTGTGGGGATTTGTGTCTTTTTATTGATGACCCACCAACAAATTTTAGATTCCAATAAAGATAAGTGGTGGATTTATGGGTCGATTGTTTTTAGTTTCTTTATCTACAGTTATAGTGCGGTGGTAGCTGTGAATTGTTCGTTTGATTATTCAGAACCTAAAGTGTATAAAACGGAGGTGATTGATAAGCGTATTAGTAGAAGTAGCAAAGGAAGACGAACTTATTATGTGAAAGTGAAACCGTGGGGACACCACTATGATGCGGAGAGTATAACTGTTTCGAGTGAGGAGTATGAAGAGTATCAGGTGGAAGATAAGGTGGAAGTGGTGTATAAGGATGGGTTGCTGGGGATTCCTTGGTATTATTTAAATAAGTAGTGAATAGGGCTTCACTTCGTAAAGCAAAAGCCTACTGCGTAGGAGGTTCCTATTTTCAGCGGAATGACAGCTTTTACTTCGTAAAACAATTGCCTACTGCCTAGGAGGTTCCTATTTTCAGCGGAATGACAGCTTTTACTTCGTAAAACAATTGCCTACTATGTAGGAGATTCCTATTTTCAGCGGAATGACAGCTTTTACTTTGTAAAGCAATTGCCTACTATGTAGGAGATTCCTATTTTCAGCGGAATGACAGATTTTACTGCGTAAAACAAAAGCCTACTATGTAGGAGATTCCTATTTTCAGCGGAATGACAGTTTTTACTTCGTAAAACAATTGCCTACTGCGTAGGAGATTCCGATTTTCAGCGGAATGACAGCTTTTACTGCGTAAAACAATTGCCTACTGCGTAGGAGATTCCTATTTTCAGCGGAATGACAGCTTTTACTTCGTAAAGCAATTGCCTATTGCGTAGGAGGTTCCTATTTTCAGGGGAATGACAGCTTTTACTGCGTAAAACAAAAGCCTAATTTGTAAAACATCAATAAAAGTTTTAACTAAAAAGTATAATTAGGAGTTTGCTTCTTCATACCCATCAAAAAGCGATGCTTGATACAAATCGCCATTGAATTTATTAATCAACTCACGTATGAATTCGTAATGTTTTACGTATTGGTTGGGAACGAATATTAGCTGTAAATTTTTACTTGCTATTAATTCTTTTTTTAGAATGTCTGATTGAATTGTTTTTCTTTTATTATAGTGTTCTTGACCGTTGATTTCAAAAATTACTTTGGGTGTATTGTTTTCAAAAAGTACGCCGTCGAACTCCTTTTTGTTTACTACTATGTTGTTGCTTTCTTCAGGGAAAAGCTCACTAATTTTTACATTTCTTCGGAAACGGGTATCTTTTAACGAGCAATAATGCTGCATGGTTTTATAAAATTCATCTTCAAATTTGGAGTTGTTTGAAAAACCAATGGTGAATTTATTAACCGTACTTTGGGCTATATGAGTGGCTCCGTTGTTAGTAGCATATTCAACTAACGCATATAAGTCGTCATCTTTTCGGGATAAGATATCAATGGCTTGTAAATCGGTTACTACAATTAAATTTTCTTTGGCTCTGGTTACGCCAACATTAATTAATTGACTGTTGTTTTTAATCCAATCGTAGGTTTTAGTGGAGGTTTTAGTGGAAAGTGCTGTGGAAATCATAATAGTCTTGTTTTCTTGACCTTGCACTTTATGAATGGTACCACAACTTACGGAAGCATCAATAGTTTGCGTTTCTTTAGCTTCTTTTAAATAACGATTAATCACCTCTTCCTGATTTCTAAAAGGAGTGAGTATAAATACATCAGTTAGTTTGTTGTCTTTTATGTAGTTTACTATGGCTTGTGCTTCTTCAACATGAGCATTTTTATTGGTTTGATTCACATTGGTAACTGCCAATAAATTTACAGTTCCATTAGTGCTTATAGCTGTTAAATTCAATCGTTGTTCGTAAAAACGTTTGTTTGAATAATCGATGATTTTTTTGCCACAGCGGTAATGGTAACTTAATAAAATTTCTCTTGAAATACTATCTATCTTTTTGTAGCTCGATAAAATGGAATTATTGAAATAGTCATATTCTTTTTCAATTTCAAATTGTTTCATGAGTTTGTCATTCTTTTCTTCATCAAAAACAATGATGGGCTTGAGTTGGTTGGTATCGCCAATCAATACCATATTTTTACATTTAGAAATTGGAATTAAACTATTAGGAATGTCGCATTGCCCTGCTTCATCCATGGTTAGTAAATCAAATTTGAATTTTTGTCCCAATCGCCTACTGGAAATATTGGTGGTTAAAATGATAGGGAAAACTTTCGTGAATTTTTCCATATTAGCATCAAGACTTAACCAAGTATTAAATTCTTTTACTTGTTCGTTTTCGTCAATGATGTGAAGGATTTCGATTAATTCAATGTAGTCTTTTCCTTTTAATCGTTTGATGTATTTCAAGGATTCAAAGTAAAAAAACTGTAATAATTTGTGATTGCCTTGAATGGTTTCAAAAATTCCTTTCACGTCTTCGTCAGTAGTTACAGGAATAGAATTAATTTTATTTAAGAGTTTGTTTCTTTCTTGTTCTAGCAACCAATATTTTCCTTTAGCAAGCAAACCGTCAATAAATTCTAAATTTTGTTCTAAATCCGTTCGTTCCTCGTAATTCTGTAATTTAGTTACTAAAAGCTGGTTTTTCTCTTTCGAATTTTCTTTTAAATTGTGCAAAAGTGTTTCCTTTGGAACATCATTGGTTTGAAATTCATACAACTTTTTTATGGTTTGAATGGCTTCCAGTGTGCATTGCTTATTCCCAATACGAATGAATGGGAGTATAATTTCTTTATCGCGATACTTTCCAAGATTCAGTTTCTCCTTGATGCCATCAATAGGAACATTATTATTAGAGGCAATAAGTACCGTTTTATTATTGGTCAAACAATTGACAACTAAATTTAATATGGTTTGTGTTTTTCCTGTACCTGGTGGTCCTTGCACATAGGTTACTGGGTATTTTAAGGCATTATAAATGGTTCGTAGCTGGTCGATATTTACGTTTTTGTCGTAAAGGACAATGTGAGGTTCTTTTCTGTTTTTTCTATCTAAAAGTGAGGCGTTTTTAAAAAATGCTTTCAAAGGAATTTGCATTTCTTGATTTTCGTGTTCTGCATGTATTCTATCAAAAATAGGAGCTAAATCAATTTTAGAATAGCCTAAAACTACTATTTCTGGTCTAGTATTTGGTAATTCACCCAATTTAAAACTATTTGAGAGCATGTTGATAGTTTCTGTCTTGTTGGTAAAATATTGTTCTTCAAAATCTGATGGACTACAATCAGTGTAATAGGAAAGTGAGTATTTTACATCTTTAACATAAAAATTAGGATTGAACAAGGTTGCTTTTCCTAATTGAATTGTTTTTTTTACAGGATCATAAGATAGCTCTCTATAAGCTACCACAAATTTCCCTTTTGCATCTAAATCAATGGAGAATTCGCAAAGCGCTAATTTATACTCATAAAACTTGTTGTAATCGTTGTTGTATATTTCCTTAATTATGTGTTTTTGTTGTTCAATGGATAATTGATAGGGGCTTTGATTGATTAATTCTTCCAAATCAATTTCAGGAATCAAATGTGTTTTATGAAGAAATGGGTCGTTATTCGCTTTGTTGCATTCGAGATAATAATTTAATATGTTGATGTTGTATCTATCAAATTCATAGACGGCTAAACTTTCATCTTCATTTATTTTTTTTATTAATTCGGTAGGGACATCATAGTGGGAAAACTTTACAATTTCTGCCGTTTGAATACTTGAAATAGAAATTGTTCTTTTTAGTAATGGTTCATCTTTCATAACATTAAACATATCCACTACAATTTTATCATTACTGGAGATATCAAAAATTGAAATCCAAAAATGTTTGACTTCACCATTTATGTTTTTATAAGTGATATCGAGGTATTTCCCTTCCTTTATGGCTTGACCTATTTTAATTGTAATTTGCTTATTGTTCATTTTAAGAAGTTTGCCACATCAAACAGTTGTTAAAGTAGTTTCAAATATAAATAAGTTATTAGATTTTTACACTAAATAATTGATTAAATTGAAAGCATGTGTTTAGAACAATCTCGACTTCGCTCGATTTGACACCTCAGTTTTGAAATGTTCAGGTTATGTTTTTATTTCATTTTTATAAGTTATATTTTTATTTTTACAACTAACTAGCTTCCATGAAAATCGGCATTCATATTCCATCTTTAAAAAAGCGTGTTGCGGCGCGAACATCGGTAAAGCGTGTGATGCGTCATCGTATAGGTGTTATGGTTTATGGTTTGTTGTTTGTGGTTTGTGGTTGTGGGTTTTACTTCGTAAAGCAATTGCCTACTGCGTAGGAGATTCCTATTTTCAGCGGAATGACAGCTTTTACTTCGTAAAGCAAAAGCCTACTGCGTAGGAGATTTCTATTTTCAGCGGAATGACAAAGATGGGCAATTTGAGTACAACAAAAAATGAAAAATAAAACAATGAAAACTCGTAATAAAAAGCAATACAAGAAAAAAACCTACACCCTCCACAAACTCGATTGGTTAGAGTACGTGTCGATAGGCTTGTGTTTATGGTTTTTGTTTTATCCTAGACCGTATAACTTTTTGTTAGTGGCGCTGTTGTTGTTACCTTTTTTGGGGATGTTTTTGAATGGATTAAACAAGCCCAGTATTGCTTCTTTGGTAGAAATTGATCGCAATGCTAAAAATGAATATGATGTTGCCGATTTTATTGATTTACCAGCTTGGGTTATTGTGGTTCGTACGTTGTTAGATTATGAGACTGATTCTTATGTAGCGGTTCTAACAGCAGGTACTATTGCATTTGTGGGGATTTGTGTCTTTTTATTGATGACCCACCAACAAATTTTAGATTCCAATAAAGATAAGTGGTGGATTTATGGGTCGATTGTTTTTAGTTTCTTTATCTACAGTTATAGTGCGGTGGTAGCTGTGAATTGTTCGTTTGATTATTCAGAACCTAAAGTGTATGAAACGGAGGTGATTGATAAGCGTATTAGTAGAAGTAGCAAAGGAAGGCGAACTTATTATGTGAAAGTGAAACCGTGGGGACACCACTATGATGCGGAGAGTATAACTGTTTCGAGTGAGGAGTATGAAGAGTATCAGGTTGATGATAAGGTGGAAGTGGTGTATAAGGATGGGTTGATGGGGATTCCTTGGTATTATTTAAATAAGTAGTGAATAGAACTTCACTTCGTAAAGCAATTGCCTACTGCGTAGGAGATTCCTATTTTCAGCGGAATGACAGATTTTACTGCGTAAAACAAAAGCCTACAATGTAGGAGATTCCTATTTTCAGCGGAATGACAGCTTTTACTTCGTAAAACAATTGCCTACTATGTAGGAGATTCCTATTTTCAGCGGAATGACAGCTTTTACTTCGTAAAACAATTGCCTACTATGTAGGAGATTCCTATTTTCAGGGGAATGACAGCTTTTACTTCGTAAAACAATTGCCTATTGCGTAGGAGATTTCTATTTTCAGGGGAATGACAGCTTTTACCTCGTAAAATCAAGACCTACTAGCAAAGAATCTGCTTTTTTAATAAGGAATGACCCTAATTTACATAATTTGGGAGATTGGGTAGTTGTTTTTATGAGAATTCAACACACTCTTAACAGTAGTTTGCTTTTAAGTTCCTTATATTTGGTGAGCCTAAAATTCTGTATTACATGTATGAAACTTTGAAAGCGTTTATTTCTGGTAAAGGGGAATTAGACAAACAAACTCTTGATAGCATTTGCTCCCATTTTGATAAGATTGAAACTCAACGAAATGAAATTCTATTAGAGTATCATCAAGTGGCCAATTATTATTACTTTGTGAATACTGGAGCTGTTAGGTTGTATACTGTAACGGATGACGGACAAGAGATTTCTAGATATTTTGCTTTTGAAAGTACTTTTGTAACCGCATTACCAAGTTTTATTGACCAAAAACCTGCAGAGGAATATTTGCAAACTATTGAAAAATCGGAATTACTCCGTATTTCTAGAACTGATTTTTACCAACTGGTGGCAACTGTTCCTGTTTTTGCTAAACTTTATACTGAAATACTAGAGTTGGGCTTTATTGTTGCTCAAAAACGCATCTATGGTTTTCAAGGATATGACGCTTTATATAAAGTGAAATGGATTATAAAAAACCAACCTCGTTTACTTTTGAGAGTTTCTAATAAAATGGCTGCTTCATTCTTAGGCATTTCTCCAGCCACTCTAAGTAGATTAAAAGCCAAATTATAAAAACGTTGACATAGATCAATTTTTATCTCCTTTCAACGGCCTACTTTTGTATAAAAAATATGAAACGTATTGTCATTGTCTTATTATGGTGTTCACAACTTTTGGTTGCCCAACATCAAACCGCTCCATCAGAATGGAAGAAAAATTCGAAATCTATTGAAAGTTTAACCCAAGATGGCGCTATAAGAGGTTTGCTTTATGCTAATGAACTTGCTGATGCCATGCATAAAAAAATAGCCGTTGTTTTTTTAGATGTTTCTGGTTCTCCTATTTTAATGACTATTGGAACGGGAGTGGGACCTCACAATCTAGAAGCAGCAAGAAGAAAAGCCTATACAGCGCTATCGACCAAAACGGCCACACTTGATTTGGCAAGAAACGCAAAAGCCAATCCCGATACTGAAAATTTGAATACATTACCTGAGTTATTGCTATTAGGAGGTGGCGTACCCATACGAGTTAATGCAACAATTATAGGTAGTGTGGGAATTGCGGGAGCTGGCGGTGCTGTTGAGGATGACGCTATTGCAAAACAAATTGTAACATTATTTTCACTTTAATTTATATCGCTATGAAAAAGTTAGTTCTATTAAGTATTTTAGCATTGTTTACCAATGTAGTATTGGCACAAACCGAATCGTACCAATTGTCGAGTCATATTCTTGATGTTAGTAAAGGTACTCCTGCAAGTGGTGTAAAAATCAAACTTGAAAAGTTAACCATGGAAAATGACCAATGGGTATTTGTTGATGAAAAAGTAACCGATAAAAATGGAAGAATCACTGATTTTTTAAAAAGTAGTCCCTCTAATTTAGGCATTTACAAACTGACGTATTTTACGATGCCTTACTTTAAGGAAGCCAATACCAAGAGTTTTTATCCATTTATAGAAGTTGTTTTTGAAATTACCGATACTGGTCATTATCACGTTCCCATTACGTTATCTGCTTATGGGTATTCTACATATAGAGGAAATTAGAAGTGTTTTTTGTTTGGAGTTTTAGGCTTTACTCGTTAAAACAAAAGCCTACTCTGGACACTATTTTCCGCTTCACTTAATGTGACATCATAAAATTGAAGATGGTTGGTAACAGCTACATTGGTAGGTTTTTTGTAATGATTTATTATGCACCTTATTTTTAGAGTAAGAAGTTTGGAATTTAAATTGTATTTATGAATAACAAATTGTTTGGTAATGCCTTTTTTTGTAATTTTAAAAATTATATTAGAGAGATATGAAACTGCTTTTAACTGTTGTTGCTATTGCATGCTCGTTTATTAGTTTGGGCCAAAACCAAGCGGAGGCATACTTAAAATCGTATAATGTTGATAAAAATACTGTTCGTGAACTTACCTTTACAAGTAAAGAAAGTTTTCAGTCATTTATAGCTGCTTTTGAAGATAAAAAAGGATTTGAGCTTCCAAAGTTTCTCATTTATGACAATACTGGCAGCTTGATTAAACACCGCTTAGATGTATTGATTAGCGCTTGTGGAAAAGGAGATGTTCAAAAATTAAAGAAAAACTATCACAAAAATTTACCAACCGTAGAGCAATTGCAAGTGTATTTTAATGAACCACTACAAAAACCTGTTGGTTCTAATTTTATTGTGATTTTTATTTGGCATCAAGCTATGGATACTTATAATAAACACACCTTTGAAACTTACCATACTTGGAAGGAAAATCCAGAGCTTATGATTTACTTTTTGAATTTGAATTGGGAGTAAAAATCAAAAATCAAATCGCATTTTTTTTGAAACAAAGATTTTAGAAATAGTGAGAATTTTTAAAAACTCTGCGCCACTGTGAGTCTTAAGATTCTTTCGCAGTATTAAAACATTGTGAAACTTTGTGTACAACTTTGTAAACATAGTGATACTAACTTAACAAACAAAAATGTATCATCCATTAGCCTTCTATACCTCAACAAAACTCAGAACAGGCAAGCTTAGGGTGACAAAATGGTTACTAAAGATTATAAAATTTCATCAATTTTTGATTTGTGTTTCAGAAAAAATTCCAATATCAGGAAATTTGAAAAATCAACCTTAAACTTGAAACTTGAAACAAAATATTAGTAAACTTTATCACTTCTGTGTGCTTAGTGGTTAATAGAAATTTAATTGTAAAGGTTTTCGCTTCGCTCAAAGGATATTGTTTTGGTTAGGAGATTCCTACTGGGGCGGAATTTCTTAGTAAAGTAGTTTTGTTTTTAGTTTTAGTTGTACTAAAAAAAGGGTGCCGTAAAAGTTACTTGACTTTCATTTTTAACTGTTTGTGAAAGCCTAAACATAAACTTCCTGACTAGTTTGCAGCAGAAAGTTTATGTCAATTTAACTTTTAGACACCCTTTTTATTTATTCTACAATTCCTCCTAATGCTTTAAAAAGCATGATATTATTTTGTGTATTTTCTTCCTGATAACGAAGGAAATCTAAGTCAGCTTGTAATTTGTTTTTGCGTGCGTTGATTAACTCTAGGTAGTTTGCGTATCCGGTGGCATACAGGTCGTTTGATACTTCAATGGCACGGTTCAAATGGCTAACTTCTTCCTTTTTGAGTTTTAGCACGCGGTCGTAAATTTCGATTTGCTTTAAAACGGCTTGCATCTCATTGTAGGCATTGGTAACAGCTTTTTGGTAGTTCAAGAAAGCAATTTCTTGTTCGCTTGTGGCCACGGCAAATTCTTGTTTGAGTTGGCCTTTTTGAAACACAGGCATCATCAATCCTCCCAATAATTGAAAAGCTAACGAACCCGGTTTAAAAAGAGTGGCTGAGGAAAAAGCATTGTATCCAATAAAATTATCAAATTGAAGTCTTGGAAAAAAAGCAGCTCGTACAGATTTAGCATCGGCTCTTGAGGCTTCTAAATCAAAATAATGTACCACCACATCAGGTCGGGTCATAATAATTTGGTTTACAGGAATGTTTTGGTTCAGCAAATCAAAATTACTTTCTAACATTTTGTCACTTCTTACAATAGCTCCTTCATAACTTCCAATAAGCGTTCGAATCGCTTTTTCAACGGTTATTCCATCTACTTTTAAATGCTCAATTTCGGCTTCTAAATTTTTGTTTTGCGCTTCTAATTGTTGGACCGCTAATTCAGTAGCTTTCCCCACTGTGCGTTGCGCTTTAGTGATTTCGTAAGCACGAAGTTGGAGCTTGTAGTTTTCTTGATAAATGTTCAACGTTGCGTCTAGTTTTACCAATTCGTAATACAGCATAGCAAGATTGGTAAACAATTCCAATTTTACTAGTTTTATACCTTCTTGTGAAGCTAAAAATCGTTTTTGAGCTGCTAAGGATTGGTTTTTTAATCTTCCCCAAACATCTGCTTCCCAGTTACTTCGCATGCCTAACCAATAATTTGGTGTGAAGTTTCTATTGATAATTTGGTCTTCGGAAATATTGGAAGATAAATTAGTATCAAAGTTCCCCACTCCTTCCATGGTGTAAAATCCAAAACGAGTACCGGATGCAATAGCGCCCACTTCTAATGATGGCAAGCGATTTTTCTTCATTCGTTTTAAAATACTATTGGCTATACCCACTCGTTGTTGGGCAATTAAATAATCAGGATTCGCCTGTATTACTTGCTCGTATAGTGCTAATAAATGTGGGTCTGAAAAATACGTACGCAACTGTAAACTTTCAAACGCTTTTTGCTGGTCAAAACTTTCTTTAATGACCTCTGGCAAAGGTTTAGCTTCTTTGATAGGCGCTACTTTGGGAGCTACACAAGAGGCTGTAAGGGCTAGTAAAAGAAAATATAAGAAAAAATTAGTTGTTGCTTTCATTTGATTTTTTGTTTTCTAATTTGGCAAAAAAGATATACAACCCTGGAATGATTACCAATCCAAAAACGGTTCCAATTAACATTCCTCCAGCGGCAGCATACCCGATAGATTGATTTCCAAGAGCTCCTGCTCCAGAAGCTAAACACAAAGGAATTAATCCTGCAATAAAGGCAAAAGAAGTCATTAAAATGGGACGTAAACGTTGTTTAGCCCCTTCAATGGCGGCAGTAACAATGTCCATTCCTTCTTTGTTTCTGGCAATAGCAAATTCTACTATCAATATGGCATTTTTAGCCAATAGACCAATTAACATGACTAAGGCTACTTGGGCATAAATATTATTGTTTAAGCCTGCCAATACTAATGCGAGGTAGGAACCAAAAATACCAGTTGGCAAACTTAATAAAACAGGTAAGGGCAAAATAAAACTTTCATATTGCGCTCCTAATAACAGGTAAACAAACAACAAACAGATTAAAAAGATAACCAAAGTTTGATTCCCCGATAAAATTTCCTCCCTAGTCATTCCTGACCATTCGATAGCAAAGCCCTTAGGTAGCGATTCTTTTGCTACTCGCTCAACTGCAGCAATGGCATCTCCTGAGCTATAGCCTTGTGAAGGTTCTCCGTTAATCATTGCCGACATGTATAGGTTGTATCTGGTAAGCACCTCCGGACCATACACGCGCTCTAAGCGAGCAAAGGTTGAAAAAGGGACCATTTCACCAGAATCGCTTTTGGCATATAAATTTAAAATGCTTTCAGGTGTATCGCGGTATTCTGGACTTAGTTGAACCATTACTTTATACATTTGCGTAAAGCGAATAAAATTTGTGGCATAATAAGAACCCAGCATAGTTTGCAAAGTTGACATAGCATTGTCAACCGATATCCCTTTTTTAGCCGCTAAATCATAATCTAAATGAATGAGATATTGCGGAAAGGTGGCATCAAAACTTGTGAAATTGTTTCTTAATTCAGGAGCTTGATTTAATTTAGTAATAAATTCTTTGGTAATTTTGTCTGTATTATCAATTTTACCTCCTGACTTATCGAGTAATCTAAGCTCGTAACCGCTGGTGTTTCCAAAGCCGGGGACTGTAGGTGGCGCAAAAACTTCAATATTTGCATCAGCAATACCTTTGGTTTTCTCGGTTAATTCTTCTATGAGTTCGTTCACCGATTTTGATCGATCCGACCAATCTTTCATGTTAATCATTGCCATGCCATACGTAGCACCTGCAATTTCTGTAACAATACTGTAGCCCGCTAAAGTGGTTACGTTTTCTACACCGTCAATCGTTTTGGCAATAGCAGTAATTTCGTCTAAAACTTTATCTGTTCGTTCCACGGTTGCCCCTTGTGGAGTGGTTACACTTACATAAATCATTCCTTGGTCTTCCATTGGAATAAATCCTGTTGGTAAAACTTTGGAAGTTAAAAAGGTAAGCACAATAAATACCGTTAGTACACCAAAGGTTACAGTTGTTTTGGTAGCAAATTTCGACAAGATACGAACGTATCCGTTGGTTAACGCATCAAAACCGTTATTGAACTTTTTGAAAAATTTTGAAAGTAACCCTTTTTTCTCGTGATGGTGTGGTTTCAAAATAATAGCACATAAAGCAGGTGTTAAGGTTAAAGCGTTAATACCCGAGATTACAATACTTATGGCAAGAGTTAAGGAAAATTGGCGGTAAAATACCCCAACAGGACCACTCAAAAAGGCAACCGGAATAAACACTGCCGACATTACAATGGTTATGGCAATAACGGCACCTGCAATTTCTTTGGTGGCATTAATAGTAGCTTGTAAGGGCGGTTGTCCTTCTTCCATTTTCACGTGAACGGCTTCAACCACCACAATAGCGTTATCAACTACAATACCAATGGCTAATACCAATGCAAATAAGGTTAACAAATTAATAGAAAACCCAAGCATTTGCATAAAAGCAAACGTTCCAACCAATGCCACGGGAACGGCTAAAACTGGAATAATGGTTGAGCGCCAATCCTGTAGAAATAAAAACACCACAAATCCAACCAATAAAAAGGCTTCTAGCAATGTAATCAATACGGCTGATATAGAAGCATCTAAAAATCGAGATACGTCGTAGGCTAAATTGAATTCCATTCCGGGAGGAAAAGAAGTTCCTTTAAGTTCTTCCATTTTAGCTTTTACCTTCTCAATTACTTCGGAAGCATTGGAACCTGGTCGTTGTTTCATCATAATCGATGCCGACGGTTTGCCATCGGTTTTGGATACCATTCCGTAATTCATGGCACCAAATTCTACCGTTGCTATGTCTTTTAATCGTAAAATTGTTCCATTAACATCTGATTTAATTGGGATGGCTTCATACTGTTTGGGGTCGAAAAATTTCCCTGAATATTTCACTACATATTGCAGTTGACTACTAATTTTTCCTGACGCCTCTCCTACTTTACCAGGAGCAGCTGCAATATTTTGTTTTTGAAGTGCGGTTATAACTTCATCGGTAGAAACGGCATAGGTTTGCATGCGTTGGGGATCAAGCCAAACTCGCATGGAATACTCTTTTTGTCCCATGATTTCGGCACGACCCACACCATCAATTCTTTTCAACTCTTGTAATATATTGATATCCGTGAAGTTGTAAATAAATTGTTCGTCTTGACTTTCTTCTGTACTGGTGATGTTTAGGTACATCAACATACTGTTTACCTCTTTTTCGGTGGTTACACCCGCTCGAATCACTTCTTCAGGTAACTCGTCAAGTACGGTAGTTACCCTGTTTTGAACGTTAACAGCTGCTAAATCAGGGTCTGTTCCTACTTCAAAAAACACCTGAATCATGGTAAGACCGTCATTAGAAGTTACGGTTGACATGTAAGTCATGCCTGGCACACCATTAATGGCTCGCTCAAGTGGAAGCGCAACAGCATTGGCAGAAACTTCGGCATTGGCACCCGTATATTTTGCAGTTACCGTTACAGAAGGTGGTACAATATCAGGGAATTGTGTGATGGGCATTTGAAAAACAGCTAGTAAGCCCAGTAACACAAAAAAGATGGAAATTACTAACGAAAGTACTTTCCTTTTGATGAACATTTCTACCATGACTATCTGCTGGTTAACGATTGATTTTCAGGTTTTACTTTAATTACATCGCCATCACGTAAGGCTTGAGTTCCTTCTAGAACAATCTTATCACCCAATTGTAATCCTGATTTAATAATGTAAGATTCCCTTAAAGTGGTACCAATTTCGATATTGGTCATTTTTACTTTTTGCGATTTATCAACCACAAAAACATAGTTTTTGTCTTGAATAGAAAAGGTTGCTTTTTGAGGAATAATTACTACATCTTCTTCTTTTTCTGAGATTACTAATTTACCAGAAGTACCGTGTTTGATTAACTTATCCGGATTTGGGAACATCACTTTATAGCGAATGGAACCCGTTTCAGGATCAATTTCACCTTCGGCTGTTTTTAGAGTACCCGCATATTCGTATTGGTCTAAATTTGGGAGAATAAGCTCAATTTTTTGGTGTTTACCCATTTTATTACGAGCCATTAATTCGAAATAGACATTTTCTGGGATAGAAAAGTAAGCATACACTTCATTTAATTGTGATAATGTGGTCAAAAGCGCGCCATTTTCTACTAAACTTCCTTCTTTAAATGGAATAACATCCAATACCCCTTCGAACGGAGCTACAATATTTGTAAATTCAATTTTTTGTTGAACCGCACTAAGCTCGGCATATACAAAAGCATGTTTTGCTCTTGCTGCTGCTAACTTTGCTTTTGCCATATCTAATTCGTTCAATGCTACAAAATCTTTTGCATAAAGTGCTTGTAATTGATTCACTTCTATTTCAGCAATTTTAATTTCAGCCGCAGCTTGTTTTAGATTAGCAGCTACTTTATTTAACTCCATTCGTAACTCAGCATCGTTGATCTTAAACAAGCGTTGGCCTTTTTTTACGAATTGTCCTTCGTTAACAAATATTTGTTGCACCAATCCTGAAGCTCTAGTGCGAATTTCGATATTTTTTTTCGCTTGAATATCCGCTACAAAACTATTTTGAACAATGGTGTCTTGTTTACTAACTGTAATTACAGGAACCACATTTTCATCAATTTGTGCTCCTTCTTTTTTGGAATTACATGCGATGTTCAGTGTTCCTATTAATAAAAATAGTAGTTTAAATTTGGTTTTCATTTGTGCTTAAATTTATTTAGTGAACTATTAAAAATGCTATATGTTACCTGTGGCTTATCTGATAAGATAAACTGCAATTTTAGTATCAAAACCTATTTTTTTTTGATAGATTTCAACTAAATGAATAATGTTTTAAAGTAAATTTTAAAGAAACTTATTTGTGGGTGGTACCAGTAACCGTTTGTTAACTGAATAAGAAAAATTGAGCTAAATAACATGGTTACTATTTCAATTACAAAACTGAAATACAACCATTAGGATTAGCAATACAAATAAATTTCTAATGTTGAAAATCAAAAAAGCTGAAACAGATGGAGAAAGGCAATTAGTTTGTCCGAAATCCTTGAAGTAGATGAGTTAACAGAGTTATCACTACTTGAAGGTAAAAAAAAGTTGAACTCTTGTTGCTTTTTTTCAACCTTTTTGACACTCTTTACGAAAAAAACTAGGGAACTTTCACTACTAAGAGTTGAAGGAATTTCTTCAAATTTATCTGTTAAACAATTCGAAGAATGATTAGCACCATCAAAAAGAATAGATGCTGAAAGAATAAAAACAAATAACACGAAAAAGTTTGCTTTCCACGTTTTCATTAGACTAGTTCTTAATTTTGAGCAAAATTACCTTTAAGGTTTTGGTTACACAACTACTCTTAGAAAACTTTAACAGATGTTTTTTTGTTAAGTTGGGAAATTGAGGTTTTGAGGATAGCTTTTAAGTATTTTATGTGCAATCATTTCAAATAAAATAATCTTTGTGACTTAAAATAGGTTTGACAAACTTTCTAAATCATACATCCAAAATTAATAATTCGATTAATATGTGAAGAAAACCTTTTTAGAAAACAGATAAATTTTATAAAAAGACTTATTTTTGAATTCCAAATAACCTCAACTTATGCGATTATTAAAAATTAGCTTGTTTTTCTTTTCGATAGTGTCATTGGCACAAAATAAATTGGTCACTCCTTATGAAACAGGCAACGGCAATCAAACCACTACCTACGAACAATGTATTGCTTTCTACCAAAAATTAGATGCGGCATTTCCTACTATCCAAATGACAGAAAAAGGCAAAACCGATAGCGGAAAACCCTTGCATTTAGTATTATTTTCAGCTGATGCCAATTTTGAATCGAATGCCAATAAAACCGTAATTCTAATCAACAACGGTATTCATCCCGGCGAACCTGATGGAATTGACGCTACCATGATGCTACTTCGTGATTTGGCTACTGGAAAAGTGAAAGCTCCGAAAAATGTCTTGTTTGCAGCGATTCCAGTGTATAACATTGGTGGTATGTTGAACCGAAATTCGTATTCGAGAGCCAATCAAAACGGTCCGGAAGCTTATGGTTTCAGAGGAAATGCCAGAAATTTTGATTTGAACCGCGATTTCATCAAGTCGGATTCTAAAAATTCAAGAAGTTTTCAAGCCATTTTTTCAGAATTACAACCTGATATTTTCTTAGACAATCATGTTTCCAACGGAGCGGATTACCAATATACTTTTACTTGTATTGCTACCCAACATGAACGTTTGGGCGGTGCTTTAGGCGAGTTTTTCATCAATGAAATGTATCCTGAAATGGTGAAAGACATGCAAAAAAAGAAAATTGATGTTGTGCCGTATGTGAATGTTTACGGAACAACACCAGAAAAGAATGGTTTCAATCAATTTCCAGATACGCCAAGATATGCAACAGGTTATACCACTTTGTTCAACACTTTAGGTTTTGTTCCCGAAACACACATGTTGAAAGCGTACAACGAACGCGTGAAAGTAACTTACGAATTCATGGTAAGTGCCATCAATTATGCGGAAAAAAATCATACTAAAATTAAATCGGTAAGAGCGAATGCGGCGAATACTTATAAAGTGGGTGATTCGTATCCCATTGATTGGGCAATTGATTCTTCCAAAGTTTCTTATATAGATTTCAAAGGATTTGAAGCGGGCTACAAACCAAGCGACGTTTCAGGAAAAAACCGTTTATATTATGATAGAAGTAAGCCGTTTACGAAGAAAATTCCGTTTTATGGCAAATACAAAGCGACACAATTTGTAACGGTTCCAAAAGCGTATATCGTACCGCAATCGCAATGGCCAGTTTTGGATGTATTGCTATTGAACAAAATGGAATATTCACAATTGAAAAAAGATACGATTATTGAAGTCGAAACCTATAAAATTGCCCAATACGAAACTTCCAAATCGCCTTACGAAGGCCATTACGGACATTACAATACCAAAGTAAACCGTCAAACGGAAAAAATAAAGTTTTTCGCAGGTGATTACGTGTTTTCAACCGAACAAAAAGGGATGAAATATTTATTGGAAACTCTAGAACCAGAAGCGGTTGACAGTTATTTTAATTGGAATTTCTTTGATGCAATTTTACAACAAAAAGAATATTTCTCGAGTTATGTTTTTGAAGATTTAGCCAAAGAATTCTTGGATCAAAACCCAAAAATAAAAGCCGAATTAGAACAGAAAAAACAAGAAGATAAAAAGTTCGCAGAAAACGGCGCTGCGCAATTGGATTGGGTGTACAAAAAATCACCACATTACGAAAAGGCGCATTTGTTGTATCCGGTTTTTAGATTGTTTTAGATATTAGAAGATAGATTTTCGGATTTTCAGATTTTCTGATATTGGATTTTTTAGGAACACAGATTGTAAAAATTGAAGAAATCTTTATAATCTTTTATGAACTTTTAAACGCAATCTACTTTAGCTAAAACTTTTATGTCTTTTATGTTTTAATTTTGTAGCACAATTTTTCACTAAGTTTTACACAAAGTCTCACAATTTTAAATAACTGCGAATGTAAACTTTTCTTAAGAACGCGGATGACGCAGATTTGTCTGATTTTCGCTGATTTTGAGTTTTGTCCGCTAAAGCGGAAGCGGATTGAAGCGGATTTCTCTGCTAATGTTTTTTTTCTAGCAAAGGCGCAAAGGCGCAGAGATTTTGAAAATTTATTATATTTCTTGAATCTGTGTTCCAAAAAAGAAAATAGATTTTGAACTTGATTTTTTAGCACAATGTATCACTAAGTTTTACACAAAGTTCCACAATGTTTTAAAAACTGAAACATCCCCCTAACCCCCTTCGAAGGGGGAATTTTTTCTGAGACTTTTAGTTAGTTCAGCCTTCTATTACTGCGTCTGGAGACTGCGGCTGTAACTGACTATTTTTTCTGGAACACAGATTGTAAAAATTGAAGAAATCTTATAATCTTTTATGAACTTTTAAACGCAATCTACATTAGCTAAAACTTTTATGACTTTTATGTTTTAATTTAGCAACACAATGTTTCACTAAGTTTTACACAAAGTTCCACAATGTTAAAAAACTGAGAGTCAACTCTTAAATAGCTCGCAAAGGCGCAAAGGCGCAAAGATTTTTTAAATTTTTACTATTTATTAAATCTGTGTTCCAAAATTTTGTTTCAGGTTTCAGGTTTAAAGTTTGAAATTAATTTTAGATTTTTAACTCGGATTTTAACCACAATGGTCAAGAAGAAGGCACAAAGCTCACTAAGGTTCCCCATCTCCCATTACCCATTACCAATAACCAATAACCTATCACCCATTACCAATAACCTATCAACCATTACCAATCACCTATCACCCATTACCAATAACCTATCACCCATTACCAATAACCTATCACCCATAACCATCACCTATCCCTTAATAATTCCTTTCACCACCGTTTCTGCGGCGTGTAAACCAAATAAAGCGGGCATCCAACTATTGGTTCCATAAAACGATTTTTTGAAGTTGCTGCCATCTGTAGTTTTGATGCTGGAATAATCAGGGCGTTCATCAGAGTATACTACTTTTACGCCTCTTGAAATGCCTTCTTCCTTCAAACGCTTTCTTATGTTTTTCGCTAACGGACAATAGGCTGTTTTACTAATATCACGGACTTTTACGTTCTCGGCGTTGAATTTTCCTCCAGCGCCCATATTGCTGATTATTTTTACTTTTTTGCGTTTGCAAGCTAAAATTAAATTCAATTTAGGAGTCACACTGTCAATGCAATCCAAAACATAATCAAATTCAGGAGAAATTAATTCAAAAGCGCGTTCTGGTGATAAAAACTCTTGAATTCTTGTCAATTGTAATTCGGGATTAATATCCATCAATCTATCGCCAACAATAGTAACTTTTGGTTCACCCACCGTTGAATGCAAAGCTGGTAACTGACGATTAATATTGGTAATATCAACCGAATCACCATCAACAATGGTCATTTTCCCAACGCCAGCTCGTGCTAAAAATTCGGCTGCAAAACTTCCTACTCCGCCTAGACCAACGACTAATACATTGGCATTTTCTAATTTTTGTATGCCTTCTTCTTTAAATAATAAAACGGCTCTTTCTTTCCACTTTGCCATAATAGGTCTATTGTTAATGGTTTGTTGTTAATGGTTTATGGTTTGAATATTGATTTGAAATTTTCAAAAATTTTGTTTTTCATTTCGTCCATTGGAATTCCTTTCATTGTGGCTGCTTTTTCGTAGACATCAAAAATAGATTCTTCAATGGTATCCGTTTCTAACAAAATTTTATTTTCGGGTGCAAAGGTAAACACTTTTTCTAAATCTGGATTACGCATCAAATACTTTCCAAAAGACAAATAAAATCCGTTACTCAATAACGATTGTGCTACTTGTTCGTTTTTTGAAAACCCGTGAATAATCATTGGATTTTGAATATTTCGGTCTTTTTTTATCGATATGACTTCCTGAAATGCCGCTAAACAATGCAAAATAATAGGTTTTTCGGTAGTTTTTACCAAATCCAATTGTTGATGAAAAACCTGAATTTGGGTTTCCAATGGAATTTCAATGCGTTTATCCAAACCACATTCTCCCAATGCCAAACAAGAAGCTTCTTTTAACTTTTCTTCAATCGTACTTAAATCCGAAAGCAACCGATTTTCGTCTATATACCAAGGATGAATACCAATAGAATACGTTGGAATATTCGAATCAAATTTCCACGGATATTGGTTCACGATTTCCAAAACATGGGAATCGTTGGAAAATTGATGCGTATGTAAATTGATGAACTTAGTCATGATACTTTTTTACACCAGCCAAAATAGCGATTGGTAAATCATTTTCTAAGGGAACAATTGGACACGAGTACTTGTAATTGTAGGCACAATACGGATTATACGCCAAATTAAAATTGATAATCACTTCTTTAGATGTTGGAATGCGCATATCAATATATCGGCCGCCAATGTAACTTTCTTTGCCACAGGAAATATCCGAAAACGGTAAAAACAAATAATCTTTGAAACCTGGTTTTTGAATTAATTCCAAATTTTGATACACATTTAATTGCATTTTTTGTCCGTTTAATTCGAAATGTAATTCGCCAAATTTCTTGTACATTGGAGTTCTATCTGTCGTAGTTTTCATTTGGAATGGTTTCTCTTTCTTCGAACGAATGAATGTTGCTTTTACAATGAATTCCTCTGAAATTGGGAAGAAATCTAAACCTTCAAACGACTTCAAATCTTCTTCTGGCAACGGACTTTTGTTAGCATCAGCAAAAGAAGCATTCATGTTTTTTTGAAAATCTGCTGCTTTTTGAATTTCATTGGTTTGGGCATAAAAAGTTGACCAACAAAATAGAGCGATTAAGAATTTATACATGTTTTGATTTTTTACAAAAATATATAATTTCTCTAACATTTATTGGAAGTGCCTTTTGTACTTTTGTGCTTTCTATTTCTAATGATAAAAAAAGCCTTTCAAAAATACCTGAGTAACTTCACTGGATTTTCAAGAGAAATCTGGATTTTGGCTATCATTACTTTTATTAACCGTGCTGGAACCATGGTTTTGCCTTTTCTTTCGAAATATTTGAATGAAGATTTAGGATTTAGCTACAGTCAAGTGGGTTGGATTTTAGTGAGTTTTGGTTTTGGTTCCATGCTGGGTTCTTGGTTAGGTGGCAAACTATCAGATAAAATTGGCTTTTATAAAGTCATGATCTTTAGTTTATTTACTAGTGGATTAATGTTCTTTGGTTTACAAAAAATTACTTCTTTTGAAGGATTGATGGTGGCTATTTTCTTAATCATGGTGATTGCTGATATGTTCCGTCCGGCTATGTTTGTTTCTTTGGCCGCTTATGCCAAGCCAGAAAATAGAACTAGAGCGCTGACCTTAGTTCGATTGGCAATTAATTTAGGTTTTGCAGCCGGTCCTGCTTTAGGAGGATTAATCATTATGAATATTGGATACCAAGGCTTATTTTGGGTTGACGGTGCATCTTGCGTTGTTGCTATTCTTATTTTTTGGTATTTGGTAAAAGAAAAACAAAAGTCATCCTATTTAAACAAAGAACAACCCGGAGAAATCTTAACGGCTTCGGTTTTTAAAGACGGGCCATTTTGGATCTTCTTAACAGCCTGTTTGATTACTGGAATTTTATTCTTCCAATTATTCACCACCTTACCACTTTATCACAAAAAACAGTTTGATTTAACCGAATTTCAGAGTGGTTTGTTATTAACCTTGAACGGATTTGTGATTTTCCTGCTAGAAATGCCAATTGTCAATTATATTGAAAAAAACAAACTGAATAAAGTGAAAATTATTACCATTGGAACTTTTGCCATGGCAGTGAGTATGCTTTTATTATTGTTCAATATTTGGGCTGGCATTTTAATCATCATGATTTTATTTATGACCATTGGCGAAATGTTTGCGTTTCCGTTTTCGAATTCCTTTGCCTTGAGTAGAGCGCCAAAAGGGCATGAAGGTCGCTATATGGCAATTTTTACCATGAGTTACAGTTTAGCTCATATTCTAAGCGCCAAAACCGGAATGACTATTATTGAAAACTATGGATTTCAAGCCAATTGGTTGTTTATGGGAAGCCTAGGATTAGTTGGAGCTTTACTGTGTTATTGGGTAATGATTTTGGTAAGAAAAGAAAATCAAACTAAAAAAATAGTTTAAAAACTAAAAAAATAGTTGCATAACTAAAAATTTAGTTATAAGTTTGTTCTAGTTAAATGATAGAACCACTAAATTAACTAGTTATGCAAAAATTGACCAACAAAGAAGAAGAAGTAATGCACATTTTATGGAAGCTAGAAAAGGCTTTTGTAAAAGAAGTTTTGGAAGCTATTCCAGATGATAAACCGCATTACAATACACTATCTACAATTATTCGAATTTTAGAAGAAAAAGGGTATGTTTCGCATAATGCCTTTGGAAATTCACATCAGTATTTCCCTATTGTATCTTTAGAAGAGTACAGAAAAACCTTTATGCATACGGCTATTGAAAATTATTTCGATAATTCGTATAAGAGCATGGTTTCTTATTTTGCACAGGAAGAAAAAATCTCAGCTGACGAGCTGCGCGAAATTCTTGCTATCATAGAACAATCAAAAAAAGAGTAATCATTTAAAAAGGCTTACGTATGGAAACGCTTCTCATTTATTTTCTAAAAGTAAACGGATTGTTAATCGGTTTTTATTTGGTTTACGTTCTTTTTTTGAAAAATGAAACCTTTTTTAATTGGAATCGTTGGTATTTTCTGTTGGGAATTGTTTTGTCATTGGTAATACCTTTGCTAACTTATACCAAAATTATTTGGGTAACTCCAACTCCAATGCCTGAACTTCCTGATTTTATTCCCATACAACAAACCGAAACACCTGTAATCGTTGAAGAGTCTATCGATTGGAATACCATTGGTTACCTGTTTTATGGTTTGATTATTTTAATTTTAGTGGGAAAAATGTTGGTCGAACTTACCCATTTATTACTTTTCTTGGTCAAAAATAACAAAACAAAAGTAGGTTCTTATTTTTTAATCGAGCAAACGTCTGGCCAACCCTTTTCGTTTTTCAACTATGTTGTTTTTCAGAAAAAAAACTATACCGAAACAGAAATTGCAGCCATTTTACAGCATGAAGCTGTACATGTAAAGCAGAAACATTCTGTAGATGTATTGTTGAGTCAGTTGTTTTGTTGTGTTTTTTGGGTCAATCCCGTGTGCTGGTGGTATAAAAAAGCTATGCAACAAAATTTAGAGTATATAGCCGATGCGCAAACGGTAGCCCAAACCGATAGTTTCATCTATCAAAACTTGATTGTTAAAGCAACTTGTAGTGGTTCACAATTGGCCTTAACCAATCCTTTTTATCAATCACTAATTAAAAAACGAATTCTTATGATTAATACAACACCGTCTAGTAAAAGAAGCCTTTGGAAGTATGCAGTGGTACTTCCATTGTTGACCGCTTTCTTTTTAATGTTCCAAATTGAAACTGTTGCTCAAGTGAAAGATGAGAAAACAGTAGTAATAGCTGTGGATTACAGTCATATTTTAACGGCAACAGCAACTGATCAGGAACTAAAAGAATTGGAAAGAAATTTTACAAATAAAAATCAAAAACTTATAATTTCGAACGTAAAACGAAACAAAAAAGGAGAAATAATCGAAATCAAACTTACATTTGATACAGGAAAAAGTTATGTTGAAATTTTAGAGAGAAAATCATCAGAACCTATAAATAATATTAATATATTTATTAGGGAGGATGAAAATGGTACTATTGAAAATGGCTTTGAAGAACTTAAAGACAAAGTAATTGTTGGTAATTACAATACTACTAATGAAAAAGGCGAAATAGCGACAGATGGCCAACACTACACCATAGACAAAATGGTAAAAAACGGCAAAAGAATGCAACTGATTATTGATGGAAAACTTCAAAAAGAAGGCACAAAAATTGCGATTCCTATGGATAGAGAAATTGACATTGAAAGAGAAATTACTGCCAAACAAGCCAAAGAAAAATACAACATTGAGGCTAAAGAAGGTGAAATGTTTTATGAAATTACCACTAAGCCAGAAAATTTAAAATCAGAAAAAGGAGCAGTTTATGCTGTAGCAGTTGCTGAATATTCAGAAAATGAGAGTTACAACCACATTGAAAAAATCAAACAAAATAAACTGATTGATGCCAAAAAAGCGTTGATTCTATTCAATGGAAAAGAAATTAGTTACAAAGATTTAGATAAAATTGACGTTAAATCAATTAGTTCATCAGGTAATATGGTAGCTGAACATGCTGTAAAAAAACATGGAGATAAAGCAAAAAATGGGGTGATTTTCGTTAATACTAAAGAATATGATATGGAAACCAACCCAGCATTTAAAGAAATATATGGGAAAATAGATGAAAAAAAAGAAAGAGAAAGAACTGCCAGAAAGCAATCGAACTTGAGCGATGAAGAAATTGAAAAAAGAGTTACCGCTAGAAAAGAACAGCTAGAAGAAAGAAAAAGAACAAGAGAAGAAATAAAATCAGAATATCAAATTTCTTATGAAACTTCAAGTGCTGATGATAATATTATATTAATCAAAGAAAATAAAGAAGTTAATTATAAACAAGCATTAATTATTTTGGACGGAAAAGAAATTTCAAGTAGTGAACTAGATAAAATTAAACCTACAGAAATCTCATCTATTATTTCCTTTTCGGGAAATGAAAATAATATTAAAAAATACGGTGAAAAAGCTAAAAATGGTGTAATCATTATTGAAACCAATAAAAATTCAAAACCAACCGTTGACACAGACAAACTTCCAGATTTTAAGTTGAAAGACGGAGAAAGCTTCACCATTTCTAAAAGAAGTTCGGACGAAGACCTTGATTTTTACAAACAAACCTTGCAAAAAAGTGATTGTAAAGTTCGTTTTTCGAATATCAAACGAAACAACAAAAAAGAAATTACTTCTATTACCATTGTACTAGAAAAAAATGGTACAGAGAGTAAAAAGAAAATCAATCAAACTAATGCTATTGACCCCATTCAAATTGGAGTTAGCAACAACAAACCCTTCATTAAATAACCAAAAAAATCCCGAGCTTTCGGGATTTTTTATTTGTGTATATTTGCCAAAAAAATTAATCATGTATAAGGTATTAGCTAAAATCAATAAAGCAATTTTACCCAGTTTTACCAAACAAGGATTAGATCCTGCTAAAGCAAAAAAGTGGCAAAAAGCACTTATTGCTTGGCGCTATTTTGTAACAGTAAGAGCTTTAGATTAATTTGTAACTTCTATAGTATAAATAATATCACTACCTGAAGTTTTAAATCGGATTACATAAGTTCCTGCTTGTGATGCAGAAAAATTATAGGGTGTTGAGCGTAAAATATCTTGTTGTGTACATTCGCAACCGTCATATAAGGCGGCTACAGAAACAAATTTCACTCCCTCAACCGTAATTTCTTCAAAATTTTCAATTAATCCACAGGTATTGGTCACTTTATAAACAACGTTTAAAGGCAATACGGTGTTAACGGCAACTGTTGTTGCGCCTGTAACAGATTCAATTGGGGCTGTTTCTCTCGCCGTACATGTAGGTTCGCTCCCTTCAATAGAGCAATTTGAAAATAACATTATTAGTCCTACTACAATACTGATTTTTTTAACTATTACTTTCATTATGCTTGTTTTTTGTTTTTCAAATAGATGCAAATGTAACTAAAAAGTTGCTTTACTCATTGATTTTTATAGCCGAAAATATTGGCATTTTTTCTATTTTCTCTTTACCTTTTAAAAAAGCAATTTCCATTAAAAAATTGATTTGGACAATTTCACCTCCCAAAGCTTCTACTAATTCGCAAACGGCTTTTGCAGTTCCTCCAGTGGCCAATACATCGTCGTGAATAAGTACTTTATCGCCAGGTTGAATGGCATCAACATGAATTTCAAGTGTATCAGAACCGTATTCTAAATCATAACTGGCTGAGCGTGTTTCAAAAGGAAGTTTATTAGGTTTTCGTACCGGTACAAAACCAGCCTTCAGTTGTTGGGCCAAGAGTATGCCAAAGAAAAAACCTCTACTTTCTACTCCCACAACTTTATCAATTGTTCCTTTAGGAAGTGCTTCAATCAAGATAGCCAAACAAGCCGCTGTGGCTTCTGGCGAATTTAATAATGGGGTAATGTCTTTAAATACGATTCCTTTTTTTGGAAAATCCTGAATATCACGGATATACTCTTGAATGTTCATTTTTGTTTACTTTTTTTTAAATTTAGGTTTGCAAGTTACACAAATATACCTATATTTGCACTCACAAAATCGGCGTCGTGGCGCAACTGAATAGCGCATCTGATTACGGCTCAGAAGGTTACAGGTTTGAATCCTGTCGACGTCACTTTTTAAACTCCAAATTTCGATTTGGAGTTTTTTGTTTTTATGCAATTCCTTTTATTTCACCCACTTAGCAATCATATAAGGCGTTATGGGTTTTAAGGGTTTACCCGTTTCTGGATGAAAACCACTTTGATTAAAAAATTCTGGTTTCCCGTTTACTTTGGCATACCAAATTACAGGCTTTCCTCTAACAAAAAATACAGTAGAAGGCGTTACCTCTACTCTACGCAATGAAAATTGTTGGACCTCAAATGGCTCAGTATGGTTACCCACAAAATTTTGTCTTCCACTTTCGTCACAACTTACTTTCTCATATTGCATTCCCGTCCATTGCATGCATTTTTCTTCGTTTATTAATTTTCTTCCCATTAAAATTCCAATGGTTACCAATAAAAAAGTACTAATCAAAATCTTAAGAAGTTTACGATTTGGTTTTCTTCCAATATAATCACGTTCTGGAGTCGATGCTTGAATTGTTCCGGCTGACATTTTGTTTTCCACAGAAGTAATTTTTTCACCAACATGTTCATGATGCATAAAATTTTGAAACGGACGCCATTGGAAATTTACCAAAAAAGCAGCCAGATTAATCGCTTCTTTATCCATCAAATCAGTTTCTCCTTTTAAGAAAGTTTCAATAGGACGAAACTTATCGGTTTGTTCTTTCAATTTGTTTCTATTACTGGCTTCATAATCAAACCCGAATACTAATTTAAAACTCCAAAAATCATCTTTTGTAGCTCCATTTTTAAAGCGCTCTTCACACAATTGTCGGAGTTTTGCCCTAGACGGTGGCGTTAAATACGAAGCAAAAGGACCGTTTTGCTCTAAAAGAAATTGCGCATGAATGGCATTTTTATACGTTTCTAGTTGTTCCGATTTTGTTTTCATTGTACCAATTTAGGAATGCTACGGAATGTTAGGAATCTTAGGAATTCCTTGATTAACAGGCTGTTTACTTGTTTTTACTTTGCAACAGAAATCCAAACAGATGGAATTAGCTACTCCAAACAAATGTACAAAAGGATTTCTAAAAAACACTGTTTCACATTACTTCAATTGTTTTTTGGGAAGTAAACAAAAGTGATGGTTTCAGTGCTACTTCCCAAGAGTAATTCACGCAGCATAAAACTGCTAAAAAAGAACAAAAAACAGTCAAAAAAAATGAAAAAACTAACACTTGGGCTAGTACTTTTAGTCGTGGGAAGCTTGGTTTCATGCACCACAGAAAACGAAGATTTTAAAACACAAACAACCGATGCTGAATGGCAATTCAAAGAAGTGGTAACAGATACTATTTCGGAAGGTGACACCGGTGGTCAAGGAACCACTAATCCAATAAAGCCGTAAAAGTTTTCTGGTTATCGTAATTTTTTATACTTTCGGAAAATGAAATTTATCTTATGCATTTTTCGAAAGTTTTCATTATTCTTCTAGTATTTGTTCTAAGCAGTTGTCAATGGGAATCAACAAATGAAGCATTGGATACTGCTCTAGAAAAGGCATTGAAAGCAGAGGAAAAAAAAGAGGTTCAGCAAGCTTATTTCCATTTTAATGCGGCTTTGGAACACAATCAAGCCATCAACCATCGAAAACGTGTGATTTATTGTTTGCTTAAACTTGCTGATTTAGAACATCAAACCAGTAGTTATCACACTTGCGAGAACACTTTAACCACGGCTATTTCACTCTTCCAAAAAAACACACCGCTGGAATACCAAACAAACGCTTATGGATTATTGGGCTTAAATTATGCTCATCTGGGCAATTACCAAGACGCCATTGCTGCCTACCAAAAAGTTAAAGAGATTACTGACGACCCCATAATTCTGGCTCTAAACCAAAATAATATCGCTTATTTAAACGGTGAAATTGGTAATTACGAAAAAGCAACTTCCCTTTTATCAGAGATTGAACGGTCAAAGGTGTTAGATAGTACCAGTTTGTCTTGGGCAAGTGTGCTTCATAACAAAGGGTATTATTTGTTTCGTTCGGGCGATATGCGTAATTCTTTGCCGTATCTTCTACAAGCGCTTCGTATTCGTGAACCGCATCAGGATCCTTCAGAATTGGTTTCTTCTTACTTGCATCTGGCCGCTTATTATGCCAAGGATGACATTGGAAGTAGTAAAAATTGGGCAACAAAAGCTTGGACAGCAGCCAAACAAGCTAAAATTGCTGACGATCAAATTGACGCCTTGCAAATGCTGATTGAAACCGCTCAAAATTTGGAAGAAAAAAACAACTATTATGAACTTCACAAACAGTTAAGCGATAGTATATGGAAAGCCCGCCAACAAGATAAAAATGCTTTTGCTAAAATTAAATATGACGCTTCTAAAACTATTGAAAAAAACGAACAACAAAAAACTTGGATTTATTTTTTACTGTTTTGCTTGTTTCTATTGATTGTTATTGGACTTTTAATTTTTTATTTATTCCAAAATAAAGCCAAAACTAAGTTGCTCGAAACCGCTTATGAAACCGAAACTCGTATTTCTAAACAATTGCATGATGAATTAGCCAATGATGTTTACAACACGCTGATTACCATAGAAAATCAACCCAGGTTAGATTTAATTGACCGCAAAACTTTATTGCAAAATTTAGAAACTATTTATGAAAGAACGCGCAACATTTCTAAAGAAAATAGTAGCATTGCTACAAACGAACATTATTTTGACCAACTCAAACACATGCTCACCGCATACAGCAGTGCTACAACTCATGTAATTTTGAATATTGAGTTACTCAATCAAATAAAATTATCAAAAGAAATAAAAATTTCACTCTATCGAAGTCTTCAAGAATTATTAGTAAATATGAAGAAACATAGTGGCGCAACCCTAGTAGTAATAAGCTTTAAGCAAGAAAATGACCACTACGTTTTGAGCTATTCAGACAATGGTGTAGGGCTTCAAAATCAAAATAATTTTAAAAATGGTCTTCAGAATGTGGAAAACCGTATCCAAGCTATTGATGGAAACATTATCTTTGACTCCGAATCTGGTAAAGGATTCAAAGTTAAAATTTTAATTCCAATACATTATGTTTAAAAAAGTATTAATTGCTGAGGATTTTGATAGTATTAATATTGCTATTGTTCAAGTATTAAAAGGAATTGGTATAACTACTATTGATTATGCCAAATACTGTGACGATGCGTATACCAAACTAAAAAAAGCGGATAAAATTAGCGAACCTTTTGATTTGTTAATCACGGATTTATCGTTTGTAGAAGATCACAGAAAGGTGAAACTGACATCAGGGGAAGCTTTAATTGAAAAAGTACGAGAAAAATATCCTGATTTGAAAATCTTGGTATATTCTGTTGAAGATAAAGTTGCTACAATAGCCCCATTATTTGAGAAACATAACATTAATGCGTTTGTACAAAAAGGACGTCATAGCATTTCCCAATTAAAAACGGCTTTGGCAACCATGCATATTAACCAAAAGTTTATTTCACCAGAGGTAGCCCATGCCATGCAAGAAAGTACTACCAAAGAAATTGATGAGTTTGATATTTATTTACTCCAACAATTATCGCAAGGAAAAGGAATTGATGAAGTGGAAATAGCCTTAAAAATAGCAAACATGAAGCCTAACAGTAAAAGTGCCATTGAAAAACGAATCTTTAAATTGAAAGATTTTTTCAAAGCCAATAACTCTTTGCATTTAATTGCTATTACTAAAGATTTAGGAATTATTTAGGTTTTAGTAATTGGTTTGGTTTTCGGTTGCATTGTGAATAATTAGTTTTATTGCCGCTAAGACCGGAAGACTCAAAGATATTTTAACCACAAAACCCACTTGATTGAGTGGGTTTGTTTGTTTATTGATACAGATAAAAAATCTGCGCTAGCGACTTGGGAATGTTCAGAATAATCGGGACATCACTATTTATAATATTACCTTCATTTTATTACTATACGTTACAATATACCTTTTATTTTTGTTATAATCTCTATGTATAGAAACAAATTTATATTTTGTTAAATTTTCAGATTTAAGTTCAAAAGAAACAAGATTATCTATATCTACTAATTTTGTATTACAAATGTTTTCTACTCTTAATATTTTAGCAAATGGTTGAATTTTTTGTGTTTTTAAAAGCATTTCATAAACGTTATTGTTACAGTTGTTAATTTTTACTTTTTCGCCTTCAAATCCTGTAGTAAAAATTAATAGTGAATATTTACTTTCCGTTGCTTCAAATTCTTTTAATACTGATTTTTGATATGTGAAATTTGTTTCATTTTTATCATCAAACTTGACTATAGGTATTTTGCACATTGAAAAGAATAACACTAATAAAACAATTGGCATTTTTCTCATTATATTTTTTTTGTGTTGTTCACCTTTTTTACCATAATATTTTTGTTTTATAAGTAATTCAGGAATCAAAGTTTAATAATTGTTAATCTTGTTGTTTAAAATAATTGTATTTTTTTACAAATGTATGCAAACTGAATAAAATATATCAACTGTATCAAAACTCCAGTTCAAATCCTTTCTCATAGCTAGTAAACATAAGTTAATGAAAAATACAACCATTAATTCAACTAATTTCAAGCTCCAGAACATATTCTTACGTTTAAATAGTAAAGTAAAATATTACCTGTAAAATTAAGTACGCTTTATTTATCTGTCACAAGTACAAAAAAGTACATTAGTTTATGTAGTAAAGGCGGATTAAAAAATTGCTTTTGGTACAAAATTTGATAGCTATTTCATATTAAAATCAAATCAAATGAAAAAATTAATTTTTACAATCGTACTGAGTATGTCGGGCATTGGGGCTTTTGCGCAAGACATTGATTTTGGGGTTAAAGCTGGAGTAAATTTTGCAAATTTTTCAGGCAAAAATAATTCCTCTGAAACTACTACTGGTTTTTACCTGGGTGGCTTTGCTGAAATTGATATTTCAGAAAAATTTCAAGTGCAACCCGAATTACTGTATTCCTCAGAGGGAGCATCATTTAAAGTGGGCGATAATGACCCAACGGTTTCCTTTCTTAGATTACCCATTATGGCTAAATACATGATTTATGAAAATTTAGACCTTGTTGCTGGCCCTCAATTAGGGGTCATGTTAGACGACAAAAATTTTGACTTCAACACCTTCGATTTGGGACTAGGTACTGGATTAGCGTATGAGCTTGATAATGGCTTGGGCTTTGATTTACGTTATAATTTTGGTTTTATGAACTTGTCAAAAGATGAGGGAGTTACATTGAATCAAAATAACTTAATGTTTGGTTTAAACTATGAGTTTTAACAGTTAAAAAATAAAATACATAAACACCTCAACAAAGTTTCATTTTTGGGGTGTTTTTTTTACTCTTAACTTCAAATCAAGCCATGTTGTTAGTGGCAACGCGTTTATATTTTCTTCTATGGAACTCGTTTCAGCATCTCCACTTTTCTGTCATGCTGAATTCATTTTAGCATCTCATTTCAGCATCTCTTTAGAACCTGACCCGAGCTTGCGAACGGACGAAGTAAACAAGTTCAGGTTGACAAACGTTGTGTATAATCGTTGTAGATAAACTAAGCGCAAACTTTGTCATGCTGAACTCGTTTCAGCATCTCTTTTTTCTTTGTCATGCGGAATTCATTTCAGCAACTCGTTTCAACATCTCTATTCAACAACTTATTACTTGAAAGGAACGTGAAAGTATTCGTGCACGAGCTAGGAAAGTTTTATATATTATAAGCAATATTTAATTATTACTAATTTTAAATTTTTCCTTTTGTTTTATTATTAAAACAAATTCATTAAACTGGTTTTTAATTCTTTCTACATCATTACTTACAGATTTATTAGCTAACTCAGGATCATATGAAGTTTCATTATCATTTTCTATTTTTACAATCTCTTTTATATAAACATCTAACTCAATTATTAATTTTCCAATTTCAAAATTAATGTCCTGTGCTAATTCGTATATTTCAATGTCAAGATAAGTTTGATTTTCATTAAGAAAATGAACTGTATTTTTATATTCTTCGTATACAACGCTATGCAATTCACGTAGTTTTTCAGACTTAACGTAATGTGTTCTGTGATTAAATGCTGTGCCATATTTATCAAGTGTTTTGCGTAACTGTAAGAATGTTTTGGAATAAATTTCAATTCTCCAATTTATAATTATTAGATAAAATAGAAAAAGGGATATAAGTAATAAAAACAACCCAACCCAAAACCCATATTCATTAGCATCTTTATCGAAAACCTTTTGATTTACAATTGATATTAATAATAAAAATATATTACCATTACATAAATTAACCCCTGAGGCAAATAAAATAGAAGCAATGGTAAACACCATACCTCTTCTGAATATTTCTAAAGTAAATAATTTTGTTTTTAGTTTTATTGGTAACACGTTTTTAGTTTTAATAATTGCATTTAATTAACATTAATTTCATTTGAAAAATTACTAACATTTAATATACCATTCAATTTATCATTTGAAAATTCCCATTTTAAACATTTATGTAAAATTTTACCATCTTGATCCCAAAATTTAACATCTTTAAAGTTTTTTGGCATTTTATCAGATTTTGTATGTGTAAATATCATATCAATAAATAATGGTGCATAATTAATCTTTTCAACAATAATCGATTCTTTAATTCTATGAATATATCCTAAATTTATTAATGTGTTTAAAACATCTTCATTTTCTTTAAATGAAATGTAAGGATATAAAATAACATTTGTTTGTAAACCATGAATGACTTCTTCTTCTATAATATTGTATAATTTTCTTATTTGGTCTTCTGGCAAGTATGCTTCTTCCGCAATCAATCCATCTTTACTTTTCTTAATTTCTCTGACTACTTGAGAAAGTACCATTCTATGTATTTTAGTTTGATTTTCTGCTTTAGAAAATTTTATCATATGACTAAAAACGTCTAAAAAATATCTTGGTAGAGCACCAGATGCCCTTATACAATCATTTAACACAAGAGTATCGTTAAATAATTTTGTGATTTTTGAAGTAGTAAAATTTAATTTTGGATCTAGACTACATAAAATTTTAAACAATAAATCTTTATTAGCTTCTAAATCATAAAATTCTCTATCCAAATTGATTGTACTAAAATCATCTTTATGAGATAAAATTTTATTATCATCTTCATTTAATTTAAATCTATTTGGAACTAAACAAACTTTATATGAAAAAGACATGTTTATTGTTTCTTTATTCAAATCATGTAGATACTGAAAAATATATGGTTGATTATAAATTGGTATTTGATAGAAATCATCCAAAATTAAATAAATTGGTTTATTAAAAACTTTATTAAAACCAATTAAACAATCAATTATTTCATCTTTCAAATGATTTAATGCATCTTGCTTTGAATAAACGGATGTAAATTCAAAAGTTTTTTCATGACTATCTTCACTAACGATTGTATATGTTGATTCTGACGATAAATTTAAATTAACTAATTTTAAATATTCAGAATCAAAATTTAAAAAAGCTTTTATACTATTTGAACTATTAAAATTTCTCTTCGAAATTGTGCTTTTATTTATTTTAATATTAGCTCCATTTGGGGTTAATTTAATAGTATCTAATTTTTCTAATATTAATATTAACTGTTGATATAATCTATCTAGTTCTAAATCTTTGTTTGACCAAATATTTTCTTTTTTAAATAATTTATAATAAATAGATTTTAACTTATAATACTTAACTTTTGTGATTCTATTTATATATGGTTCCCATTTATTTAAAGATTCTAAATTATTCTTTAATTCATTTATCAATATTATTAATATTTCAGTCAATTGCAAATCAGAACTCTTTCTTTGCTTGCCCTGCATATCAATAATAGTAATTATCCCTTCTCTTTTTCTTATTTCTTCAATAACCTTAATTAATAATGAAGTTTTACCAGAACCTCTTCTTCCAATTATTAAATGGTTAACAGGATTTAATAAAGTCTTTACATGATTAAAGGGATCTATATAATTAATTTTAACGTCATTATCCTTAATTTTTCTTCTTTTTATTAACTCAATAACATCAATTAATTTATCTACTTCTGGAAAAGTTAAGTTAAAATTAGAATAGTCTTTTGGTTTATATAATATATCTTTCTTACTCATTTTTATCTATTTTAAAATTAATTAACTCCCCTCCACAATCCCTATCTCCTCCTCACTCAACCCATACAACTCATACACCATAAAATCAATCTCACGCTCTAAAGCAGTGGTATCGGCTTCTGGGTTGTCTTTTTTGAGCGAAAGGATTTGGTCGACTTTGTCGATGAAAGGTTGTTGAAACTGACTTTCTATTTTTCTAATTGGTAATAATCTACATTGTCCTATTTTTGCTTTTGGGAAAACATTATCTCTCTCAGAAAATTTGTTTATAAAATAATAACCCATGAGTTTTGAGTTCAAAAGAGCAATAATATATTTAGTTGAGTATTCTTTATTAATTATAAAAACGTGAGCAGTATTCTTGACTGTATAATTTTCTATTGTGTAAGAAGCAATTAATCTTTTTTTACCAGGAATTTCTCTAATTATAATTCTTTCACCCTCAAAAAATTTTGGCTCTCTAGGTGCTGCAATCCATTCACCATATTTTAAATATCCACCTTTCCAATTTAAAACATAATTATTCACATCATTTCCTTGGATATGTTTTCGATAGGTTTCATCTATTTTTTCAGTTGAATTAAAAACTTTTAAAACTCTATCGTTCTCCGTTTGTGCAGGCTTCCCTTTTCCTGTTTCATATTCTTTAATCCCACTAGTTGATTCAGAAACTTCATTTAAATTAACTGTATTCTCTTCTATTTTACTTAAAATACTTCTATTTTCACTTGAAGTTAAGAAATCAAAATAGTAATTCTCATTTTCAATAAAATCATTCTGATTAACAATGTTGATAACTTTTATATTTTGATTTTCTACTTCTAAAACAGCTATTTTAGAATTAGTTTTTTCATTCAAAATACTTGTTATAACAACTGTATCCACAGTAGCGTCAGGGAAAATCCCAATAGGTGTATTAACTATTGATTCGATTTTTGAATTATCTAAAATATATTTTCTGACTTTAGAATTGTTTAAGTTATTTGTAATTGAATTTGGGATAATAAAAGAAAAATCTCCATTAGTCTTTAATACCTTGAAAGCTTTTTCTATAAATAAAATAAATAAATCAGACTGATATTCTGATACATTATAATTTATTAAATAATATTGTTTTTCTTTTTGATTTTTAATATCACGAAAGTTTACATAAGGCGGATTCCCAATCACGACATCAAAGCCTACAAAATCGCCTTCGTCATTTAATACTTCAGGAAACTCAAAGCGCCATTCAAAAGCATTTTCATAAATTTTATTGCTTTTTATTTCTTCTATCTCGGTTTCTAGCTTTTTAATATCTGTTGTTAGTGTAGCTACTTTTTTATTCCACTCTGTTTGCTCTTTTTTACTGCGTTCAAAAAGTCCTACTTGTTGGGTAGCATTATATAATGCTCCTTTATACTTTTCTAATTTTAACTTTTTGGGGTCATTTGTAGCAATTTCACTTCTAAAATTTCCTTTAATATCTTGTATTAATTGCTCCATCTCTCGCTTTTGCTCTTTGCTCTCAGCGTTTCGGTAAGTGGCAACAGCCAGTTTATAACTTTCAATATTCCATTTGCTTTGCTTTAATGCTTTTTTCAAATCGGCATCCAATCCAAAACGAGAAATCAAGGAGTTCCCGCATTTAATGTTAATGTCGATATTTGGTAAGGTTTCCAACATCTCGACTCTCGACTCCGCTCGAGATGACACATTAGTCGCATCATCCGTTTTGTAATACGCATTCTTTAATAGCTCAATCCACAAACGCAAACGGCAAATTTTAACGGAGTTTGGGTTAATATCTACCCCAAACAAACAGTTTTCAATAATCGTCTGTTTTTCATGAAACAGGGTTTCTTGCAAACGTTGGCTTTCTTTGCTTTTTGGGTTATAGGTAAACGGCACGCCATCTTCATCGGTTACAATCAACTCATCGTTTACAATGTCCACTTGGTATTCTTTTAAACGTTTGCCTTCGCGGTCAGTTAACACTTTTAAATCGTGCTTAATCGCAATCATTTCATTCAAGGCAGAAACCAAAAAGTGTCCAGAACCTACCGCTGGGTCGCATATTTTTACGCTATTAATAATGGCGTTGGCTTCTTTGGTGTCTTCAATTTTATTGTACAAGCCCTCAAAGTCTTCGCAGTTCCAACCTTTGGTTTCATTAAACTTTTGCACCACAGCACGTCTAATGGTTTCCTTACACATATACATGGTAATGAAACTTGGCGTATAAAACGAACCGTCTTTGTAGCCGTTTATCTTTTCAAAGATTAAGCCTAATACCGAGGCATTAATCAACGTTTTATTGTCTTCTTGTATGTCTTCGCTACCTTCACTCGCAAAATCATAGGCATCCAAAAAGTCGAAGAAATAGTCAATCGCTTTGTGCGTACCTGTTAACTTTTTACCATTGGCATCTTTGATAACCGTTCCGCTTAAAAAAGGCAGTTGTATATCGTCTTCTAATCCCGAAATAAACAAGGTTTGATGTTCTAACTCGGTAGGTTCAAACAATGAACTATTCAAATAAGGTACTTTAGCAAACAAAGTTTTTACTCGGTCGTTGCGTTCTTCGGGTTTCTTTGCCAAAACCATGAAAAACAACGCATTTAAATTGTCATAATCGTGTAACAAATCTTTGTGCAAAAACGCATAACTTGTATCGCCTTTGTGGTAACTAATCAATTGGGCTTCTAATAATTTCAAAAACAAAATACGATTCACCCACGTTATACACAATTCCAAACCTACGGTAAACAAGCGTTCTTCTTGGGTATCACCATATTGTTTGACATTAGGTAAGCGCGAAATTTTATCTAAAGCATCTAATTGGTTAATCACGTTTTCCAATAACGAACCTGCGTGGCGTTGTCCTTCTTTTGGGCGTTCAATTAGCTTCTTCCCTCCTTCTTTGGTTTCGGTTAAACCAATTAAGTGCAATAACTCGTTGTAAAAGTTTTTATCTAAGGAATTGCTATCATTGGCAAACGACAATTTCAACAAATGCTCAGGCGACAATAATTTGTACAAGACAATCAATTTAGTATCGTCTTGCTTGTCGCTATTGCGTAATATTTTATCGTAAGTAGCTAAATCGAAATACGTGTATTCTAATTTATCTATTATAGTTTCGATGTAAGGTTTAGCAATTTCTTTGTAGAAAAAGTCGGTATACGTTCCCGAAAGTTTGCCTTCTTCAAAGTCTTGAAATTGTTTTACTAAAGTTTTGTTTTGAGCAAAGAGTTTATCAAACAATTGCGCATCAAAAATATACCATTCGTTTACGTTGGTAGCTACTACATTTTTTACTTCTAAATTTTTATGAGAAATACGCTCACGCAAGAAATACAAAACTAATTCCTGCAACGCCTTACTGTTCAGATTCTTTTGCGAAAGCATTTCCGCTTTGTTACTCGGACTTTTCGCTTCAATAATTACCCCAACATTACTTTTCGCTTCCTTACCGGTATGAATCACTAAATCGTTTCTTCCTTTGGTATTAATGAAATGATTCGGCGAGTAATACGTATTCTTCAAGAAATCTGAAATCAAATTCTTGTGAAACTCCTCCGATTCCTTTTCTTTGATACTATTTAAAAGCAGTATTAAATTTTGCTTAAAAAGTTCAATACTTGAGCGATTAGGCTTAATCTTTAAATAGGCTTTGTTTAATACTTTTCTAGGTTCTAACAGCATGAGTAATTGAATTGTAATATTTTTCCCAAACATAAGAAAATTTCCACAGCTTTACAATACGCAAATCAACCTGTTTTTCATTCACGATGGGTACTGGGCTATTTTTCGATGGCAAGGTAAACCAAAAAAACACAGCTTGTTTGCGTAAAACCGTAAATTGGATGATTTTTTTTTAACATTTATTATTTAATATTCATAATTAACTGTAATAATGGAACTTACAAATGAAAAACCAACTTACATTAAGCCAAAAAAAGTATAGAAAAATAAAAGAAAGAGGCGTCTAAAACGGTAGTACTGCAAAAACAAAAGTATCAAGCATTGTTTAACTATTAGTACTATTCCCTTTTAGAGCGCCTCAATCCTAAAGCTTTAGTTTGAACACTACTTTAACTAAAGATTATCCCACGGTAACCGCTCCCATGTATTGGCTGGTGGCAAACAACTTATCATCTGCAGATACAAATGTTGCCCATACTTGTACTTCTAAACCACTTAGAAAATTGGGTAACGTAAGCGTAGCATTTTCACTACTCCTACTGGCCGCATTTAAACTATAAAAAGCTGCTTTTAGTGTGGGTTCATACACCACCACTACCAGTTTGTCAGTAGGTTCCGCCTCACCTTGTCCGCTGTTGTTTAACCACGAGAAAGTAAGGCTTTGCGCTGTGCCTGTTTGCGCTTGCCCGTTGTTAATTCCTAGTAAATCGCCTTTACTAATAAGCACCTGAGCGTAATCCCATTCAAAATCAGGATCAGTAAACACTAATGCTTCCTTCATTAAATACGACATCGCTTGGTTGCGTCGGGTTTTTAAACCCGTGTCGGTTCCAAAATAGCGCTTCACTACCGGCTGAATTCCCGACAAAAAAGCCGTTGTCATGGCAAACTTTTGCCTTTGTTGTAACTGAATGGCGGTTGCCAAACGGTTACTCTTTTTAGGTAAACTACGCATTACGTCTTTACCACGCCATGTTGCGCCCACTACTGGACCAACTTTCCCTGAAAATGCACCTAAAATGCCCTTGTTGTATGTGCCCATACTTTTAAAAAATTTTGAATTAATAAATTACCTTTTGTTTTTTGGTGCGCGCTTCCAAAAGAACACCACAAATGTACAAGCAATACAGAATAAAAATACATTAACCACTTAACAATCAATGTTTTAATAGGTTTTGAGCAGTATTGAAAGTGTTTACCTGAGATTACCGCTTTTTGAACCATTATGACTGCTTTTGACTGCTTTTGACTGCTTTTGACAACTTTTGAGCAAACTTGCTACCTTTTGGAGGTATCTGACTGGTGAGAGGTAATTTTATAGGGGTTTGGTTCGTATTTCGTTCGTATTTGGTTCGTATGAGCTTCGCAAAAATAAACCCAACTACGAACAACGTACGAACAAAACAAGGAGAAAACAGGGACTAGGACTAGGACAAGTTCAAAAATCAAGTTCAAAATCAAGTTCAAAATCAAGTTCAAACCCTAACCTCTATTTTCTTTTGGAACACAGATCTGAGGAATAATAAAAATAAAAAAAATCTAAGAGATAAATTCCAATATCAAAAATCAAAAACCTTAGTGTGCTTTGTGCCTTCTTCGTGTTCTTAGTGAAGAAATCAAGTTCAAAATCAAGTTCAAACCCTAACCTCTATTTTCTTTTGGAACACAGATTGAAGAAATAGTAAAAATTTAAAAAATCTTAGTGAACTTTGTGCCTTCTTCGTGTTCTTAGTGGTTAAAAAAAAATCTGAAAATCACAAAATTCGAAATTCAGAAAATCTAATAAAATTAAATCAAAACCATTTATTAGCCTTCGACTTCGCTCAGGGTGACAATCCAGTTATCAAAATTTTAAAGATTTCTTCAATTTTTAAAATCTGTTTTCCAATATCCGAAAATCTATCTTATAAATTCTATTTTCTTTTGGAACACAGATTTGAGAAATAATAAAAATAAAAAAAATCTTTGCGGCTTTGCGCCTTTGCGAGCCATTAGAGTTTACAGTCGCAGGAAAATCCGCTTCAATCCGCTTCCGCTTTAGCGGACTAAAATTCAAAATCAGCGAAAATCTGTAAAATCTGCGTTATCCGCGTTCTTAAAATAAGTTTACAGTCGCAGTATAAAGTCACAGTATACAGTCACAGTATACAGTCGCAGTATAAAGTAGCAGTATAAAGTCGTAGTTATTTAACATTGAGGAACTTTGTGTAAAACATAGTGAAACATTGTGTTACAAAATTATAACCCTATAAATCATAAAAGTTTTAGCTAAAGTAGATTCCGTTTAAAAGTTCATAAAAGATTTTAAAGATTTCTTGAATTTTTACAATCTGTGTTCCAAAATGTAAAAATCGATATTCAAAGCAGTAACCACTTATAGCAAATGCTTGTTCTCTAACTTCTCCATTAAAGAATTTGTAAAAAATACTTTTGGGTAAAGAATGCGACCACCTAATCTTGTAAAAGGAATCTTTTTTTCTTTTCGGTAACGCGTTAAGGTAGACTCACTGATATTAAATAATCGTTTAATATCTGAATTATCATACCAAATTTGAGAACTACTCTGTTCTTGTAAATCTTGAACTATTTTAGATAATTCTTCAATCTTTGTTTCTAATACTTTGTGATTTGCTTTCAATGGCTTCAATTTTAAATCAATTACTATGGCGGTTAGTTATTTAGCTTTGGGGTACTACAAAAATGGTAAATAATTTAGTAAGATTAAAAATTAGTTATTAACATTTTCGGGTGTTTTTAAAACATATCCTACATTTTAATATTGATTAAGCCTCTTCAATTGTTACAAGGTTTTTAAAAGTAACAAGGTTTTTAAAAGGTTTTCAAAATAGGTAATGTATCTTCTAAAAATAAAAAATTTTGTTAATAAGTCCGTTATTGTTTTACTGCTGACAAGGGAAACCACCAAAAAAAGCAAGGAGTAAAAAAATTATGAATGGAAAAAAACAGTACTTTAAATTTAAGCATTAAAAATACAAAGCAGCTGAGTAATTAAGAGCTGCTGAAAGAGGTTCATTATTTTTTAATTTTAAATAACCCAGAATTACTTCTTCAATTAGCTACAGCTTGGGTTACAAATTATTACTGACTTTTATGAAAAACCGAGAAAAATATTTGTGAATTAGTTAATCTGTGGCGAAAATAAATTCTTTTTTAAGTTTTACACTAAATTTAGGTGAAAGGGTTTTTACAATTTCATCATAAAACACTTTAAACATTTTATTTCCATAAAAAAGACCTTCCAAATTGATTAAAAGCGAATCGTTAAAACAACGTTTTTTACCTAATTATCTTTTTCATTTTACTTGAAAAAAACGAGTCAAAAAAATACCAAAAATCTTGCATTTGGTGAAAAACGCTGTTTTTTTACGGTTTTTCACATTTATAAAAAATGGAAAAACAGTGTTTTTTGAGGTTTTTAATTCATTTTTGCAAGAAACACAAAAATACAATTAATTGAAAAACAAATGATTAACTCCTTAAAAAAAGCAAAATAAACAAATTTTTACTTTTTTTTGAAAAAAAATACCAGTTCTACGGTATCCCGTAAAATATATTTCCCAACATGTTTTAGCTTTGAAAAGAAAGAATTTGAAAGAATCACTGCATTCTGGTTGCAGTAGTAAAGTTTAAAATTGTGGACATAAGGGTTATCATAAAATTGGACGAACTTATAAAAATGGAACGAACGGGATACCCTCGGGAATTGGCCATGAAATTAGTCGTTTCAGAAAGAACCGTCTACAATTACCTAGATTTTATGAAAACCGAACTACAAGCTCCCATCAGCTACAATACAAACAAAAAAAGCTATTGTTACGACGGGGAATGTGGGTTGAGGTTTAAAAACATTTAAAATCATTATGACAGAATATATTAGCTCAATTATTATTTCTATTAAGCTCTACTTTAAAATAGCGCTGCGTTTTATATTGATTTTATTTAAAAAAGATAAACGATTAAAGGAAATTTATTTTAATGAAAATCAAAACATAATTTTCAAAGATAGTTTACTTATTATTAAGTATAGTTTTAAAAATTCAATTTATTATAAAATTGGTAATAAAATTACTGTAAATGAAAATTTACTGGTATTGAATGTTAAAAATTTAAGTTCAGAATTTAGCTTTATCACTTATGGCTTTTTTGAAAAAAAGGAATACTTAATCAAAATAAGTCCTAAAAAAAAATTTATAAACAGTACATTCAAAACACAATTTACAGAAAAAAAACTCGAACCAAAGATTGTTAAACCAATTAAACTTACTAATTCACAATTAAAAATTAATTCGGAATTGGTTAAAATCAATAATAAGGAAATTATGTTTACTAAAAATAATATTAAGTTAAATACAAATACTTTCAACCAAAACGACTATTTATGAAAAGAGATTACTATGAATTACCAAAATCTGGTCCAATTATGCGTTTTTTATGGAAATGCGCTGGCGGCGATCGTTACTTATTAGAAAGAGCAACCTATTCTGACCAAATTAAATATATGTGTTTGGGAGGAATCGTTTTTGCAACAGGTGCAATGGCTGGTATTGCTGGTGGTTACGCTTTTTATACCATATTTGAACAAAGAAGTTCTGCAATTGACAATCCTATAGATACAACTGCGTTGATTGGAGGACTAATCTTTGGCATAATTTGGGGATTAATGATCTTTAATATTGACCGATTTATTGTTACTAGTACAGGAAAAGGAGACGGCACTGAAGCAATTACATGGGATGAATTTAAAGGAGCAATTCCTCGAATTTTAATGGGAGCTATAATTGCTATAACAATTTCAAAACCAGTTGAAATTAGAATGTTTAAGACGGAGATTGACATTAAACTTCGTGAAAAACAAATTGAACAACAAAGAACTTATATTGACAAAGTTAATGCTAATTTTAATGAAGAGTTAGGTAAAAAAGATTTAGAAATTAAAAAATTTGAAGAAGATTTAAAGCAAAAAATAGCTCGACATGCTGATTTAGAAAAGCAATATATAGAAGAAGCTAGACTTATAACAGTTGGACCAAGAGCAAAAGCAATTAAAGCTCAAATGGAGGTTGTTGAAAAAGAAATAGTTAACGTCAAAGAGAATCCTGAATATAAAAGAATAAAAGTAGAGAAAAAAATAATTGAAGATAGAAGAGCCGCTGCACTAGCAGATACAGAAAAAGTTGCTAATGGTCTAGACGGTCTTCTCGAACGTATTAAAATAGCACATGAAGTTGCAGGTTGGACTATAACTATCTTTATTATGTTATTATTTATGGCAATTGAATTAACACCAGTCTTTTTTAAATTGATGTTAATAAAATCTCCTTATGACTATCTCGCTGAAAATAGAGATGAATTAATAAAAGCCGAAAAAGGGATTGAAGTAAAGTATGATTTCTATAAAGACAAAGAAGGTATAGAACGGCATTTAGTTATTAATCATGAAGCACATCGTTTAATGTATGAAAAGATTAAACTCACTGAAATTCAAAAAGAATTAACAGATTATGCAGTAAGCAAGTATAAAGAACAAGAAATGAAAAAAATTGATGAAAATTTAGAAAATTACATCAAACCAATAACAAATGAAGAATAGTTTTATAGAAGATATAAGATTAATATTAACGACTTTCTCTGGAGAAGATGGATATGTGTTAAAGCAATGTTCAACTTCTCTAAAAATTCGTTTTGCAATAATTGGATTTTTTGTAATGCTAATTTTTATTGGTTGTTTTATTAGCGCCACTACATTTACCTATTCACTTTTTGATGAAAATCCATTAATAAGTACACCTTTTGGAATTTTATGGGCCTCTATAATAACAATTATCTATTTGTTATTATTGTATACCATTTCTCCACCAACAATGCCAAATAAGTACAAAATTAAAGACAAAACATTTATTACAGATGAAAAAAAACATAATAGATTTTTAACTACTTCAATGTTTTTCCGTCTCGGTTTTATGATGCTGTTGGCAATTATAATTGCCCAACCTATAAATGTATACTTTCTTTCAGATACCGTAAAACCAAGTTTAGATAAATTTAAAAAGTTACAAAAAGCGAATATGGCAATAGTAGCTGATAGTTTATTTATAAAAGATGAATTGAATGCAAAAGAAAATTTTGAAAAGGATATTAGTTTAAAACTTAGTCCGCAAGAATTAATTGAAACGAAAATAAAAGTAAAAGAATTAAATTCTAAAATTGAACTTGATAAAGCGTTTCTAAACAAAGCGTTTCCAATTTTAGATTCAATTAATAAATATGATAGTAAGTCCTTTTTTTCTAGTCTAAATACAAAGCAAGATTCTTTACTAAACGAATTAAATAGTTTATTACAAATAGAAATTGAAAGTGATTTAGCTTATCAATATCAATTAAATACTATTAGTTCCCCTCATCCAAAAATTTCTTATGAATTCTCTAAATATCAAAGTCTATTAAAGAAAATAATTTCTGCAAAAATTGACAATTATAACAACTTAGATATCCTGCTTTCTAAAAGTAATTTTTATACCCATAAAATTAAACTCATACTAAGTGAAAATTTTTTCTCTTGGATTGTAACTTTATTGGTTGTTTTTATTTTTCTGCTTCCTATTCGTTTAAAATTTAAAGTAAGAAGTAAACGCTTTTATGTATTAAAAAAAGAAATTGAAGAAAGAATTGTATTGGATGCCTACGAGGAATTTACAATTATATACAGTGAAATATTAGAGAACAAAATTCAAAAAGTAAACACTGAGGTTTTAAATCGTTTAGAAAAAAATCTAACAAAATTAAAAGAAATAAATATAAAACAATATAATTTTATTTTAAGCGAAATAAAGAATGAATTAAAACCTGAGAAAATTAATTTTTACGAAAATTGGGAAAATCCACCTTTTAGAACTATTAAAAAATCTGATAAAACAAGATTTAGTTCTGAAAAAGACTTTTTAAATTTAATATATAAAAATATAGAATAAATGGAAGAACGTATAATTACAGAAATTAAGCGTGAACCATTTATAGATAATGATGGTTTAAAATGGGAGAAAGTCACCTATGAAGTAAAGACGCCTCGGAGAACCTACATTTATGGTTATATCAGAGGAAAATATAGAGGTAATTTTCTTAAAATTTCAGATGAATATTACAATGCTGATTTTTACGATTTTGAAGTTTACGAGGCTTTAGTAGAAATTAAAAAAATTTCAACTAATAAACCATTTGATAAAGAGTGTAATAATAATAGATTCCCAAGAGAGAAACTTCCTGAATTATTAAAAGTTCATGTTAATCAGTCTGGCGAATATTTTGAATTAGGAATTATTGAACCTAAGATTTGTGATTTTAATTCAGACAAAAAACTACATCAGACTGAAGGAAATGAAATTTTCGGAACTTTTACAGGGGATATTACAGGATATATTCTTGATTATGAAATTAGTTATTATGCTGATGATATTAAAGTTCATGAAATTGTTTTAATTACAACTTCACCTCCATCAACGGATTACTGTATTTCTAATGGTGTAAAAACAGGAAGAAAAGAAGAAAAGGAAAATTATATTCGATACGAGTATTATTGTAAAAAGCATACAGATACTATTTGGGGAAAATGGGAAAAGAAAAATCAATTAGTATCATCTCCAAACGGAATTTTTGAAGGTTGTTTTTCTTTCATATTATCAATATTAGGTATATTAGTTATTGGTGCAATTTTAATTAATTTTTTACCAGCTCTGCTATATATAATAGGATTTGGTATTTTAATTTGGTTACTAAATTTATTTGCTCCTTTTCTAAAAGGGATAGTAAGAGGGTTGATTGGCTTATTTTTTATAGGGCTGTTAATTTCTTTGGTATATAATTTTAGTAATAGGCGAAATAATTATATTCCAAATCCAACACCAGTTGAATCTGAACGTGAATTAAATCCAATAGTTGAACCAATAACTGATGTACCTTTAGATAATAATAATGACACACCAGAAGTCATTAATGATAAGTTGGTTAAACATTTTAGAAATTGGAGTGACTATGATGGTAATCAATATGAAGGAACGTATTATATCAAGCAAAGTAACTATATAAAATCAGGTCAATTTAAAAAACAATTAAGTTATCGAAGAAATATAAGTTATGACCAAATGCTTTATAACTTGAATCAATTTGATTCTAAAAATTTCAGTAATTTATACAACATGTTAGATAGTATTGGTAATGCAAACAAACTGAATAAAATAGATTTTGCAAAAATGGTGGTAAGCTTTGTTCAAGACATACCTTACAATTTAGTTTTGCAAAATGATTGCGATAGTGCATATCAAACAGATTCTTTTACTAGGAATTTTTTAATAAACAATCAAGGAATGTGCATTGGTAATCAAGAATTTGGTATATGTTCTCCTGTCGAGTTTTTGTATCATCTAAAAGGAGATTGCGATACACGTACATTATTATTATATTCGATATTAAATCATTACAATTATGATGTCGCAATATTAAGTAGCGAAAAATATATGCATTCAATTCTTGGTATCAATTTACCATTAAATGGAGTTGCATATCAACTTAACAACAAAAAATATTATTTCTGGGAAACCACTGCAATAGGCGCAGAACCTGGACAATTATCAAAAGATTTCAAAAATATATATTTTTGGAGAATTTCATTAAAATCAAAATAACATGAACAAACAAAGTTTATTTTTTACAGTATTAGTTGGAGTAATTAGTTTATTACTTTTATTAGGGTTACTACAGTTTTTGGCTAAGAAAACATTTAAAAATAGCCCTTTCGAAAAACCTTCTTGGTCATTCTTAATTTGGCAATGCACATGGTTGATTCCTTTTTTTATTTTTTTAAAATCAGCTTTAGAAATAACAGAAAACACTATTGAAACGGTAATTTATTCAAATACCATTCAAAATACTTTTATTTACAGTGTTGGAAAAATTTTATTGTATATAGGTTTTACTTTTATGTTTACAATTTTAGTAAATAAAATAATCGATGTAATAGACAAGTATTTCTTTTCTAAGAACAATACTACTATAGAGTTAGAAAATAATAATGTAATATATTTTACATTTAAATTATTACTAATAGTTGGCTTGACTTTCTCATTTTTAACTGTTTTTGAACATTTTTTAAATTGGTTTGTGCCATCTATTGAAACACCTTTTTATCATTAAAAACAAAAATCATTACCTTTACCCCATGAAAAACCTCATCCTTTTCATCTTAATCCTTTCAGCATTTGGTACAACATCAAAAAATGAAGTGTATTATTGCGATTCAAAAGGAGGTAAAAAATACCATTACACTAAAACTTGTAAAGGGTTGAGTAATTGCAAACATACTATTAAAGAAACCACTGTAAGTCAGGCTAAAACTATAGGATTAACCCTTTGCGGTTGGGAAGACTAAATGAAAAAAATCACCTTACTCTTTTTATTGCTAGCTACTACTGTCTTTTCGCAAGTCAGGTTACTTTCGTGGAATATTGAAAACTTGGGCAAATCAAAGTCGGAGGAAGCGCTGGCGTTTATGGTAGCTACTATGAAATACCATGATATTGTGGCCATTCAAGAAGTGGTGGCGGGTTATGGTGGGGCACAAACCGTAGCTAAACTCGCCGATCTTCTTAACCGAACCGGCAACAAATGGGATTATGTAGTAAGCAATCCTACTAGCAGTAGTGCTTATAAAACAGAACGTTACGCTTTTTTATGGAAAACCGCTACAATCAAAAAAGTGGGAAAACCTTGGCTAGAACAAAAATACCACCAAGTGATTGACAGAGAACCTTTTTTTTGTACGTTTGACTACCAAGGGAAACAAGTTACCATAGTGAATTTTCATGCGATTACAAAAAACCGCCAACCCGAGACAGAAATCAAGTATTTTAAATTTTTTCCTGAAACGTATCCTAAACTCAACCTACTTTTCGCAGGCGATTTCAACTGTCCGCAATCACATAGTGTATTTAATCCGTGGCGCAAAATGGGGTATGTTCCCATACTTACTAACCAAAAAACTTCACTAAGAAAAAAATGTGACAACGGCGATTGCTTAGCCTCTGAATTTGACAATATTTGGTATCATTCCCAAAAAATAAAAGCTATTACTAGCCAAATCATCCCTTTTCATCAATCCTTTCCAAACATCACAGAAGCCAGAAAAATTTCAGATCATGTTCCAGTAAGCTTTACATTTACCCTTTTGTAAACTTAAATTCTAATATCAAGGTCAAGGACAAGTTCAAATATCAAGTTCAAAATCAAAAATCAAAATCAAATATTTAATATCTTTTTCTTTTTGGAACACAGATTTGAGAAATAGAAAAAATTTAAAAAAATCCTAGTGTGCTTTGTGCCTTCTTCGTGTTCTTAGTGGTTAAAAAAAAATCCTAAAATCTAAACCATCAACTACATGAAAAATTCGCCAATAACTTTTCTAATAGAAGTAAACCCGATATTCTCCAAAATAATCTCGCTTCGATTTACCCAAAATACTAGTTCAATTTCATCTGGTGCTGCAATTGAAATTTGGTCATGAGACAATTCGCATTGGTAGAACATATCAAGAGTGCGATAAAGAACATTTTTATACAAATAATCATTAGGACAAGAAGTAAGATAGCGTAACGATGAAGCCGGAATAGCAATCCCTAATTCTTCCTCAATTTCCCTACAAGCAGCTGTTTCAGCAGTTTCATTGGGGTCAACAAATCCACCAGGTAAGTCCCATTTCCCTTTTTCAGGGTCTACATGTCTAACAGTAAATAAAATTTTATCTTCAAAAGTTAACACTATAGCCACTGCAGTAGCAATGTTGTTATAGTAAGTAAAACCACAATCAAAACATAAAAATCGGCGGTTTTCAGGAAACCCAAAATGTTTGGAAGCGCAACTTGGACAAAAATTGAAAATAGACATGGTTATTGCATTTAATATTGTAATGTAACAAAATTACTTTTAAATATTAAGTTAAACCCATAAAATAGCATCTAATTTATTTTCCTTTCTAAAGGTTTTACTTAAATCTTATTTTTATACCATCAAAACTAATCCAATGCCTAAATTAATACTTTAAACTTATTGCCTATATTTGTTTTATGAAGCATTTAGTAATCATTGGCGCCGTTTGGCCTGAACCAAATTCTACAGCAGCTGGGAGCAGAATGTTGCAAATAATTAGCATTTTTCAACAGTATCATTATAAAATTACTTTTTTATGTTCGGCCTCGAAATCGGATTTTTCTTTTGACTTGTCACAAATTTCGGTGGAGAGTGCGAGTATCCAACTTAATGATAGTAGTTTTGATGAACTCATTGACCAATTACAACCCCAAGTGGTGCTTTTTGATCGTTTTATGATGGAAGAACAGTACGGCTGGCGAGTAATGGAAAAATGTCCCAATGCCTTGCGAATACTCGATACTGAAGATTTGCATTTTCTGAGAAAAGCCCGAGAAGTAGCTTACAAACAAAATCGTGAATTGACTTTTGAAGATTATCTTTCGGATGTGTTTAAAAGAGAAATGGCGGCTATTTACAGATGTGATTTAACTTTATTGATTTCGGAGTATGAAATGACATTAGCAATCGAAACCTTTAAAATTGCGCCTTCCCTACTCTTTTACTTGCCGTTTTTATGGGATGAATGTACTTCCAATGCACCAAAATTTGAAGAACGATCGCACTTCATTAGCATTGGCAACTTTTTACATGAACCCAATTGGCAAACGGTTTTGGAATTGAAAAGGCATTGGAAATCAATTAAAAAAGCACTTCCAACAGCAGAAATTCACATATATGGTGCTTATATTACAGAAAAAGCGAAACAATTGCACCAAGAAAAAGAAGGTTTCTTGATTAAAGGAAGAGCAGCTCAAGTAGCAGAAGTATATTCGAAAGCACGTGTTTTATTAGCTCCCATTCCGTATGGTGCGGGTTTAAAAGGGAAACTTTTTGATGCCATGCAATTAGGCTTACCAGCAGTTACCACGCCAATGGGTGCCGAAGGTATGAATGGCAACATAACATGGGATGATAGTATCGCTTTAAATGCACAAGATTTTATTTCCAAAGCGATTAAGTTGTATACCGATAAAAATTCATGGGAAGCTGCTCAGAAAAAAGGGTATGAAATCATCGAAAAACGGTTTGCAAAAGCTCAGTTTGCTACTACTTTTATTGCTAAAGTAGAAGATTTACAAAATTCAATACTCGCACACCGAAGCCAAAATTTCTTGGGTCAAATTCTACATCACCAAAGTCTACAAAGTACCAAATACATGAGTAAATGGATTGAAGCGAAGAATAAATAGTAGTGAGATAGCTGAAGTAAAATTTAAAATTTCAAGGTCAAAAATCAAATTCAAGGTCAAAATTCAAGGTCAAGGTCAAAATTCAAGATCAAAATTCAAATATTTAATCTCTTTTACTTTTCGGAACACAGATAGAAGAAATTGTAAAAATTAAAAAAATCTTTGCGACTTCGTGTCTTCGTAGCAAAATCCGAAAATCTATCTTCTATCTTCTAACCTCTATTCTCTTTTTCGGAACACAGATTTGAGAAATAATAAAAATTTAAAAAAATCCTAGTGAACTTTGTGCCTTCTTCGTGTTCCTTGTGGTTAAAAGAAAAATTCTGAAAATCAGAAAATTCGAATATCAGAAAATCTAATAAAATTAAATCAAAACCATTTATTAGCCTTTGATACTTCGAAAAAGCTCAGCACAGGCAAGCTCAGGGTGACAGAGCTTTTATTATAATTCTAAAGATTTCTTCAATTTTAACAATCTGTGTTCCAAAATCTTAAAATCTGAACATCCAAAACAAGCTATCCGTGAATGGTTTCTGATTTGCCGTAGCTTGCAATTACTTGGGCTTCATATTCTAGCCATTCTTCCCAACGCTTTTTTACATCGTAGCCTTCCTCTGCTAATTCGTGAGCAAATTGCAAAAATGCGGTGTAATGATTGGCTTCTGATATCATTAATTCGCGGTAAAACTTGGCTAGCTCTTGGTCGTTGATATTATCTGATAACACTTTAAAGCGTTCGCAGCTTCTGGCTTCAATCATGGCGGCAAACAGCATGCGTTCCACAATTAAATGCTTACGATTTCCTGGTTTCATGAACTTGAACAAATCGTTTACGTAGCTGTCTTTTCGCTCTCTGCCTAATACCCAACCTCTGGCTTTAATGATTTCATGCACTTGTTCAAAATGGTCTAGTTCTTCTTTGGCAATTGCAGTTAATGCTGTGGTAATTTCAGTAAATTCGGGTAACATGTTAATCAGCATAATCGCATTGGAAGAAGCTTTTAACTCACACCAAGCGTGATCAGTGAGAATTTCTTCTAAATTTCCTTCGGCTATATTGGCCCATCTTGGGTCGGTTGGTAATTTTAAACGAAACATAAACTATAATTTTATAAGCTTTTTAGTACTTCAACTAAATAATCAATTTCTTCTTTAGTATTCCAATGGCTGAATGAAATACGAATATTGGGCACTTCTTGTAAGTCCTTTGGTAGAAAAGCAGCCAATACGTGCGAAGGTTTGGTACTTCCACTTTGGCAGGCGCTACCTCTTGAAACAGCGATTCCTTTCATGTCGAGGTGAAAAAGAAACATAGCCGTTTTTGAACTATCAAGCGGTAAAACCACATTCATTAAGGTATAGAAAGTATTGTTTCCAATGAATATAATGGTGGGGAAAGCTGCTTGGAGTTGGGCAATAGTATATTGTTTTAAATCCGAAATATACGCTTGTTCGGTTTCTAAATGTTTATAAGAAAGAGTTAAGGCTTCTGCCATACCTACAATTTGATGCACGGCTTCGGTACCTGCTCGCCAGCCTTTCTCTTGTTCGCCGCCATAAAATAGGGGTTGAAGTACAATATTTTTTCGAACGAAAGCGAATCCAGCGCCTTTTGGTCCATGAAATTTATGGGCACTTGCAACCAAAAAATCGATAGGAAGTTGTTGCAAATTCATTGGCATTTTACCAATTGATTGCACGGTATCGCAATGAAAATAGGCTTGATATTTTTGGCACCAATGCGCTATTTGTTCAATATCTTGAATTTCTCCCGTTTCGTTGTTCACATGAATAAGAGAAACCAAAGTTTTTAGGGGTTGGTCTAACAGTTCAGGTAAACCCGATAGCTCTAGACTACCATCAGGAAGAATGGGAAGATAAACCACCTCGATGCCTGTTTCTCGTTCCAGTACTTCAATGGTGTGTAAAGTAGCGTGATGTTCGATTTTGGAAGAAATAATCCGTTTGACACCCAAATCTCTAACAGCGCTTCTTAAAATCCAATTGGTAGCTTCGGTAGCTGAAGAGGTGAAGAGAATTTCTGAAGCTTGAGCGTGCAAACATTTGGCAATAGCTTTTCGAGCTGATTCTAACTGAGTTTTAGCACTACGACCATAGCTGTGCGAAGAAGAAGGATTGCCGTAATGCTCTAAAAGAACAGCACTCATTACGGCTACCACTTCTTTTCTTAAGGGAGTTGTGGCGGCATTATCTAAATAAACTTTTCTCACTGCATTCATGTTGCAAAGATAAGAAAAGGAACCGCTTTAGGCCACCACAAAACTATTGGAATTTAAAAAACATATTAATGTGAGCCCGAAACCACAACATCATCTACTTGAATTCCTTGTTTTTGTAACAAGCGTTTCACCATCCAAGCGAAAAAAGTTAGGTAAGCAAAACAAATAACACCTACAATATAAGAATGATGTATACCAATGATGTCTGCTAATTTTCCTTGTAATGGAGGAATAATCCCGCCACCTAGAATCATCATCACTAAAAATGCTGACCCCTGAGAGGTATATTTTCCTAATCCCATAATTGACAAGCTGAAAATAGAAGGCCACATGATACTGCAAGCCAATCCAGCAGAAAGAAACGCATAAATAGCAATAATTCCTGTTGAAAGCAATCCAGTAATCAAGGCAATCATTCCGAAAACTCCAAAAACAAATAATGTTCGAGCAGGCTTGTCTTGGCTAATAAAAAAAGCTAGAATTTGGACTAAAACGCAAATGCCATAAAAATATAAGGCTTCCATACTTTTTCCTGAAGCTTCATTTACTCCAATAACAACACCAAAAGCTACAATAGGAACAATGATTAAAGCCAATTTCTTCCATTGGTTACTTAAATTAAAAACAGAGATAGCGCCAGCCCAACGGCCAATCATTAAACTTCCCCAATACATGGAAATATAAGGAGCGGTTTCAGAAGTGGCTAATTTTCCAAAAGCCTCTTGACCTAGTAAATCGCCTAGGTTACTTCCTACGGCTACTTCAACACCCACATAAGTGAATATGGCTAACATCCCTAAAATCAATTGTGGATATTGCATAGCTCCCCAACCTGATGTTTGTTTTTTAGCCGCATTATAGGCAAACAACAAACTAATTACAACCACACCAAGCGCTGCTGTTAACCAATACATTCTGCTTTGCTCTAGTGGTTCTTTTAACGTTTGTATTTCCGTTTCTTTAATTTGAATAATGGTAGTTAATTCTATAGTTTGATCAGCGGCTTGTAGCACTTTAATTTCATCAGTCAACTTTTCAATTTTTATAGCTTCTTCGCTTTTGTAACTCTTGAAAACTGGCGTGAAAAACAATCCCAAAAGAACCGTCATTACCACCATTGTTGTTAACGCTTTATTCGCTTTTTCCATAGGCTCATCTGATATGCCTTTGGGAACTTTTTTTGAAAAATAGAACAAAGCAGCAGCGGCAATAAACAACAAACCAACTGCTAAATATAAGATAACCACTTTATTTAATTCCAAAGCCTTTATTTGTTCGTCAGTTACAGATGCGGTTGTGCCAAACAAAGCAAACCCTACCAATAACGGTCCAATCATAGTACCAAACGAATTGATTCCGCCACCTAAATTAACTCTTGAAGCACCGGTTTTAGGATCACCTAATAGAATTGCAAAGGGATTAGCCGCAGATTGTTGTAACGAAAAACCTAAAGCCACAATGAAAAGTCCAGCTAACATTCCTATGTACCAGTTGGCTTCAACAGCTAAAATCATGGCACCAGCACCTAAAGCGGAGAACAATAAACCATATACAATACTCTTTTTATAGCCCCAAACACCTATGATGTCTTTATTGTTAATACTTGCAAGAACAAACAGAAGCAGCGCTCCAATATAATAAGCCGTGTAAAAAGCAAAGTCAACCAATTGCGATTGGAATTGATCTAAACTGAAATAGTGCTTGCAAAATGGGATAAAAATGCTGTTTCCTGCGGCTATAAATCCCCAGAAAAAGAAAACGGTGACTAGTGTGTACAGCGCTGGATAATTGGTTTTTGTAGTGTTGCTCATACCTTGAATTTTATAAAGGTTACATTAAGTTGGAAATGCGAATTAACAAACATTTTATTAAAAATAAAATTATTCCATTAAATTTGCTAAAAATAATTGAAAACTTACGGAGAGAAACCAGAATTATAGTCCGTTTTGAATGGGTTCGCTCTATTAAAATTTATAAAATGAAAAAAATACTTGGGATTTTATTTGTTGCATTTAGTTTAACCGCATGCGATGATGGCGAAATTACATTGCAATCATTCGACTTTGACGATCAAGAAATTCAAAAATGTCCAACTTCGAATTTGTTTTTTAAGACCAAAAACTCTGAATTATTACTAGTTTCATTGCCAGAAGGAGCCATTGACAACGAACCAACACCCGCAGGAGAACCCCGAATTGTTCCCATTCAAGGCGACAACAAAGTGATTTACAGAAAATATTCGAGTGTTTTTTCTGGCAATACTATGGTTTGTAGCTTGATTACTCCCTCAACTCCTGTTGTAGTGAGAGAATGGCAAGCTACAGGTGGTACCATAGAGATTATTACAACTGAAAGATTGAATGCCAATAATGAAGTTATAGGTTACACTCACAATATCACTTTTGTTACAATTAACTTTGCTAGCGAGGAGGATTCATTTAGTTTTGTTCGTTATATTTTTGGTAATTTTCAAACCAATATATAATACCTTTAAACTATGTTAAAAAAAGGTGATAGATTTCTGAATTCTATCACCTTTTTTGTTGGGGTAAACCTCAATATTATGCGCTTTAAATTCATCTAGTTTTGAAACAACTAATGCGGTTAAAACAGTTTTTCTTTTCTTCTTTTCGCACAAAAAAACAATTCATTTATCGGTTTGGATTTTGCTTGATGTAAACTTCAGTTGCACCAAAACCATACTTTTGAAAGTTGGCTTCTTGAAAAATTACTTGGTCATATCTCCCTAAAAAAAACTCAATTTCTGACTTCAAAACGCCTTCGCCAACACCGTGAATAAACACCAACTTTGGCAGTCTATTTTTGATAGCAAATTCTAACTTGTGCTTCACAGTATCCATTTGAATATTCAAGATGTCAAAGTTAGACATGCCTCGAAAATGCGGCACTAATTTTTCAATGTGTAAATCAATTTCCAATACAAATTCTTCCTTCTTATTTTTCTTTTCTTTGACAAAACTTCGCTTTTCTGGTTCTTTTTTGTCTTTCAAAACCTCACTTAAACTTTTAGCTGAAAACAAATCATCTAACTTTTTAGTATTGTTTATCTTAACTAATTCGTTGACAAAAAATGTCATCACAAAATCGTCATTAGTTTTGATGGAAATTTCTGTATTTTTAATTGCTATCACTTCTCCTTCAATGGCTTCATCTAAAACGGCAACCTTATCGCCTACTGCTATATTTTCACTCATGATCTTCTTCGTTTTTGTTTGGTATTTTTTTCATAATTTGGAACAAGCCATACATAAAAACAGCCATTGCTCCTATCATAATAAATTGATTGGGGTTGGGTTTTGACTGTTCTAAAAGTGCTAAAATTCCAGCTCCAAAAAAGACTAAAATGGTAATCCATTGACGTAACATACTTCTGATTTTTTTCAAAGATAATTAAAATAATTTTGGAAGAAAATTTCAAGATTTTGAAACACTATTTTTAGTTAATTAAATTTAATCTAAACAAAATTAAGAACGATTTTATATATTTGTTCGAAATTAATTAAAAGATGAAAACAAGAAATTATTCCAAAATTTTTAGAGTGTTACATTGGTCGATAGCCCTAACTTTTATGCTTTTATTATTGACCATTTTTTTGCGAAAAACTTGGATGGAAAAAAATCATGTTGCTGAAATTATTCAGACCTATTTAACGGAAAACAATTACGAAACTTTACCGCAAGATGATGCTATTGTATTGGCTAAAAAAATTAGAAAACCAATGTGGGTTTGGCATATTTATTTGGGTTATGTTTTAGTGGGTTTGTATTGCATTCGTTTGGCACTACCCTTTTTTGGTGAAATGAAATTTACATCACCTTTTCAAAAAGGATTGGATACCAAAACTAAAATTCATTACTGGACTTATTTTATTTTCTATATTTTTACAGGAATTTCATTAATTACAGGATTAATTATTGAATGGGGACCCAAAACATTGAAAAAGCCTATGGAAGAAATTCATGAGCTTTCAATTTATTATTTATTAGGATTTATAGTGATTCATTTCAGTGGTGTTTTGATGGCTGAGTTGGGCAACCAAAGAGGAATTATTTCAAAAATTATCAGTGGAACTAAAAGCGATGACTAATGAAATTTGATTCAAACCAATACAAAATTTACACTTGGAAAAACTGGATGGTGTTGCATTACCTCATCAACCCAGGAATTGCCTTTAATGAAATTTTCTTAGGAATGCGTGTTCCAAAAGTTTCATTGGTAGACAAAACTTTAAAAGACAAATCGTTGATTGAGCGCTCGTATATTCCTTGTCCGCATTGCAATACCTTACACGATGCGCGTTTGTGGTCTGCCAATTACAAAACGCACATGAAAAACTGGTTTGGTTTGTATTGTGTGAGTTGTGGCGAGATTATTCCTTGTTTGATGAATGCTACTACTTTTTTATTGAAATGGTTGACATTTCCAATTTGGTATTGGTTTAAAGACAATTGGAAAGCCAAATGGTTAGCGGCACAACCAAAACGTTTTGAAAACATTGATTTAGCAACTTTTGAAAATCCTTTTGGTAAGAATATGTGGTTGAAACAAGGGTTAGGTTTTGCTTTGTTTATGTTTGTTTTTATGAATGTGATTACGCCATTGATTGATGAAACACCGTTTAGTTGGAAAAAAGTGTTGATTAGTATTCCCATTTGGTTAGTTGCTGGATTGTTGTTTGGTTATAGTATGAAATTATTTTTAGGCAAAAAGATAAAAAATAGTTAATTTGAATGAAACAGTTGTTAATTTGAATGAATATTCGTAATTTTCAGTATTAATAATAAAAAACGAAAAAACTATGTTAGTTCAAATCAACACCGACAAAAACATTGAAGGTCACAGCCGTATGAATGAGTTCTTTTCAGAAGAAATTAAAAAAGAATTAGCCCGTTTTGATGACAAAATAACCCGAATAGAAGTACATTTAGGCGACGAAAATGGCGATAAATTTGGAAAAAATGATAAAAAGTGCATGATTGAAGCACGAATGGAAAAGAAAAACCCAATTGCCGTTACAGCACATTCCGATACACCAGAAAAAGCCTTTTACGAAGCTGTTGAAAAAATAAAGCGTTCTTTAAGTACCACTTTAGAAAAAATGCGCGAACATTAATAGTTAAATCCCGATGAAAGTCGGGATTTTTTGTTTAAGAGTTAGTGGTTACTAATAAATGATTTATAATTTGTAAGATTTTTTTATTATTTTTGAGAAACGCTACATTATAGCGCTTATACAACCAAAAATGAGTAGCTATGTATGATTTTGTCATACATATAAACGAGTTTTAAGCAAGCTGTGAAAACCTATGAGAACCATTAAAATCTTCATTCTATTTATATTATTTTGCCAAGTATCATTTGGACAAAATAACTGCGGAGATTTTGAAAATTATGAGGAATCACAAAAATGGATTAAGGAAATCAAACAACTGAATCCTGACGAGCGAAAAGCCAAAATTTTTGAAAGAATAAATTGTGAGCAAGAATCGGAACGAGATGAACTTGACTTTTGGCTCACTATAATAATTTCTGGAAATGTCATTTCGACCGCAAATGAATTCTCAAAAGAACAAATAGAAACTCTTAAACTATTTCCATCTGATAAAATCCAAATTACGCCTTCTCTTTGCGAATCTGAAGGAGTTTATCCTCAAAAATGCAATCTTGGTTTTGTAATTTTAGAGCAACCTGAAAAACCAGTCTTGAACGAAATATCCGAATTAAAAAATATTAGATTAAAACGGAGGAAAGGAAAAATTATTATCAAATTGGAATCAGAGATTGAAAGCGACATTGAATTTGAAGTAAATCATTTATTGAAAAATCATAGCACCACTCTCTTTGCTAAAACTGAATTGAAAAAAGGAGAAAATAAATTCGTTTTTGAGCGGAGCACAAATTTGCAAATTGTCGAATTAGAAATAAGCGGAAAGAAATTAATTATAATAATATAAAAAGCCAGCGTACAACAACGGCTATAAGCAATTGGGGTTTAAGGCTTAGCCGAAATTAAAACATAAAACAAAGGTCAGTGCTAAACCGAAAAGTTATAGCAAGAAATCCCCAACTGCTCATAGCCTAGACCGTTAGCAGAAACTTTAAAAAAAAAACGCATGAAGAGAATGTTTACCTTATTGTTTCTAGTATTTATTTGTCAAATAAAAGCGCAGGAAATTACTGAGGCCTCTTATAAACTAGAACTTTTAAAAGCTACTTTTAAAGAAAAAAACGAATCAAATGAAATAATTATATATTTAAAGTATACTCCAAAGAAAGATAACAAAACGTTAATAAGTGGAAGATTTACTTATAGTTTAGGAGAAAATGGAATTGAGAAAACCGAAGTGCTAGAAAAATCAAAACATGGAATAATTATTCATGGTCAAAATATTAAAGAGGAAAAATCTAAAGTTTATAAACTTTTCAAAAACACTTTGGATTTTGATTCAACTGAAGATTTTTTTATAATTGAATTTCGCTTAAGAAATATTACCGAAAAGTATGTTGAAAAAATGACTTTCACATACGGATTGTGGGAACCTTCAAATGAAAAATTAAGGTTTGAAAAGAAATTCAATATTGAAATTGAAAAATAAAAAGCTTCTGCTAACAACTGTAGCTGTTGCACAACCACCATTTTTAAAATAAAATTTCAAAAAACATAAAATTTCAACCTTTTGTAAAGCGATTTAAGAGAATTTAGTTTTTTAATTGTAGTTAAAAATAGCATTTTAAGGTAGTAATTAGCTTTCATGTTATAAAGAAAAGTTGAATTTTTTCTTTTCTATTTTCTTATAAGTTATTACTATATTTGTTTGAAAGATTGTGAAGTATTTTTGACAGTCTGACGTTATAAGTTATTTTAAAACGACACAACTATGAAAGAACTTAAAATTTTATTAACAATATTTTTTTTGACACTTGGACAGACAATTTTAGCTTGTGACTGCGACTCTCAAGGTGAATTTTTAACTGTTGCACCAAAAACAAAACTTGTTGCATTAGTAAAAGTGATAAAATATTTGACATTTAAAGACATTTATGAAGAAAAAACACCAATGTCAATGGAAGTTGAAATCATAGAAATCTACAAAGGAAAAGAAACAAGAAAGAAGGTAATAGTTTGGGGTGATATTGGCAATTTATGCCGACCTTATCTTTCAACATTTGACGTTGGTAAATACTATGTAATTGCATTTAACAGCGGTTCAGACGGTGCAAAAGGATTTGCTCATAAGAACGAAAAAATATCGGACTATGCTATTTCAGTTTGTGGCGATTATTGGCTTAATGCTGACATAAAAAAGCAAATTGCAACAGGCTCTGTTAATAATAAGCTAAAACAAATCAGTTTGGTAGAATTAAAAGCTAAACTGACGAAAAAATAAAAACAGCTTATATCAGAAGTAGCTGTTGCACAACCACGATTATTAAGATAAAATTTCAAAAAACATAAAATTTCAACCTTTTTCTAAGCGATTTAAGAGAAGTTTCCTTTTTAGTTGTAGTTAAAAAATAGCATTTTAAGGTAGAAATTAGCTTTAATATTTTAAAAAAGTTGAATTTTTTCTTTTCTATTTTCTTACAAGTTTTTAACTATATTTGTTTGAAAGATTGTGAAGTTTTTTTACGGTCTGATGTTGTATGTAATTTTAAAAAACCATCATGAAAAAAACACTTTTAATTTTATTTTTGAATCTTAATTTAGCTTTATTTTCTCAGGAATCAAAACTTAGTATTGAACTTAATTATCCAATTCCTACAGACAATAATTTTATTGGTAAAAATTATACTGGAATAGTTGATATTGGAGGAAAATATAAAATTATTGACAAAGACGTTTTAGATTTTGGAGTTGCTTTAAATGCTGGACTTTTGACATTTAATAATTCGAAAATTAATTCATCACAGAATTACAAAATTTATGCTTACCCAATTCAACCAAAAATATTTTGTGAGTTTAACATAAAAAGTGTTGAAAAACTACATCCATATACCTCTCTTGGATATAGTTTCGTAATATTTAAAGCAACTGGAACCAACAATGGATATGATGTTTCAGAACTTAACGATATTCAAGCTGGGGTTAACTTAAATTTCGGTTTATCTTATGATATAACAAGTATTTTTTTTATTAATGGACAATTTGATTTTATAAAGCTTCAAAAAGAAAAAGGAATTCCAAATTCTACATATAATACTAATATCAATTTAGTCAAACTTGGTGTTGGTTTAAGATTATAAAAAACTACATACAACAACTGTAACTCTAGCACAACCACCATTTTGTATAATAACTATTTAAAATTAAACCATTAAGAAATTAAGTAACATTAAGCCCACTAAATGAACCTTAATTACTTAATGTTTCAAAAAAACAAGCATACTCTCAAGAATTATTTAAAATCTGACAGCTTTGGATAATATTTAGAAAAGAAATAGAAGTAATTACATTTTAATTATTCTTACAAGTTTTTAACTATATTTGTTTGAAAGATTGTGAAGTATTTTCAGAGTTTGACGATACCTCACATTTGAGAAAATATGCGAACCAAAATATTAACCTTAGTCATTTTAATCGGCATTTTACACATTACAAATGCCCAAGATAATGTGGACACGAATGAAATGGTTGGATTTGCTTGTTATTATGAGGGAAGCCCTTCAAAAACGGTGGAAAAATTCACTCGGAAACTTAAAATCAAAGACTACAAGTGGATTTCAAAGCAACTGACTTCGACAAATAATGCAGAAAAATACATGTCAGTTATTACTCTTGAGAAACTGACGGAAATAAGAAAATATAGCCCAAACGAAACGGAATTGGAATTGATAGCGAAAATTAAAAAATCAACAGACTTAGTTTCAGTTTGTTCAGGTTGTATCTATTTTCAAAAAGTGGAATTGAAAAATATGTTTACGGACGAAATGCGGACAATGGCGAGTAACTGGCTAAATAATAATTTCAAATCCGACTAAACATCGGTAACCGTTGCACAACTCCCTTTTTATAAAAAATCATTTAAAATTAAACCATTAAGAAATTAAGTAACATTAAGCCCTCTAAATGAACCTTAATTCCTTAATGTTTAAAAACAAAAAAATCCCGAGCTCACACTCGGGATTCATTATTTTAGATTCTGAAATCGAAGATTCAACTAAGTTAAACTAGTTCAGAATGACAAAATGTTATTTCAAACTCGCTAAACTTTGTTCCAATGTCGCAATTTTGGCTAAAGCGTCGGCTTCTTTTTTGCGTTCGTTGGCAATTACTTGTTCGGGTGCGCCAGCTACGAATTTCTCGTTAGACAATTTCCCTTGAACTGAGCGTAAGAAACCTTTGGTGTAGTTTAACTCTTCGGTTAATTTTGCAATTTCTGCTTCTACATCGATGTTTCCTGTAATTGGAATAAAATATTCATTCGATTTCACACGATACGATAATGCACCATCTACTTTATCCGCAACATATTCTAACGTCGTCAAGTTTCCTAACTTCTGAATTACAGAATCAAAATAGGTTGACGCTTTTTCGTTGTTTACTACTTTTAATTCCATCGCATCTTTAAACGGAATGTTTTTGTCTTTACGAATCGTTCTAATTCCAGAAATTACTTCAGTAACGAAATCAAAATCGGTAATTAATTTTGCGTCAAATGCTTTTACTATTGGCCATTCTGAAACGATTAACGCTTGTTTTGGTGTTCTTTCGGTAATGTGTTGCCAAATTTCCTCTGTTAAAAACGGCATGAACGGATGTAACAATTTCAAGTTCGCTTCTAACATTTCAATTGCTTTTTCAAATGTTTTGCGGTCGATTGGCTGTTGGTAACCTGGTTTAATCATTTCTAAGAACCACGAACAAAAATCGTCCCAAACCAATTTATAAATCGCCATTAACGCGTCTGATAATCTGTATTTATCAAAATTATCTTCGATTTCGGCTAAGGTTTGTTGCAACTTCGCTTCGTACCATTCAATCGCTACTTTTGAAGATTCTGGTTGCGCAATATCCGCTACTTCCCAACCTTTGATTAGTTTGAAAGCATTCCAAATTTTATTTGAGAAACCTTTTCCTTGGTTGCATAATTCTTCGTCGAATAAAATATCATTTCCAGCCGAAGCACTCAATAACAATCCCACACGAACTCCGTCAGCACCAAACTTTTCAATTAGTCCAAGCGGTTCAGGAGAATTCCCTAAAGATTTTGACATTTTACGACCTTGTTTGTCGCGCACCAATCCGGTTAAATATACGTTTGAAAATGGTTTTTCGCCTGCATATTCGTAACCTGCAATAATCATACGTGCAACCCAGAAGAATAAAATATCGGGACCCGTAACTAAATCATTGGTAGGATAATAATATTTAAAATCTTCACTTTCTGGATTTAAAACACCTCCAAAAACCGCCATTGGCCATAACCATGATGAGAACCAAGTATCTAAAGCGTCAGCGTCCTGACGTAAGTCAGCAGTGGTCAGTGTTGAGTTGGCAGTTTTTGCTTTCGCAAGCTCAAGCGCTTTTTCGATGTTTTCTGCTACTACGAAATCTTCTTTTCCGTCACCAAAATAGTAAGCTGGAATTTGTTGTCCCCACCACAATTGACGTGAAATATTCCAATCGCGAATATTGTTTAACCAATGCGCATACGTATTATTAAAACGACTTGGGTATAATTTAATTTCGTCTGATTCTAAAACGGCTTTGATAGCAGGTTTTACTAAATCTTCCATTTTTAAGAACCATTGATCCGATAATCTTGGTTCGATTACCGCTTTCGTTCTTTCAGAAGTTCCTACTTTATTCAAATGCGTTTCGGTTTTAGCTAACGCTCCGATTGACTCTAATTCTTTCGCAATTTCTTCACGAACCACAAATCTATCTTTTCCTTGATAATGCAATCCGAAAGAATTCAAAGTCGCATCTTCATTGAAAATATCGATGATTTCCAAATTGTGTTTATCACCTAACGTTTTATCGTTGGTATCGTGAGCAGGCGTTACTTTTAAGCAACCTGTACCGAATTCTGCATCTACATATTCGTCTTCGATAATTTGCACTACTCTACCACAAATTGGAACGATTGCTTTCTTCCCTTTTAAATGCGAAAAACGTTCGTCATTTGGATTGATACAAATTGCAGTATCTCCAAAAATCGTTTCTGGACGAGTCGTAGCAACAGTTAAGAAATCTTCCGAACCTTCGATTTTGTATTTGATGAAATATAACTTTCCCTGACGTTCTTCAAAAATTACTTCTTCGTCTGATAACGTGGTTTTAGCTTCTGGATCCCAGTTTACCATTCGGTAACCGCGATAAATCAAACCTTTGTTGTATAAATCTACAAACGAGTGAATTACAGATGCTGACATATCGTCATCCATGGTAAATTTAGTACGACTCCAATCGCAAGAACAACCTAATTGTTTTAATTGCTCTAAGATGGTTCCTCCATATTTTTCGGTCCATTCCCAAGCGTGTTTTAGGAATTCTTCGCGTGTTAAATCGTTTTTATTGATGCCTTCTTCTTTTAACTTCGCTACTACTTTCGCTTCGGTTGCAATTGAGGCATGATCGGTTCCTGGCACCCAACAAGCGTTGAACCCTTTTAAACGCGCACGACGAATTAATACATCTTGAATGGTGTTATTCAACATGTGTCCCATGTGTAAGACTCCCGTTACGTTTGGTGGCGGAATTACAATTGTGTATGGCGTTCTGTGGTCGGGTTTGGAGGTGAAATAATCGTTTTTCATCCAGTAGTCGTACCACTTTTGTTCTACTTCTTTAGCGTTGAATTGTGCAGGAATCATTATATTGTTTATTGTTTATTGTTAATGGTTTGTTGTTTAAATCTCATGAAACAACGTTTTCAAAAATACCTAAAGTTCCCTTTCTAGCCCCGATGGGAGCGGCATCCCGCCTCAAGCGGATAGAGCGGACAGCGGGAAAATGGATTACAAATAAGTCCCGAGCTATTCGCTTCTAGATAAAAAAGTAACTTTGGTATGTTTTTTGTATTTACCAAGTTGCAAAAGTAACGATAACCTAGAAAATAAAAAAAGGAATTTATTGGTACTTTGTGTGTAAAGTTATAATTTTACACGAACCTATTAATTTTATGATAATGAAAAATGTATTACAATGGTTAACTGTTTTTTTAATTAGTTTGACATCTTTTGCCCAAGGAGGTGCTAAAATTGAGTTTAAAACAGAAACCATTAATTATGGAACAGTTGTTAAAGGAGAAGATTCGGGAATTCGGTATTTTGAGTTTACGAATACAGGCGATGCTCCTTTATTGATTACCAATGTGCGTTCGAGTTGTGGTTGTACGGTTCCAAGTTATCCAAAAACACCGATTGCTCCGGGAAAATCTGATAAAATTGAAGTAAAATACAATATGGAAAGAGGGCCAATTAGTAAAACAATTACCGTAGAAACGAATGCGGTTAATAAATCGAAAGGAATTATTCCACTGCGAATTAAAGGAGATGTTGTAGTTAAAGAAATAAAAAAATAAATCAAAACCTCTTAATTGAGGTTTTTTTATAGCAAAATTTAAAAATTTCACATTTTTTTAAAAAAGTTACAAGGAATTAATTTTTAGTTATTCGCAAAAAAATTGCACTTTTGCATTTCAAAATTTAAAATCATGCCTAAAATTTCGAGAAAAGGATTAGAAATGCCAGAATCGCCAATTAGAAAATTGGTTCCTTTTGCTGAACTTGCAAAAAAGAAAGGGAATAAAGTATACCACTTAAACATTGGTCAACCCGATATCAAAACCCCAAAAGTGGCTATTGATGCTGTGAAAAATGCCAATATTGAAGTGCTAGAATATTCTCATTCTGCTGGTTTTGAAAGTTATAGAGAAAAATTATCTCAATACTATAAAAACCAAAATCTTCCTATTGATACTCAAAACATAATCATCACTACTGGTGGTTCAGAAGCTTTGCTTTTTGCGCTAGGTAGTACTATGGATGCTGATGATGAAATAATAATTCCGGAACCCTTTTATGCCAATTATAATGGTTTTACGGTAGCTTCTGGTGTTAAAGTAGTTCCAGTAATGTCTTCTATTGAAACCAATTTTGCTTTGCCTCCAATTGAAGAATTTGAAAAACTAATTACGCCAAAAACAAAAGCCATACTAATTTGTAATCCAGGTAACCCTACTGGTTATTTGTACTCTGAAGCTGAAATTAATCAGTTAGCACAAATGGTTATCAAACATGATTTGTTTTTAATTGCAGATGAAGTATATCGTGAATTTGCTTATGATGGCTTTGTACATCATTCTGTTATGAATATTCCTGAGCTTGAAAATCATGCCATTATGATTGATTCTGTGTCTAAGCGTTTTAGTATGTGTGGCGCTAGAATTGGTTGCATTGTTTCTAAAAACAAAGAAGTAATGGCAGCAGCAATGAAATTCGCACAAGCTAGATTGAGTCCGCCAACCTATGCACAAATTGCTAGTGAAGCCGCACTTGATACCCCTCAAAGTTATTTTGACGAAGTGATTACTGAATACAAAGAACGTAGAGATATTTTAGTTGCTGAATTAGAAAAAATTGAAGGCGTTGTTGTAGCTGTGCCAAAAGGAGCTTTTTATTGTATTGCTAAACTTCCAATTGCTAGTGCCAATGATTTTGCACAATGGCTATTAGAGTCATACGATTTAAATGGTGAAACAGTTATGGTAGCTCCAGCTGCAGGATTTTATTCTACACCAAACGTAGGACTAGACGAAGTTAGAATTGCTTACGTTTTAAAGAAAGAAGATTTAATCAAGTCCGTTCGCATTTTAAAAGAAGCTCTTGCTACTTATACCGCTTTCGGAAATTAAAAATAAAAAATCTATAGATGTCCAAAAGTTAGAACTTTTGGACATTTTTTATGAATTACACTTTCAAATATTCTATTTTCGTTTAGGTTTAGCTTTAGGTTGCGGTTTAGATGCTGCTGGTTCGGGTGTTTTTTTAAATTCAAAAGAATCAGAAGCACTTACATATTCATAAAGCAGTTGCGAGGATTTGGAATATAAAGAAACATTGCCATTAGGTAATAGGAAAAACTCTAGACCTTCCGTGCTTTTCTTTTCCACATCGTGAGAGGCTGTTTTATTTTTGTCCAAAAACTGAGTTTCTTTCAAATGATATTTTTTATGAACATTTGAAAACACTTGCTTTTTAGAAATTACATTCCAAAGTTGGTTTTCAGTGAACAAAGTAGACTCTTTTTTAAGCTTTGTATCAACCAAAATCAATTCTTCCCAAGAAACGTGAAAAAGCGTTACTCCTGAAACAATCACTTGTTTACAATTAAAATTGGCTGGACTAAAATTAATATTCTCTGATTTTTTTAATACCAAAGTATCCGTAGAAGTTTCATTTTTTACAAACAAAACCAATTGACTTCCTTTATTTAATGGAACTAAAACAGCCGTTGCGTTTTCATAAGAACCAATGATAACATTTTTCTTTGGTACAGTTTTTTTCGCTTTTTGGGCAAAACCATTGGAAGAAATTAGTAAAAAGGCAATAAAAATGAATTTAGTTACAAATTGTGACATACCAATCTAATTAAAGTGAATTATTTTTTCACAAGATAAGAATTTATAGTGATAATGCTTAAAAAAAATCACTTCCTGTAAAGTTGGCAAACTTATAGTAAATTCATATATTGCAAGCTATTATAAAACAAAGACTAAGAAAAACTTGGATTGATTCGTATTTTATTTCAAAAAACAAGTTGTTATTCAATACATTAGATGACCAAAACAAAAAAACAGATTTCAAAATGAACACAAATATTCAATCAAATAAAGAAATTAAACTTTGGGAAGCGCTGATTCCAGTAATTGTTTTGATAGGAATGCTGGCTTACAACGTCTATATTTATGGCGATGAAGCGCTCAGTGGAAGCAATCAATTTGTACTGCTTTTAGGAGCAGCAGCAGCGGCAATCATTGGGTTTAAAAACAAAATCAGTTATGTGGAAATGATGGATGCTGTAGCTGAAAATGTAAAGTCTACTGCAGGTGCTATTTTCATTCTGTTAATGGTTGGCGCTTTAGCTGGAACTTGGCTAATTAGTGGTGTTATTCCTTCTATGATTTATTACGGATTGCAAGTTTTAAGTCCGGCAGTATTTTTACCTGCTACTTTGATTATTTGTTCTATTATTTCTGTAGCTACAGGAAGTTCTTGGACCACTTCTGCTACTGTTGGTATTGCTCTTATTGGAATTGGTGGCGCTTTAGGTTTTGACAAAGGCATGATTGCTGGTGCCGTTATTTCTGGTGCTTACTTTGGAGATAAATTATCACCACTTTCAGATACTACTAACCTTGCTCCTGCTATGGCTGGCACTGATTTGTTCACGCACATCAAATACATGTTATACACTACTGTACCCACATATATTATCACATTTATACTATTTGTGATTCTAGGATTGACTTATAATACTGAAGGAAATGTTGAAACAGCTTCACTTCTTAGTGATATTAAAGCTTCTTTTAATGTGAATTTATGGTTATTTGTAGTTCCCATTGTTGTTATTGGGTTAATCGTTAAAAAAACAGAACCCTTAATTGCTTTATTGATTGGAACACTTCTAGCAGCTGCTTTTGCTTTAATTTTTCAACCTAATATTGTATTAATGCTTTCTGGTGCAAAGGAACTCACTTTTTCAAGTGGCTACAAAGGCATTATGAATGCAATAACAACCAAATCTGTTATACCAACAACCAACGAAACTCTAATTGACCTATTTACTTCTGGTGGCATGGAAAAAATGCTAGGTACCATTTGGCTGATTTTATGTGCTATGGCTTTTGGTGGTATCATGGAAGCTATTGGAGCGCTATCAACTATCAGTAAAGCCTTGTTACGACTTGCAAAATCTACATTTGGCCTTTTTGCTTCAACAGTTGGAAGTTGTTTAGCGTTAAACATAACGGCTTCTGACCAATATTTAGCGATAGTTGTTCCCGGTAAAATGTTTGCCCAAGCTTATAAAGATAAAGGTTTAGCTCCCGAAAACTTAAGTAGAACCATTGAAGACTCTGGAACAGTAACTTCGGTATTAATACCATGGAATACTTGTGGTGCTTATCATGCAGGAACTTTGGGTGTGGGAACTTTTGAATTATTACCTTATGCATTCTTTAATTTGATAAGCCCAATAATGACCTTAATTTTTGCGGCTTTCAACATAAAAATTAGACAATTAACTTCTAGTATAGAAAAATAAATTTACATAGATAAAATCTATTTTTGTATAAAATTTAACCATTACTTTAATAAGGTAATGGTTTTTTTATTTGTAAATTAGCAAAAGATAAAACAGTTAATTCAAAAATTAGTAATAAAATAACACAATCTCTAAACATTTACAATTTATGGAACATTCAAATGACATTAGCAAATGCCCATTTCATCAAAACCAAAAAAGCTTAAGTGATGGTGTAAAAAATCACGATTGGTGGCCAAAATCTTTAAACTTAGATATTCTGCACCAACATGACACCAAAACCAATCCTTTGGGAGAAAACTTCAATTATGCTGAGGAATTCAAAAAACTAGATTTAGAAGCCTTAAAATCCGATTTAAAAAACTTAATGACTGATAGCCAAGACTGGTGGCCAGCCGATTGGGGTCATTATGGTGGACTTTTTATCCGTATGGCTTGGCACTCCGCTGGAACGTATAGAATTTCAGATGGTCGTGGTGGCTCAGGAACAGGAAACTTAAGATTCGCTCCTTTGAACAGTTGGCCTGATAATGGAAACTTAGATAAAGCTAGACGCTTACTTTGGCCAATCAAAAAGAAATATGGAAACAAAATTTCTTGGGCTGACTTAATGATTTTGGCAGGAAATATGGCTTACGAGTCCATGGGTTTAAAAACGTTTGGATTTGCTGGTGGTCGTGAAGATATTTGGCATCCTGAAAAAGATATTTATTGGGGAGCCGAAAAAGAATGGTTAGCAAAATCAGGAGGAGAAGGAACAAGATATTCAGGTGAAAGAGATTTAGAAAATCCATTGGCAGCTGTAATGATGGGATTAATTTATGTAAACCCAGAAGGCGTTGACGGACAACCTGACCCATTAAAAACAGCTCATGACGTTCGCATTACTTTTCAAAGAATGGCAATGAACGATGAAGAAACCGTAGCTTTAACTGCTGGTGGGCACACCGTTGGAAAAGCGCACGGAAATGGCGACGCTTCAACATTAGGCCCAGAACCTGAAGCAGGCGCAATTGAAAACCAAGGATTTGGTTGGTTAAACCCAAAAGGCGGAGGAGCAAATGCCGTTACTAGTGGTTTAGAAGGCGCTTGGACAACGAATCCAACACGCTGGGATAATGAATACTTCCATTTATTATTAAATTATGATTGGGAATTAAAGAAAAGTCCGGCTGGCGCTTGGCAATGGGAACCAATTAACATCAAAGAAGAAGACAAACCAATTGATGCTCATAACCCTTCTGTAAGAAGAAATCCAATTATGACAGATGCGGATATGGCCATGAAAATGGACCCAGCTTACCGTGAAATTTCGGAGCGTTTTTACAAAGATCCTGCTTATTTTTCAGATGTTTTCGCAAGAGCTTGGTTCAAATTAACACACAGAGATTTAGGTCCAAGTTCTCGTTATCTAGGTGCTGATGCTCCAAAAGAAGAATTAATTTGGCAAGATCCAGTTCCAACTGTAGATTATACCTTATCAGATTCTGAAATTGAAGAATTAAAAGTAAAATTATTGAATTCTGGATTAACTAGAACGGAATTAATTAATACCGCTTGGGACAGTGCAAGAACATTCAGAGGTTCCGATTTTAGAGGTGGCGCTAATGGAGCAAGAATCCGATTAGAACCACAAAGAAATTGGGTTGCTAACGAACCGGAACGATTACAAAAAGTTTTAAATAAATTAGTTGAAATTCAAGCTGGTTTATCGAAAAAAGTTAGTTTGGCTGATTTAATTGTTTTAGGAGGAAGTGCCGCAATCGAACAAGCAGCTAAAGAAGGTGGATTTAACGTAAAAGTTCCATTCCACGCTGGAAGAGGCGATGCTTCACAAGAAATGACCGATGTAGAATCATTCGAAGTTTTAGAACCCACAAATGATGCTTTCAGAAACTTCATGAAAGCTAAATATGTAGTAGAACCAGAAGAATTAATGCTGGACAAAGCACAATTATTGGGATTAACAGCTTCTGAAATGACTGCTTTAATTGGTGGAATGCGTGTTTTAGGAACTAATTTCGGAGGAACTAAACATGGTGTTTTCACGGATAAAGAAGGTGTTTTAACCAATGATTTCTTCGTGAACTTGACTGATATGAATTACAGTTGGAAACCTGTTGGAGATAACCTATACAACATAGTAAACAGAAAAACTGGAGTTACCAAATGGACTGCAACTCGTGTAGATTTAATCTTTGGTTCAAATTCAATTCTTCGTGCTTATGCAGAAGTGTATGCGCAAGACGACAACAAAGAGAAATTCGTTAATGATTTCATTCATACTTGGGTAAAAGTCATGAACGCAGATCGCTTTGATTTGTAACCTATAAATTTTATTCTAAAGAACCTTCAATTAATATTGGAGGTTTTTTATGCCAATTTCTTTGATTTGTAAACTCAAAAATAACTATCAATTTTACTTATAATTTAATAAGAATTTAGCATTGACTTACTATTGATTTGATTGAAAATTCAGTAATTTTGCACCGTGAAAAACAATAGTAACATTTAAATACAAAATCATGGCATTAGTTGGAAAAAAATTCCCAAACATTACAGTAGACGCAATCTCTTTCATGGGTGACAACTTAAGAATTAACGTTTTAGAAGAAGCAGTAAACAACAACAAAAAAGTAATTTTATTTTGGTATCCAAAAGATTTTACTTTCGTTTGTCCAACAGAATTACACGCTTTTCAAGCAGCTTTACAAGAGTTTGAAAAAAGAAATACTATGGTAATTGGTGCTTCTTGCGATACTAACGAAGTACATTTTGCATGGTTAAATACAGCAAAAAACAACGGTGGAATTGAAGGTGTAACTTACCCACTTTTAGCAGATACAACAAGAAACTTAGCGGCTGCTTTAGACATTTTAGACGCAGAATGGGTATATAATGAAGAAGTAAACGATGAAATCTTAGAAGGTTCAAACGTAACGTTCAGAGCAACTTACTTAATTGATGAAACAGGTAAGATTTTCCACGAAAGTGTTAACGACATGCCATTAGGAAGAAACGTAAACGAGTACTTAAGATTAATAGATGCGTATACTCACGTTCAAACTAAAGGTGAAGTTTGTCCTGCAAACTGGGAAGAAGGAAAAGAAGCAATGAGCGCTGATAGAAATTCTACTGCAGCTTACTTAGCAGCAAATTAAAATTATAAATTCCAAATTATAAATTCCAAATTCCAACGAAATACTTGGAATTTGGGTTTTGTAATTTGAAAATTCTAAGCTTATGTTTACAGAAATAGAACAAGATAATTTAGCAGAAATTGTTGCAAACAACGAAACGGTTGTGGTTCAATATTCAGCTTCATGGTGTGGAAATTGTAGAATAATGAAACCAAAATTCAAGATGATGGCATCACAAAATGAAGCTATTCCTTTTCTAATGGTTGATGCAGAACAATTTCCAGAATCAAGAAAATTAGCAAAAGTGGATAATTTACCAACATTTGCTACTTTCAAAAACGGGGTTTTAGTGAATCAAACACAAACTAATAAAGCAGAAGTTTTAGCTGAATTGGTTAATGAGGTTCTTTAGTTTATAGTTTATGGTTGAAATTCTTTTATCCAAGAAAACCAAAAACAATTAACAACAAACCATAAACAAAAAAAATATGAAATTACCCGTAATCAAACAATTAACGCAATTCATCGAAGATAATGACCAAGATTACATTGTAGAAACAATAGAAGTTTTGGAAAATTTATGCGAAGTTCCTTCACTAAAAGACGAAGAACTAGACGTCATTGGTGAATTAATTTCCAATATGTATGGCGCATTGGAAGTACATAAAATGATAAAAGACGGCGCAGATAAAAAAACTGCACTCAACGACTTTATGAAGCGCGTTTTAGGCTCCATAGATAAATAAAATAAGTAAAGCTTTGTGAAAATTCATAAAGCTTTTTTTATTAAATAACAACTTAACTCATTTTTTCATAAATTGCCAGAAAAAATAGGGTTTTATGAAAAAAACTATACTTTTAACTAGCTTTCTAGTTGTTTTATTTGCCAATGTGTATGCACAAGAAAATCAAATTGAATATAAACCAAGGCCAATTAACGCAGAATTTTATGAAAATAGTGGCGATACATTAGTTATAAGTCTTAGAACACCTGAAGCTTTATCCACAACTTTTGAAAGTAAACTTCCTTATCCTATTCTTTTTGTTCACGGACTAAACTCTAGTTCTGAAACATGGAATACTTCGTTCAACTATTTCAACAATCAGTATTTTTGGCAATTTGGTGGAAGATTTGACTTTTGTTTGAATGCAGATAATAACAATGCAACAGCTAATTTAAATTTTTTTCCTACACCAAATGCTGATATTGCAGCCTTTGAAACCACGGTTCAAGACGGAGATTATTACACTATTAATTTTAATGTAAACCCAAATGGAACCATTGGAAATAATGCTCTAAGTAATCAATCGGCGATTTTTAAACAAGGCATTGCGGTAAAAAAAGCAGTGGAACGTATTTTGCAACTTACTGGAAAAAACAAGGTGATAATTGTTGGTCACAGCATGGGCGGATTAGCGGCTCGTCAATACATTCAAAACGCAGAAAATTGGCAACAACCGACTAACTATCACCATGTGACAAAATTAGTAACGCTAGGAACGCCTCATGGTGGAAGCAATGCTAGTGATTCAGGATTGGGTTGGTTCGCTGGAATTCAAACGCGTTCGGAAGCCATTAGAGACTTAAAAACAACCTATTATTACAGCGGTGATCAAGGACGTTTTCTGTTTGGTGGAATTGAAATCAATAACTCAACAAACATGAACGAACACCTTACTGGTGATGATTTCTATAATTATGATGTGAATTGCAATGGAATAATTGGAGAGCATGTAATTGGTTTGAACCAAAAAACGATTGATAATTTCGTAGATTATGCTTGTGTTATTGGTAGAATAACCGGCGGAACTACTGATGGTGTGGTATCAGAACCCTCATCGAATTTAAATCATTATTATCCAACATTAAATTTTCCTGCCAAATTATATTACTTCAATTCAACTTTTGATTTTATTGAAAATCATACGGAATTACCTGGTTATCCTTACCAAATTATGCAAGGTTTAGACGAACCAAACGTAAAAGAGTTGGCTTACGAAATTGAAACTAATACGGTTTATAACGGTTTCACAACAGTACAAAATCCAGTAGCAACTGATGACGATTTTTTTAAGTTTACAATTGAAAATTCCGTTGAAGCAACTGTAACAATCAATGATATTACTACAAGTTCAATGAACGCAAGTATTTTAAACAGTACGGGCATTACAATAGGCACAACTCAAAACAACATTGGAAATACAATTACTTTTTCTCAAACACTGGCACCAGGCAATTATTTTCTAAAAATTTCAAGTATAAACCCTACAACTTCCAATTACCAAATTCCGTATCAATTCAATCTAACTACAACATTATCAAATGCTTCAAATGAAATCTCAAATCTTAATTTTTATCCAAATCCTGTAAAAAACATGCTATACTTTGATAATTTTTCAACTACAAAAGCAAGTGTTTATTCAATTACCGGACAACTTTTGGAAATAAAAAATTTTGAAACAGCAACTAACCAAATTGACTTACAAACTCTTGCAAAAGGAATATATTTATTAGTTTTGGAAAACGAAACAGAAAAGAAATCTATCAAAATTGTAAAAGAATAAAAGAACGCTATTTTTCTATTTCCTTTTTAAAATATTTGTTTCGTAACCAAAAAGCCACATTGACTAACAAAATTAATGCTGGAACTTCAACTAACGGTCCTATGACTCCTGCAAAAGCTTGACCACTATTTATGCCAAAAACACCAATTGATACGGCAATGGCTAACTCAAAGTTATTTCCGGTAGCTGTAAAAGCAATAGAGGTAGCTTTTGAATAGTCAGCCCCAAAATATTTGCCAATAAAAAAGCTAACCAAAAACATAATTACAAAATAAATTACCAAAGGAATTGCAATGAGAACAACATCCATTGGAATTTGAACAATTAATTCGCCTTTTAAACTAAACATCAACACTATAGTAAACAAAAGCGCTATTAAAGTTAAAGGAGAAATTAAAGGAATAAACTGATTTTGAAACCAATCATTTCCTTTTAATCGAATTAAAAAATAGCGACTAAAAAAGCCTAAGGCAAATGGAATTCCTAAATAAATACCAACACTTTCAGCTATTTGTCCAATACTAATAGTTACCAATGAACCTTCATAACCAAAATAGGGTGGCAAAACAGTTATAAAAATATAGGCATAAACACTATAAAGAACTACCTGAAAAATACTATTTAGCGCAATTAAACCTGCTGCATATTCCCTATTCCCATCCGCTAAATCATTCCAAACAACCACCATGGCAATACATCTAGCTAATCCAATCAAAATTACACCAATCATGTATTCTGGATATTCATTCAAAAACAATATCGCTAATGCAAACATTAAAACTGGACCAATCACCCAATTTAACAACAGTGAAGCTCCCAGAACTTTTGTATTTTGAAATACTTCACCCATTTTACTATAATTTACCTTTGCCAATGGCGGATACATCATTAAGATTAATCCAATTGCCAATGGAATATTAGTAGTACCCGATGAAAACGAATGAATGAAAGCGGAAGATTTTGGGAAAAAATTTCCAATTCCAACACCTAATAACATGGCTAAAAAAATCCATAACGTAAGAAACCGATCTAAAAATCCCAATTTCTTTCGATTAACCAAAGGAGTACAATTAGATACCGACATAAAATTTATTTAATTATTTGAGAAAAAACATAAAACATTTCAGAAGCAATTTCTAAACTTCGTTCCGCATATTTAGCCTCCATAAACTCGGTTCCATCAAAAGCTTTTGGATCCTCATATCGAATGGGTAAACGCTTTTCTGCTCCTGCAATAAACGGACAACCTTCATCTGCTTGCGAACAAGTCATAATTGCAGCAAATTTCGATTGTGGATTGAACGAAGCATCAAATTCTTTGGAAAAACAAATGATTGCCGCTTCATTTTCATCAAATTTAACTGCATAAACCGGATTTTTTTCTTCGCTTAACTTTTCAATTTGAAATCCTTGCTTTTGCAAAGTTTCACCAACTTTTGGAAACATAGCAGTTGCTTCCGTTCCGCCAGAATAACAAAATACATTATTTATTCCAAAATGAAACGCCATAGTTTGTGCCCAAATTTGCGACAAATGACTTCTTCTTGAATTATGAGTACAAATGAAATTTAATCGCACTTGCTCTTTGGTATTCACTTTACTCTGAATATAATCTACCAAAGTATTTAAAGTAGTTTTTCTCTCATCAGAAACTGGGATTTCAATAACTGACCTAATAGTTTTGTTTAAGTTTTCAAACATTTTTTTTATTTATACCTTTAAATTATTGAAAATTTAATCAATGTATTTTTTGATTAAACTCTCGAATTATTATTAATCCCTAGTGAAACATCATTTTAACTTTGCGCTATTCTTTAACAACAACCTGATTCTGGTGTGCAACAAGACGTTTCTTTTGCTTTCCATTCACCAATTTTAACCTTTGGTTTTTCTGTTGGAATACCACACTTATCTTTAGCTAAACAATCGGTAAGTTGGGATTCCAATTGGAAATTTTCACCCTTGAAACCTAAATTAAACTTGCCAATTGTATTTGGCATTTGGTATTCCACTTCAATTTCTAAATCTGGTAAAGCCAAAGTTTTTTCAGAAAGTTCAATGATTTGCAACAACTTCTCTGGATGCAAACGATGGTCATAATCATTAGCTTCCCATAATTGAAAATTAATTTTTTCTTCTCTACGAACTGTTCCTCCACAATCAATGAAATATTTGCTTACGATACCTACTTCGGTAACATGAAAATGGTTTGGAACAAATTCCCCATTAGGCAATTGAAAACCTATAGTAGTCAATTCATTTAATTTATTTTTTATTTCTGATAATTTCATTTTTATAAATTTTAGTTATTTTTTTTAACAGCATTTATTATTTAGTTTATTGGAAATTCCATCAAAAAAAACCTCTAAAAGTGCTATTGTCTTTGGATTTAAACAATAACAAATTGACGTTCCTTCTATCGTTCCTTGAATAATTTTAGCATTTTTCAATTCTTTTAAATGTTGTGATATAGTAGGTTGTGCCAATGGCAATTCGTTAACAATATCACCACAAATACAAGATTCTACTTTTAATAAATATTCAACAATAGCAATTCTAGCAGGATGCGCCAATGCTTTTAACAATTGTGCCATTTCATTCTGCTGCTCTGAAAAAAAATCGGATTTTGTTGCTCCCATTACTTATATTTATATATTGCAATATTACGATATTTAAAATTAAAAAACAATCGCACAATATTGTGCGATTGTTAAATAATCATTATCTAATTAATGAAAAATGCGCTTTAAATTCTTTTTGTTGGTCGTTTTCTTGGTATTCTACTGTGAACCAATAATCGGTTGATGGTAATGGCTGTCCTGCAAAGGTTCCGTCCCAACCTGCTCCTGATGGAGTAATTTGTTTCAGTAGTTTGCCATATCTATCGAAAATAAATATTCTAGAATCAGACATATTTTGTAATCCCGAAATATTCCAAGTATCGTTATATCCATCTCCGTTTGGTGTAAAGAACGTAGGATAATCAATCACCATTACGGTTTGTGTTAACAGTGTACAACCTTGTGTGTCGATTACAGTTATAGTATGTTCTCCTGCGCTAACGCCTGTAAATACATTTGATTCTTGGAAACCTTCGTCGTCTATTTGGTACAATAAACTTCCGTTTCCTCCTGTTA
>Ga0209278_1000161_pt1 | contig 83496 bp, 130 predicted proteins | sample JI81BgreenDNA_FD_187504 | JGI IMG/M metagenome (GOLD analysis project Ga0209278, IMG submission 187504) | Wastewater effluent complex algal communities from Wisconsin, to seasonally profile nutrient transformation and Carbon sequestration -... | ecosystem: Engineered > WWTP > Effluent > Algae... | reverse complement strand
TCCAGTTCGGTTGAACCCACGAGTGCCTCACCGGCGTATGTTTGTATTAGTGCCATCAGTCCATGCTCCAGTATATGAAGCGGACGTAGCCATCTGAGCCGTTACCGCCTGCTGCACCACCACCACCCCCGCCGCCGCCTGCACCGTAGCCGGTTGCGTTACCTCCGGGTGCGCCACCGTTGCCGCCTTTACCACCAAGTCCAAAATAAGTACTACCTCCGTCACCACCACCACCACGAGAAACTGTACCTGTTGTATCACCTAACGATCTAGTTGATGCAATACCACTCGTCCAAAATAATGAACCTCTGAACTCTAATGCGCCGCCTCGACCACCAGCTACTGAACCTGTTGTTGAAGCATTACCTCCAGCAGCAGCACCGTGACCATACGTAAAAGATTGCCCCATAGTAAAAGAAGCAACGTTACCTGTACTTGCTCCATTATCAGCAGTTGCGGCATTTGCTGGACCTAATTTGGCTGATTCCATACCAAAGTCAAACCTACCAGAACCCGCTTTACCCCCTTCACCACCTGAAGAAGAACTAGTAATACCTGCACTTCCACCTCTTAAAAAAAGAGTACTTAAATTAGGTGATTCATTCATACCAGCCAAAGGTGTGCCCGGTAGAAAACCAGATATAACCACATTGCCGGGATCGGCTGGTACAACACCGGCTGCTCCACCTAACCCACCGGGAGCAACCGTAACTGCTAAAATAGAGTTAGGTAATACGGTCATTCTTAGACCCTGTACCACCTGACCGCTACCACCGCCACCTGCCCCAGATAAAGAAATACCAGTATTCCATCCACCACCACCACCAGCGCCGGGGCCGCAACCATCCAAGAACACGTCTACAACCCCATCCGGCACCTGCCAAGACCAAGGTCCGTTCAGGCTGGTCGCATCCACCACGCCATCGGTCACGATGCCAGTGCCCCGAATGAACTCGACAACGTGCTGTCGCAATACGTTTCCACCTAATGCCATTATATTACCCCCGATGGTCGTTCGTTTTGTTGTACAGGATTATCTAGAATTTCTAAAGCCCTACCTTGTGCAATCACACCCAAAGCTTCTAACTGCATTACACCCATTCTAGTTTCTTCGCTATCTAGATCGATAAAAGTAGCAGCATTTACTTTTTGCATGTATCTACGCATAGTTGCTGCTTGAACAGTAGCTCCAATTGAAAGTAAGTCAATTGAAATAGCTTCAGAGTCTGTGAAACGATTAAGGAAAGCAAGGCGAGTAACTTTGCGGTCTTGAGGTAATTCAACAACTACAGGTGGAGAAAATTCGTTTACGGAAATATCATAAATCCAACCCGGACCAACTGAGTTAAGTTGTTCGGTTTGTTCCATGACAATATAACCCGGATAAAAACTCTGTGCCCGAACTACACTGTCTGCGAAAATAACATTCTCAACTAGATTATCTTTAATTAGTAAAACTCGCATAATATCTCCTGTTTAACCGTGAATAATCTTGCCGCCACCTCGAAGTGTACCGCTTGAGGTTGTACTTGGAACTACCATAAATTGTAAACAACTGCCATTCGGTACAGCGGGTAAACCTAATTGTGCCCAATCATAAGTTTGCGTTAAGTTTGCTAATTGGGTGGGTACATATGCACGAGGTCGAGTAAAAGTAAATCCAAAGTTACCAGCCGTACCAGTACTAGCGGATAGTTGTACACTATTTATTCTCTTAATATTCAATCCTTGCTGTGCCGGTGTACGAAGTGCGTCAATTGAAAACATATGTCCAACTCTAATAGTACCACCAACAGCTAAAGTGTTTAAGTTAGCAGTAGAGTTATCATCAAAAGTCACGTTAATAGTAGCGTTGGAAGCAGTAGCGCCACCGTCTGTGTATACTTCCAACCAAGTTTGTACGTCACCATAGTTTGAATCGCCAATTCTTTCAGAAGGTACAGCAAGAGCTTCTAAATCTAAAGGTAGGTTCGTAGTTTGTAGGGTGGTGACGTTCAAAACAAGACCGCCCATGTGAGCTAATCTATCATGAATTTCCCAAGACATTGCACTGTTAGAAGCCAAAACTGCTATCTGAGCAATATAACTCAAAGAGGGTGCTGTTTGTTGAGCAAACTGAACAGCGCCAGTTAAGTTGTTAGTACAAAGTTGCGCAGCAGTTGGAATTGCAGCCTGCGCCGGTTGACCTGTAGCTCTCCATAAGGAGCACATTCTACCCGCAACTTGGTTAGACAAACTTGCTTTATCTAAAACAATACGACTAGCTCCATTAGCTAATGCGTCAATTAACTGATCACGGTTTGTAATTGCCATTTATTCTCCAATGCTTATCTTCAATTAGGATATGTCTAACCATAATTGGTTTAAGACGGGATTAGGTGGTGCTGTTGTCGATACCGTAATACTTACACCCATTGCATCGACCCAAGCTGAACCATTCCAAACTAGTTTTTTATTACTAACGGTACTCCATATTTCAGAACCAATAGAAGCTACAGGAGTGTTTGCATTCTCAGCTACAGCAAGAGAAGGTGGTTGTCTAAAGCTTAAGTCTCTAGGCATTTAATTACCCCTGAACTACAGCACGAAGGGAGTTGCTAGTTGGGGCTACAGCCGTAACAACAGTGACTTGGTTTACACTGTTACGGGTAACATCGCACTCTACAGTTTCACCAGTGGCTACTTCGTAAATTTGAACCTGAACGTCAAGAGTGTTAAGGTTGTGAGTCAAAGCAAAACTTGTTGCTGAGCCGTTACCGAAAGTTTGGGCAAATTTGCGTACAACTACTGCTGTGTCTACGCTAATTACGTTACCAGCGATATTGATACCGTTACCCTGAGTAAACGAAGAACCCGCACCAATTTGGTTAAATGTAAGAGCGGTTGTACCGATTACAATAGGATCGTTTGTAGCCAGAACCCACTGAGTATCCGCTTGAGAAGTACCTTCGGTAACCATTACAGCTAGACCCGCAGTAACTTCAGCGTTAGCGTCTGCGTCAGTAGAGCGAGTCCATGCACCAGATGCAGCTACATAAATACCGTTTTGGTTACCGGTAGTTTGATTCTTAACTAATACCCGGTCACCAGCTAATACTGAAACCCCATCAATAGTTTGTAGACCAGATAGCGTAATGTTTGCTGTAGTAGCTACACGAACGCTTTGTTTCCAATCTGTACCGTTAACCAATGCATCTACATAACCTTTGGTAGCCGCGTCGGAGTCAGATGTAGGTGTTGCTAGGTTAGTAATCCGCTGGTTGTTTACAGAAAGAGCAGCAGTTGGAGCCGCTAATTGATCTAGACGGTTTGTACGTACCTGAGTATCAAAGTCGGAAATAGTACTAGCTGTCTGAGTACCTGTATGGTTAGAACGAGCAGTTGGGTCAATCCAAGCGGACGCACCTCTGAATTCAAATCGACCCGTTGTACTGTTGTAGTAAAACTGACCGGGAACAGGACTACCGGGCGCAGCAGCTAGTACTTGAGCTACTGCGTTTTGAATTTCATTACGGGCTAGGTCAATACTGACTAAAAACTTCTTTGCCATTTATGGCTCCTTTTAATTTAGGAATGCACGGCCACTGAATGCCGCAGAAAATGAAACGATTACTCTATTTAAGCTAACGTGAAGAACGTTACCTTCGCATTCTTCGTTTGAAGAATCCACAATTGTTACACTAGGGTATTTACCTAGATTATGATCAATCACCCAACTATCCGAGGCACTTGGTTGTTCGTGCAAATAGAAAGAATCAGATGCACTTGCACCTTGAGCCATTAGTTCCCAAAACTGAGAATCAAATGAAGATGTTGAAATGTGAGAAACTACACAAATAAAAGAAGAACCTTGAAAGAAAACTACATCATCTTTTTCGTAAGTTACAGACGATTGCCAAAACCCTCTCCACTCGAATATCTTGGAGATTACCGGTTGTGGTATTACAACGGGTGGATTCTGAACCGGTGTTACTATCTTAGGACCAGTTGTAGTTATCTCAATATTAGTACTCTGGTTGTTTCTGATGGTTATACCAATCATTATACCCCCCTAGTAACTTGCAAAGATACTATAACTTTACCTTCGATTAGTCTAATTGTTTCACCTAGATTATTCACTAACTCTAAATCGTAAACAGAGCTAGTGAAAATTAGTAATTCCGTGTCTGATTCAGAAAGTTCTATTTTGACAATACCGTCAAGTGCTTCAATCTCAATTTTAGAATTTAGAGTAGAGGCGTCAACCAGCACAACATTTGAACTAACAAAAGGTCTAATCTGCATACGAGCAGAATAACCTGTTAGGTTTAATGGTTGAGCATTGTCATCCTGTAAAACTAAGGTTTCTTTAAAAGGAACACCTTGTTCGATATATAAGTCGTATTTTGCTGCTGGCATCTTGGTCTTTCTAATAACAGGAAACCCTGCCGGATTAAAGGCAGGGTATTTTACAATTATAGCATATAAATATTACAGTTTCAAGGATTTAACCAGAATTCTCTAAGTTATTACTTGAGGTATCTTCTCCGGACACCTCAGTACTAGTACCTTCACCCGGTGTAGTCATACCATCACCCGATCTGCTTGAATAATTAGGTAAATACTCAAGCATCGGCTCAGCATCATCAGGAAGCTTATCAATACCTACGCTTTCACGGATTCGATTCAGAGCAGGGCGATCCATTTCTAAACCAGATACAGACGCATAACGCTGAATTGCTTTAGAGAACGCTTCTAGGTCAACTGTTTCTAGATTATCAAAATCAATCATAGACATTCTAGAAGTATCCCAATTATTCAATTCATAAGTCATACGAATCAAGTCATTATTGATTACGTCCATGATACTACGAAGCATTGCTTCAGCAGCAGAACCAGTAAGACTGTTTTTCAACTGACCTAGCGCAAATGAACCTGTCTGACCTTGACCTAGTTGAAGAATATCAGCAAACATGCTGGTGTAAATCAAATTCTTGTAGTAGTCTTTAACCTTTGTGGTGTCAAAGTTCTTTTTACCTTCTGTAGATAGTAGACTAATATCAAACAGTGGTTGCCTTGTCTCGGGATCAAAAGCTTGAGGAAGAATCAAACCAGACTGACTATTCATCTGAATATTACGGATTACGTTTTTGTAGTATTCGTAAATAGCCTTTTGTTCTGGACTAGCATCAGCAGACATGTACTGAGGAGGAATCTTGATAACAGGCATACCTTGCAGGTCGCGTGCTACACCATTAGCTTCAATCTCTTCTAGAGCAGTAAGATAACGCCAAGCTAGGTACGCATCACGAAGCATGGATTTACCGAAGGGGTCACCTTTGTGCCTACCTGCGCGGAAAAGCAAAACCTTTTTAATCGGCAAGCTAACCTCTTTAACTAATCGGTTTGTAAACCGACTATAAGAGTCGCTAATCATTGTAAGGTTTTGTTTAACACCTAGAATTTCATTACCATCATCCGAAAAGATGAACTTTTCAATACTTTCTTGGTTTCTAATTGGTAACTTTTTCCAACCAATTAAACCATCATTGTATTTACTACCGCTTTCCTTTAATCGTCTACGGAATACTTTCTCATGCACGGAAAAACCATACACGTTCATACTCAGTACCTCTTTAATGAAGTCACTGAACGTGTGGTCCATGTCATGCATCATTTCAGATATAATTCTGGCTTGATTTTTTTCTTCCTCAGTTGCATTAACTGGTGGGATAACTTTGAAGTCAACCTTACCAATAATATTTTCAAAAAGAGTCAAAGCTGAAGTAATAGTACTATGATAAGACATTTGTTTGTATGTCTTAATACTATGAGGCCAAGTAAGCTCTCGCTTTAACTCATCTTTGGATACACCGTTGAAAATACTAAGTCCGGAATAACCAGTTTCTCCTAGTTTAAATCTTTCTAATTTCTCATCGCTAAGAGCTTGTCTATTTCTAGCAGTAGGCATTAAAGCACTCCTTAGTTAAATCCGTTTGGTAAACCCGCAACCATATCTACGGGTAAGTCTGTATTTTGAAAACCGAAGTTAGCGGTTGTAGTAAAATCAGTTGGTAAATTAAAAGCAGGTAGTAGCATTTCTCTGTTTAAGATAAGCATACAATCCGAGCAACAATCACAGATATCGTCCTTTTTCTTAGGATCACCATCGAATACTTCTAACTCATCAAAGAAAGCTTTATTCCAATCGGCTTCTACGACATTGACGAAGCCAGCTTGAGTTAAACTACTGAAAGGAGCAAACCTAGTTACTTTGGACTTAACGGGCTTAGACAACCTGACAGTAAATCCCATTTCTGATAACTTACGTTGCAGGTCTTTTGCATAAGCTCCAGCAGCGGCAGCGGGGTCTTGTGGTATACTAATCACCACGTCCTGACCATCAGAGATAGCTGTCTCGAAGATTAAGCGTTCAACTTCATGAACCCTATCTCGCATACTCCGAACATCTTCTACAGTATAAACTTTAGAAGGGTCTTTAGAGATTAAAACACCTCTAGTCCAGTCAGGGTTAGGGTATTGCTCCGATGGTTTAGTAAAAGCCAAGTCCCATGCTCGAACTCTTTGTTTCGCTCTACCGTTTGGATGCTTGACAATCTGACACCACTCTCGCTTCCACAGTCCAGAAGCTTCGGGTCTTGCATACCAAGAACCTAGCAATAGTCTTTCCATTTCAACGCGAGGAAGAGACTTCAACTTAGAAATGTAAGTTGGGTCTGCTTTCATCAGCGGAGGATTATCGTAGATAGTACCGGGAATGAATTTAAACGACAGAATGCCGCTTTCATCACCCTTACCGTAGATTTCCTCAAGCTCTTCTTTAGTGTCTCTCCATTCGATCTTACCACCAGCTACTTGAATCATGTAGCGAGTAGGATATACATCTTTACGAATAGGGATACCGCGTTCATCTAGAGCAAACTCAACCCAATGACGAATAAAGCTATCATAGTCAGGGTTACCTGTAGCTACAACTTGCTTCTTGTAGTCTACGCTAGTAGAACGAAGACGAGATAGAAGATACATTACGTTATCTTCTGTGAGTTGCTGGATTTCATCAAATCCAATGAAGGTTAATTCAGCACCTTGAAAGTTGTACTTGTCTTTAGGTGAGTCAAGGTAAGCGAATTTTAACTCCGCTCCACTTGAGAATATAATCTCAAGATCACGAGCTTTGATTCTTATTTTAGGGTCTACCTTTTTGAACAAGTTAACAGCAGAGTCAAATAAACCACCGGGGTTAGAGATTTGCTTTGTTGTTTTTCTAAATATTACCCCACGGGTACGAGGGTGATGACAGAACTTCAAAAAAGAACCAAGTAAGCATAGCGATTTGCCAGCCCCAGCCGCCCCACCATAAAAAGTAATGTCGGAATCACTATTTAAGAATTGTTCCTGTGCAGGAGAAGCTGGTGCAAACACTACATCTTGCTTTTGCGATGTTTGAGGGTTTGCTTTTCTTTTCATTAAGCAGCCTTATCCTCAGAATCTGAATCTAGAACTCGCAGTGAAAACACAGGAGCGTTCTGCTGCTGGATTTCTTCACCTTCTTCATCAGGGTCAGCGCCATCGTAAAGGTCTAAGGTTAGGCGACGATAGTGATCTAGTAAAACAGTAGCTGCTTTTAGCTGACTTTGATGCGATGCGCTAGAATCCTTCATAATTTTAGCAGCGGACATAATAGCTTCAGCTACGTGCGGCTTAATCTTACGAAGGAGCATTAGTAGTTCTCGTTCTTTTAATTGTCTATTTGTCAGAGAATCACCGAAGGATTCACTCTTTTTGGGTCTACCTTTGGGGTTACCCGATTTACCTTTTTCGAACATATTATTCTCCTTAATATTTGTATAAGCTAATATTAGCACATACGAATAAAAGCTGGTTACGATTCCAGCGTGAACGTTTCCCCTTCACCGCGTACTGAACAGGCGCTCATTTACGACAACCAATGGCGGTAGTTGCCCAAGGGTTAGTAAGCCCTTTGTTACCTCGCTTCGCGTCACCGAGGGATGTTTTAACCGAAACAACTCGGTCACTAAGGTAGGTGATCTTTAGAGATTACCGCCTCCCACTCGCACACCAGAAGAACCGGCACACGATCAGGGCGCAGATCAGCCAGATGGATAGGAGGGTCATACGAAAAACGAAGCGTATTGATCCACCATGTACTGCGCTTTAAGCAAGTAGCCGTCGCGTGTGGGGTGGACACCCACAGGCCCGTAATCGCCCGCCCATGAATCAATGTTCATGTAGAGAACATTGGGGTTCGCCGCGTTGGCAACAGCAGCAGCAATGCGGCTATTTCTGCCAGCCCATCCGCTGGGTGGAAACCCCAGCCCTTGGCAAAGCACGCGGTTAAAGCCAGCAGCCAAAGCCTTTGAAATCAGAAGCTCGTAGTTCGACTGAAAGACGTTGTCGTCCGTAACGTCGTTGATGCCAAGGGAAATCAGTAGTATGTCTTTGCTGGTGACTTGCGCCGCCCACGCATCAAACCCGTTTGCGTCTTCGACAGCCTGCCTAACACTTCTTCCCGCTTCCCCAGCAGACAGGGCATATATCGGCAAACGATCTTGCGCTAAGTGCAGGTCAATCAAACCCTGCGCCTCTACGCCTTCAGTCTGCGAAGCTCCAAACTGAACAACGTGCCGACGGGTGCCTGCGGGAGCCAGAACCTCGTGCCCCGGCCCCGTGAGCAAAACCCCCGTTATCACGCCGTCCACGCCGTTTCCGCTGAAACTGCCAGACCCAGAAATGATGACGCTCTGTACAGTGCCGTTTCCCGTTATTGGTAGCTTGCGCCAATTTTGTGATCTGGTGACTATCGTGTATTCCGGTGTTAGCGAATACCTTTGAAATGGCTGGCCATCAACCGACACCTCAACTTGACTGTTAGCGCAAAAGATGTACATTTCTGTGAAACGTGCGCGGAAATGCACACTGCCGACGTGCCGACCGGGACTCCACTGGGCGCCATTGGTCAACTGCGGGAAGTTCGGCAACTTGCCCGAATTGGGCAGCGTCGGGTTAGTTATGACTCCGGGAAATGCCGGGTCGGCGCAGTAGTAGCGCGTGCCGACCGGAGACACACTCACATTTTCACCGTAGAGGGCAAGCAGCTTTCCTTCGTCGCTTCCAAGGCTCTGTCCAAAATCGGAGTTCTCGGAAAACAGCAAGACTTGACGCTCTAGGTTTTCGCCATTGAACAAATCAATTTTTCGAATGTCGCCTGGGTTTGTCGTGACTGCTCCTGACTGATCAAGAACGGAAGGCAATGTCCAATTTGGAAAATCCAAACGGTCAACCATGACTAGATAAGGGGTCGTGTCTCCCGCCCGGCAAAACAACGTCGCACGCTCCGCTTTTATATTTAAAAACAAAGCCGATTCATCTCGGTACAAAGGGTAGCGTGCACCAGAAGTAGTGTAGTTACCCATCAGGCCAGCAAGCAAGGGCGCTGTTTCGAAGTAGGTGGGAACTCCTTGCTGCGATATTGTTGCGCCAGACAGCACCGCCGCAAACTGCTCAAGGACTTTCAACTCCTGAAAAGTTACTTGGGCTCGAATCAAGATGACGCAGTGAATTTGCCCTTTATATCGAGAACCAAACGATCCGCCGTTGGTTGCTCCTATATGGTTCTGGTTTGTAGTGAAAGTGGGCGTTGCGAGGAAGTTATCTCCGACGCCACCGCCATTCACACGCATTTGCACATTGTTAGTGAGGTTGATGCACGTGACAACGGCGGGCTGGTCAACGACCACCTCTGGTGGCGTAATAAAAGATCCGCTTGGGATGTTCCAATTAAAGCGGAATCGATTTGATGTGGTGTGAGTTATCTCAAAGCGGCTTGTTGCTCCTCGCAGAGAAAACAGCGTTTTGTCAGTGGTGTGCGTTGTAGGAGTCGCCCCTAAGATGCAGGTGACATCGTTCGGGAAGCTGAACGGCGCGGCGCTCATGGTCAGCACGTCGTCGATGCCGTCGAACTCCCAGCCAAAAACTGCCGCCGACTGACGAAGCGTGGGCCTGCTGCCCGCAGTACCTTGAGACAAAGTGACCACGCCTTCTGCGACATTACCCACTGAGCCAACAGTGGACCCGACGGCTGCGGTGCCCGTGAAGTTGCTGTTCAGCCAGTTCTCGGCATCGAAGCCATTGACCTCGCCAACACCGGCAATCCACATATGAGCGTCAGCGCCGTAGGTTGCGAGAATTTCGGCCACAGTCGGCAGGGGCGGCGCGCCCCCACCTCCCACAGCCTGATAAGCCCCAGCGACTTTCGCAAACACAGACGCGGCGCCGTACGTGCCGCCCTGCTTGACGAAAGCCCCCACGATGTCGGCATACGCGCCGCCTTGCTTGACCTTGATGCTCATGGCTTAGGCCGCCGTTTGAATGTAGATGGTGCCGTCCGGGCGGCCATCGGCGTCTACCGGGAGTAATGCAGAAATAACCAGAAAGTCTTTACCCTGTGGACCAATTAGACCGGTGGCAACTCCATTACTGTCTGTTTTAACTACAGCTACTTCTTGTAGGTTGTAATTTTTCTGATCACCGTTAGAAAACTCAATCTCTACGTTACCGTTAACCGGGTCTTGGTAGTACTCTTTTACTTGCATTTTAAATCCTTTAGATTTAGTTAGAATTTTAATTTGACTGGTGCGATAGTAGAGACTCGAACTCTAAGAACCTTGCTTCTAAGGCAAGTACGTATACCAATTCCGTCACAATCGCGTTATTTGGTCTGTATAGATGGGTTCGAACCACCGACTTCCTGACCCCAAATCAGGTGACTTAACCAAGCTAGCCTATATACAGAATTTTGGTAGCCCCATCGGGAGTCGAACCCGATTTTCCAACGTGAAAGGCTGGCGTCCTAAAACCTACGTAGACGACAGGGCCAGTTTTTGGTGGATACAGGTCGGAATCGAACCGACAACCTGATGCTTGCAAGGCACCTGCTCTCCCATTTGAGCTACTGACCCATGTTAATTCGGTTGGTGTTTACTGCTCGACTTTCGCGGAGTTAAGTAACTATTATTCCAACCTACGATTTTATGGTTGCGCTTCGCAGAAGTCAACTGCGAAACTTTGTTTCTGGTTGCGACGAGTTGGGTTCGAACCAACGACCTTTGGATTATGAATCCACTGCTCTACCACTGAGCTATCCCGCAATGAATATGTCTGTAATAACAGTCCTTAGATCGTGTAAAGACGGTTATTGCAGACATTGGTGCTCTCACATAGAGTTGAACTAAGTTCTCCGGGTTACAAAGCCGGTGCATCACCCATAATGCTTTAAGAGCGAAAAATAATTATATACCAACTAGTCGTAGCTGTCAAGACCTCTATCTTCAGAAATTACAGGTTGTGTTCTACCTGACTTATTCCTGAGTAGTTCAATCTCAACTTGCATTTCATCATCCATTCCAGCATCAAATCCAGAGCATCCATCGCACTGGTTAGTTCTGTTGTAAGGGTGTTGTCTGAAGTAAGCTCCGCAACTAAAGCATTTCATTATTATTTATTCCTTTTTACTAAATCCTAGTACAAACCCTAGGAACCAAATAGTCGCTGGTTACTAATCCAGCTTTGGTAAAAGCTAGCATTAAAGGAGGGAAAGTGCTAACGAATCCAAAAGGTTTACATCAAGCAATATTTAAAACAAGGTAGTATCGAAGCAGTCATAACTCGCTTAATGAGGTATTTTACTATTGATTAGTGCTTTAAATTTACTTGATTTGCTAATTATAGCATAGTAAATATCCAATATCAAGAAGAATCAATGAATTTATCTAAATATCAATAGAATTGATCTTAGGTAAGAACATACAGCTTTCATGCGACTCAGGAATACCTCTAGAACGCATCAGATCGACGTATACGCGGTTTTCTACGAAAGTTGATGGGTAGGTAGCCAGAGGGTGTAAAAACGCCTTGTAGGGCGTTTAAATCGATTTAGATATCGAACAGGCAATACGTACTCAGAATCTTAGCGTATTTTAACTGCAATCTTACGAGTTGTTTACGAGCAGGTACGATATCTTGGATGACTTGCGATCTATCTTTTCCGTTTTCTCTCCAATGCAGTACGTAGGAGAACACATCCTGATGATGCGGTAGGAGTTTCAAAGCTCCGTTTAGGTTCTTGTGTGCTTCCTTGATCAGCGCGAATTGGTTCTTTGTGATTTTTCGTAAGTTGATTAGTCGGTAGTCTTCAAAATCAAGATTACGATGCAGGATTACATGATCTTTGGACACAATAGAATTATTTCCAAGTTCATAAGCTACCTTGCTAGCCTTAAGTTTGTACTTTTTGTTATTTCTGAAAAATATCAAGTATCCGTCTTCGTCTGGGAATAGCTGACGGTAACGAGCGTTGTTGCGTAAGAGAAAGAAAGTTCCTTTCTCGGACACAAACTCAATGAGTTCTTTTATTTCTTTGAGGTAGTTAGGTTCTTTCATAAAATCTTTCGGATACGTAAGTTGTAATGAGCGTTATACGTTCGTTAATTGGTTTTGAGTTTGCGCTTTCAGCTTAGGACACAATTGGATTGCAGCTTAAGAATCTATTAACGCTACTAGGGTGAGCCAGCAAGAGAGAAAAGAATTAAGTTTTACGAATTAGCTCAAAGATAGCTTTTCTGCTTCGTGCGCGTATCCAATATTTATAACGTTAGTTATAGTTTAGTTTCTATATACGTTTTAAATAACTATATTACTATTGGAATCGTTAACATGATATGTATGTTTAAACGTGTATTATTACTAATGTTACTAGCGTTATTATGTATATAATATACGTATATTATTTATAGGGTATCACACAAAGCACAAAATGTCAATAGTACTTAGAAAATATTGCTAAGAGGTATATAACGTTTGCTTTTCTGCGTCGGTTGTGCTATAATTCACCTTGTTAGTTAACACAAACCTTAAGGAGTCCAAATGAAAGAAATTAAAACAGTTCAAGCTTACTCTCTTGTTGAGTTCTGTCAAGTCCTAGAACAGCATTTCAAAGATGGTTACACGATTGATGTAGATGATGTAAAAACCTGCCCTGCTGTGTACGGTAATATCTACGAAATTGGTTTCGTAAAAGTAGAAAAAGAAGCTAAAGCTAAAAAGACTAAATCTGATAAAGTTGAAGCTCCTGTAGAAGTAAAAGAAGAAGGTTCTGATCCAGAAACTGCAACCGAAACTGCCTGATTCTATGCAGCAAGCAAAGCAAACCCAACGAATGAAAGGTGAACGCCGTGATCCTACTCGGATTAAGGAAAAGTTCAAAACCGAAAGAGAAGAAACGGTAAAGCTCAATCCATTACGACCACTCAATCAAAAGCAAGCGACTTATATCAAGATGCTCGAAGAGAAGCCAATCGTAGTAGCAACGGGTTTTGCTGGTACATCCAAATCTTATGTACCTACGGTACTTGCTGCTGATAAGTTCAAACTAGGTCTGATTAACAAAATTATCATTACTAGGCCAGCTATCAGTTCTAGTAAATCAGTAGGTTTCTTTACTGGTTCTCATACCGAGAAAATGCAAGTTTGGTTAGCTCCTGTGGTTAGTATTCTTAAAGAACGCCTAGGTCATGCAGCTTTTGAGATTGCTCTAGCACAGCAAGATATTGAGTTTCTTCCACTGGAAGTAGTCAAAGGTTTATCAGTCAATGACGCTTTCATGCTTTGTGAGGAATCATCCGATTTAACCAAAGACGAGGTAATCAAATTGGTTACTCGCATGGGTAGAAATAGCACTTTGGTATTAGCTGGTGACGTAAGACAGTCTGAACTAAAAGAGCAAAGCGGATTAGCTTGGTTAGCTCATTTTATTGAGCGACACGGAATGCAGGATGTATTCGGTCATATTGATTTCAATAGTGTAGACGACATTGTGCGATCTGATGCTGTAAAGAAATTTATAGTCAATTTGGTCAGGGACGAAAAGAAAGGAATCAATTGATGAAGACTCGACAAAATATCAACTTAAACGACGAAGAAGAAGAGGAGCAAATGCCCATGCATGCAATGAATATTCACTTACCTTTCTTCGAGAATACGCTACAGCGTAGGTTAATTAAAGCGTACCTTGACGAAGAGATACGGGAACCAAAGTACTATAGACCACTAATTCAAACCATTGGTTCATTAACAGAAAATGACGGTTTGATTCTAAATATCAACTCATACGGTGGCGATTTAGATGGAGCTATGGCTATTGTAAATGCTATTCGTAACACAGAAGCGGAAGTACACGTTAACATTGATGGTGTAGCAGCTAGTTCTGCAAGTATTATTGCTCTGTATAGTCCTAGTATTCAAATCTCACCATATAGTAGCATGATGATTCATAGTGCATCCTTTGGGTCATTTGGTAAGCAATCAGACGTAATCTCTCACGCTTCGTATGTAGACCAGCGTTGTAAGCGTATTATGGCCGAAGCGTATAATGGTTTCCTTACTGCTCAGGAGTTAGCTGAAGTTTTAATGGGTCGTGAAATTTGGTTTCAAGCTGAAGAAGTTCAGTCTAGACTTGAGAAACGAGCTAAGTTGCTAGAAAAAGAACTTAAAAAAATTAAAAAGTCAGTAGGTACTAACCAAGAACCTGCAAAATAAAAATTATAGAAATATCCCTAAGCGTAACTGCTTGGGGTTTTTTTTACGTCCAAATATCAAGTATCACAAGACCGATTTAAACGCGTTTTGAGGCGTTTTTATGCTTTGTACCTATCTGGGTACTAACTTTCAAAATAAATTGCACTGAGAGCGTTTTAGATACCTTCCTGAGCCTTTTGTGCAGGTTATAACAGCTTTTGGAGCAGTTGTTATTGCGTTGTTTGCGCTTTGTTTATTATTGAAATGATTTATTTTCGTTAAATGGGTGTTTAATTTAGGTCGTTTTTAACGAAAATTGGCATGGGTGCTTAGTCTGGTATACAACCGCCCCGCCCCGATAGCTATACGATATTAAAATATCATAACGATTGATTACGCCTATTAGCCCTGGCGCTATTAGCGTGCATTAATTAAAAGCGAATTAAAAGGCTATTAGAATGCCCGATTATATAAATCAATTAAACGCCAGGCGCCAATACGATATATTAATTGCACGTATAACACTGTTATTTAATAGGCAATAAAAAAGCCCGATTATTAGTCGGGCTTATTAAATAGGGGTTAATTAACGTCGGTTAATGGCTATTGCTATTAGGGCGATTATTGCGAGTAATTCGATCATTGTTTATTTGCCCCTTTTGTTTATTTGAATTTACCAGCGGTGGGACCGTGGGCTACTATCGCAATAGACTTCCCGACTTTCCCACCATTGCATAACCGACAATCAATGCATTCTATCCCCTTTGTACTATTCGGACACATTATCTCATTCTGCAATAGGGGCTTATTAGAATCTGCAATTGGAATAACCCGGAAAGTACGCTTCCCCATAGCGTGCCATTGCAAAGCTTCGGCTTCACTATCGGCGGAAACCATAAATGCGCTTAGGTCAACCGATGAACCCAGCAGGCCCGACTGGTGCGTGTATGCGGTATGGCCTTTTGCGGCGCTTAAAAGGGGCTTTAGAGCTTCGCTAGGCACCGCCGATGCATCGCCATACGTTCCCAGTCGAATCATTCGCCCCGAACCCATTCTGGTGGCTTGCTCGGGGCTTAGCATAGGGTAAGAACCATTACGAAAAGCCCGATACACTGACCCTACGCCTTGCCCTATGTTTACATAGCAGGTCCGGCCAATGGCTAGCCCCTTACCTGTATCTGTAGGCTGTGCCTTACCCCTATGCTTACAATTCCCACAGATGGAATAATCCGCGCCCGTTCTATTTGCCGCTATAGGGTCTATATCCGAGCGTAGTATATACGTTTGAACCATGTTGCCAGTTTTGCGATTGTCTGATTTTGCGACGACAATGCAAACAATCGGCGCACCGTCAATCAATGACGGACCTTGATAGATAATGCCGGATTCCGGGGTTTTGTGTTTATTGATTTTAGGCATTGTTCGTTTCCTTTATTATCTTATGCGCCGCTTTAAGAATGCACACATTGTCAGAAAGACTCCAAGGATAAAAACCCGGAACTGTATATTCATTTGCTTGTTTCCAGATTTTTATATCGATTAAACCTCGCGTCATATCTGAGAATTTATCCCATTGGTGCAATTCATAATTCTGTAAATCCTTGGGAAAGTGAAGCTTAACCATTCGGATTATTGCTTCATTACAAAATTGAGAATAATAAACATGGTGCAATTCTGAAGAATTCTCCATATATTCTTTACGTGTAATAAGTTTATTATTCATTCTCAGATACTCCAGATGTTAGACAATTTAGCATTAGCCCCTAGTTGCACCAATATGGATTTTTCGTGCTGTAGGGCATTGTTCACAATTTGCCATTGTGCGTTATTGTGATTTTCGCAGGCTTGATATAGATAGCAGTCGATTATTTTCAGGATATCATGCGCTGTTAGTTTAGCGTGATTTTCAGGCAAGCCAAATTTGCATTTAGTAATGCGTGATTTTTCGTTGTATCGATAATTCACCGATTGGATGTTTATCCTTTTTAGTTCATTGGCTATGGACTGCATAGTTTCTAGGTTTAGTGCTAGTCTGTTGCCAATGTGGTGAGCGATTACAGAAAAATGAACATCAGAGCATAGGAATGCAGACATTTTAACCCCTAGGGATTATCGGCCAAAATTAGCCCGATAAGGCACTATTATCTAATGCCCTATCAGATAAATTTAGATTGTCTCCCTCTCGATCATGAAATCCAATTCCCGATGCGCAGTGCTAATTGCATCATCTTTGTCGTCGGTGTAATAGAATGTACTCTCGGACAATTGAACTCCATCACAATCCCAGTATTTTACAACGTATTCGGAATATTCCGAGTTGTAATAAACTTTTGCCTTACAACCCAGCGAACGATTGATTACAGAAACAATGCGCATTTAATTACCCTTGATTATTTGGAACCATTTACAACGGCGAAGCGGCGCAAATAATGATTGGATTTTGTATCGGCTACTGTACCAAAATTCCCATTTTGCCAGCGAATGACAATCGCGCCGGAATTCGTTTTACCTAGATATTGCCCACGAATACCGCTATCCATCTTTACCCATTGACCAATTTTGGGCGGATTGTTTTCGATGGTTTGCAGATTGTGGTATTGGGTAGACTGATATTTCATGATATTACCTTGATTGGTTTTCGGCCAGAATTAGCCCGATAATGCACTAGTAATTAATGCATTATCAGATAATTCTATTTATTTGATTTTACGTGCATTCTCCAGTTGCTGCGCCAATCGATACAATGCAGGGTTAACGTTACGCTTTTGGATGTATCGCATTGCAGCATAGGAACCCCAGTTTGTCTTATTTTGTGCTGCGCGGATAGCGTGGAATGCTTCGGGATGAATTGCAGTTTTCATAATGCTTTACCTTTGGGTTGTTTCGGTTTGCGTTATTGCTTAACCGATGGGTTCAATTGTGAAGGTATCTAGACTGCCTTGCAAGCTTTTATTTTTAGTTGACTAAAATCAAGGGTTATTGGTTGTAAAAATACAACGTCCGCCTGGTGAGAATTATTCTCATTTGCAGACTGGAAAGAATGCGCGAATGCGCGCCCGTACGCGTAGCAACTAACGTACCATTTCATAATACGAAAAGGCTCAGTAAGGGGCTTAAACGGGCTTTTGGGGCGTTTTTTGCCGTGGGCATACCTTGATATTAAAAAAAGATATCCCTGCTGTGATGCTAGTTTTCCACAGAAAATCCGTACTTATGCACAGATACGCTTACCCCTAGGGGTAGAACAAACTGTGCATAACTCATGATAGGCTGTGGATAACTTTTGACCTATAGGTTATAGCTTTTATTGATCAAACGCCAGGATACAATTGTAAAAAGCTATTGCCAGCTTATATCACAAAATAATACCCTAGTAAATTGCAGGGTTATATAACCCTATGCTTTAGTAGAGAATTGAAAAATCAGGCAATGGTTATAAAAGCCAACTAATTAGTTAAAATCTATTGCCCGCCAGGCGCTATTGATAAAACCTATTGGTGAATTAATAGGGTTTTGAGTGCTGATTGATTAATTGATTAATACCGTATGCAATATTTAGTTTCGGAATTCCAGAATAAACAATTGAATAAACTAATTATTTGCTTTTAATTCGGAATTGCAGAAACAATTAATAGCTAATTAATCGATTAATTAATTAATTGCCAATGTAATTAATATGCACAGCTATTTATATAACCAATGACGAATATAAGCGCCTGATTATATTTGCGATTGCTTATATGCTTATATTCAAGATTGCTTATATACGTATATATGCATATTCGTATATTCGTATATTCGAATATTTAACTCAATAAAAAACCCGCACTAGGCGGGTATTAAATTTATCCTTGAACCTGCTCAATTGCTTCGAACTCGCAGGTTTCCGTTTTTCTATTTGCAATTTTACTCGCAGGATTCCGTAAATGAATTTGCAATTAAACCTTGAGCTATCAGGATTCCGCAGAACTATCAGCGTTTAGCTTATTTACAAACTTAAATGTCAACCTAGTAAGCTTTCGTTTAACCATGTATTCCAGAGCTTCAGATTCGGATTTAAACTCTGGTGAATTAGGAAGAATAACCCACATCTGTGTATTGTTATCAAGGTATAGAATACTAATCATAGGTACTCCAGAAGGCATATTAAGCTACCAATACATAGGGTTTGTTCCACTCACCAATCTGCATACTGTTGTACCATGAGCAATTGAAGTAATCAGTCATGATATCCGAATCATCAGAATGACCATCTAGCATGATAGTGTAGACTTCACGCAGGTATTCCAATGCAATACCAGAAAACGCACGGTCCATGTAGTAATGGTTAACTTTCAGATTACCGTACTTCTTTACGTAGTTGTAATTCTCTTCGATATTATCATGGTTAAATGCAGAAGCTTTTACAGTCTCGTACCAATTGCTCATGAAATCAATACTTCCCTTGGTAGCTTTGAAATCCAAAGAACTGCTGTTGCTACCAGAGAAACGAGCAGTAACACCGTACTTCTTATTGATAGCCTTCAGTGCTTCGTTCTTAGCTTTGACTTCTGCTTTGGTAATGAATGCCATGATGAACTCCTGTGCGTTGATGAGCCTCTAGTATAACCGATTTCTGAGAATTTCCAGAAAATCCCACAAAATACTCGGAAATTATTCGGAAATTTCTGGTAAATTTCTGCAAGATTTCTAGAAATCCTTACAAAATTACTCAAGAATTTCCAGAACCTCAGTGTTATTGATACCAATACTCATACCTTTTTTATAGACTTCTTTGCGAAAAGAAAGCTTCATGTCATGCATAAGCATACAAGTATACCCAACCTTACCACCATACTTGAGTCTGGAGTCAGTAACCATGCATATGCAGGGTTCACTGCCAATGTACAACGCACGAATAATGCTACCGAGAGGGATTGCTACGCTTTGTGCAGTAGTAAGTTTAGAGAATTGATTCATGACTACTCCTGTGTTTAAAAGAACCTATAGTATAACAGAAAAATCCCTGCATCTTAGTACTTGACTAAAATACAGGGATTTTATTTCAGAAGCTAACGGTAGACACGAACCACGTATCTTTCTCTTTATCGGTGCAATAAGGCATGTTGTACACAGCGCACTCCACCACAGTACCCTTTGGGTATACCTCACGGCTAGAACTAGCATGGAAGAGACGAGAGGTTTCTACACTGGCTTTGACCGTACCAACTGCCACAGCATATGTGCCTTTACAATCACCCCATGTGCGAGGCTTATGCTCAATGTGGAAGTTCTCAAGCTCAACAAAACCGTGGTTAGTTTCAATGTGCAGGGTATTCATAGTACTAGCTCCTGTTTGTGTTGCTGAAGCCTCAAGTATACACGGTTTCTGAACTTTCTACGAAAACCCTACAAAATACTCAGGTATTAAAGCATACTCAACACAGTCTTAGCTGCCTGTACATCACCAGCCTGAAGTGCTTCAATAGCCAGAGTCTTGAGTTTATCGTTCAGATTAAACGCACCATCTCCTCCAATAATTTCAAAATACTTATTGAAGTCTCGCATAACCACGGTGGGTAGAAGTTCTACTTCAACTTTTGCTTGGTTGTTGTAATAGATTTTATCGCAAATATCTTTAGCCTCTCTCAAACCATAACCACAACTTTCACGAAGGGTCTTTATTTGAGTAATTCGATCTGTTGAAGAATTATCATCAGAAGACACACGAGAACGAACCGTAACAATTTTTTTTGGTGTAGTCATTTGCTTGGTTTCCTCTTTTTCCTCTTTTTCCTTGAGTTTAAAGTAACTAGCAGTGCAACCTTTAATCACATGATCTTTTTTGGTATTATGAAAAAGGTCCACAGTATCACTAACCCAATCTACACTATGCACAATAAATTCGTCACCTACCTTAATGGTAATGTAATAAACGCAATTACCTTCTGAATCTTCTAATCGTGCATTCGTATCACCCCACGAACGAACTACGGTATCACCAGCTTGATATTTAGACATATTTAACCTTTCAAAGAATTGATTACTTCGTCGTACTGTTCTATCTCTTTACCAAGAGCCAGAATTTTACTAGCTAATTCGACTCGTTCCTGAATTAGCTTTTGTTTAGCACCTTCGAGCAAATCAATCATGCTTTGTGGTACTTTTACAGCTTTATTCAAATGAATCTCTTTACGCAGTTCGAAATAGTGTTCAACACATTTCGAGATTACGTTTTCAGAGAATAGAGGTCGAACCGAGATTAGAAATGGATAGTAGCTATCAACCGATAGCACTTCGCATATATCTCCAACTTTGCACTCAGCAACACATTGTCCGGCTTCGTTTATTTGTTTACAAGTATGCGATTTCCGCACAACAATATCACCAACCTTAAACTTAGGCATCGATTGATTTTCCTTTCAGACTGTTAATGCTAAGGTGAAGCTTCCACATAATTTTTGCAAGAATCTCACTTTCGTAGCTAGTCAAATCCCTGTCGTCACGCAACTTATTAGGGATGCGAGAATCTGCTTTGATCATAGCATGAAACACTTTAAGTTCTTGCTCACTCTCAAAAGTAATACTAAGTTTGACAGGTTCAAACTTTCTTTTTTCTGGACTAATCTCTACTTGCATAATGAACTCCTGTTGTTGCTGAAAGAACCTCTAGTATAACAGAAAAGCCTAGGTTTTCAGATACTTGAGTAAAATTAAAGGTTATTATTTTCTTCGTTGAACGCCTCTACGGCCATTTGACGCAACCAGCGATACCGATAGAAAAGCATCCGATCTTCAGTCATATCTTCATAAGATACACCGTGGGTTTCGTGCAACCATTTAGAAACCGTACCATACTCACAAATTCGGTCTGCAATTTCTTGTTTAAGTTCTTGTGCTACAGCGAATGCATTGGAGTTGACAGGAAAATCCCATTTAGCAGCATCAATGGCAAAACATACAAACTTGTTCGACTCAAGATGAAACATTGCTCGAATTAGCAAATCACTACGCTTTACTTGCTTTTTACCAAAGTATTTACCAATGCTTTTGAAAAAATTGGTGACTTTCGTGATGTTCGTGATCTTCGTCATTTGATTATTCCTTTTCAATTTCAGGCCAATTAGAATGCTCGTAATTCTGATGCGGTTTTGCATAATTAGTACGAGGATTAAAATAGTTGTTCAAAACAACTTTTGCCGATTTGATATCTTTACTCGGCTTAGTAATCAAGGAATAAATCAGAATTAACACAAGACTAATCACAGCAGAAACCCAATGCATTTGTGGAGCAGTCACGATAAAGGCAAGTAGAATTATAAACTGTTTTTCACTCATCTTCATTCCTCTCAAAGAATTTAATTTCGATAACCCTGCGCTTATCTTTGTGTTTCTTGGTGCCTTTCTTCATGACAATAGAAACCAAATGATTACGCTTCTTTAGCTTGATTTTATCGGACTTGTGTTTTTTCATATTCATCCCACCATTTATTAAGCCAAGGTTGTGTTGTAGAATCGATTACAGTTTCATCGTCATCCAGACCGAACGCACTAACATGTGCCCAACCTACAATCTCACCTGCGTTATCACGAAACCGTAGTTCTGCTTCTTCTACGGATTCAATTGCAGCAAAGACATCTTTCTGCTTAGTGCTGCGCTTAACCTGCCACTCTTCACCATCCCATACACTGCAAGTATAACCGAGGTTGATTGCGTGTTTGACCAGATGTTTGTAAGCTTTCATCTTGACCCTTTGTTTCGTTGCGATGCTGGTAGTATAGCAGAAAATCCTAACTTTCTACAAAGTTGACTATTCTGTAGGGTTATCTGGTTTTACAAGCTTAATTCTGCTAGGTATAGCTCGTTGATGTTTGAACTCCAGACCTAGATGTTCCTCTAGTGCTTCAAATTTATTACCGAACTCATCGATGTATTGCGAAACCTCAAGTCGGGTTGGTACTCTGGTTAATTGTTGACGCAAATCATTATTTTTATCGTATAGATTTTTAATTGAATTTTTCATTTGTAATATCGAACCAATCAAAGCTATAGTAGCCATGATTACTCCGATGACAATTACTGTAATACCCATTGCATAAAAGACTTCCATTTATTTCTCCTTAACTAAAAGCTACGACAAGAATGAAGATTACTAGTATAAACATAATCCCGTTTAAGAATCCATTTTGCATTATATTCTCCTTAATTAACCCCATTGATTCGCAAAGGCATCGGCAATGCCCTGATACGTCTCACTGCGTTTCTTCCATCGATCTTTTGTATCTGGCATCATGTGAATACGATTAGATCGACCTTCTACAATATTTGTAGGTTGCAATTTAGGTAGGTTCTTTAACCACAAACAAGTTGCTTTAGTTTCACCATGACCGAATTGCCAAGGTTGGATAATCTGATCAGGTTTTCGAATATGAGTACTCAATACACTAATAGGATTCTCCAAGCATATACGTTCAATTGGATATTCCCAAAGTTTTCTAGCAAACTCGATAGCTTCTTTCTGCTCCTGTTGTTTATCTTTGAACCAGCGTGAACCAGATACAGCCAAATGAGTACAAGGTGGGTGACAGATCATTAGATCGAATTTTAAATCCAGCATTTTACTTCTGAATAAAAAATTGAACACATCCCCTTGGTAATGCCATCCAGAATTATCATCAGAAGGAAGAAGATCACAAGACCATGCGTTATGACCTTTTTTCCGAAATGCTTCTCTAACTTTACCAGAATATTCGCAAGCAATTAGTACATTCATTCTTCACCTAGTGCTTTGTTAATTGCAGAACGCAGTGCTTTCAGATTCTCCGTACCGTATACAGCTAGACTCTGAGCAGAACGAAATATAGTTTCTGTTTCACTCGCAGAGTACATAACGCAAACTCCCGGTGGTGTTCGTTGAAATACCCTGCACTCTTCATCCGTACGAGTATCCCTGCGCCAAGATATAGAATCACCGAAAGAATCAAGAGGAATTGCACCAGTTTCGATTATTTTATTCGTCATATTATTCTCCAAATTTATTTTCAGGAAGTTCACACCAATGAGTAGGTTCGTATTCAAAAGACGTACCAAACATATCGTAATTTGAACGTATTACACCTTGCTCCCATTCTCCGTAACTAAACCAACCTTGCACAATACCGGAATGAGTATACAAAAGGACTTCAGTACCATCTGTAGGTGCAGTTGAGATAGGTTTCCAATTTAATACTTGCATATTTAACCTCAATTAAAAACGTTATTCGGATTGTAGAAAGCGCACAGAACTCTCTTGCTACTACCAATATGAGCCATATCTACAAGTTTACCATCTTTCACAACAGTCGCATGACCAGTTACAATCAAAAGAAATTTACCCTTTGGTAGTTCTTTCGTAAATTGACCAAGTGTTTTGCTGCTTTCTCGTTCTGAGATATCGTAGTCGTAATTACTGCACAACCAAGCAGTCCTAGAGCATTTACCAAAAACAGAAACTAGTTTATATCCTAGTTCTTTCATAACCTTATGAGTTACGTGGAAAGATGTACTGTGTCGGTTAATCCGACCATGCTTCTTGCAAAGCTCATGAGCATCCTCGTACTCCATACCAGTGATATTAGCCACAGCACGTACAAAGCAATCGTTATGTTCTTTATGTGTCTCATCATACGTACCAAAAGAAACAGGTGCGATTTTCTTGGTATGCTTTTTCATCTGAAACTCCTGTATGTTGTGAACATGACCGTATTATACATACAAAACAAAGAAACCGCACCGAGCAGTATTGTAATTTTCTACAGTACTACAGGTGCGGATAGTTTTAGTCTATTGGTGCTATTTGGCTGGTTGCGTAATCAATTAAGGATTGAATGTTAAATTCTTTTACACCAGTAATTTGAATACCCTGCAACCAATCAATCAAAGAAGTAAGAGTATAATCCCGTTCGTCCTCTCGAATAAAGTTAATCAGATCGAACAGAACTTTCTGCTCAGAAGTTACGATATAGAATCCATTTTCATTCTGAGGGATTACAGGTTTTTCACCAGTAACCTCATGAAGAATTGCCAGATCAACAGGATGAATTAGAATTTCGTGAGTAATTTGAGTTGTTTGGGTTTTTTGCATTATTAGTCCTTCAGTTCTACTTTAGTTACTTTATCACCAACAAAAGTTGCAGTTACACGAGCGTGTCCAATTCCATCAATAACGACATAAGCAGTTTTTACTTCTTCCTTTGGTTGAGCAAGACGGAATTGAGTCTTCTTCAGATTAACGATTTGATTCGCGTAGTACAAATTGAAACCAGTAACTTGTTTCCAATCTTGCTCTGTTTCATTGTAGTACTCTACAACTTTACCGTCACCGTAAGCATCAATTGCTTCATAAAGGGAAAGTTTAGAATTTTCAGAAACAAGAGATACATCTTCTTCAATAAACCACCAAATTTCACTATCTTCAAATTGAACACGATATACTAGAGGATCATCGTGAATATTACTATCATCGATATTTGTAATTACGCCCGTTTTACCGAAATAGTCGTCCATATCTTTGCAATAATGCGTATAAAGATTGAAAGTATCGACCTCATCTTTATTTGCAACTTTAACCCGGTCACCGATTTTAAATTTCAAAGTCATAATTAACTCCTTATTTGGTTGCCACAGCTTTAGTTGCAGAAACCGCAACAGCTTCGATACCAGCAGAACGAACTGCCATGATGGTATCACGATTGATGTTCTTATAGCTAGAGGTAGCTGGTTCGTACACAGTTACGAATTGCTGCTCGGAAACAGTCTTCTTACCACCTTTGAGGTATTTCTCAACTCCGAGTCGAGCATTCATAGTGCGTACACTACCGTCCTTTTTAACAAAGGTGACATTGAAGAATTTACCATTGCTTTGCTCGATAAGACTAGCAAGCTTACGGCTGGTAGGATTGAAGGTATAAGTTTGTGCAGTAGTCATTTTAATCTCCTTTTGATTCAAATTCAGAAATAAGCATATCCATCCATTGCAACCTGTGTTTTTGCATCAAGACAGGTGTTATCTCTTGACGAGGCACACCTTTACTAATTAGCCACGATTCAAGACTAAATTTGTATTCGATTCGATGAGCGATAAGGGAGCGAATGTCACTAAGTTTATTCCTTAGAGCGGTATATTCCGAGTTACTCAAACCCAACGTTCCATGAATTACAGAACCTAGTGCGTCGCAAATATAAGGGCTTTTGCTTGTATAATCAAATTCATCATTTGTTTTACTCAGATGTTTTTTAGCTTTCCTAATAATTTCTGAACTTTTCATGAATTCTCCTTGGTTAAACTACAGAATTATTGATCTTTTAGATCATTGACTGAGTACCATGAACATAACGATCATAGCTGCGGATAGGTGAACGACCATCAGTGGATTTTACCACAAGTTTAGGTCGAGTGCGGAATTTTTTCATAAAAGCTTCAAAAAATACTTGCATATCGCAATCTTCTTCAAGGTACACAGACAGACCACGCTGATAGGAATAGCTGCTGATTTTGTCAGCAATCTTCAATTCCTTAAGGTCAGAATGCTTAACAGCAATCCAACCGTGACCAGCATCAGAGTAGAAGTTGAAGGTGTCTTTCATGTTAGCTCCATCGTTAAAGAGACTCTAGTATAGCAGAGAAATCCAAGCTTCTAGAATACCTGACTAAACTTGAAGGTCATCCGGTAAGACCGAAACCTTGTCACCCTTGCGAACTTCTGTGCTTTTGAATAAACAGATTGTTCCAAGTTTATTTTCTACAACAAATTCTTTGCGTTTAGACAATAACTCTTCTAGTCTTTGGTTGCATAGTTCAACCACAGCCCGACCAACCATAATGGGATTTTCCCAATCTAACTGTTGGTCATCTACTAGTTTATCAATATCATCGTCTGTAACCTTTAGTAAACTCATTTCATGTTCCTTTAGCTTTATATAAATCAACCTCGCACGCTGCCTCTGCTGCGTCGATATGAGCATTGATTCGTTGCAACTCTAAGCGTATTTGTTTAAAGACTGATGAAAAATCTCGCTCAGGCGCAATGGCTGGTTCGCCAAAAGGACCATTTGGAAAATGCTTTGCTGCATAAACTAAGGATAATTTTAGCGATGACTGATCATCTTTATTATGATAACCTTCCAAATATTTAAGTATAGCAGCGCGAACTACACCTTTAATATTGTTGTAAACATCATCAGACATTGGACCCATTACTTCAGAATCCCAAGCATTTACTGCTGCCCACGAGGCGTTATTTAAGTTATTACCCCATTGTTTTGCATCTTCACTAATATCGGTCATTATTTTTCTCCAAGTGCTTGTTTTAGGGTGGCGATGGCGGCTGCTACTCTGGCGTCTACGATTTGTGACCCGTAACCCCACGCAGACTGCAAAGCCTCCAGCGCCTGCTGCATCACCGCTGCTTGGTCAGGGGCGGGGTGGGTGAATAAGGGCACGGTGTCGCTAGTCTGCTTTGCATAAAGCGGCGCATGAAGCCCCCAAGTGATCGGGTCAGCTTTTGCGCCTAGCGTTCCGGTCAATCTTCCGTGCGCCCATGTAGGCAACCACGCCACCGGCTCCTGCCCCGCCAGCATCTCCTGCCCCGCCAGCATCTCCTGCCACTGCTGGTCGCGTAGGTCGGCTATGGCGTGGGTAAATTGGTAATTTGAAGGAGACAGCACCGGCACCGTGTACTTACCATCGTCGTCTTTCTCGTAACCAAGCCACGACAACTTTTTGGCTTTCACGGCCTGCACTACGCTGTCCTCAATCTGCTCATCTGTTAGCTTCGGCGGGGTCATACTGCGCCTCCAGTGTTCTTCTCGCGGAGCTTGGCGACATAGTTGTTGGCAAACGCACGAAGTTGCAGGCGTGTCAGGGTGATTCCGGAAAAGTTTCCCGGCTCTCCGAGTAGCTGAAATCCGTCAGGCAGGGCGTCGGCCATTTCCTCATCCGTCAAACCTACCCACTCGCGCTGGGCTGGGGGCTGGGGTGCGGCGTAGAAATCGCAAGCAGCTTTCCACCCAGCACGCGCTGCCGCTGTTTTTTCGTTAAGGAACAGAAAGTGCATCGGGTGGCTTGTCATGTCGTAGCCCGCTTTGCTGGCCCACCGGACAAAAGCAGACGGGTCGGCTTCAAGGCCCGGTATGTTTGGCACCCGCACCTCTTGGGCTGGGGGCTGGGGTGCGGCGGGAAGGCAAGGAGGGGAATCAATCAGCACGCACACGTAATCAACTAGCTCGTGGAATTTGCTCCATGCAATGTCTTCTGCATCCGGCCCTACGCACCCCCACTTAGCGGGAACATCCTTTGCGGCCACCAACTCATGCGCCGCTTGAATCAACCGGCTGTGAACTGCCTTGCCATTATCGGAAAGAACCCGCGCACTCAGCGCCTGCTCTATAGCATCGCGGAGGGCTTTGCGGGCCACCGGGTCGGTGCGAGAATCTTCTCTTACTAGAGAGTAGGTAAGCGCGTAGCGGTCAGCCATCCCCATAATTTGATCAACTTCTTTCATTTCTGTTCTCCGTTAGGTTTAAAAATAACACCAACACCTTCACTGTAATAACCGTTACTACTACCATACCAGCGAATATCAACATACCCTTTGATGCTTGCCAACTTATAAAAAGTCCAAGTTTCACTTTCGGGTTCATATTCGCGTTCAATACCTGATGGTGGCTCATCATTTACAGATTCTTCAGCTAGAAGAATTTCTTGACCAATCAAGTCTGACCAATCGCCAACTACGCTTTCAACATAAACTGATTCACAGCAATCCTGCTCATGATAAAGAGTAAAAGTGCCCTCTTTGCAGATAATTTCGATTTCACCTGAACCAGACTCTGCACCTTTTACATCAAGAACGTGCTTACCTAGCAAATCCTTGAACTCGCAATAAAAAGTACCTTTATTGTGCCAAATTTCTTTCATAATATTCTCCTACCATTAACCACAAAGAACAGTGGCACTGTACATACCATCTGCGCTATACCATTCAACTCGACCATCAAGATAATGAACTGCAATTTCTCTACCTATCGGCATCCAAGGTCTAAATGAATTTTCAATCTTTTTACCCAAAGGTTTACCATAAACAGAAGGGTACTCATCTGCGTCACGATCTGAGACAACATACCACCTGTCACCACAACAAGGGCAATCTCTATGAGAATCGCATCCATCAAAGTAAATACCAACAGAGATTGCACGATAATTTGCTTTAGCTGCTGATTCCGCTTCGATGACTACATGATGAGTAATACCTTTGTTTTCGTCAAAATCGAAACTTCCTCCGCTGTTAGTTTGAGTGAAGTGGTAAAATTTTGTCATACATTCTCCTTTAGTTAAGGTGCTGGTAGGTTCCCGAGCCTACTCTGATGGAACTATTTCCACTGCTCTTCAACGTTAAGCTACAGCACAGGTCTGAACTATAACACAACTTTCTGAACTTCACAAGTACTTGACAAACTTTTAAGGTTACTGTAGAATTCAGCCTTGAGGGGGATCAGGGGGAGTCAGTGAAGGAATCAACGAAAGAATAACGAATATAACATAAGTTATAACGTAAGTAAAACATAAGTATCTATCGTGCGTTGAATGTCCATAGATATTTTAAATAACCCTGGCGGTTGTACGTGCGTTTTCCCTGTACAATACACAGCATCACAACAAACTTGGAGTAAACAATGAACGCTTCTACCAGCAAACTCACTCTTGAATGCTACGAAACTAACGTAGGTTACTTTGTGCGTGTAGCACCTGTAAGCTCCTACCATACTGTCCGCACTGTGAATGATCTGAAGGGATACTTCAGCACTATCAACGATATACCTTGTAGTGATCTTACTATGCAGAATGGTTTCTTCAAGCTTGATGGTAAACCAGAGAAAATTGAGAAGCTTCAATCAGGTAGTATTCATACTGTTGGTTACAAACTCAAGGATGATATCCTAAAAGATAAACTACCTACCTTTCTTACTCTGCAAGAAGTACCTTCTGAATGGGATGAGGATGATAACTGTAGTAAATTCGTTGGTAAATACGCGCAGTATATGCCGTTCTATGAAGCAGTTCTGGAAAGCAAAGAAGATTCGATTATTTCTGTAGAATTTGAAGTAAAAATCCTAGGAAATTATAAAGTTTCGGATTGGCAAGAGCCAAGTAAGATGCAAGTTAAATTGCAAAACGAAGGGTTTAGTTCTAAATCAACTCCTGTCGATCTTAAAAGCATTGTGCATTACGATGATATCGAGAAGATTCTTACTCCTGAATTCATGCTGCATACTCGTCCTTGTGAGTTGAGCAGTCATCAAGTATATCGGATTGTTCGCGCTCATATTATTGAAAATATCGACCCTAAGAAAGCAAAGATTACTAGCAATTACGATTTCTGTTTTACTGTTAAGAAACTGGTAGTTACTGAACCTTATTCTGCTAAGATGTTCTCTGTGGTTGGACGAGGTAAGTCTAAAGAGAAGACTGTAGTAAAGGAAGTCAAAGAAGTTGATTTCTTCGAAATGACTTGGGAAGGATACGATGGTAAGAAAGAAGGTTACAAAGGGTACACTCCAATTAAACCTTGGAAAGCTAACTCTTTGAAAGAATTGCAGGAGCATATCAAGGAATATCTTGATTCTTTGATGCAAGCAATCAATGCAGAAGTACACGAGTGCAAGCATTGTGCTGGTCTGGGATTTCATGTTCAACAACTCGGTACTAATGACCGTAAATAAGGAATAAAATGATTGAATACAGAGAAGGTAATCTACTTGACGTGAAAGGTCAGGTAATTATTCATGGTTGCAACGCGCAAGGTGTAATGGGTGCTGGTGTTGCAAAGCAGATTAAAGAGAAATACCCTACGTGTTTTAATAAATATAATCGCGATGTTAGAAAGTTAGCATTAGGTGAGATTTCATGGTATTGGGACAAGGATGGTGATCTATGGATTGCTAACGCAATTACTCAAGAGCATGCAGGAACGCACAAACGACAACTCAACTATGTAGCACTTGTTGTTGCATTCAGGGAAGCATTGAATTTTACTAACAGCATAGGAAGCGAATTGCATTTTCCAATGATTGGTGCTGGTCTTGCTGGTGGAAACTGGGATATAATCAGCACTCTTATCAACGACGCAGACCCTTATGATCTTGTCAAAAAAGTCTGCTGGACATACAAAGGATAAATATGATCAAGTTTAAAGCTTTCCTAGATTATTCTGTCAAGATTCTTTTTGTACTTAGTAGTACTTTTGTCCTTACTCTAGGATTGCTTTTCTTGACTAACCCTGCACTGTTCCAGTTGAATAATATTCAGATAATTACACCACAAGTTATTGTCATAGGTTCTAATGCATATAACGAAGATTATGAAGACGAAGAGGAAGTAGATGAAGAAGAGGTTGAATGCGTAAAGCAAGCATTGTGGCATGAAGCTCGTGGTGAAGGTATTGCTGGTATTGAAGCTGTTGCATCTGTAATTGTCAACCGAGTCAATAGTAAACGATATCCTAATTCATTTTGCGAGGTTATTCACCAACCTATGCAATTCTCATATGTGCATGAACGTCAAAAGAAAGGATTACCTTTGCGAGTAAAGCCAAAAGAATCCGAGATTCATGTATTTGAACAGGTAAATGAATTGGCTCATGAGGTTGTAGCTGGTCAATTTAAACCTATATTTGATCAGTCTGTATTGTGGTATGCTCATCAACGGATCAATAACTACTGGACTAAGAAGAAAGCAGTAGTTGCAAAGGTAGGTAATCATGTCTTCTATAAAATCAATTCCTAATGCATATCCCATACTTCATGGTACTTGGATTTACCAATACGATTATGAATTATTTGTAGTATATAATCCGTTAGACGGAGGCTTTAGTATTCTTGGTGCGGTTCATACGCTGAAACAAGCTAAGATGCTGCTCAACAAATTGTTTGATGACCATGTAAACTAGTCGGGTATTCCGAAAGCTTAAATTTCTCTGCTATACTTGAGGCTTACTAACGCAGGAGTTCAAAATGAAGTCTGGTTCTTTCGTAGAAGTCGATATCGGTCATACTTTCACTTATCGTAAGACTAATGACGAGTGGGCTATTCGCAACGGTCTTCCTTATGAGGTTGACGTAGGGTATGATACTCGTTTTGCTAAGATAAGCAAAAGTCGTTGCTATATGGCTCTGGAAGAGGGGAGCGATGGTAAACCTGTGATTGAAGTCTGGAAGATTCGTAATCGAAAGGAAATTGTATGAATGATGTAGATCAAATAATGAATCTGGTATGGGAACTATGTCGTGCCGCCGCAGAAACGTCCCGCATGAACTGCGACCGTGAAGAAGATGCAGTTATTGAGGCTATAAATCAGGCGCTGAGTGCGCGGGTGCCGGATGGGTGGCAACCTATTGAGACTGCGCCGCGAGAAACCGAGGTGTTCATCGGCGCACACATAGACGGCAAATGGAAGTTCGGTAGGTCTCAGATGTTCTACGAGCACGCCAACGAGTTTGAAGGCGAGACATTCAGCGGGTGGGTGTGGTCGATTGACGACTGCGATGATTCCGTAGCTGAAATGCCAACCCACTGGATGCCGCTGCCAGCGGAACCGGGCACCGGACCCCAGCCCCCAGACCAGCGCGAGTGGGTGGGGTTGACGGATGAGGACATAACACTTCCCGCACCTGCGCTATGGGGCCACGGGGATCGTGTTTACACCTTGGTAGAGGCGATGAAGGCTGGGCTGCACATGGACGCAGCGGGGATATTCAGCCCGCAGCAGATGATCGAACTTGCCCGCACCATCGAAGCCAAGCTCCGCGAGAAGAATTTTGGAGGTGCAGCATGACCATCAAAGAGCTACTGGGCCGCATTAAGAACGGAGAGCGATTTCGATTGGCCGATGTTAAGAAGCCAGCCCCTAGCGACCCCGAAGAAATAGCGTTTTTGTTGAAGGAAATCCAGCAAGAAATACGGAATATAAATCGTCACATCGATACGGCCATGCGGCTGTGTGAGAAGGAGAAACCATGACCCCGCCGAAGCTAACCGACAAAGAAACCATTGTCCGCATGGTTCGGGAGGCTGGGATATCAGCAATGAACGCTACGCATATTGTCTTTGAGAAAGAGCAGCTCGAACGCTTTGCCCACGCTATAGCCGACCTAGTGAACCAGCAGTGGCAGGAGATGCTGTCTAAGCAGGAGCCGGTGGCGTGGTGCCAATTGTCTATTGGCGGCAAAAACATTGCCTACTTTGATGGCAAGCCAATCATCATGGCCGGGAAAGTCGGGAACTACATACACACTGTTCCGCTCTACACCCACCCCGCCCCTGACCACACAGCGGTGATGCGGCAGGTCTACGAGGTTATGGGTTTGATGGGCGCAGACCTTATTTGTGAGGCGGCGCATCACGCGGCGAAAGACCGTCACGAGTCTGGTGAGCGCTGCCCTATACAAAAGCGGTGGCACGAGGCGTTCGCCGCCCTAAAGCAAGCACTAGGGAGCAGCCATGAGCAACGCACGATTTAAGGTCGAGTACGTCCCGCGATGGAAGAAACTCCCACTTATGCTCCGAGAGGCGGAAGGCTTCCGGCAGATTGGATGGGTGTCTGGGCAGCGTGCCTACCTAGTCAACAATCTGCATCATGGGTGGGTAGCATTCGTCAACGACCAGACCCCGGAGAACATCGATTGTTGGTTCTGTCCGCACTGTGGTGCTTCTATTTGGGGAAGTATGCGCGATAAGATTGTTAAAGCAATCAAGAACCAACTTATAACCGAGTGAGCTACTAGGCTATTTACTTTTATACGAAAAAGAACGTATACTATAGTTTTACCAACCGAAAGGAAAATCATGATCAAAGAAGCTGAGTTCAAAAAAACTACCAAAGCCCTTGGCCTTACTAGCGGTGCTGACAAAGCACTAGCACAAGAAGTATGGATGAAGTGCGAAGCTGCGATGCTGGGTAACAATGTAGAGATTGCTGCTGTTCTTAAGTCCAGCATCAAAGCTAAGAAACGAGAGGATGAAGATGTCAATTTCACTCGACAGGAACTTCAGTTTATCAAGACGGTGCTACAAGGTGCAATTGTGCAGTCAGATATCATTCGCCTTAAGCTTAAAGAATCAATTGAAGAACTGTGGACTCTATCTGACCCTAATGCAAAGAACACAGAAGCTTACTTTGCCGCTTTGAATGATCATCGTTCTTTCCAACGCAAGTTTAAACGCAACCTTCAGAAGTTGGTTAATTTCCAGCGCAAGGTTAAGAAACAACTTAGTCAGTAAAAGAGTTCCAATATGTACATGGACCGTAGTATTACTGTAGATGGTCTGGATTACGATTGCTGGATTGAAATTCAAGGTAATTATTCACCCGGTAGCCAGTACGAGCCGCCAAGCTATCCAGAAATTGAAGTCCATGACTTTATAGAGAACTTTAATAAGGAAGAAATTCAAAATAATCCTGTATTTCCTGTTGGTTATTTTGATGACGATAACGTAAAGCAGCGGCTGGCTGAAGCTATCTATTGGGATATGCGAAGAAAAGGTGAGTTCACATGAGTAAAATAAAGGAAAGATTCTGGAACTTTGTAAACTCCGAGGATTACTATAACTACTATCTTAGGAATACCTCTAGAACGCATCAGATCGACGCTTGTGAGGTTTATACCGAAGTCAAGTACCCAAGTATTAACGAGCTAAGAAACGCGCTTAGAAAGCGTTTTAAGAAGGAACAGACCAATGCGTAAGAAGTATCTGATTTTGGCTAAGGCATTTACTCATAAAGGTAAGCTGCTGGCTACAGCTACGAACGATTACGAAAAGTCTCATCCTGTAATGAAATACTTTGCAACCAAAGTAGGGTTGCCCGAGAAAGAGTATCTGCATGCTGAAATTCATGCTATACTGCGTTGCAAAGATAAAATTCCATTCCTAATTTCTGTAGAAAGGTACAACAATGATGGTAACATGGCACTTGCTAAACCTTGTAATGTATGTCGTGAGGCAATCAAAGCCTACGGTGTACAATTTGTTAAATACACAACCGAATCAGGTTGGGTCACGGAATGCGTGGAGGATTGGTAAATAAATGCCGCATCGTGAGGATTTAGATAGTACGTATATGGGTACTGCACTACTTCATGCTAAATTGTCCAAAGCAATTAGAGCTAAAGTAGGTGCGGTACTAGTTACCAGAAACGGAGTAACCCTTACTGGTTACAATGGTACACCTATTGGTAACGATAATAACTGCGAACGAATCGACCCTGACACTGGTGAGCTAATTACAAAAGACTCAGTAATTCATGCCGAGTTGAATTGCATATTGAAAGCTGCCAGAGAAGGCGTTAGTTGCGTTGGTGCAACAGTATATGTAACATTACAACCCTGTGAGCGTTGTAGTGCTATGATGATCAACGCAGGTGTACAAGAGGTAGTTTACTTGCAGGACTATAAAACGCAGGAAGGTATTAACCTTCTACTTAACTCAGGAATATTAGTAAGGAAACTTAAAGAATGACAATCACAGCTAAAATAATCAAAGACAGCGTATGTATAAAACTTGTTCAAAATGTAAATTTGAAAAGTTAATATCACACTTCTCATGCACAAGATTAAATGAAGACGGGTCTTGTAAATATTATAATTCTTGGTGTAATGCTTGTAGAACTGAGAATAATCGCTTAAGAAATGGTTCTAATAGAAGAAATAAAGCAACAATTACAGAAACCACTAAGCAATGCTTAAAATGTCTGATTCTTAAAGACTTCTCAGAATTTTCTCCATCATCAAGAGGAAAATTACAATTAAGTTCTTACTGTAAAAATTGCAGCATAAGGGCATCACCTGAAAAAGCCAGAATATATCAAAGAAATTATAGGTCTAAAAATAGAAACTACTATTTACATCTTCACAGACTGCGACAATTTAATAGGAAATCAAAAATTAAAGCGGCAGAAGACGGAACCATAACCAAAGAATATTTAGATTTTCTTTATTCGCAAGAATATTGTTGCTGGTGTGGTAATTTTACTGAAATAGATCAGAGAACTCTTGAGCACATAATTGAGTTAAATAATGCTGGCCTTCATTCAGTTCACAACACCAATATGGCTTGTTTTAGTTGTAATAGTAAAAGACTAAATAGAAATAATGACAAAATGTGTGAAAGTTTGTTTTCAAAATTTATATGCAAGAAAGGTTCAAGTAATGACAATAACTGCTAAAGTAATCAAAGATAGCGTAAACCCTAATGGTACTCGAATCACTACATTCGAATTAGAGTACCCTAGGTTTATTCACGCTGAATTGCTAGTTCATCGGCAATTTAGTCGTAATTCAGCCAGCAGTCGAGCTATTCCAATCTCTAAAGTCACAGAGCAGGTAATTAACTCTATGGCTACTCCTATTCATTGGGGTAAGAACCAATCAGGAATGCAAGCTAAAGAAGAACTCGAAGGTGAAGACCGATATGAGGTAATGGACCTATGGTATAGTGCTGGATTCGCCGCTGCTAATACAGCAATGCAAATGCACAAGATTGGCGCTCATAAGCAGATTGCTAATCGTATCCTAGAACCATTCCAGACAATGAAGGTAATTGTTACAGCTACTGAGTTCGCTAATTTCTTTTGGCTGCGTGATCATCCAGACGCACAACCTGAAATTAAAGAACTTGCTATCCGTATGAAGGAAGCTATTGATAGCAGTATTCCAGATATTCTAGATTATGATATGTGGCATGTTCCATATATCCGTAGTGAAATCATAAATGCTTGTCAAAAGTTCTTTGATGATGAAGATAATGAAATCACTACCGAACAAGCAATCCGAGTAAGCTGCTCATGCTGCGCTCAAGTATCCTATCGTAAGTTAGACACTACTATTGAGAAAGCTGAGAAGATTTATGATCTGCTGGTTAATTCCGAACCAGTTCATGCTTCCGCGTTCGAGCATGTTGCATTGACTATTGATAGAGAGTGTGTTAAGTGGGAAGATGGAGTCACACATGTAGATAAAGATGGTTTCTTTTGGTCTGGTAATTTCCGAGACTGGATTCAATATCGCCAACTAATTCCAAACAACGCAAAGAAAGGGTATTATGATTCAACAAGTAGACATTGATGATGTGAAGAATCTGGACCTACCTCAACCAGTTTCTATTGCTTCATTGCAAGTTAATCAGTATTTTAGTCTAGTACCAAATCCTGTGGTATTCTATAAAGTTCTTGACTTTACTGAAGATAGCGTATTCGCTCGGGCTATCTCTGGTGTTTATAAAAATACATCTTTGACGTTTCCGCTGACAGCTTCAGTTTGGGCTTGGAAAGAGAAAGCTAAAGATGCCTCGTAAAAAGAACAATTACAATACAGTAACAGGAGAAGTCGGTATCATCAAAAAGAAAGACCTTGCTCGTAGAGTGGCTAAACGTTCAGGGTACAATATCCCTGAAGTAGAAGATATTCTGCGTTGTCTAGCTGGAGAAATTAGAACTCTGATAGCTGATGACAAGGATGTAGTTCTGGATGGTATTGGTACTCTTTACAAAAAAATCTACCCGCCTCGTAAAGTACGCAATATTGATGGTACAATGCATGACAGGGGTTCGACGGTGACAGTTACTATAAAACCAGACAACAACTTTAAGCACTTTTTAAAGGAAAATCATCATGCAAGAGAACAATCAATCGAATCAACAGAAAACCCGTTGGGTGAACTGGCCGTTTCGAACGATCAACGGTGAACAAACTCAGGAATCTCTGGAGTTGGAATCAGTTAAACACAAACCAACTGAACCAGATTTTTCTGATCTAGGCGAGGCTAGGTTCTAATGAAGTTGCTCGACTTTGATAAAATCAAAAACAACCCTACCGTTCCTGAGTACATAAAAGATGCAGCACGTAAACTTCAGAAGAATATGTACCTAACCACAGGTGAATTCTTTGTGGGGCTTTTGCAGCGCGATCTTGAAGACCTTGTTAATCGGTGTGATAGTTTCGAGCTTAAAGACGGCGGTGTAATTCTTCATACTGAAGAAGCAGGTGACAACTTAATGATTGTTTCGTTATTGGTCTTAATTCTATCTGCTGGTGAAGGTGAATCTGGCATTGACCCTAATCCAATGAACCAACGTATACAAAACTTTCTCTCGGTACTCAGTGTAGAATTCTTGGGTAGAACTGGTAGACTTCTACCTCTGCGTCAGAATTATTCCGTTAATGATTCAGATAACTATATTGCGTTTATTCGGAGAAACAATGCCTCGTAAGAAACAAGAAAAAGTAAAATCAATTGATCTGCATTCAAGATATGACGATTCTTCTGTAGAGTTCATAAAACACTCGGATGAACAAGAAGTCCTACAAATGCTAAGGGAATCTTCAGGATACTCAGATTTAGGTTACAATCAAGATTCTTACTCTGATGATTTTTACAACTGAAAGGAAATATTATGAAAAAGTTCGTAGTTAAATTCACTAATGGTTACTGGAAAGTATTTGATACTGAGCAGTATACGGATGTTGCGATCTGTGGTCTTCAGTCCGAAGCTGAAGTTCAAGCAGCTAATCGAAACGCAGCGCGTATTCTGCGTAATAGTAAATAACTATCAGTCCCAGATATCTATAGTAATTTTCAATAATACTCTAGGTATTTGGGTCATTTTTGCTTTATAATCCCTTCATCAAGTCAACAGGAGTTAATAACATGAGCTTGGAAATCCTAGTAAAACGCAGTAGCATTAGCAATCGTCTATACGATGTAGTGCAAGTTGATTTTGATAACGAAACGTATGAAATGCTGGAACGTGCTGTAGAGTTCGAAGATGCAGTCGGTCTAGCTGAGTATTACAAAGAGCAAGTTAATAACCTCGTCTAAATTTAAAGGAAATATCATGCAGAGTTCTTACCTCAAGAGCCAGAAATCCAAACAACGCAAGCATTCCTCCGAGTGGGGTGATGTTGAGGACTTCAAAAAAGCCAAGAAGCGCAAGGAACAAGACTATAGTAACCAGCGTAAAAACAAAAGGGGTGAGAATGATGAGTGATATTATTCTGTTTAAAAACATAAACAGCACCATAGATGGTTTAACTATTGCTGAAGTAATTGAGTTCCTGTCAAAGTATCCAAATAACGCTGTTATTCAACTGGAGTATGGTTATTATGACGACGCCGATTACTTCAATATAGTAAAGAAAGAAACAGCAAAAGAACGCGCTGAAAGATTAGCTCAAGAAAAAGCTCAAAAGGAAAAAGCTGCTCTAGACAAAAAGCTTAAGCAATTCCAAAAGCTTCAAGAAGAACTCAAAGCGGAAGGATTGATATGAAAGAGACAACACTTAACACAGACCGTAAAATTGTAGCTAATATTATCCGCACACCAGATGGTACTGTTCTACAATCCAAGAATCGCCATGATTACGTAACTCATGTTGATACTCTATCAAAAGAAACGTATATGGTTGATGGTGGTTTGAGCTATCTGCGGCGCAGCTTAAATAAAATGCCTTATTTGGAGTTGAGTATATACGAGGATGACTCTCATTCTGTAAAACGCGAATGGTTTATGTGGGGTTCTATTGGTGGCGAATGGCGTAAACTAAAAGACCTATCTAATACTCACCTTGAAGCTATTATTGAAACTCAATACCAAATTCGCGGCACTCATGTTTACCGCATGATGATGGATGAACTTGAATACCGATCTAAGTCCGGTTTCTTTGTAAAGGAATACTAATGTCTGATGTTGAAATTTTCTATAAAGCGATAAGTGCTAAGTTCCCCGACGCATTGGCTTGGAATGAACTATCTCCACAACACCAGATTGCATTTGTTCAAAGTATCAATACTATTCTGCAAGTAATGCAGGTACGAAAGGCTTAATTATGATTCCTGCTGGATTCAAACCGATGCTGGCAATTAACGCAGATAAGGTTACTCGACAACCAAAATACCAGTTAATGTCTGAGAAACTAGATGGTGTTCGTGTTGTATTCTTTGGTGGTGTAGCCTATTCTCGTTCACTCAAAGTTCTACCTAATCAATTGCTTCAAAAACTAGCCAAAGACAATGCTTCAGTATTGGAGGGTTGCGACGGTGAAGTAATTGCTGGTGATCCTCGCGCTAAAGACGTATTACAACGCAGTACTAGTTTTGCAATGAAAGAAGGTTCTGAGGATATCTTTCATGTTTATCTATTTGACAAATACGTGCCCGAAACCTGTTACTCGTATCGATACAATCTAATCGATGTTGACAACCTACCACTCTGTATGTCTAGGTTAAACCAATATGAGGTTAAATCAGAAGCTTATCCTCATGGTATGGAGTTGTCTAGATTTGAACTCGGAGTAATCCAATCCGGTGGAGAAGGTGTCATGATTCGGGATGCCATGTCATTCTACAAATGCGGTAGGTCGGGTAAACTGAACCCAGAGCTACAGAAAGTAAAGCGGTTTGATGATGATGAGTTTGAAATCGTAGGTTGGACTCAGTTTGAAACCAATTTAAACGCCGCAGAAACGAACGAACTAGGTCAGACACACCGTAGTACCAAGAAGGAAGGGAAAGTGCCCCTAGAGGCTCTAGGAAGCCTTGTATGCGCCCTTAAAAGCGGTGACACCTTCAGCGTCGGTTCTGGCTTCACAGAGAAGCAACGATATGAACTTTGGAATATCCGACAAAACCTTATGGGTAAGTTTGCAAAGGTGCAGTTTTTCGGGTATAGTCCAGATGGTATTCCACTCCTACCTGTCTTTCTGGATATTCGTGATCCGATTGACATGGACCAATAAATAATCGAAAGGATAAATAATGCGTGAACTAGCTACTGTACGAGAAATTTCTGCAATTCTACCCATTGAAAATGCAGATGCAATTGAACTTGCCATTGTAGACGGTTGGCAATCTGTGGTAAAGAAAGGTGAATTCTCTGTTGGTGATCCGATTTGTTACATAGAAATTGACGCTTGGGTGCCTCATTCGCTTGCTCCGTTTCTATCTAAAGGTAAAGAACCTCGTGAATACAACGGTGTAAAAGGTGAGCGACTGCGTACAATTAAACTGCGTGGTACTCTAAGTCAAGGTTTGATCATTAGATATGCTGATGCCTTTGTTGTTGATATGGAATCGGGTGGTTACGGTGTAAAAGAATTCGAAGTAGGAACAGACGTTACAGAATTTCTAGGTATCCAGAAATGGGAAAAACCAATGTCTGCTCAACTGCGAGGAATGGCTCGTGGTAATTTCCCACTAGAGATTCCTAAGACTGATCAACCGCGCATTCAAAACCTGTCTCGTAATTGGGAGCAGCTAATGCAGCACACTTGGCAAGTAACTGAGAAGCTGCACGGTAGTTCTGCTACATTCTATCTGGACAAAGATGGTGTATTTCACGTATGCTCCCGTAATATCGATCTGAAAGAATCAGAGGATAATTCCTACTGGAAGCTTGCTCGTAAGCTTGGTATTGAACAGATTATGCGCGACGTTGGAATGCAAGGTGTAGCTATTCAAGGTGAAATGATTGGTGCTGGAATTAACGGCAATCAGTATGGCGTTGATCTTGACTTTTACGTGTTCGATATTTATGACGTAAATGCAGGTAAATATCGCCTACCGATGGAAGTTGAGTATATTACGGCTCACCTTGGTATCAAGCATGTACCCGTGGTGAAAATCGGATATAAGATTGGTACTAACACCGTGCAAGACATCCTGCAATCAGCAGAGGGCGCATCTTACATTAACTCAAGCAACCGTGAAGGTCTTGTATTTAAGAGCAGCACCCACCCTGACATGAGTTTCAAAGCTGTTTCTAATTCTTGGCTCCTAGCTGGTGGTGAAGATCAATAACCATGAAACAGAGTGTAGATAGTCGCACACTTGACATGGAAGATATCATGCTGTATCCTAATGGTACTTGGCGGTTTGTTTACGAACCAACCAAACCAGTAAATGTAGGGGAACCTGTGGTAGTAACCATAGGAAGTCCCGTTTATGTTAGTATTCTAGAAGGGGTATCAGGTGGCGGCATTCCAGAGGCACGAAGCTTGTGAAGAGTGTGGTAGTTCAGATGGTAAAGCTGTATATGACGATAAATCAAGTCACTGCTTCGTCTGCGAACATACCGTAATCAGTGAAGAATTCAAAAAAGAATTAGGAGAAAAGAAACCTAAATTCAGTAAAGTAAGAGTTTCCGCAGGAAAGGATAAGATGCAAACAGAAGTAAAACCAAGTGGTAAACCACCAATTAGTCAAGAAGATGCTGCTGCAATTAAAGAGAAGACTCAGATTGCAGCTAATGGTTTTCGTAGTATCGATGATGAAATCTATAAGAAATTCGGTGTTCGACACGTTGTGGATGAAGACGGGGATGTGTTAGAACAGTATTACCCTTGTACTAAAGATGGTCAATTAACCGGATACAAAATCCGATATGTACCTAAAGACTTTGCTTCAAAGGGTTTAACAGGGGCTGAATGCGATCTATTCATGCAGTTCCGATTTAATCGCGGAGGTAAGTATGTTATCATCACGGAGGGTGAAGTTGACGCGCTATCGGCTTACCAAATGCTTAGTGAATATAATAAGTCTAAGGGTTGGGATTATGAAACTGCTGTGGTATCTCCTACTACTGGCGCTAATTCGTATAAGCAAATTGCTGGTCAATACAAATTCCTAGATTCATTTGACAATATTATTCTTTGTTATGACAATGATAAAGCTGGAAAGAAAGCAATTGACGAAGTAATTAAGGTTTTACCAAAAGGTAAAGTCAAGATTATGAATCTGAGATTCAAAGACGCTAATGAGTATCTGGAAAAAGACGAGTCTAAAGCTTTTATTCAGGACTTCTACGAATCAAAGTCATATACTCCTGTTGGTGTATTAGGTTCCGGTGAATTGTATGATAGGATTATTGAACAAGCAGCTATTGCTAAAGTTCCATTTCCACCTTTCATGAATAAACTTAACGAACTACTAGTCGGTGGATTACCTCTAGGTCATATTGTAAACATTGCAGCAGGTACTGGATTGGGTAAAACCTCTTTCATTACAGAAATGGTTTACTACTGGATTTTTCATTCACCACACAAGATTGGTATTGTATCGATGGAGTTGGATGCTGGTCAATACGGTGAGACAATTCTAGGTAGGCACCTATCACGTAAGATTTCACTGATTGCTGATGATGAAACTAAGCAAAGATATCTAACCTCTGATGATGTTAAGTCAAAAGCTAATCAGCTATTCTTTGATGAACAAGGTCAGGATAGATTCTATTTGCTGGATAATCGTGATGGGTCTGTTGAAGAAATTCAGGATACTATTGAAGAATTAGTTGTTTCTTGCGGTTGTAAGATAATTGTACTTGATCCATTACAGGATATTATCGATGGCCTAGGTGTAGATGAACAGGCTGTATTCATGAAGTGGTGCAAAGGAATCATTAAGAGTCACAACGTAACTCTGATTCTAATTAATCACGTTCGTAAAGCTCAGTCTTCAGGTGCTAATTCATCCAAAGGTGATTCATTCGCTGAAGAAGAAATTCAAGGTAGTAGTACCATTATCAAGTCAGCATCTGCTAACATTCTCCTGAGTCGAAACAAGTACCATGAGGATGAAGTAGAGCGTAACACTACCAAGGTGGTGCTGAGTAAGAATCGAATCTGTGGCCTTACTGGACCCGCTGGTGAGGTTTATTACGAGAATGCAACCCACACCCTATGGGACAAAGAATACTACTTCACGAACCTGACTAGTAAGTAAAATTTGTTTGAAGAAAGACCTGAGTTGTGATATACTCGGGTCTTATTCTTTTTGGAGGCTAGATGCAAGATACATACGTTTACGATATTGAGACATACGGCAACGTCTTTACTTTCGCTATGGTTCGACTTGACGGTGAGAAATCCGTTGTCATTGAGGTATCTCCGTTTAAGAACGAGTTACCTAAGTTGTTTACTATTCTGGATTGGCTTGCTAGTAAAGACTACAAGCTAGTTGGATTTAATAACCAAGGTTTCGATTACCCTGTGGTTCATCGCGTTATTGAATCACGCCGTAGGTTATTGAAGCTTGAAGGTGAGCAAGTTGCTCGTATAATCTTCCAATATGCTCAAGAACAAATTGAAACCTCTCGTGATGGGTTCGCTAAAGTAGTTTCCGATGATGAAACTCTAATCGAACAAATTGACCTATTTAAGATTCATCACTTTGATAATAAGGCTCGTGCTACTTCATTGAAGATGATTGAATTCAATATGAAGGCTGACAATATCGAAGACCTGCCTTATCCAGTTGGTGCTAATCTAGATGAAGAGCAAATTAAGACTCTAATCAAATACAACATGCACGATGTGGAAATGACTCGTCAATTCTGTCTTAAGTCAATGACCATGATCGAATTCCGTAAAGCTCTTACTGAGAAATACAATCGTAATTTCATGAACCATAATGATACGAAGATTGGTAAGGACTACTTCATAATGAAGCTGGAAGAAAACATTCCCGGTTCATGCTATCGTATTGAACCTAATGGTCGTCGCAAGCTTAACCAAACCAAACGAGCATTCATTGATATTCGTGATTGCCTATTTGAGTATTATGATTTCCAACGACCTGAGTTCATTGCTGTTCTGGATTGGTTTAAAAACCAGCGAATTAAAGAAACCAAAGGTGTATTCTCTGACATTGAAGAGCATCGTCTAGGTGATGTAGCTAAATACGCACAGATGGAAGAGAAGAAGATTCGATTCAAGTCCGAGCCTAGCAATTACGAATGGAACCAATTCCTTAAGGAACACCCTAAAGCTTGGTTAGTTGTTCAAGAATTGAAAGCTACCGAATACGCTTTCGATGAAAACGGTAATCACATTATGGAATACCCTCTGGATTCAGAAGGTTCTCCTGACTTCACGAAGAAGCCAAAAAAGAAACGAGTACCAAAGAAATCCTATTGGGGTTACTATCGTGTAGCTGAGACTCTAAACGTGGTCATAGATGGGTTTAGATTCGATTTTGGGACAGGTGGAATTCACGGTAGTATCTCCAGTAAGATAGCTACAGAAACACGCTCCTACGCGATTGTAGACGCAGATGTGAGTTCTATGTATCCTAACATTGGTATTAGTAATCGTGTGTACCCTGAACACCTCTCGGATAAGTTTTGCGATATATATCAAGACGTTTATGAACAGCGTAAATCCTATCCAAAGGGTAGTACTGAAAACCTAATGCTGAAGCTTGCATTGAATGGTGTATACGGCGACAGTAATAATGAGTTTAGTCCATTCTACGATCCAATGTACACAATGAAGATCACAATTAACGGTCAGCTATCTCTGTGTCTGTTGGCTGAAAAGCTGATGCAAATTGAAGGTCTGAAACTAATTCAGGTTAATACTGACGGTGTTACGGTAGCTCTACCTCGTGATAAACGAGAAGAATATGATGCGATCTGTGCAGCTTGGCAAAAGCAGGTTAAGCTTGATTTGGAGTTTGCTGATTACAGTAAGATGCTAATTCGTGACGTAAATAATTACATCGCGGTGTACACTAACGGTAAGGTCAAACGCAAAGGTGCTTACCAGTATGAAGACTTAGGTTGGCACCAGAACCAAGGTGGTCTGATCATACCTATGGCTGCTGAAGCTGCTATGTTGCACGGAAGAGACACTACTGAGTTTATTGCTGAGAAAGCTAAAGACCCTGAAAGTAAGTGGTTATTCATGCTGCGTACCAAGGTTCCTCGTTCTTCTAGACTAGTCATGGTCATGGAAGATGGTGCAGAAATACAACAGCAAAATATTTGTCGTTACTACATCAGCACAAGCGGTGGAAATCTTGTTAAAATCATGCCACCACTTGAGGGTGATACAGAAGAGCGTAGACTAGGTATCGATATCGGTTGGAAGGTCAGAACCTGCAATAAGATGGTAGACCAACTAGAGGATGTAGACCTGTCTTACTATGTGCAAGAGGCTGAGAAGCTTGTTATAAGGAAAGAGTAATGCTAGAAAAATTATCTGCTAATATCGAAAGTGCAATGTGTAAAAGTATTTTTGCAGCTTTTTGTTTGTTCTTTAGTGCAGTGTTTATATTCGTTGGTCTAATTATTTTCGTTGCTCACGTTGCGACAATACCAACTCAACCTGTTGCTGTAGGTATTTTCCTAACTATCATTTTCACTAGAGCAATTTATGCTCTCCTAAAAGGGGAATAATGTTGTTCCATTACCACAGAAGTTCTTACGAAAGAATATCTGACAAAATTCTGCAAAGCGTCCGCAGAAAACCCAAAAAAGGTGTATACTTCGATGGTCAAAAGGTTGTGATCTTCCAAGAAAGTCAGCACAAAACACCAGAAGGTAGAATGTATCGTGCATTTTGGAGACTCAAGATTCGCCGATACAATTCAGAGTTTAAACAACGCATTGCTAAATTTTATACAGAAGGAGAATGAAATGCCTAAAAAACCCGTAATTACTCGTACACCGAAAGAAGTATTTGAGCACTGGATTGCTGCTTTGCGGTCTGGTCAGTACAAACAAACAGATGGTCAACTAAGAGCAGGTATGTCTAACAAATTCTGCTGCGTAGGGGTTCTTTGTGAACTTGCTCGTAAAGACGGTGCGCCTGCTAAATGGAGCGTGTGGGGTGGTTTCGTTTATAAAGAAGCACTAAACAATACTCCTCATATTTTCACAGAAAAATCAGAAGAAGGTGAAATGCCGGAAATCTATCGAAAGTATCTTAAGCTTACTGTAAAAGAGGTGGAAAATCTTTACAAGATGAACGATGATCAAGAAAAAAGCTTTGAAGAAATTGCTAACCACATTGAACAAAAACTAATGCCGAAAGCTTTGACACGTACTAGCGTAAAATGATTACTAGGTTTGAGTACAATCCCGAGTACCAAACCATAGTAAAACTTGTAGATGGAACAGAAGTAGATAGGTTGTCTGTACTTCCTGACGATCTGTTTCATCTTAGTTTTTACCTATCGGAGTACTTGAAGGATAAGAAATTTTCAATCGAGGTTTATGCTGAACCCATCGACAACTTAACCGAAAGGAAATCATGAAACTCGCAAGCATCAGCACTCCCGTTGAAGTTCACGGTGGCAACGAAGTCAGTAGCTTCAGTATCGCTATGAACGGTAAAGCGTTCAAGGTTCTGTCTGACACCTTGTACCAGAACAAAATCGGCAGTATTGTTCGTGAAGTATCCTGCAACGCTCGTGATGCTCACGTAGCTGCGGGTTTGTTCGATCTTCCTTTTGAGATTCATCTTCCTGACCAGTTCGAACCTTGGTTCTCTGTCAAGGATTTTGGTATCGGTCTTTCTCCCGAACAAGTACGCAACGTATTCTGCGTTTACTTCCAGAGCAGCAAAGATCAGTCTAATGATGCAATCGGTGCTTTCGGCCTTGGTGCTAAGACTCCGTTCAGTTACACCGATCAGTTTACCGTTACCAGCACGTTCAACGGCGTGCGTACTATCTACTCTGCGTTCATTACTGAATCAGGTATACCCAATATCATCGAAATGATGAAGTCTGATTCCACTGAAGGTAACGGTGTAGAAATCAAAATGTCCGTTAAGCGCGAAGATTACAGCAAGTTTGCAGAAGAAGTTATCTACCAACTGCGCTTCTTCAAGGTAAAGCCTGTTCTGGTCAATAGCAAGACCTCCGCTGACGATATGTTTCCTAAGACCGAATACCAATTCGAGTCCGAGAACATTCGTATTGGAGCTAATAGTAACTATTACAACAAAATTTGGATTGTCCAAGGTGATGTAGGTTATCCTCTGGACTACGGCATGATTTCCGAAAAGATCACCAAAAGCAATAAAGAACTGCTGGAAACCATGTCGCATCTGCACATTGAATTCCTGTTCAACATTGGTGAGGTTGGTGTAACTGCCTCTCGTGAAGGTATTGAGTACAATCCTTCTACTGTATCCAACATTGAGAATAAATTGGATGTTGTTGTTACTGAACTCGCACAGCATTTGAACGAAAAGTTTACCAATGAAACCGATTGGGAAAAAGCTGTTTTGTTGAATAACAGTCGTCTTTATTCTCTGCTGGCTAAATGGTTGAACATTAGCACTACATTTGCTAAGAATAGTTCTAACGGTTGGTATTTCGATATCGAACCTGCTCTGTATGCTCATAAAACCGTGCAGGACGAGGATGGTGATGATTTTACAACCAAAGTAACTCTGGCTACTGCTGAAATGTTTGACCCAACAGTTCGTCGTTCGCGCAGTCGTGCTTATGTCTCTATGGTTCAACCTAGTGCAACTCGTAAGTACGCTATTTACATTAAGGATATTTCTAAGCGGCATTCTGCTCGTGTTGCTAAGATTCGTGCAGCATATCCAGATCATCGGGTAATTATTCTATCTTTTGATGAACAACACAATACTATCCAGAGTTTCAAGAAGCTTATCTCCGAAACCCTAGGTAATCATCCTGATATTCGTTTGACATCTAATGTAGAACCGGATGCAATTAAACGTCAAACTAGCACTCGCACTGTTACTCGTACTACTCATTACACAATGGGGTATCGTTGGCAAGGTAGTAAATCTTGGATTCCTCATACGAATCTTGATTCTATTAAGGACAAACAAGCTTACATAATTCTGGGTGCTAATCGTAGCTTTGCTTCCGGTATGGAATACCAAGCTGCGGAGTATTTCGAATACATTAACTTCTGCGAGTCTGTTGGTATTAAGGTTGCACCTATGATTCTTATCAGTAAGGGTAGTGCTGACAAGATTAAAGATAAGAATAACTTTGTACCTGTGAAGGAATATTTGGAAGAACTCAAGGAAGTTATTAGCGATAATCCCATTGTCAACAAGCTGATAAAACGAGCTAGTATTCGGTCCATCATTAACGATGCTATCCCTTACTCTGTTCGTAATACTGTTCTGAAGCAATGGATTAAAAACACTACAGGTGGGCGTGATGAAATCTCTCGTATGTTGCGTATTAGCGACAAACTCTCTACCATGAAAGAAATCGACAAGAGCTTTCTGTTGCGTAAAAACATCAGTACTAGAACTTTTGATACTTTTAAAACCAAGGTTGGTATTGTGATGACAAAGTATGAGATACTACGTCATGTGCCGCATACTACCGCGTTGACAGATAACATGAATTATTTGGCACAGCTTGCACAGTATGTAAATCATGTGTATAATGCAAGTCTTAGCAAGTCCTAATTTCAACTGAAAGGAAAAACCATGCAAAATATCAACTTCATCCTCGGCTCCGATAGCGTAACGGTCTACGTAGACAGTAACAGCTACACCATTAACCGTCAGGCACACACCTTCCCTATGGTGATGAAAGCTCTGGCAGACAAGAATATTGACGCACTGCGCGATGCTGTCAATATCCGCAAATCGATTGTGGAATCTCTACAGCGACTCAGCGCAAACGTAACCATCAAAGGTACTCAGATTTTCTACGGTGATCGTGAAGTAACTGGTCTAATCGTAGGTCGTATTTTCGAAGTAATCGAAAACGGTCTGGATGTACAACCTATGGTCAAGTTCATTGAGAACCTGATGAACAACCCTAGCAAACGTGCTGTAGACGAGCTATTCGGCTTCCTAGACGCTTGTGATCTACCCATTACCTCTGACGGTCACTTCCTCGCGTACAAGCGTGTACGGGGTGATTATAAGGACGTATACAGTGGTTCTATGGATAACTCTGTTGGTCAGGTTGTAGAGGTTCCTCGCAACATGGTTGATGAAGACAAGAACAATACTTGCAGCTATGGTCTGCACTTCTGCTCTTACTCTTACCTGAAGCATTTCGGTGGTGAGCGTATCGTTGTAGTGAAGATTAACCCTGCTGATGTAGTGGCAATTCCTGCTGACTACAACAACAGCAAAGGTCGCACTTGCCGATACGAAGTAGTTGACGAAATTCCTCTGAATGAGTACAAACTACCAGAAACTGAGCTACAATCCGGATACTGCAATCAGTGGGATATTGTAGAGTTTGACGACGATACGGATGATGATTACGTAATGCAGGATGACGATGAACCCTCTACCTGTCTCAAAGTTCCAGCTTCAGCTAAACTAACTGAGCAAGAGGTTCGTGATATTCGTGAATCTCTGGGCGATGGTTGGGGTCTGACTGATGTTTCTCGTATGTTTAACATCAGTCCTCGACAAGTTGCTCGTATTCGTGACGGTCTAGCTTGGAAAAACGTGGTATAATTTAAAGACGCTCGGCTAGTCCCCGATAGTACAGACACTTTGGGAGTCTGTATGATGAAGTAAGATGACACTTACAACCAAAATCCCAATGATTTCTGTTATAATCAGAAAGAGAATATACGATGTGCTGGAGCGAAAGCATTGAAGGTGCGTGAGTGAACTATATGACGCCTCGGAAAGACGAGGACTATCATATCAACGGCGGTGTGGAAGGACACACACAGAGCCTCGATCTGACTGCTACTTACTCGGGGATGATTCGCGGTATATCTAAGCCCTGATAGTCGGAAATGCAGTCTAGTTGGAATCAAGCCCAACCCGTTGATATGATAGTGAATACCGTAGTCGGTTGCGGAAGGAAATTAAGTACAAGTGTACCCAAAGGCAGAGACTAGTGAACCTGTCGCCTCTTAAGTCTCCGGGTAGTAACGCACCTGCACTATCAACCTATTATGGGTCGTGTCCCTCTAACGGTCTTCTAAGCCGTTGTCGTTAAACAAGAGGATGGATGACAAGAGTTTCGATTACTCCACGATCCTCCAAATTTATGGAGAGTTAAATGAGACGATGTGATAATTGTGGGAAAGATACAGAAAATCCTAGATTTTGTAGTAGGTCTTGTTCTGCGAAAATGACAAATAAAGAAAATCCAAAGAGAAAAATAAAAAGAAAGTGTTCAAAATGCAATAATATCGTTAGAACATATAGACAAACTCTCTGCAACGAACATTTTGAAGAATGGAAATTAAGGTTTCAGCAAGAATGCACTGTAGGTGAATATCGAGAAAAACAATCAGTTAAAGGTAAACACCCTTCTTGGTTACATTCTCATATCAGAAATTTTGCAAGAAGTTGGTTAAAAGAATTAAAAAAACTTCCTTGCGCTAATTGTGGATATGATAAGCACGTTGAACTAGCACACATTAAATCCGTAAAAGATTTTGACGACGATGCAAAACTATCAGAAGTCAATAATATAAAAAATTTGATCCAACTTTGTCCTAACTGTCATTGGGAATTCGATAATCTAGATCGTAAAATTTTCACAGAATTACTTGCTAAAGAAGGTAAAAATTCTTTATAATCTGAACACTAAGTCCCTGTGGTGGAATAGGTAGACACACCAGACTTAAAATCTGACGCCTTGTGCGTACCGGTTCAAATCCGGTCAGGGATACCATAGAAAGGAAATTAGAAACCATGAAGCCTGTACTAGTCGGATCAAGAGCATTAGCGTTCTGGAATCCTGAATTCAAAATTAAAGATAGTACTGATTGGGACGTAATTAGTTATGAACCAGTTGAGGGTTGCGAATGGCACTCTGCTGATCATCTAAATAATGAAGATATGATGGGGTTCGCAGCTAATAGCGTAATTACCTTACCTAATGGTCAAGAAGCGTATGTAATGGGTCTTAATGGCCTTGCTATTATGAAACGTAGTCATCTATGGCGTGACCTTAATTTTGATCGTCATATCACCATGTATCACAAGTTTGGTCTTAGGAATAGAATTGACACTGCCCGTAATACAGATAATCAAATAGTTCTTGACACTCTAAAAGAACGCACAGAATTAACGATGCAGTACTACAAGCAATGGAAACCAACTCTTGCTGTATCTAAGGAAGAGTTCTTTGATGATGCTGTAGTGAAGTATTATGATCACGATTATCTGCACACGTTAGTTGCTCCGGGTGGAGTACCGCGTTACACAATGATGCTTTCCGATGGTCAAGAAGTATTGTGTTCAAAAGAAAAATGGGATAGAATGTCTGCACTAAGTAAGCTAAGATGCGTGACAGAAGAAACTGAAGTTATTGCTCTAGAAAGATTCATGATTCCTAGCAATTGGAACTATAATCCTTCAAAAGCATATTGGAAAGCATTGAACAAAGTCTGCACTACTCTTACCTCTGGTTGGTTTAGAGACTTTGCAATTGATCATTATGACTTTGCTTTTAAACAGAAGAACCCCGAAAAGCTGATGAAGCTTAAATCCATATTACCACGAAAGGAAACCATATGACCGCACGTAAAACCGCAAACAAAGAAGTATTCCCAACTCCAAAAGAAATTGATCTTAAAGAGTTTGTTTACAAGAAACTACAAGACTATCGCTCAGCAAAATACATGCTAGAATCTTCATTGGGTGCTAACTTCAATGAAAACGGCATCGTTATTACTACTGTCAAGACCGCTCGACAAGATTTCGACTACGATACAGATAGCGGAGAGCAAACTGAAGCTGTGATAAAGTTCTCGAATCCTCGTACAGATGAAAGTCTCTACGTAGCTCTAAAAGCAACCTACCAGTCTTATGAAGGTGTACAACTAGACCGTTGGGATTTCGTAGTACCGAAACAGGTACAGAAAATCGATTACGTAACTGAACTATAAGGAGAGTATCATGTCAGATTTTGAAAAAGAAGTTGCTGAATTTATCGATGGTCTAGACTCCAAAGAAAAAAACTGCATGTTTTATGCTGAACCACTTGATTCATTTGATAATCTCAGTTTCAATATTCAACTAGTGGAACAGCACGGTGGTGAAGGTGAAGGTGATCAGTACTGGTCCGTATGGAAATTCTCCAAAGGTTCCGAATCCGTTTACTACAAATTCTACGGCTGGTACGCATCTTACAATGGCGCAGAATTCACAGAAGTATTCCGGGTTCATCCTAAGCAAGTGCTGGTAACTCAATACCACTCTTGACATTAGCGAGTCATTACGGTATAATTCGTTTACCGTAATAACGGTGTAAGTCGCTGCTAGCCAGCATTTTAGTTAGTTAATATTAGTCTTGAAAGGGTTAATAAAATGGATAAACTATCAGGTATGCTTCTTTACGTTTCTATTCAGAAGCCAGTGAAAGCGTATGTAAAACCCGGTGCTGAGAAAAAGCCCGATGAATGGAAAGCTTCGATTGCGATTGCAGATGAAGATGTAATCGATGCGTTTGAAGACTACGCTAAGTCTATCAATACTCAAGTGTCAGTTAAGAAAGTAAAGACAGCAGAATTCGAAAACATCTATAAGACTGCTCCACCTGAAGATGCAGGTAAAAACGTCTGGATCGTTACTCTGCGTAAGAGTACCGAGCTAGGTAAAACTGGTAAACCCGTACCTGACCTGTACCAACCTAAAGTCTTTGAGAAAGTCGGTAACAAGATTATCGATGTCACTCACAGTAAGCTAGTCGGTAATGGTTCTATCGGGCAGATCAGTATCGATGAATTCCTTCGTGATAATGGTAATGGTTCGCTGTATCTGAAGAACGTTCTTGTTACTAAGCTAGTTGAATACACTGCTCCTGAAGGTAATAACTACCAACCCGGTGATGAGTTCGATGTAGCTGATGACGGTGAAGGTAATGATGTAAAAGTACCAGAGAAAGCCAAAGCTGCAAAGCCAGCAGCTAAACCAGCAGCTAAGAAGGTATCTGGCGGGTTCGAGGACATGGACGACGATGTGCCTTTTTAGGAATTAAATGCCAATGGAAACTTGGGTTAAAATCCCATCACAACCTGATCTGTTGGCTTCGTCATTGGGTAGAATAATGGTTGACCCTTATGTTAAAGAAATGCCTAATGGTGGTTTTAGAACATACGGAGGTCAACCAACTTTTGGTCAGTGGGATGGTAAACGATACATCTATGTAAGAAGAGGTCACAAAACTTTAAAAGTTCATAGATTAGTTTGCGAAGCTTTCAATGGTCCACCCAATGATGGTCAAGTTTGTATGCACTTGGATGAAGATTCCAGTAATAATAAACCTGAAAATTTAGCATGGGGTAGTCAAAAAGAAAATTTGAATGCTCCCGGATTTATAGAATACTGTAAGTCAAGAACCGGTGAAAATAGCCCCGTAACGAAAGGTAGAAATAAACAATGAAAACTAAACGCGAATTCGTAGAAGAAATGAAGGATGTTTTCATTCAGATTCAAGCTCTGGATGACCAACTAAAAGAAATCAAAACTAAAGCTAAAGAGCAGGATTTTGATGCTCCAATGCTAGCTAAGATTGCAAAAGCCCTTGCTGAATCTAAAATCAGTGAGCTAACTGAGAAGACTGAAATTCTTCTAGAAACAATTGAGGAAGTGCAGTGAAGATTAGAACAGTAGATACTATTAAGACCGTAGCCATTGCTTTGTTTTGGATTATTCTGATTGTAGTAGGGATTGTAGTACCACCTCTAGTTGCAATTTGGGCAATCAATACTCTATTCTCCGTAGGTATTGCTTACACGATTTGGACTTGGTTGGCGGCGTTCGTTATCCTGCTTTTCCTAAGAGCGCCTGTAACAGTATCTAAAACCTAATAGGAGTTAGACCCACAACACCCTGCTAGCGAAAGCCAGCGGGGTTTTTTCGTATAAGGAATACTATGACAAAAAGAATGGTACTATTTGATGCTGATGTACTTGCATATAGGGTGAGTGCAGCTTCAGAAGAAAGACAGTTAGGTGTAACACACATTGATTCAGGTAGAGTAAAGGTATTTAAGAATAAAACAGCATTTAAAAAGTTTCTAAAAGACAATGACTTTGAATACATTGAATCGAAGTATTCGTTTGAAGAAATTCAAACTCCTAAACCAATTGACAAAATGAATCCGTATGCAATACTGGATGCACAAATAAAGAAGGTGAAAGAAGATGTATGGGCAGATGATCATATGTTATTTATTAGCGGTGAGGCTAACTTTAGAGAGTATCTTCCCCTACCTAGTAAATACAAAGGAAAAAGAGAAGGTTCGATAAGACCTCTGCAATTAAAAGATTGCCGAAATTATCTAATCAATAGTCATGGAGCTAAAGTTGTAAACGGTCATGAAACAGATGATGCTTTAATCTACATGGGTTATCATTATCTGAAAAAAGGATACGAAGTAATCATTGTAACCAATGATAAAGACGCGAATGCTTACTCAGGTTTAAGTGTGTATGATTACACGCAGGAGAAACCAGAAGTAAAGCTAATCCCTGAACTTGGTAGTTTATATATGCGTGAAGACGGTAAAGTAAAAGGGGATGGATTTCTCTGGTATTGCTGTCAAATGCTGACAGGTGATCCTGTAGATTGCTACAAACCTACAGAGTTAGCTGAAGTCAAATTCGGTGATGCTGGTGCGTATAACCTATTAAAAGATTGCGATTCTGCTCAAAAAGGATTACAGGTTGTAAAAAACAAATACAAAGAGTGGTATCCTGAAGAATTCACTTACGTGGATTGGGAAGGAAACATTGTTAAGGCTGATTGGAAATTCATCCTAGACCTTTACCATAAGTGCGCTAGGATGATGAGTCACCATAGGGATACCTTAGAGGTTGCTGAATTCTTCCAACAGTACGGTGTAGAGTTAGAATGAAAAAGGTCAAGTCTCTATATACCCCTAAAGACGTTCAGGAAGCCCGTAGAGAGCTTTTTGACATTAACCAAGGGGTAGACCCTATCCTCTATCAGAAAATCGACTGGAAGGACGCTGTTTTGGACCATGATCACCTCACACAGCATTGCAGGGCAGCTATTCATCGTCAGTCCAACGCTTTCGAAGGTCTGGTAGTAAATGCTCACAAACGCTGTCTGAGTTGGTTGACAAATGATTCGCTTCCTGATATACTACGCAGACTTGCGAATTACTTAGAGAAAGATTACTCACACAACCCTTACCACAATGGATGGATTAAAAGAGTTTGTATTGATTTCTCAAAGCTAAACGCAGAGCAGCAATTAGCTGTTCTCAAAGAAATGCAAGTTGAACCAGAATCGAACGCAACTAAACGCAAAGCTCAATTCAAGAAGCTAATAAATTCTAGGGAGTTCGATTACGAATCAATTGTCAAACTCATGAAGGATTAAAATGCCAAACAAAATAATCAAAATCAGTTCGTATTCAGACAGGTATTTGTGGTATGCTCAAATGATTGGTAAAACGTTTAGCGTAGTAAGGGAAGATCATGAAAGGTTTTGGGTTAGAGAACCTGATTACCCTTACTGCTTGAATTGGGTAAACAAAAAAGATGCAGAGGTATTAAATGGAAATTTTTCTGGTTAGCGATACGCACTTCGGTCATAAAGGTGTAACTCAATTTCTGAACGATGATGGTTCCAAACTCAGACCTTGGGATTCAGTCGAAGAAATGGATGATGAAATGATCAAACGATGGAACAGTACGGTTGGTCCAAATGACAAGGTATATCATCTTGGTGACGTAGTAATTAACCGCAAAGCACTGAGTACACTATATGCACTGAACGGGGAGAAGGTTCTGATCAAAGGGAACCACGATCTTTTTAGGCTGGAAGAATACACACCTTTCTTTAAAGATATTCGTGCTTACCATATTCTAGATAACCTGATCATGTCTCACATTCCTATTCACAAGGATAGTGTAGGAAGATTTAGAGGTAACATTCACGGTCATCTGCACAGTAAAAGAGTAAAAGATAAATGGGACAAAATCGATCCCCTTTACGAATGCGTCTGTGTAGAGCAGACTGATTTTAAACCAATCTCATTTGAAGTAATCAACAAGAGATTCAAAGAAAGGAACCTATGAGCGAAATTAACATTGACGCAGAAATAGTAACATTAAAGGCACAGGGGTATGGTAGTAGAGCAATTGCTAATATTCTAGGTATCGGTAAAAGCACAGTGAATCGTCGGTTCAATAAAACTAACCAAACACCAAGAAACCATAAGCAGCGAATCCTATTCTTTGATCTTGAAACCTCACCTAGCGTTGTAGCTACGTTTGGTCGGTGGAAACAGAATATTGGTACTGAATCAGTTATCTCTGAAGGTGGTGTTATTCTTACAGCTTGTTGGCAATTCAGTGATAGTCCTAAGATTCATAAGATCAAGCTAACTTCTAAAGAAGCAATTGCTGGTGATGATTCCCGGATTGTAGCTGAACTATACGATGCGGTTGAAAGCGTAGATTCTGTTTGCGCTCACAACCTAGAGAAGTTTGATTGGTCTGTATTTAAAACTCGACTACTAGCTAATGGTATGCCTCCACCTAAGCGTGTGAAGCTAATTGATACACTCAAGATTGCAAAGCAATTGAAGTTTAATTCAAATAAGCTAGATGCATTGGGTAAGTACACTGGCTCTGGACGTAAGATTGACACAGGTGGTATTGATCTTTGGATTCGCTGCATCAATGGTGATACCAAAGCTCTTACTGAAATGATGGAGTATAACGCTCAAGATATCGTAGTTCTACGAGAAGTGTATTACGCTATTCGTGCATTCGATACTCGACCATCTGGAATTGAACTGCATCACCATCATGACGGTAAGATTCATTGCCCTGTATGCGGTAGTGAAGAAATGCACTTGACAGGTAACGTTGTGACTACACAGGTATCTATGTTCGCAGAATACCAATGCCATGATTGCGGATATCGTGCGAGGTCTAGAAAGACTCTAAACTCCAAAGAAGAAAGAGCTTTGATCGTTCTATAAAATTTGCTATAATACTCCCTAGGCTAGTCCTAGGGCTTTTTTTACTTTGAAAGGAAAATAAATGAACCACGCAGAATTTCAACAATTTATAAAGAATTGCTATCTATTTAATGCAGTAGCTGGAAAAGACGTACCGAAGACTCGTCAGGATTTACGACGACAAGTTAAACTAATTCAAGAGGAATTGAATGAAACAAATAAAGCTATCATGGAAAGAAACATGGAAGCTGCATTAGATGGAGTAGTAGATGTATTAGTCACGGCATTGGGTTTAGCTCAACAACTTGAATCGCTAGGTTGTAATGTATCCGGTGCTGCTGTAGCTACTTCTGAAAATAACCTGACTAAGTTCTTACCTACTCACATTAAAGACCTTTCTAGAGTTATCGCTGAAGAAGTTGCTAAATTTAAAGAAGCTGGTATTGAGGTTACTCACCGTGTAGATACAGAACGAGGTTTCGTTGTCTTTAAAGATACCAATGACAAGGTTCGTAAACCCAGCTTCTTTGTATCGAACGATTTAAGAGAGTTTGTTCCCAGCCCTGTTTTTAAGATTAAGTAAGGAGATTAGAATGCTTAATATTACACCTAATATTCGAATAAACGGTATCGATTACAAGGCTAAACCTGAATCATCAAAAGGAGGCTGTGCTGGTTGTGCATTCGAGCATGATATCGAACAATGCGAACAATCTGTCCAATTTCATTCATGTAGTGCAGAACAAATCATTTGGGTAAAAGAAGAGAATACTATTCCTAATCCGATTCCATATGCACCAAATCCAGTAGAAGATAAAACCGCTAACCCCAACGTTGGACGTAAGTACGATTCCGGTAAACCTAGATACTCTTTGTTACCGACTAAAGCTCTTGAGGAAGTTGTAAAAGTACTAACATTTGGTAGTCAAAAGTACGAAGATTTTAACTGGATGAAGGTGCCAAACGCTAATGACAGATACTTTAGCGCAGCACAAAGACATATGTGGCAATGGAAAGATGGGGAAACTCACGATTCGGAGTCGAAATTACATCACTTAGCTTCATCAATAACTAACTTAATGTTCATATTAGAACTTGAATTAAGAGAAATGAATAATGCAGGCAAAAATCCTTCCGATTGAGGAAATATTAGAAAACCTCCAATACTGTGAAAATAGTCCCTCCGGTTTGATATGGAAAACAAATTACTCTCTTCGAAGTAAGAAAGGTCAAACCGCTGGTACTAGACAACGCAAAGGTTATTGGGTTGTAAGACTTTCCGGTAAACTTTACTATAACCACAGAATTGTATGGTATTTGAACAAATTAGAAATAGATAATTTAAAAGATATAGATCACGTTGACGGGAATAAAAGCAATAACTTAATAGATAACTTGAGAAATGTTAGTAGAAGTAAAAACCTTTTAAACAAGAAAAGTAAATCTAAGAGTACAAATTACAAGTATATCCGTTATCGAGAAGATCGAAATTCTTTCGTAGTTAGGATTTCACACAATGGATTAAAGTTGAACAAGTCTTTTTCTAACAAAAACAATGAGGGATTATCTTTAGCTTTGGCTTTTAGAGATAATCTACTCCGTCAGGGTCTAATACCTTTCTTTAAAGATTGGCACGACCACCAACCTTGTAATAACACAGAGAACATGCTATAATTGTAGGTTCCTATTGCCTTTAGGAGTTTCTAATGACAAAACTAAAAACCAAAGAAAACCAAGAAAAACTAACCCGACCAAGCTCTATTGTGGCTCTTTGTATAATTTCGGAATCTGAAATTAAACGAGTTCTACCGGATTATGATTTTTCAATGGAAGATAAAAACGCTACCAAATTTAAACTAATGCTGCATTCAATTGGTATGGATATTAGCATTCCTTATATCCGTCAAGACGGAATTCAGCACAGAAATAGATTTAATGAAGTAGTAATTTGTAGCAGATGGGTTGGTAATGAGCGAACAGATGAACAATGGATTAACTCTGGTTATGCAAGTAAAGCAGCAATCGATAAGGCAAGCGGAAGTAAACTAACAGAGGATATTTATAGGTCAAGATATGAGACAGAAGACGCTCAAGCCTATTTAGAATCCAGAGATAAATACGCTAAACAAACAGAGGATTAAAATGCTACCTAAACACCTAGTACCCGTTAACGATACTAAGGAACCTATTGAATTTGCAGATCAACAATTAAAAGTATTTTGGCTACCAGACGAAATCAAAGTAGAGAAAGATGTACAAGACATTCTGGTAAACTTCACCGAATCCGAGAAACACGCAGTAATTACTACCCTTAAGCTATTCAGCCTCTATGAGACTCACGCTGGTGATGAATATTGGGGTGGTCGATTTAAGAAGATGTTCGATGGTGCAGAGTTTCACAGAATGGCATCAGTCTTTGCAATGTTCGAATTAGCTGTTCACGCTCCGTTCTACAACAAGATCAACCAGCTATTGCACATCGATACTCCCGAGTTCTATACCTCGTATGTTGACAGCCCTGTATTAGCTCAGAGAATGCAGCACATTAACGAGATTATTGATGACGACGATGATTTGATTTCTCTTGCTGGATTCTCTATGGTTGAAGGTACGATTCTTTATAGCCAATTCGCTTTCCTGAAGCACTATCAGTCTCAGGGTAAGAATAAACTCATGAACGTGGTCAGAGGAATAAATTTCTCAGTAAGGGACGAGAATATTCACAGCATGGGTGGAGCATGGGCATTCAGACATAAAGCAACTAAACACAAAGATGACCCTTGGTATCTGGAACAAGTTGAAAAGAAAGTCCGTGAATTAGCTCACAAAATTCTAGATCATGAAAAGCAAATTATTGCGATGCTATTTGAGAAGGGTGAAATCAAAGGTATCACTGCTCATCAACTAGAGAACTTTGTAATGTCTAGACTCAATGAGTGCTTAAAGCAGTTAGGTTTCGCAAAAGAATTTGATGTGAAGTACAATCCTATTGCTGAATGGTTCTACAAAGGTATTAACGATTATACCTACAATGATTTTTTTTCAGGCATTGGTAATCAATACCATCGCAATTGGGATGAAGCAGGGTTCTTATGGAAAGTAAAAGAAAGCGAGAGTATTGAATAATGACCGATAATATCTACAAAAAACTCAGCGAAGAACGCAAAGAGTTACAAGCAAAAGGACTAATTCCTGAATGGTATACCACAGCAGGTTGGCAGCTATTCAAAGAGCGTTACCTTTACGAGACAGATCGGGCTGTACGTGGTCAATTCGAGCGTATTGCTCTTACTGCTGCAAAGCACATGCCTGAAGGAATGAAGCAAGAAGCCTACGAGAACTTCTTCAGTATGCTCTGGAAGGGTTGGTTGTCACCTAGTACACCTGTGCTAGCTAACATGGGCACGAATCGCGGTATGCCTGTATCATGCTCTGGTACAGTTGCTGGTGACTCCGTAGATGGGTTCTATTCGAATCTACACGAGGTTGCTATGCTAACTAAATATGGATTCGGTACAGCCTCTGATCTTTCACATATTCGACCACGAGGCAGCAAGATAAGTGTAGGCGGTAAAGCCTCTGGTGTCCTTCCTGTGATTAAAGAACACGTTCAAGCAATGCGTAATATTGCACAAGGTACAGCAAGGCGTGGTGCATGGGCAGCTTATCTAGACATTGAACATGGTGATTTTCAGGAAGTAGTCAATTACATTTTAGCTGAACCAGATGATTTGAATATTGGTTGGACCATTAAACAATCATTTATTGACCGACTAAACGCTGGTGATCAGGATGCAATTGAAAGATTCCAACGCGCAATGAAAGTCAAGATGGTTACAGGCAAGGGTTATTTCTTCTTTGTCGATAAAGCCAATAAGAAGCGCCCGCAGATGTACATTGACAAAGGTATGTTCATTAACAATAGTCAACTCTGTTCAGAGATTATGCTATTCAATGATCACGAGCATACTTACACTTGTGTACTATCTTCGATGAATGCAGCTAAGTTTAGAGAATGGCAAGATACAGATGCTCCGTATTGGGCAACGTTCTTCCTTGATTGTGTAGCATCTGAGTTTATTGAGAAAGCTAAAGGTATTCCCGGACTAGAAAAGGCTGTACGATTTACCGAGAAAGGTAGGGCGTTGGGTTTGGGCGTTTGCGGTATCCATACTTTATTCATGCAGGAAATGCTGGCATTCGAAGAATTTGAAGCTCACATGCTATCTCAGGAAGTACAAGCTAAGATTTGGGAAGGTGCTAATGCAGCAACCCGCGATCTAGCTGGTCTGTTAGGTGAACCGGAATGGTGCAAAGGTTATGGTGTACGTAATACTCACTTAATCGCAATTGCTCCTACAAAGAGTACTGCGTTGTTAATGGGTGGTGTATCTGAAGGCATTAACCCTGACCCCGCTATGTCATTCAACCAAATGACTGCTGCTGGTGAAGTAGATAGACTAAACCCTGTATTACTTGATCTGATGAAAAAGAAAGGCGTTTATTCCAAGAAGCACGTTCAGGAAATTACCGATAAGCAAGGTAGCGTCCAGCACGTAGATTGGTTAACCGATGACGAGAAGAAAGTATTCAAAACAGCTTTTGAAATTAGTCAGAAAGCAGTTCTGAGATTAGCTTCTGCTCGTAGTCGATATGTTGATCAATGGCAATCATTAAATCTATTCTTTGCTGCTGATGAAGACCCTGCTTGGATTGCTGAAGTTCATGCCGAAGCTTTCGAAGACCCTAATATCCTAGCTCTTTATTACATCTATACTCAAGCAGGTGTACAAGCTAGCAAAGCGGACTGCGAGGCGTGCCAGTGAAACAACTACTAATATTTAGCGCAGAATGGTGCGCTGGTTGCAAAATGCTCAAAAGAGTTTTAGCTGACACTAATCTACCTGTAGACAGAATCCGTGCAGTAGATGTAGACCTTTCTCCAAGTGCTACTAAAGAGTTCAGCATTGGTTCACTACCTACTCTGATTCTGTTTGAAGATGGAGTAGAAACTAAACGAGCGATTGGAAACATGACAAAGAAGCAACTATTGGACTTCTGTAACGCATCAGAATGACGCAGGAGGCGTTTAAACTACAAGGTTAAGGGGTAGGTAGCCACTTACCCTACAAACGCCGTGTAGAGCCTCTAATCGATTCTGAGAGCTATAAATGAATAAAACCCCGAGGGATTAACCTCGGGGTCTTTTTATTTGTGCAATCCGGTTAAGTACACAGTCTTACCGTTTTGTTTTACAGCAGTCAGAACCTGTCTGCGTTGCTTACCTTTGTTGTTATAACTTACATGAACCCATTGACCGAATTCCTGAATCAATTGATCAAAGTCGATATTAGACTTTACAAGCTCACGGCAAATATCATAAGGGTGCATTCCTTCTACAACAAAATCCGCAGCTTGACCTCTACTGTGCTGACTGGTTTTACTTCCACCAACAGCGTTGTTTAGATCATGACTACGGTATCCTGAAGTAATTCGAATCGGTCTACCAATGGCATCACGCAGTGGTTGTAGAACGAAGTTAGCCAAATCTCTTAAGGCATCGATGTGTTCTTCCGTAGGTTGGTTACTTAAACCTCTGCGAGTTGCTGTAGCTGATGCAATCAATTCAGCTAAAGAGAAGTTTTTACTTAACTGCATCTGAATTACCTTTCTTTAATTTCTGAAGTTCTTCGTAAACAATTCTGTATTTATTGTCTAATGCGATAAGCTCTACTCGCATTCTTTCAGCACCGGCAGAGTACCTTGCAAGAAACTCTGCATCATCTCTTGCCAGTTCTGCTCCCGTACACATGCTGGTAACTCTTGCGGTGCTGTCAGAGTTGGAATCACCAGATTTTGCTGATTGCTCTGCTCTTGTTGCCCTGTCGCGCAACCCTGCAATAGTAGTATTGAGAGAGCGAGTAACACGGAGTATTTCTTCATTCTTTTTCCTTTCATTCTCAGCAGCCCGTCTATTTATCTCATCTGTAGCCATTTGATTAAGCACGAGTAAATCAGCATACTTACGCTCTTGCTCAATCAGAATTACCTTGCGTTGTACTTGCAGTGCTTCTTCTACTTTGTGCGTGTGCCAATAATAAGCACCAACTCCAACAGCAGTAGCGATAGCTGCATAGATAGCCATTCTTTTAAGAGCAGATACATTTGATATTAAAAACCTTCCAAACTTAAACAGATTTAGTAGAGCTAGAATTTTTGTCATGTGATACATCATCCCAAGTTGCGAAACCAATGTAGCTACTTACTACACCAGTAACAAATAAATAAAAAGGAACAGCGATTGCACCAATCTGAGCAGAATCCGACCAAAGAATTAGAAGAGGAAACCCTAGAGCAGCCATCAGAGAAACCCAAGCCATTCTCCTGCGGTTCTTCCATCTGTCTGAGTTAGTATTATTCATTGCTGTACTTTCGTCTGAAATAAGTAGGATATTGCTTGCGTTTTATTTCGCTCAAGTAAGATTTATAACAATGATCTTTTTCGAAGATGAAGAACAATGCGTCTATAGAAGGTCTGAATATTTTACCGAAGAGAGTACCTTTTACCTCTGCTCTCCATGCTCTAGAACTTAGAGTTTCGTCTGCGTATCCCGCTAATAGAGTATTAGCTAATTGATCAATTGCTATTAGATTCTGGAGTATGTAGTTTTTCATTAGAATCTTCCTGTTGTGCTTTTGGGATATCTCCGATAATACCTTTAAGTCTAGCAATCTCTCTTGTTAGAGTTACAACCTCAGTGTGTAATCTTTGATTTTCTAGAGTAAGGTTTTGGAGTTGTTGGTTTAGACTCATTACCTGAATCTGGAATTTGTTTAGTTCTTCTGCTAGGATTTTATTTTGGCTGGATAATCTAGTAAGTTCCTCGTGCATCATCTGCATTACACTAGATTCAGTTGCAGTTTCCTTCCAACCTTTCATTAACTTTTGAGCGCCAAATATCAGCGCAATTATACCCGCTGCCATCAATCCTGCTGTCTGAGCAATGACACTACCTGTTGTTTCTACCATCCTCAAACCTTTTCTTTCTTACAATGAAGCGAAGATATAGATATCCATATCTCTGCAATAATTGGTACAAGCAATAGCAACTCTGTGGGTGCCATTGGTGATTTATCAAATACAGCAAAACTTAGGAAAATATAGTTCCATGCCCATATTCCTATTGCTGAGTTTATTAGTCTAAATTGATAGCTTGTTTTGTTCCAAATAGAATAGAACTTAAACATTGAATAGCTTAGGAACAATGCTCCCCAATAGAAAGGTTGAGCAAATCCGTAAATTAAATCGTAGTTAGCATTATTTCCACTACCCATGAAAAATCCAATAGCTAGTAAAAAGCTAGTGAACGCAAGCACAAGAGAGCTTTCAATCTTGTTAGATGAAAGGAAATACGCTATTTTGTATTTAGCACTAACGGACTTATCTAATTCTAAGTCCTTTTCTGTCTGTGGGAGAGTCATATTTAAAACCTAGTAAATTGAACAAAAAAAAATCAGTGAATAATGCTAATACGTATTGAATTAACATTATATCACTGATTGATTGGAATATCAAGATTTAATAAATATAGTGCTCTACATATAAACCATGAAAATTAAGAGCAATTGCACTACTTGCACCACCTACTGATGTGTAGCAATGAGGGAACATTAACAAATCCCTATTTGCTGGTCCACCAGCCGGATCAAATGTTCCACTAATTACAGTGAAATCATTTGCCCCAAATCCTGTAATAGCTTTTATTCTCCAACCTACTGTATTAGATCTAGGTTTTGAATAAATTTCTATCTGATATACGGTTGTATTTGGTAATGGTAACTTAGTTATTCCCGAAATGGTTTGTTTTATTGTTCCACTATAAGCTACCCATGTAGTATCTTCTGTATCAAATCCTAAACCATATTTGTTAGCTGGGGCCGATGGAGATAGTGGAAAAACAGAAGGGTTCACACCCGCCGCCACGTTAGATTGGTCATTGGCTACTCCTGCAAAAAATCTTCTACTTGCGAATGCAGCGGCTGTGGAGGGTGAAATTATCCACTTTATATAGAAACCCCCTCTTCTTTCTGGTCTACCTAAAGTCAAAGGAAGGGCGCTGTGTAAAGAAATATAATTACTATTGTTTGCTGTTCCTAAATTATAAAAAGACCTCTTATAAAAATTAGCAATATTATTAAAATCCCGATAAGTTGTCAACGTTTGGCCAGAAGGAGATGCAGGTAAGGTACTTAGGGTCATACCTATGCCAACTGGAGTTGATGGATTCGGTGAACCGGCTACATAAGAAACTTCAACTAAATCTGAAATTATGCTTTTTTGGAGCATAAAAGAGTCATTCAAAAGAGGATTTATAGCGGCAATATCAGTAGGGCAATTAAATTGATCTGATATAGCAGCAAGAGTTACTTGACCTGTTTGGTATTGAGATTGCTGGTAATCTGAAACTAAAGCAGGACTATCTAATCTTGTATAAGTTTTAGGTATAACTGCAAAATTAGGGTCAGATGAACCACCGCCTCCACCCCCACCGGGGATGTTAACGGTGACAGCACCGCCCGCTTGAGTAGCAGTAACGCCCGCGCCTGTAAAATTCAAAGATGTGGCTTCTGCGGTAATCTGAGTACCTTCGTCGCTTACGGCAATTGAACCACCTCCACCAGCAGGGGGGTCAATCCATTCAGTATCGAAATTGGTGTTACTATTCTTAGCTAGGATTTGACCCGTTGTACCACCGGTAGGTACACCTACACCATCTACACCATCTCTTCCTGCTGGACCTTGAGCTAAAACTAAACCACCATCCCCGAATCGGAAATCCTGTGGTTCAGCATTTAAACCCAATGGACCAGTAGTTAGTAAATAAACCCTAGCAAATGTTGCCGTGTTGTTCCAGTTGGTGATAGTAGTACTAACCGAAATAGCACCCGTACTTCGGTTCACTACTACGTAGTTTGTAGCATTTGCTGTCAGAGCAAGAGTACCTGCTGTTACAGCGAAACCACCCCATCTACCCCCGTAATAGCCCCAAGTCAAACCTTCGGTTGTCTCAGGATTACGGGCATAGACAGCAAAACCACTTAGTACGGCAAAGTTTTCATTTACAGGAACTTCTGGATTAGCTTGTCCTGTTTCCCATTGTTGTAATACGCTCATGGAGCTATTCCTTTCGAAGTTGATATAATTCCTAATCCTACAGTTGCACTAACTTGAGCAACTTCGGCTGTTATTACCTGACCTGAAGTAAATCCGTCAGCAGCAATTTGAGCTTGAGTATATGTAAAGCTCGGAGTAAAAACTGTAGCAGTTCTAACTAGAGTTGTACCGTTTAGAATCCTGACTTGATATCGTTCGATATCTTCACCAAGAGGAACAACCTGATCAACAGGTCCACCATAACTAACGTTAAGTCTAGTTCTGCGCTGCCATGTGATTTGCACATCTGCGCCGTCTGCTAGCACTCTTAAATTAGATACGCTAAATGGTCTTAAACCTACTCCTGTATCTGTAAACTCTTGCTCTGTAACACCATCTGCATTCAGACCAACAGTTACAGCTTTAACATACTTGAGTTGATTGATCTGATTTACATCAGTAGATACTCTGCGGAAGCTTTGATCGACTAGTACAAATCTTTCTCCAGCAGTATGCAAACCTTGCGCCCATTCTGTACCTCTGAACCCACGGAGTAATCCGCTTAATCTGTAGGTGTTAGCTGCAATAAGTTCTGCGTTTCTGAATCTGATTACTTCGTCACCAACGATTGCTACGTTAAGTGAAGTGTCAGCTTGCATTTCCTGTCTGGTTCTACCAGATAGTTGACCCAGCACTTGTACTTCTAAGAAGTTGATTTCGTCATAGACGTTACCACCTGTCCAGTTTCCAAGGATGTTGTTGCAAGTTCCAAATACAGATTGTACCACAAACTGCTGTACTTGTGAATACGATACATTATCGAAAGATCGCAGGAATACAGCACCCGGCCACAACTCGTCTGGTTCAGCGTTTCTGGCAACCACATAGTAACCCGGAGCGTTAGCCCCATCGCTAAAGATGGGTACGTCTAAAGTTAACCACGATGTGTCACCAATCTGTTGAAGTAATTGACTGTTGTAATCACCATCAGTTAATGAAGATGAAAGTAGAACGTTTGCGTCATCAGCTACTACATCGAATTTCAGGATGTTATTCGCATCTGTCTTCTTCACGATACGCATTCTGTATGTACGTTCTGGTGTTTCTACAAGAATCACATCCGAAGGTTCTAGTCTGGCATACTCAATTGGTAAATCAATTGTTGCTGTAGCTCTGCTCGTAATCTGGTCATTGAGCATTGCATTTGCAATACGCTTTGCTTCAGAAGGTAACAGACCTAGTGGTAATTGAACTAGGTTAACTGCGTCTTGGCTAACGAAAACTCTCTCACTATACTCTGTTGCATTCTGGAAGTCAGCTAGAGTGTTAGCGTAAGTTAAACCAATCTGAGAAGGAATTTCCATGTCGTTGTTAATAACTAGTGGAAAAGGTTCAGGTTCACCTGTGTTAGATTCTCTTGCAGCTAAGTCTTCGTACTTGATTGCAGCATCAACTGTTGCTGATCTAGGTTTAAATACGATCTTTTCACCTTTGGCTGCTTCAAAAAAGAATGCAGCTTGTAGTACTTCTAATGCACTTCTGGTTGAGGCAACCTGAGTTAAAGCCATACCTCTTACCAAGTCCTCTGGTGACAATAGGCTCACATCATAGTCATCAGTAGAGTAGTTAGCTCTTTGCATTAGTTGGTCTACGCAACGAGGTAAAGGTATAGTAAAAACATCAACATCTGGGTTCGAATCAGGTTGAGTTTGTGTATACGATACTAAATTAGCATACGTAATGTTTAGAAGATGGTTTGGGTCTGCGGTCGGTCCCGGTTGTCCGGGTCTTATATTTATCCCTATGCTTATTGTTATTGTAGGACTAGGTACACCAACAATGATTGGGTTACTAATCATTGGTGTTGAGAAAAGTGCGACACCATCAACCGATGGATAAAAATCGTATGTACCATTTGTATTTGCTAATTTTACAAAACCTAATTTCTTACCTATAAAATTGGAAAGATCACCTAACACTCTAACAGTTCTAGTTTCGACAGCACTGGCACTAGTTATACTGGTCCAAGCTTTTAAAACAACAGGACCATTCAAAGTTGATCTAGTTGTAATCAACCTCATTATAGTTAAAGGACCAGTGAATTCTCTAATTTCAAATATAACATTACCCTCTTCAGGGGAGCCATTCAGAAATGTACCACCAGTATTTAGTAGAGGTGTAAATCCTAAAAAATCAAATTCTATAACATATCGCTTATCTGCATATTCAGAGGCTCTAAATCTAATGGAAGTATACGATACTCTACTAAAACCATTAGTAGGATTCGCACTCAAGTCAAATTGAATTGCTGGATTGGGTAGAAAATTATAAAACTGAGGAACAAGAGGTTCATTGATAGTTGTATTAAATGGAAAAGGTTCGTTGAGTTCGTCCCTGAATCGATTACCAAATATTTCCCTAAATATAAAAGTTTTAGGGAAAATAGTAGCCTCGCTCCTAGAAACCTCAAAAGTCATATTAGGAATAGAGCCATTACTACCTAACTGCAACCCTTGGATAAATACATAAGCTCTACCCCGATATGCAGGAGCATTACCAATACCAACAGCAGCTTCATAAGTAGGGTCAGGTAGTTGATCATCTGTACCTAAATAGATACGAAGGTCATTCCATGTACCGCGACGAGTATTACCATCATAAACCAATGCGCTGTTCAACCAGATTCTACCTACCCCATCAATCTGATTTTCTGTTAGAAGTACAAGCAAGTCTACATCGTAGGTATAACTGGTATATTCCGAAGAAGGACCACTACCTTTACCACCTTGGCTTTGCGTGGTTGCGGTAGGTCTACGATCAGAAGCCCACACAATCTGACCGGGTATTCTAGGTGAACCAGCCACCCAAGGGATAGTTTGACCATACTCTGTACCTGTCACACGAAGGTCAGCTAATTTCGGACCTTCTGATTTTTGCTTTGGACCTAGAGTTGAACCAACCATTGCACCTAAAGTCCAACCAATTCTAGCACCCATTGGACCACCAACGGCAAATCCAACAACAGCGCCAATTGTACCGACAACTAATTGAGCCATACTATCTCCAAATCTTCATATGTTTAAAGCTTATTTAACCTGTGTTCAGGAAATCGATAAGCACCTTTAAATTGCATTAGATTACCGAATAGTAATCTAGTTTCTATAACTTTACCCGGTGGCATTGCTGCGTGGATGATACTAAAACCACCGTGTCTATAGTCACCCAATATTCCAACATGCTGAGGGTGCTTTGAGAATGAAATACAGATCACATCCCCAACTTGCATTTCTTGCTGACTAACAGGAATCATGTGATTTTCTAATCGTTCAATTAAAAGCTTACCATCTGGAACCCTAGAGTAATTACTGTAATTGAATTCTTTAGGAACGTATTCAAGTTCTTTAGCTACTTCAATAATTAACCCTACACAATCTATTGCTACACCTTTAAGTCTAGCTTGATGTTGATATGGTGTACCTATGTAAGTTCTGGCGCAGTTAGCAATCGCTAATCCTCGTTCGTTATGCATTTGGTACAGCAGGGCGTAGTAAGTTATCGGTAAGGGGTCTGTGAGGTTCACCTTGAAAGTTAATCGCATTGTTTCTTGCTACACAATCTTCAAGACGTTTCCTGCATCCTCTGACAGCAGTTAAAGTATCACCTGTCTGAATAGGGTCTAACGTAGGTGTAGCTAGCGTAAGGATGCCAGCCGCAACAGATGTTCTTACTTTAAAGGTCACACCTTGGTTCGCTCCAGAAGTAAAAGTAACTTCACCTTCACCAAAATAATCATCAGCAAAAGTAGCATTGTCAATACTGAACACAAGTCTATCATCTGAACCAACAGATGTTACTGTTACGTTATGAGTCACCGTAGACAAATCGAATAAGCATTTGTTTGGACCTGTGGTAGAACCGAATCTAGCTCTGCATGTTTTAGTACTTACGATACCCAATGGTTGCTGTAGTAATTGTGTAATACCTCGAAGTTCAATCTTAATTGTTTCTTTATTGATTGTGATATTACCAAACGTACCACGAATTACTGTTTCTACGTGATTAGCTATAGTTACAGGATTAGCACTCCAGTTGTATTTAAAGATTCTGAATTTAGCATTATCCCAGAACTTATTTAGGATATCGTTTGTAGTAAACAGGGATTGGTCGTTAAGTGTATTCAATTCCAAGTTATCTACTTGCAACCCTGCTGTAGTAACAATATTACTTGCGTTCAGACCTTGCCTAGAATCAAATTCAAATGCGGTTTGCCCAGCATAACCCCAAGCAGAAATGTCCATTACAAAGTTACTATCGTGACTCGTAAATCCAAAAAGTTGCCCGTCCAATCTCTCAATTAGAATACCATACGCAAGTGTAGTATACCCGGAGTCGTAATGCTCCTGCAACTGGATAGGGATAACTTTCATACAATAATCTCCTTAATGGGAATTTGACCCCATTCGAAAGCCGCTGGGTTTGGAATATTAACTGCCATCCTATCGCTGTCGAAACGACAAGGTACATCGAATTGTCCTTCCCACGTATACACATCACCAGCTTGATGGTTTGTTACGGTAACAATGCCTGTAGTATAGTCAATAGTACATGTACTTGTAATGTCCGTAGTTGAACCCGATCTGGTTCTGAACACAGTTACTGTATCAACAACTGGTTTAGAAATCTTTCTAATTTCGTTAAAGCCAATAGCTGCCTGATAGACCTTTTGCATCTGATAGTTATTACCAGCAATCAGCGTCATCTGACTATGCTGTGCTTCGCAAATATAATCACTCCAATCCTTGAATCTAAATGCGTGGAATCTACCACCCATTGATCTGAAGAATCTAAGTAAGATATCAAATTGAGCTTTTGTTTTAAGAGCATGAGAGCATTCACCTACGCACAAAGCTCGTGTTCTATTTTGGTTCCTAATCTCTCGACCAGATATAACACTGGCAATTGAAGTAGAGAACTCGGGACCGAACGAAACCCCGTATGAAATATCCTCTGGAAATCTTGGACTTTCAATAAATGCCATAATTTACCCCTAAAAGAAAAGGGAGAGATTTCTCTCTCCCTAAACATAAGTTATACTCTTTACATATCTCTAGACATTGCAACTTGGGCACCTTGTAGTGCGCTTGCTGCGACTTGAGCTTGAGTGCTACGATCAGCGGAGTGACCTTGGATTGTAAAGTTCTGAACTAGGTTGATAGTAGGAGCAGCCTGTTGCATACCTTGTAGCATCCTGTTAGGTACGATTGTACCAGAAGTATCAGGAACAAACAACTCTGGACCCTTCTCACCAACCACAGAAATCTTACCTAGCGGTGGGCGCCCACCTTCAGCAAAGAACCCACCAATGAAGCTAGAGGCCGCAGAACCGATTAAACCTTCGATACCACCTCCACCACCCATTGAACCAAATACACCTCGCAGAGAGGCTTTTAGAGGTTCTAGAATTAGGATTTCAGTAACAAGATCAACGATACCTTTCTCAAGGTTACCTAGAACTTCTTCGAATGACTTACCACCGAAGATTAGATCATCGAACGCTGTACTAAAAATGTCAGCCAGTTTACCAGCTTCGTCTTGTACTTTCTTTAGTTGTTCTTGTTGAGCAACTAGTGCGTTATTCTGATCATTGATACTTTGAAGTCTTTCTTTCTCAGCTTGAATTACAGCAGGATCACCGCCCTTTTTATCCAAAGCTTTAAAGTCCTCAAGTAGTCGTCGGTTATTATCTCTCTGAGCCATTGCAATATTTCTATCTGTCTCAGTCATACCGAATGTAGCTCTATCGAATCCAAAATCTTCCTGTGCGCGAGTAAACTCACTTTGTCTGTCGTTACCCAACTGAGTAGCTTCAGCATTAGCTGCGTTGATTCTAGCACGAGCATAGCGGTTTAGAGCAGCAGTTACTTCTTCGATTGTGATAAGACCTTTTAGTTCAGCCTCGTTCAATCTGTCTAAGAAAGAACCATAGAACTTAGAAGCTTCGGAAACTTCTGTTACTGACTCAGCAATAAACTGAAGTACTTCCGATCTTTCTTCTTGAGTTTTCTTTAGTTCAGCTTCCTCTTTCTCAAGCTCTTTAACGCGCTCTTTGTAGATAGGTTGAGTTTGAATTAAACCAAGTAGAAGCTCATTGTATTCAGCTTCAGTCATGTTTAGAGTTTTCTTTGCTCTATCCAAATCCTGAATACTCTGCATAAAGTTTCTGGTGTAGCCAGTAGCTCTAGCACGAACTGCGTTTAGACGTTCTAGGAAGTTTTCTTCTTCGCGTTGTTCTGTAGTTCTACGACTGCCACCACCACCTGAAGGTTTTTTAATTAACCCGGCCTCAATAGCGTTCATTCTATTTACAGCTTCAGCAGTTTGCTTATTCATTAAACCTAAGTTGACTAGTTTCTCAACTTCTTGGGATTGCTTGACGTAAATATCTAGCTTCTTTTGTTCAAGACCCATTAGCTTAAGTTGCATGTTAGCTGATTGATTTAAAGCTTCTGATTGCCATTCATCGTTTCTTACACCACGACTCATAGAAATATCTACAGACATTAAACCAGCAATGGAGCTTCTTGCTGCACCGGCTGCAATTTGTATTGCTTCAAAAACTGTTCTACTATTCTTTTCAAGAGTTCGTAATTCATTCTCAAGGAACTCTCTGTCTCTTCTAAGCTTATTAGGATCACCAGCAAGCAACTCTTCTATTACTTGTTTCCTGTCTTGAATTTCAGCAAATTGAGTACGAAGACCTTCAACAAATCGAGTGCTACCTGTATCTTCAAGTTTCTTTTTATATTGATCTAAAGAAAGAACACCAGATTCGTATTCTTTTTTAAGGTTTTCAATATTTTTACGAACCTCTATAGTTCTTTCAATCAGGTCTTCATCAACTTGTAATGATTCTTTTTGAGATTCGTTATACTTAACAACAGCAGTTGCTAATGCTCCAAAACCTATTACGGCTGCACCAATTGGGTTAGCTGCCAATAACCCTAAAAGAGCTAAAACACCTTTATACAGAACAGCAACAGCACCACCGGCTGCGTATGCTGCTTTTCCGAACAGACCTAAACTAGCAGTTGCAGCAGTTGCGGATACAGCCATTTTAGCATAAGCTAGAGTTAAAGCACCCGCCGCTGCTGTAAGTAGAAAAACGTTCTCTTTACTAATACCAACCGAGTCAGCGAAAGCCAGCATTGCAATACTTGCACCTGCGAACTTAGCAACCGTACCACCAATCGCCAGTGCCAAACCTCCACCTAAAATCATAACAATAGGAGCAATTGCTCCAGCTAATCCTAAGAAAGCGTCTTTGTTATCATTGACTGCATTTAAAATTGAAGATAAATCTTGAACAATTTTTGCAGCAGTTTGAGTCAATTGCATCGAGTCGTTAATATTCTTAGCAAGAACAACAAACTCATTGCGCAATAGAGTAAACGACTGTTGTAAAGTTGTTGGTAGATTCTGCACTCGACCTTTTAAAGTGTCAAGAGAGTTAACTAACGCAGTACCAACAATATCAGAGGTTAGTTCACCATCAGCAGACATTCTACGTAACTCAGCACGAGTCACACCCAATTGAGTTTCAAGAATACGTAGAACTTCAGGAACAGCTTCAGAAATCGCACGGAATTCGTCACCGTTAAATGTAGCAGAAGACATTGCCTGAGAGAACTGCAATAGACCCGACCGAGCTTCTTGAGCAGTTGTACCGGAAATGGTCATAGCTAAAGCGAAGGACTCAGTTACTTGAGCAGCGTATTCTGCATCTTTACCAACAGATTGCATAACAGGTAACAGACGAGAATATAATGTACCTAATTCCATAATAGGCGCACGAGCTTCATCAGCGATTCTCTTTAAGTTCTCAAACGCAGGTTGGAATTCAACCGTTTCGTTAGATAGAACTTTAATTCTGTTAGCTAGCGTTTCAATAGCATCAGCAGTTTCTACGAAGATTCTTAGACCAGTGGCAGCTAATGCGCCACCACCTAATGCACCGAATGCAGGGATAAGACCGCGTAAAACACCTTGTAAACCTAGCAGTGGAGATTCTGCTCTACGAGCTTCTTTACCTAAGTCTTCAATTTCTTTACGAAGCTTACGAGCTTGTTCGATCTGCTGCGGAGTAGCGCCTAGGTTGTTCAAACGATTAACAACGTTACCCGTCTGAGCAGCTTGATTAGCACGAAGAGCCGCAGCTTGCTCACGTAGCTTACGTAGCTCGTTGTCAATAGATTGCTCTCTACGGCGATATTGAGCCACCATAGTATCACCCATAGTACGCTCCGCGTTTGCGCGCTCCTGAGCCGCTTTAGTGGCCTTCCTATCGGCTTGTTCTTTGCCTTTAGCAGCAGCTTCAGCTTGACGCTGAGCATTTGCACTGTCAAGGAATACTCTTACTGCGCTCTCGTCTACACCGCGAGAAATCATACCAGCACCGCGTTTGGCGTCTGCGTTAGCAAAACCCATTGAAATGAATTTCTGATAAGCTGCGTTATATTGGTTTTGCGCTTCTGTCTTACGGCGAATAGCTTCAGCTTCTTTGATTGCTGCGTCTTGTCTTGCTCTGAATTGAGAAACCATTGCATCACCAGCAGTACGGTTCATCTTTTCAAGATCACCTTGTGCTTTTAGTACTTTGTTTCTTTCTTCTTCTGCGGTCTTTAGAGCATTCACAGATTGAGCAGTCTTTAAATACTCAGCTTGTTGAGCTTTTAAGTTCTGATCGAATAGAACTTTACCTTGACCTTCTGTTGGGTCAAGACCAGCAGCTTTAATTTTACCAGCAACCTCATCTGAGATTTTACTAAACTCACGAAGCTGTTTTGTTGTTAAAGAAATACCTTGTTGTGCTAATTGAGCACGCTGATTAAGCATTTCATATTCTCTAGTTACAGAGCGAACGGAACCAATTGCGCTATCAAATGGGTCTTTTAAAAGTTTACTCATATCCCGAAGAGTTGCCTGAATCTGTTTCATTTCAGCTTCAGTTGCATTTAGGTTACGAGCTAAGTTTAGGATACTACTTTCACCACGAGTGAAACCATCTGCTAAATCTTTGTATGTATTTCTTAATCTATTTTGCAAAGCCTCAATAGGATTACCAGCAGCTTTCGCTGCGTTGGCAACCTTAGTTACCTTCTGTGCAGATTGCTCTGACGCATCAGCTACCTTCTTAGTAGCTTGTGCGGCTTTCTCCGAGGCTTTGGAAAGCTCTTGAATAGGTTTGCCTAATTTATTTACAGCGTTACCTAATTCACCAATCTTTTTATTTGCAGCATCTAGTTGAGTTGTATCAACTTTAAATCTTAATTCTGCTAAATCCATAATTTTCTCCTGTGGGAATAATTGTGTTTAGGTACTATTTCTAATACACAAACACAATAACCCTGACGGGCAGGGTTACTTCGATTTCTTTTTACTTGAAGATTTACTTGAAGACTTCTTCGTTGAAGCTTTCATAGCTTCGTTATCAAACCTTCGAATAAGAGAAATCTCCCATTCTTCTGGTGTGATCTGCATTAGAGTCATATAGGAATGAATCTCGGTATATGTTATTGGATTAACACCAAAACCACTACCTGTCCTAGCTGCATTTAATTCTAAGAACCATTTCCAAACCTGATAACAACTTTCAGGTAATTGAATAAGGTTCTCTAATTCTTTTGGCTTTCTACCTGTTTGTCTCCAGACTGACTCTAATTGATCACGCAGAGTACTACCATCTTCAAAAGATTCACTTAACATGAACTCTTGCTTGCAGTACTCTACAGCCTGTTCAACTTCAAGCGGGTCGAAAGTTTACCAGCAGGGCTGATTCCTCACTGATTTGTTCCCGAATCCAAGGATGCTCTTTGAATACCCGAGCAGCGTTTTCTGCTGTGAAAGGAACGGGTTCACCGTTTTCGGTAATACCACGCCAAGAAATAACACGAACGATAGCAGCTTCAATAGCCATTTCTTCAGCGTCCTCTAGAGTCATTTCATCTGGTTCTTTACCACGACGACGAGCAGCGGTTTCTTTTGCTTTAAGTTCGTTGTATTTGCGACGAGCAAAAGCTTTTACGCTTGCGGATTGGTCGCCACGTACTTTGATGAATGCACCAGTGTTCTCACCGGTTGGAAGTTTTAGTTCAAACTCGTAACCAAGTTCTGCGCTCTGTGCGAAATTATTTTTAGCTAGGTCTAGCATCTACTCTCCTTTGATTAAATTACAATATAAATATTTCCAATTGAACATTGATTATAACACAGTTTGGTAATTATTACAAGATGCACAAAACAAAAAACCTCCCCGAAGGGAGGCTTGTTTGGTTACCTAAGATTAAGCTGCGCTATCTTGAATCGCTAAGGTAGTCGCTTGTAGACCACCTGTAGTTACTTCGTTTAGAAGAGCAGTAAAGCTGTGCTGTTGGATAATTCCGTTCTCACCATCGTCTTTCGTAGCAGAGTTAACTTTAATCTTTGGTAGAGTAAAGCTAATGAAATCGGAGTTAGCGGTAGACTGAGTGCTTACTAGTAGTACTAGACTTACAGTAGCTTCATCATCGAAGTAATCACGGAATGTACCATCAATGAAGTAAGTACTGAAGTTACCAGTTACGCGAATACGACCAGTAAAGATATCTGCAACAGAGTTGGAACCTACTACAGTAGCGTTTTCCATACCACGATCTACCGAGAAATCAGCAGAAGTTACTAGACCAACAGGTGCACCGTTTACAAGTAGAATACCGTTAACAGCAGCGAAGATACCTTCTGTACCTTGAGCAGCGGGTGCTGTGAAGTACTGAGTTGTACCTGTCTGAGTAAGGTCTTTACCCATGAAACCGAAGTCTACAGTTACTAGACCAGTTGCGGGTAGCTGAACGTTCATTGTACCGACTTTCATACCGGTGTAAACTTCAGATTGAGCAATGTCGCTGTAGAACTCTTCAATAGTATACGAATCGTCAGTATGACCTGTCAATGGAGCGAAGGTGTACTTACCTACAACAGTTGCTGTAGTAGTAGCGATTGGGCCTTCAGGAATTAAGGCAGAACCGTTTACAACAGCTACAGTTAGGGTTAGAGCAGTTACAGTAGCTACCAGTAGGTTTTTATTAGCGTTAGCTGCGTTTAGACCAGCAGCGGTAAGGCGAATTACTTGACCAACTTTAATACCATCTGTGAGCCAAGAACCAGTAGCACGAGCTACGGTATATAGCTGACCAGAAGCTGCAATTGTAACAGATAGACCAGTAATAGGCGTTACTGTAGCAAAGTCACGAGCTAGAACTGAACCCATGAAATCAGAGTAAGTCTTTGGGGATAGTTCGCCGTTTAGGGAACCTTCGGCAGTACGAACACCATGACGCATATCAGCTACTTGATAGTCGGTACGGATTTCATTGGATTCGAAAGCTTCTTTGGTTAGGTTGAAGTTAGCTGTTACACGACGAAGTTGTTTAGCAAGTGTAGCACCAGCTAGTGTACCCCAGGTAAGCTCTTTCTTATACGCAACAATTTTGCTTACGCCTTTTGCGATATTTGACATATTGTTTTCTCCAGATTAAATTAACATTTGCAAATGTGGAATCTGTTAAAGGACAGATAACTAACCTATCAGGGTTTGAATACTTCAGCAAGTACTGGAACTAATACAGGAATAATAACCCTGTCATTTGTTGTACCTACAGATGAAACCTGTGGTGTACGTAGTACTGAAATTCTTGTCTGACCTCGTTGAATAAAGTAACCTTTGTTAAAAAGGGTTCTAATTTCTTCTGAAACCTGCATAGCCCTAATAGGACCATTCTTTAGCAAGTCGCATACAAAAATCTGAAAGCTTACTCTTTCTCTATAGTAGAAATCACCAATTACAGGGTCTTCTGGTGAATCAACCCTGAACTGAGCTTTAAGATAAAGATCATTAGGTGGAGTAAAAGACCTAGCTTCAGTTGCTACTTTTAAAGTAGGGAAGGCTGCAATTAGTTCGCTTTCCAATGCTTGTTTTACATCAATTAGTGCGCTCATTATGCTCCCTCATAGAACTGCTTAAGGTTGATCTTATAAGTACTCATGATTTGATCTATTGCAGGTTGCATAATACCTGATCGCGCTTTTGGTGAGTATCCTTCTTCCAAGGCTTTATAACCGGGACCAACCGCCATAATATAAAACGTATCACCTAGTTTATAATTAGCTCTAGCATCTTGTAAAGCTTGACCGGTAGTTTGCTCGTATTCGTAGATATTTTCATCGAATACGTAAGCTCCGTTTTCATCATATCGCCACGCACCAGCATGGAAACCTACAGCAACATCAATACCGAATGTTTCATTACGAGACAAATAGAAAGAACGGTATACTTCGTTATTCTGCAAAGCTTCATCATCACCAACGGGGGTATTATCGCTTGCTGCAATTGTGACAGTGTAAGCAAAACCAGCAACCATACTTTGTAGTTTTCTAACGTTGTCTTTTTTAAATTGCTCCAACTGTCTGACTAGTTTTGATGTGTCGCATGTGATTTTCATTAGGCTTTCACCGCAAGTACTTTGTAGTAAATCTTTTCACCACGAGCTTCATACGCAACAAACGAATCCACAGTATACTCGAACTCTCCATCAAAAATCAAGTCTTGAGGCTTTGGGGAAGTACTTAAGTCTTGCACCAAAATATAGAAGTCTGCTGTATCTTTTGTCACTAAGTTTGGGTTAGAATAATGACTTATTTTGATCTGCTTTTTATAAGCTTTTACATTATAGTCAGTAATCGTTTTAGTTACAAGCGAAGTTTGAGGATCGTACTCACCATCAACAGCACTTTTGTAAACGATCATTCTACCCTGAAGCTCAATCATTCGCCTAGCTGTATTCATAAATGGGTTCATAATTAAACCTCGAAATAATTACTAGGGAATCCCTTACGATCTTCAGAGGGTGATTGAATAAAGTTATTGTCCGAGTTTGAATTGTTAACTATCATGTCTGTCTTAGAGATACCACCAGCATAAGGTACTGCTGAATTTAAAACCGGATTAAGATCAGGGTTTTTGATAAACATCTTGAGAGCCATGATATAGTTCTGAGCAGCTTGTTGCCCATAGATACTGAAGATATCTACGTCTTCTCTAACTCGCATGGACAACTTAAACAAAATAGTTTTAGCGGCGTCTAGGCAAGCACGACGAATACTGTTATCATTCTTCTGTAGAAAATACTCGTATTCAATATCGGCTAGAATTGGTAGAGCAGGATCAATGTCACCAATTTCTAATCTAATTTTTTGTATATCATTTAGCATTGGATTTCCTTTCGTTCCTGTCTTTGTCTTATCTTCTTTTTATAAAACCTATTTCTAAGTCGCATAAAAAGAAGGAAGGAATCTTTCGATTCCCTCCGACTGTGTTAGCTTAGTTAGAGCTAAATAGACGAACTACAACCGCTGGGCGACGTAGTAGGTGTAGAGCGTTATGCTCGGACTGAAGAGTGATCTTCTCGTCTGCGCCATCGCGGTAGCTGAACACGTATGCTTCTTCACCTAGGGTGTTAACAAAGCTGAACTTGTTAGCAGGAGAGAAGTAAGATACGAAGGTGTCAGTTGTACCTTGTGGTAGCATGTAAGCATCACCAGCAGGGATTAGACGCTGACCGTTGTAGGAACCACGGTACTCGATGTAGGTTACGGAACCGTGTACGAAACGACGATATAGACCGGAACCTAGACGATTACGTAGAGGCTCTTGAGTACTGGTGTAGTACTTGTAAGCTTCTTTAACGGTTGGGTGAGCGATTAGCTTAGCGAAGAACTCTGGAGAGCAGAGGATAATCACTTCGTTAACTACAGAACCGTCACGGATTTCGTCTTGAATGTGAGCTAGACCTTCTTCGGATTTAGCTAGAAGATCGGTACCGGCAGTGCCTAGTACGAAGTCGATCTGCTTGCGAGTAATGCCGAAAGTAGTGTAGTAGTTACCAGCTACCGTACCGTTAGGAGCATAGATAGCACCAGTAGTTAGAGCAAAAGCACGTGCAGCTTCTAGAGTAACTGCGTGGTTCTGACGGATACGAGCTAGTTTACGAGCGATTACAGCAGCTTCAGTTTCTTCTGCATTTGCCTCACCGTATGCACGCTTGCCTTGGATATCGGCAGGGGTAACATAGTCGTCTAGAGGGAAGTGAGGAACTGGGAAGCTGAATAGCTTGCGAGTGTCGTCTTTGTTAACTAGGTTACGAGCGCCGCGTACTTGGTCAGTAATTAGACCTAGAGTACCTTCAATCGCTTCTACGGTTACGGAGTGTTGTGCCACAGGCTCACTACCGAAAATACCTAGTTCGTTGATTAGACCCCACTGATTGGGGATAAGCATTAGTTCTTCTGTGTAATCAACAAGTTCAAATGCTTTTTCAAATGAGCGAATAGTTGCCATTTTATAGTTTCCTTATATTTGTTAGTAAATGCTGTAAGATGCTGTTAAAATTAAACAGCGTCGTTGCAAACGATACCTAGAGCTAGTAGACGAGCTACTACATCGTTCTCAGCAAGTGCGCCTAGAACTAGACCAGACTTGGAAACCATAGCTGGACCACGAGCTAGAGTTAGAACGCGAGTTGGGGTTGCTGCGGGAGCATCGATTTCTTCAATTACTACACCTACGATAGCAGCAGCAGTTGCTGGAACAACACCGTTAGCACCAACTAGAGTACCTACAGTGAAAGTACGAGCAGCACCGTTGTAAGTTACGACTTCGCGGCAGTATGCTTTCTCAGGGAAGATTTCTTCTTTTAGAAGATTGCTCTGGCGAAAACCTTCAGTTGCAATTAGTTTTGCAGTTGACATATTATTAAACTCCTAATTAAATTATTTCTTTACTGCTTGCTTGGCTTTAATCACCCGAGCAACAGCGGATTCTTTTACGGAAGTATCGGATTCACCGGTAGCACCCTGCTCTTGAAATAGAGCGGAAGTTTCTACAGCTTTAGTAATCTCAGTTAGAGCAGTTACCACAGCTTCGAAATCTTCATCAGTTGAGTCAACAACGGCTTTGAAAAGCACTTCAACTTTAGCAGTATCACCACCAACAGCTTTCTCAAGCTTGGTTTTGCGAGACTTGTCTTTTTCTTGCTTTTCTTTGGTTTTATAGGCTTCAATAGTTTCTAGAGCTTTCTGAAGTTCAACCTTCTGGTCTTCGAATGCTTTTTGTACACTCTCAAAAACGCTCTTTTCAACTACTTCAGGTTTTGTTTCATCCATCGTAGATTTCTCCAAATTTTGTTTATCTTTAGAGGCAGATACCTCTTTCTCATTAACCTCGCTAGCGATTGAGGTATCAACCTTAGTGGATTTCTCCACCTTGATAGATTCAAGTTTATCCAAAGATTCTTCGAAAGATTGCTGACTCTTTAGAACACTAAGATATCGATCTTCATCTAAACTGGATAGGAATTCTGGTAGAGTTCTGGACTCTAATGCGTCATTAGCTGACTTTAAGATTTCAAATGATTCTAGTCGCTTCTCTAGATAATCATCATAATCAAATTCATCTTCACTTTCTGGTTTTTCGTAACCTAGCATTTTTGCTAGAATTTCAGCGTCTTCGTAATACATGCTGAAGAATTTACGTAGAAAGTCAGGTAGTTCCATTGTTACGCGGATTTGTTGCATTTTAGTAACAAACTCTTGACTAAAGTTGTTAGCCTTCATTACTAGTGCATAATCTACACCGTTAGCTGGGCCTCCTTGGTCTTTCGAAACCAGAGCTACATGCGCTCCGTCTTTATCGAAAGTAATATCGGACAGCTTGCGCTTTTTAATTCGTTGTGTCATTCATCGTCCTCTTCTATTGTTTGAACGGAAGCTAAAGCACCAATGCTTAATCCGTTAATGTTTCCAGATTCAATTTCAGCCCAAAGAGCATCATCATTTGCTTGTATTGTTGCTAACCATGTACCCTTTTTAACGAACCGGTCGTCAATTATCATATCAGTAGGGCAAATATAGGATTCGCAAAATTCGAAAGTATCTGTTTCAACCAAATGAAAGAGATTAGCTTTTCTGGAGTATTTGTTGAAGTTGTGACAAGCTTTTCTAACTTCTTCTTCTGATGTAATATCACCGTGAAGGTCTACTTCATCTGGAACCATCACAACAAATGTAGCTTGTTTAAGTTTAGGAGCTAATGATTTAGCTACAGGAACTTTTTGAAATAAGGAAGTAGATTTATCAGGCATATTCTTCCTTTGTTAATAGAACATTCATAATTATATCAGTTTTATTTCGAATTGTCAAGGTTGATTATATCCAACTAGAACCATTCCATCGTTTAATTGGATTAACTACCCAACTAGAACCATTCCATCTTCTTAATACAACCGTTTGCCAACTAGAACCATTCCATCGTTTTAATACAGGAGCGTTAATTGGAGGGGTAACTCCTTGTTGACCGAAGAATTCCAAATCAAGAATTTCACCAGCAAGTTGATTATCCCATGTAAATGAGCCACCCCTAACTCCAGTTGGTAAGTCAATCTGAGGTAAAAGAATTGGCTCAATTACTTCTACTACATCTTCTTGTGATAAAGCTGCTGCTTGAAGTAAAAGAGTAAACCACATTTATAACCCCCTGATTGACCAGCTAATATTTCTATCTGTACCCTGAAGCTTTTGTAAAGTAAAAGTCCAACCATGCATTAAAGCTAATGCTGGAGCAGCATATACTGGTTCAGATTGAACTCCTGTGATAATAACTTCTTCTAGAATTCGTTGAGTAGAAGAAGCTTGTACTTTTTCATAGATTCTAAATCTGTAACGCTCAGTTGCTGTTAAATTACTTAGGTCTAGAAAAGTCTGGTATACTCCAACTTGTGCCAAGCTTGAAAGTACAATAGAATTTGAGGGTAGGTCCAGTTCGGTTGAACCCACGAGTGCCTCACCGGCGTATGTTTGTATTAGTGCCATCAGTCCATGCTCCAGTATATGAAGCGGACGTAGCCATCTGAGCCGTTACCGCCTGCTGCACCACCACCACC
>Ga0209278_1000160_pt1 | contig 83534 bp, 78 predicted proteins | sample JI81BgreenDNA_FD_187504 | JGI IMG/M metagenome (GOLD analysis project Ga0209278, IMG submission 187504) | Wastewater effluent complex algal communities from Wisconsin, to seasonally profile nutrient transformation and Carbon sequestration -... | ecosystem: Engineered > WWTP > Effluent > Algae... | reverse complement strand
AGTCCGTCGACTTCTGGCGAACTCTTGTGTATCATTAGAAAAGGAGCGAAGACGTGCAAGGAAGAGGCAAGAAGAGAAGCCCAATTACGATGGCAAGATTAAAGCACCGCCGCCGCGCGGGGTGCAGGTGGCTGGATTTGTTGGGGAATTTGCGCCGTCTGCGATGGCCCGCCGCCATCGCAGCGGTGGGATTGTCCAACGAATTCAGTACCGGATGCGCTGGCAGCAGCACTTCTGAGCCGTGGCGGACGATGAATTCAAGATCAGGCCGGGACGTGTCGGCGACCGGGGCGGCGAGGGCTATCGCAAGGCCACAAGCCTTGTCGGACGCGTCCAGCAGATTGCGAGGAAAGGCGGGAATGCGCGGGGCAAGGCACGCCATGGGCCGCGCCGTGGCTCCGCCCGCCTCGCCCGTGGCGGACGCGTCGGCCTGACAGGGCGGCAGGCGCGCTATGGCCGCCGGGTCATCGTCAAGGCGCGCATTGTCCGGCATCGCGGCACCCGCTTCCGCTCGGCGCCGCTCGCGCGGCACATCGCCTATCTCGAGCGTGACGGCGTTACACGGGACGGAAGTGACGGGACCATGTTCGACGCCAGCGGTGACGCGGCCGACGCCGAGCGCTTTGCCGGGCGCTGCGAGGCCGACCGGCATCATTTCCGCTTCATGGTCTCCCCTGAGGATGCCTCCGAGCTCGCCGACATCAGGACCTTCACCCGCGAGCTGATGGCCGACATGGCGCGCGACTGCGGCACAGCGCTCGACTGGGTCGCGATCGATCACTGGAACACCGCCAGTCCCCATGTCCACATCCTGGTGCGCGGTGTGGCAGATGATGGCAGCGACCTCGTGATCGATCGCAGCTACATCACGCATGGTCTGCGGGGCCGCGCGCAGGAGCGCGTCACGCTCGAGCTCGGCCCGCGCAGCGAACGTGACATCGATTGCGCGCTGCGCCGGGAGATCGGTGCCGAGCGGTGGACCGGTCTTGATCAGCGGCTGCGGCAAATCGGCGGGCCGGACGGATTGCTTGACCTGCGACCCGATGCTGCCGCTCCAGGAACGCGCGACCGGAGCTATCTGATCGCTCGCGCAGAGATGCTGGAACGCATGGGGCTTGCCGAGCCGGCGGGTCCTGCGATGTGGAGTCTGTCGCCGCGTCTTGAGCCCACCTTGCGCGAACTCGGGGAGCGCGGTGACATCATCAGAACCATGCACCGGGCCATGGCAGCGCAGGATCGCGAGCTGGCTCCCGACCGGATGGTGCTCGGCGCCTCGCAGGCCGATGCGACCGGGGGTCGGGCCATCGAGGGGCGGCTGATCGCGCGCGGGCTGCACGATGAGCTCACCGGCGAGGCCTTTGCGATCATCGATGCGACCGACGGACGCATCCACTACCTGCGCTTTCCCGATATCGAGCGCACCGGCGATGCGGCACCTGGCGCGATCGTCGCGCTGGGTCGCTGGACCGACCGGTACGGGCACGCGCAGGAAGGACTGCTGGTCCGTTCCGATCTTTCCCTTGACCAGCAGATCGGGGCCCGGGGCGCCACCTGGCTCGACCGGCAGATCCTGACACCGCAAAGCGGGGTGTTGAGTGGCGGTTTCGGCGCCGAGGTTGCGGCGGCGATGGTTCAGCGGACCGATTGGCTGGTGGAGGAAGGACTGGCCACGCGGCAGCGCCAGCGGGTGATCTTCGGGCGCAATCTGCTTGGCCGCCTGCGCGCGGACGAGATCGCGCAGGCAACAACCGCGATCGCCGGGCGCTACGGGCTCGAACCACGGCCCGCAGCTGAGGGCGGCGTAGTCTCAGGGGTCTATCGCGAACGAATCGCGCTCGCGTCGGGACGGTACGCCGTGGTCGAGGATGGGCGCGGCTTCCAGCTGGTGCCCTGGCGGCAGGATCTCGACCGCCATCTGGGCGAGACGGTCTCAGGACGGATCAACGGGCACGGCGGAGTCGACTGGAGTCTCGGTCGCAAGCGGGGGCCTGCGCTGTGAGGCCTTGTGGCGAAACTGACAAACTTGAATTCGTGTCACATGATGCTTATAACCGCATCAGGAGACGCGATATGGCAACGACCGCTTTCGGCCATGCTGAGGCCCCGCAGGCGCTTCAGACCTTCGCCGGAGATGAGGACCGGCAGCGCCTTACAGGTGCAGCCGTCAAGGCAGTGCTTCGTCTGACCGGGGCCTGGAATACCAGCAATGCGGAAGGGGCAGCGCTGCTCGGCGTGTCCGAAAGCACGTGGGACCGGATGAAGGCGGGCCGCTGGGAAGGCGTGCTCAGCCAGGACCAGCTCACCCGGGCCTCGGCCCTGATCGGGATTTTCAAGGGCCTCCATCTGCTCTTCGCCAATGACCTCGCGGATCGCTGGCCAAGGCTGGAGAACCGCGCGCCGGTGTTTGACAGGCGCACGCCGATCCACGCCATGATCGAGGGCGGCATTCCCCGCATGCTCGAGACCCGCCAGTATATCGACGCGCTTCGTGGCGGCCTCTGACCCGGCGGGTGATCTCCCGCTCGTCCGCGAGGCCTTTGAGCGCACCATTCGTCTCGTCCCGAGCGCGCGGCTTCGCGAGGCCGTGCTTGCCCCGCTCGCTGATACGGCCGCAGAAGAGGCGCTGCTCGCCGAAATCGAGGGGGCGACCAGCAGTAGGCTCATCGCCGAAGAGCGTGGCCTGGCAGGGCTTGCCGCTGATGAGCTGGTCCACGGGGTTCCGCACGCGAAGTTCATCAATGCCAGCTTCGCCTATGCCAAGCCCCGGCAGCCCTCGCGCTTCAATCCTGCGGAGCGCGGCGCCTGGTACGCCGCGCTCGACGTCGCAACCTGCCTCGCCGAGGTCGGCTTCCATCTCACCTGGGCACTCGCTGATGCCGGCGACTTCGACGCCGTGGTCGAATATGGCGAGATGATCGCGAGCATGTCCGGGGTCTTTGTCGACCTGCGCACGAACCCCGCGCACCCCGCCCTCGATCCTGACCCGGCGGCAGGCTATCCCGCCGGCAACACGCTCGCCGCGCTGGCCCGCGCCGGGGGACACAACGGGATCATCTACCCTTCAGTCAGGCATCAGGGCGGCACCTGCATCGCGGCGCTGTGGCCCAACGTCGTGCAATCGGTCGTCCAGGGCGCGATGTATCGCCTCACCTGGTCGGGCTCTCCGGCGTTTGCCGTCGAAGCGCTCTAGCCTCCTATCTTGCCAATTCTTCGCTGCCCTTCGCCCGGCGAGGGTCCGGGCTTGCCATCGGCGGCGCGAGGCCTCTTGCATGGGCTGCGAGAGGCCTCTTGCATGGGCTGCGAAAGGAGAGGCCGATGTCGGCGACAAGAATCCTGTGGGGACAGATAGTCGCTGTGTTCGCCATCGCGATCGGCGGCGTCTGGGCCGCAACCCAGTGGACCGCCGCAGCGCTGGCGTACCAGCCCGAGCTCGGCAGCGCATGGTTCATCGCCCTCGGCAGGCCGGTCTATCCACCCTGGTCGATCTTCTGGTGGTGGTTCAGCTACGAGGCCTATGCGCCGCGCATCTTCGAGACCGGCGGGATCATCGCGGCTTCGGGCGGGCTCATCTCCGTGGTCGTCGCGATCGCCATGTCGGTCTGGCGCGCGCGCGAGGCGAAGAGCAGCGCCACCTATGGCTCGGCGCGCTGGGCGACCCGTGCCGATGTCGCTGCGGCCGGACTGCTGGCAGGACGCGGCGTTGTCATCGGGCGCCTCGCCAATCTCTATCTCCGGCACGACGGTCCAGAGCATGTGCTGTGCTTCGCACCGACCCGCAGCGGGAAGGGGGTCGGCCTTGTCGTCCCGACGCTCCTGACCTGGCCGCACTCTGCGATCGTCCACGACATCAAGGGCGAGAACTGGGGCCTCACCGCGGGCTTCCGCGCGCGCTTTGGCCGTGTGCTGCGCTTTGATCCGACCTCGGCAGACTCGGCCGCCTACAATCCGCTCGCCGAAGTCCGCCGCGGCATCAACGAGGTGCGCGACGTCCAGAACATCGCCGATGTCCTCGTCGATCCCGAAGGCTCGCTGGAACGCCGCAACCACTGGGAAAAGACCAGCCATGCCCTGCTGGTCGGCGCAATCCTCCATGTGCTCTATGCGGAAGCCGACAAGACCCTCGCAGGCGTGGCAGCGTTCCTCTCCGATCCCTCGCGCACGATCGAGGCGACCCTTGATGCGATGATGCGCACGCCGCATCTCGGGGAAGACGGGGTTCACCCGGTGGTGGCGAGCGCGGCGCGCGAACTTCTCAACAAGTCTGACAACGAACGCTCGGGCGTGCTCTCGACCGCGATGTCGTTCCTCGGGCTTTACCGTGATCCCGTTATCGCCGCGGTAACACGCCGCTGCGACTGGCGCATCGCCGATCTTGTCGATCCGCGTACGCCGGTTACGCTCTACCTCGTGGTGCCGCCTTCCGATATCAGCCGCACCAAGCCGCTGATCCGGCTGATCCTCAACCAGCTCGGACGGCGCCTGACCGAGGACCTGTCCGCTGGTTCCGACCGCCAGCGGCTGCTCCTGATGCTCGACGAGTTCCCGGCGCTGGGGCGCCTCGATTTCTTCGAGAGCGCGCTTGCCTTCATGGCCGGCTACGGGATCAAGGCCTTCCTGATCGCCCAGTCGCTGAACCAGATCGAGAAGGCCTATGGGCCCAACAACGCGATCCTCGACAATTGCCATGTCCGCGTGTGCTTTGCGACCAATGACGAGCGCACCGCCAAGCGGATCTCGGACTCCCTCGGGACGGCGACGGAGCTGCGCGCGATGAAGAACTATGCCGGGCATCGGCTCTCGCCCTGGCTCGGGCATCTGATGGTCTCGCGCACCGAGACCGCGCGTGCCCTGCTGACCCAGGGCGAGATCATGCAGCTGCCCGACTCCGACGAGATTGTCATGCTGGCGGGCGCGCATCCGGTAAGGGCGAAGAAGGTGCGCTACTACGCCGATCCGCGGCTTGCCGGACGGGTGCTTGCGCCGCCAGCTGTGATCGAAGCGATGAGGGCTGAGGCAGCGGGCGACTGGGAAGGATGGCTTGCGACACCGTTGCCTGCCCGTGCCCACAAAGGGGCTATCGATGCGGAATACGAGGACGCAAGCGAGGGCGGCATCCGCCGCGAGCCCGAGATCCCGGAGCACGAGGACATTGCTCCCGCACAGTCAGTGATCCGCAACGAGTTCGTATTTGAGGATGGCGATGGCGACGACGAGGACACGGCAGCCCGCAACCGGCACCTGACCGGTCAGGTCGAGGACAACGCCCGGCGAGCGGCGCTTGATCCGGGCGACGGGATCGACCTGTGACGAAAAGCAACCGGATAAAGCATACCTTCCGCCTGCCTCCGCAGCTCTCCCGCCAGCTCGCCGATCATGCGGGACGCAGACGCGTCTCGCAGGCTGCGGTCGTCGAGGCGGCGCTTGCCTCCTTCCTCTCGCCCGATGGCTCGGAGCGGCTCGAGGCCGCGTTCAGCCGCAGGCTTGACCGGATCTCCCGTCAGCTCGACCGCCTAGGCTATCACGTCGATGTCGGGAACGAAGCCTTCGCGCTGTACCTGCGGCGCTGGCTCGCGGTGACCGCTGCATCTTCGGGCACCGAAACGGCGGCAGCGCGCGCCGAGGTCGAGAAGCGCTTCGCCTTCTTTATCGAGGCGCTGGCCCGGCGTATGGACACAGGACGGCTCCTTCATGACGAACTGGTGCGCGGTGAGACGGCCGCTGGACGACGACAGGGGAGAGATGCCCCCGAAACCGGATGACTGCTGTCTCCCATGGCAAAGGGCAGGTGCAACCATTCCAACTGCTTGCTAGTATCGCGTGATGCGCACGGACCTTGATCATCTGCCCCCGCAAAAACAGCGCGAGCTGGAGCGCGTGGTGCAGCTGATCTTCGAGGAGTTCGATGATGCCTTCGCGCTCGCAAAGCACGAGTGGAAGAAGGCCGGGCGCATCCTCAAGGTCATCCTCTACGGCAGCTATGCGCGCGGTACCTGGGTCGACGAACCGCACACCGCCAAGGGCTACCGTTCGGACTTCGATCTGCTGATCATTGTCAGCGACAAGCGGCTGACCGACAGGGTCAAGTACTGGTCCAAGCTCGATGAGCGGCTGATGCGCGAGTATGGCCTCTCAGGCACGCTGCGCACCCCGGTCAACTTCATCGTCCATACCCTGCAGGAGGTGAACGACGGGCTCGCCCACGGGCGCTACTTCTTTATGGACGTGAAGGCGGAAGGGATTGCGGTCTACCAGTCCGATGATACCGAGCTGCATACGCCGAAGCCAAAGACGCCGACGCAGGCGCTCGCAATGGCGGAGGAGTACTTTGTAGAATGGATGACGGCGGCCCAAGGTCGAGCGAAGCTTGCAAGGTATGCCGTCGATGAGGGCATGAACAAGCACGCGGCATTCGAATACCATCAGGCCACCGAAGGTCTCTATCACTGCGTGCTACTAGTGATGACCTTCTACACCCCTCATGTTCATAATCTCGCGTTCCTGCGCACCCAGGCCGAGCGGATTGATCCGCGCCTCACATACGTCTGGCCGCGTGAGACCAAGCGCGATCGGGCGCGGTTTGAAAAGCTCAAGGATGCCTACGTCAAGGCGCGCTACTCAAAGCACTATCGCGTAACCAAGGAGGAGCTCGAATGGCTCGGCGCGCAGGTTGAGGAGCTCGGTCACGTCGTGCACGCGGTCTGTACAGAACGGATCGACAAGCTCAAAGCAAAGGTTAAGGCTAGGCCTGATGAGGCGGGCTAATGGCCGTACCTCGTACTTTCCTGCCATTGGAAGTGGCGCTGCAAAATTGCGGCTTCCGGCCAAAGCGGCCTTTTGCGGTTGACGTGCGTCCCTGAACCTCTTTCAGTTTGAGCCAGAGACCGTCATTTAGGAGCACGAGCATGGAGCGGAGCAGGTTTAGCTAGGAGCAGAACATTGCTCTCATCGTTTTTTCGGTATGCTCTCGCGCCGGCCGAGCACCAATAATAAGGGAAGCGCACGCCTGCCATATCATTTGGTGCACTTTGAGGTCCATTGAGCCAGTCCACAGAAATGGCTTCGGCGGGCCGCCTTTTCCGCTGAGTTGATTAGGGGATTCTCGTCGATGTCGCCAACAGTAGTTGCGGACCCACAAAAGACACAGATTCTTCGAAAGAAGACTCAACGCGATCGCCTGTTGGGAAAGTTTCCACAGCACGTCGCGTCGGCGCTTGTGGAGTTTGCATCAGCGATCAGCGAAATCGATGCCGATATCGTCATTTTCATGGCGCGCAAAGCGCTGCGCCTTCACGATTTCCTCATGCTCGCGGGCTGTAAGCCGAGCAGGCGTCTGGTCCTTTCGAGCCATGTTCTCGAACAGGATCTTAGTGTGTTCAGGGACAAGCGCGTGGTGCTTGTCGACGATACGCTGATTCTGGGGTCGACACTGGGGCGCGCCACCAAGCGCCTTACCGATGCCGGGGCGGCCAGCGTGACATCTTATGTGCTAGCCGTTGATGTCGACAACTGGTGCGCGGACCTCGTCGTCCCCGACAAGATATTCCTTCGTCTCAACCACGACGAGATGCTGACGTTGTGTGCGAACGAGGTCGAGGCACTGGCCACGAGCGGTATCCCTTATCTGTCCGATTTTCCAATTTCGAAGGCGATGCGCTTCACCTCAAAGCGGCTCGACATGTTCCTGAGTCTCCAGAACTGGACTGCCTATCCGCTGACTTCCGCCAGCCAGGATGCGGTCGGCACGATGAATTTCAGCCTGTTACCGAGCATGATAACGCGAGGGCGCCTGCTCGAGGCGCTCGGGCCGTTCCGAAAAGTCGCTGATATCATGAAGGTGCGGGCCTATGGGCAGACGGTCGATGGCGCCCATTGGCTGAGATTCGTTCCCGTCGTCACGCTGAAGCCGCTTCGGATTGCGAGCGTGCAGCGGCTTTGGACCAACGTGATCCACCATTCGGGCTTCAGCGCGGTCCAGATCGATGCGCTCAATCGATGTTTTCAGACCCCGAAGGCTCGCATGCGCCTGATGCAATATCATGTAGCGTTGACAGTCGGACGGGTTTTCAGCGCCGACTTGGCCGATGCATCCTGCGTCGGCAAAGCTCTTGCGTTCGACAAGGTCGAAGCGATCCGCCTGTTTGGCCATTGGCACCGTTCGGCGATCGATATTCTCCATGATCGGACGGGTGGTATTGAAGCCGTCCGCCAGGTTACACCCGATGCCGTGCCACAGGATGCGGATGAGGTCGCTCAGGCCGAGCTGCAAGTCTTTTCCCAAGACATTGCAGGCGTGCATCAGACCGGAGACTTTCGCAATGTCTTCACGGACCTAGCGCGAGCCTTCACCGGCCTCCACCGCACTTATGAGCTGCGCGCGCGCGAAGAAGCCCATGCCCTTGGGAAGGCCTTGTTCGAAGACGGCGTGAATGCCGAACACCGCGATCGGCTGGAGATAGGCTATCCTTGGCAGAGCCTAGTCGAGGCTACGCTGCGCAACGAAAATCGACGCCCGACGGTTGAACGGTCGATGGGGCTCAGCCTGGTCCTCGACGTGTTGATCGACATGGGGATCGCCGTGCCTTTGCTCTGCGAGCATAATGGCATCATTTTCCGTGCGTATCGCCATGGCGAAGATGTGTCCTTCACTGATCAGGAGGCTGCGCTGACCTATGACGTGCTGGAAGGTTATCTTGCGGCGTCGGGTGCAACCCATGCGACCAAGGTCGTCTTTCAAAAGCTGGTTACGTGCCTGTTTAGGGTCGGTGTCTCCAAGAATTTTCTCACCGAGGTCCACGGCGTCGGCGGCGGCGAACGGGTGGTCAGGATAGGCTACCATCTTCATGGCGCTGTCCCTTTCATCCCCTTTGATCATAATGAGGAGATCTTCGCCGACGATCAGCCCAGCTGGTTTTCGAGTTATGTTGTCGAGGATGAGATCATAAAGGCTGTCCCCAACGGCTTCGTACTGGGGACCCGCCCGGAGGCGGCGCTCACCAGTTCCGGTGCCCAAGCGGAAGCGACGCAATTGGGTATGCTCATCGGCATGCTGATGGCGGCCAAGGAGAGTGACGGCTCGCCGTTGCTCGACGAACGAGGGCTCACGCTGCTGGCGTCGTGCCCGCAGCCGAAGGATACGGCCAGTGCACTAGCCGCCGAACTAAGAATCTTCATCCGCGAGTTTAAACGCTTTGCGCCACGCCTGCGGGCCTCACGTCCGGGCCTACAGGGCGGTCTCGATTGGATCAACGCGACGGCGATCGCGTCGATATTAACGAAGATGCGCAGCAATTACGGCTACACGGCGCTGCATTCGGCTCGGATGAAGCTGGTGGGCTTCTACGCCGACCGCCCAGAACAGATATATCTCGCCTGTGAGCAATATCTCCGCCGGCAGCCCAATGGCGCCTTCTTTGCGTCGTCTTGGCGCAGCGCTTGGGCTCCGATCATCAAGACCAAGAACGATGACCAGATCGAAGTTTTCGGTGGCCTGATCGCCGACATCCAGACCGAGCTGTTCCACTTTGCTCTGGGGACATTTAGCATCGAACTCGCGCTACGCTCCGGCGAAATCACTGCCGGCGGCGGTGCCAGCGTGAATGGCAAATATGTCGCCGATTGCCGTAAAGTCCGCTCCTATCTCCAGGAGATGCGGGATCATGTCCTGCTCGATGACAAGGCCGAGGAACTCTACGCTCGACTAATCAGCGTCACGATGCCGGGGGCCGAGCAATTGATGTTAGATCCCGCCAGGGTTTGCCAATTCGGCTCAAGATATATCGAGCGCAGACATTCGTCAGCCATGGCCGTTCTTCGTCGCGCTTCGAACCGCATATCGACATATGGCGTGACCGATCCGCCCACCTATTTCACCTATGCGCTGTGGTACGACATTATCAACTCGACCGGGGAAAAGTCGCAACTCAACCGGGATGCAATGAAGGAATATCGCGAGCGTGTCGCTGCGTTCAAGGAAAAGGCGGATGCTGAACTCGGCGCCCAAATCCGGGCGGGAGCCGACGAGGGGACGAAGATTTACTGCTGGAACGCTCCGCTGGATTCAAAGGATGACGAGAAGAACATTTTCGGCACTGGCCGCCACGCTATGTCACGGATGCAGGAGATTCTCTCGGTCCTCATTAAGCTCGCCGCAGACCATGGCGTCCGGCTCCGCCTGATCATGGTCAATGGCGATTTCGTCGGTGAACGGCCATTCAAATATAGGCGCGACGTTTTCGTTGGTGGACAAAGCTTCTGGGAAATCTTCTCCCGGGTGAAGGCTGGCGTGAAGGCGCTCGAGGGAGGCATGCCATCGTCGGAGGGCTCGCTGGTCTGGCTGGCGCACGATCTCACCAGTGATATATCGAAGAGATTTTCCCAGTTTCGCTGGCGACCGCCGATTATGCAGCGGCAGATCGAGGTCAGGATCGAGAATAGTCCCATTTACATTCCCGTCGCGGGCGGGCTTATCCGATAAGCCATGGAGACTTATCGGCAATGCGTGCGAAGGCGTCGTGATATGGTACTAGGGGATACTCAGAAAGGGATTGCAAGTGCTTGCTGTTATTCGCAAGGCGCGAGACGTACATGGGTCGAGATAAAGCTAGTCAATTCTCACCGACACTGCGTCGATTTGGAAACGAGCTCCAACTTTCTAAGGTCCGGATTTGGGGCGTACGACCGTTCGGCAGGTTTGCGCGACCTGAACGGTAGGTTCCAGCAGAAGGTTACGCTCATATCCAAAACGCTGAATGTCTTGAGTTGGGTCATTTTCCGAGCGGAGGCCTTAAGCGGCGCAAGGGTGAATGCGGACACGGTCCGGGAGCAATCGGCGCATGAGATGCTCGCAGCTTCGCCGAGAGTCCTTTGCGTGGTCCGCGACAGAGCAAAGTTGCAACCGGCACGTGAAACGGAGGCGATCTGGACGGGCTTATCGCGCCTTATGTAAATGATGACTGGCGCCGCTCAGGCGCTTTTGAGGGGCTGGTCTTCTCAATCAAAGTTTGTCCTCACGCGATGCGGCTGGGCGTCGACACGAACATAGGTTAAGGTGCGCTAATCTACGGTCGGATCTTCAGGATCAGGGCTGACCATGCCGAGCAAATTTATGCACACTGCGGCAGCACCGCTTGGCTTGGGATCGACAGCCGCACCGGGCGCAGCTAGGGGGAATGAGTTGGCAACATTCCGTCTCAAGATGCTTCCGGCAGCGGATGGAGATTGCTTGCTCCTCTCATGGGGCGCTAGCGGGCCGTTGCATCATCTGGTTGTAGACGGGGGTAGAAAGGGGGCCTATGCGCACCTTAGACCCGAGCTGGAGGCCATTGCCCTCGCCGGTGAAAAGCTCACTCTTTACGTCCTAACGCATGTCGACGCCGACCACATTGAAGGTGCCTTGGCTTATCTAGCCGATAAAGAGGCCCCGCTACTTCCCGACCAGGTTTGGTTCAACGGCTTCGAGGAGTCAGTTCGAGCCCAGCCGTCCGGCAAACGCTCGATGCGCCAAGGTGATGACTGGTCCAAGGCGATCGCCGAGGCGCAGTTAAACAAGAATGCGGGTTTCTCACGCGGGGTCGTTTCGGTCGATACTGCGCCAGCTACGCTGGAGTTCGAGGGCTTGAAGATTTCCATCGTCTCTCCAGACACGGAACGACTAAGAGTGATGGGCGAGAAGTGGAAGGAGTATCGTCGGCAACTTGCGCGTGAGAAGGACGGTATGCGCGGCGGTAAGCGCGGCCGTCCGCCGATCGTCGCGCCGATCATGATCGAAGACTTCATCGCGGATGGGGAGACCGATCCGGAGGCGCCCAACGGCTCGAGCATTGCGTTCGTCGCCGAGTGGCAAGGCCGGCGTGTATTGCTCGCTGGGGATGCGCATCCCGAGGTACTTGAAGAGGGCTTGATACGGCTGGCGCGCGGCGAAGGTGCCGACCGTTACCGCGTCGACCTATTGAAGGCCGCCCACCACGGCAGCCAGCGCAATACCTCGCGTGCGTTGATCGAGGCGCTCGAATGCCGAAATCTGGCGATCTCGACCAATGGCAACCTGCACGGCCATCCCGATCCAGAAGCGATCGCGCGGTTCCTGCACTTTGGCCCCAAGGGACGAAAATCCCTTTGGTTCAACTACCGGAACGCGCGCACAGAACCGTGGTCCGATGATACCACTACGACACGGTACGACTACGCGGTCCATTTTCCCATTGAGGAGGCGCCGGGCGTGATCGAAATCGATCTTCTCGCATTGCAGCCATCTTCCGCCTGCGCAATCTAGTCGGCCGCGTACCGCACGCTGCGCGGCTGAAAGGTCAGGATGGGAAGGGCCGGCACCCGGGTGCCCGCCTGAGCGACCAGCGAGCCTACGAGTGCTCGAAAATACGGGTAGGCGGCGAGCTTACCGACACGGTCGAGGAAAAGCTCGGCCATCACCTGATCGCAGCCGCCCTCGACATGGTAGCTCACGAAGTACCGCGCCGACACATAAATCACCCGGCGACGCTTGCGGCGGCTGATCGCCTCGAAACGAATAATGCCGCTGATCACGCCGTCTTTCTCCACCGTTACCTCGATATCGGACGGACGGATGGTGTGATTGACGCCGCCATCATCGAGTTCGAGGGCTTGCGGAGTCATGTCGAAGCGCGTCTCGGTGAGATAAATCCCGCGTAGTGTCGCCCGCCCGGTCAGAGCATTATAGACCTTGGCGTCGACCGGTCCTAGCGTCTTCTTTGCCATATCAACCGGCCCGCGAAAGCATCGGTACCGCCTCGAGCCACTCACTTGAGGGGACCGCCCTGGGCTCGGCCCTTGCCTCGCCAGTCTCGATTAATTGCGCGCGGGCAACCTCGAAGCGGTCGACATCGGTTGCGACCATCGTCCACGCGTCGGTCCCCAAGTGCGCGCTTGCTGAACCTAGACGGTCGCATTCACGCTCGCTGAGCAGCACCGGCTTCTCGCCGAGCTGGTAAAATATCCGCGCGATGGTGCGGATCGTCAGGTTTGAGGCATCGTCGCCAAACATCTGGCTCACACGCGCCTCGCTTACGCCAAGGCGCTTCGAAAGATCGCGGTATTTAAGGCGTTTGTCGTTCAGCAGGCCCTGGATGCAGCACTGCACCTGAAGAAGAAACGCCTCTTCGAACAGTACATCTTCGCGGACCAGTCGCGCGCGATCAGTGGTTTCAGCCATGTTGTTCTCCGGTGGGTAGCAAAAGGGACAGCGGCAGCTGCCGCTGGTCGGACTCGCCCCTGCGGGCGCGCCTAGTCGATGGTGGAGGTTCGGGATCGATATCGATCGCGGTCACGAAGAAGACGCGGTCACTGGCATGGCCCCGCAGCGCGACCCCATGCGCTTGGAACGAACCCTGACGTGCGGCTTGGTGTGTGCGCGGCGAGCGGCTCAGCCACCGAAAACAGGAGCCCGGCAGCTTCCGGTCGCCGCAATCACAAAACGTCTCTAAAGCGGCCAGCAGGCGTGCGCGGGCCTCGGCGCAGGCGTCACTAGCAAACAAGTCCCACTCCGCGTTCCGCATAGCGATGTCCCAGCGGCGGCCCGTGATGCGGGTCGTCGCCAACGCGGCCTGAGTTCGTATGTCCCGACGCGCCATCGCGTTGCCTTTCGGGTATTAACATAGAACTTAAGCATAGGCCGGTCCAACGATTTCGATCTTGAAAAGGCAAACCGCTTTTCTGCGGTTGAATCTGAGCACCAACTTAATGTATATGTTTAACCCTGCAAGGGGGGGAGGGTAGCGAATCGGGGGTCACGGACCCAGAAAGGTGAAAGAGATGACGTGGTCCAGGACCCAAGCCGCGGAGCGTATCCGCAAATTCCGTGACAATGCGCCTGACATCAAGGTCGAGCGCTACGCCGAGAGCTATCTTCCGCGCATCACGCTCGAGCGCCAGCTCGCCCGCGCGCTGGGCAGCGCCCAGCCCGAAAATCCGCCCTTGTTCAGCTTGGCTGACGGCGCGGCCGTGCTGGTCGACACCGTGCAGGTGTATGTACGCCTGCTCAACTACGACGACTTCCGCCTCGACGGTGGGCGGGAGACAGCCGACAGTCATGCGCGCGGTCTCGCACTGCTGCACACGCTCTACAGTGCGGCCGACCGGGTGGTGGAAGGCGCCGGCGGGCAGCGGGTCGACTATCACGGCGCGCGGCTGCACGCGGTCGTGATTGAACCTCACGGCGAAGCCTCCGTCCGCGAACGCATCGCCGCCGCGCTTGACCTCGCCCAGCAGATGGTCGATTTGGCTCGCCTCGCCGGCCGCCAGTTTCTCGGCGAGTTTGGCGGCAATCTCCGCTTCCGGGTCGGGATCGACGCCGGACCATGCGTCGCTATCAACAGCGGTCGGTCGGATGAGCGCGAGCCGATGTTTGTCGGGCCGGCCGCGAACCACGCGGCCAAGCTCGCGCAGGGTAATATCGAAGGGATCTATCTCTCGGACCGGGTCCGCGCGATCTACGGCTTGCGCCGGATGGCGACGATGGTCGAAGAAAAAGCCTTCGCGGCCACGTCAATCGAACTCGGGACGGTACTTGGTGGTCGCGCGGGCCCTTATGGTACAGCTAAGGCTGCCGGGCGCTTCGACCGATGGCTGGTCGAAGCCCGTGACAAATTGTGGACGCCGCTGTCGCCGCGGGACTTCGTCTTCCATCAGCACACGCCGCCGCTTCGCTCGATTGACTACGCGCAGCTTTCGCCGAGCCGCTCAATCCGAATGCCGCTCGCGGTCATCTTCGCTGACCTAGACCGTTACACCGCTTACATCGATCGCTGCATGGCAGAGGGGTGTCTCGACGAGGCCGTGCGGCTGCTGCACGTGCTACGCTCAGAAATGAATGCGGTCGTCCAGAACGATTTCGGCGGGCGCAAGGTCCGTTTTATCGGCGATTGCATCCTGGCGATCCTTGCCGAGGGCAGCGCACGCGAAGTCGACCTCCAGGGCACCGTGACGCGCGCCGCACTTTGCGCAGGCGCGCTGCGCTCATCATTTGACCTGTGCGGTGAGATCATGCCCGAGGCCCGCAAGCTCGGACTTGCGATCGGCATTGAAACCGGCGAGACGCCCGTCTCGCGCATTGGCATTCGCGGCGTCGATCGCGCGGTGCGGGTGGTTTCGAGCCTCGCGGTCCGAGGGTCGGAGAGCAGCCAGAGCGACTGCAGCGGCACACAGACCCGGCTTGGGCAGAACGCTTATGCCAACGCGAATGCTGCCGTGCGGAGCCTGTTTTGGCGCAACCGGACTGCAGATGGGCTGACCTACAACGATGTCGCGATCGCCACCGACGGATCGCGGGTTGCCGCGACGGTGGCCGCGATACCAGCGGCACGGGTGGCTCCGGCGGTTGTCACCGGCGCCGCGGCGGCTGCGATCGCGGCGCCGGCGCGCGGCTACCTAAAGGATTGAGCTGGATGGCCGTCTTGCGCGGCGCTGCCCCGCCTTGGGCGGCGTTCATCGGGGGAGGGGAAGCGGTGGCTGATTTCATCGCCGGGCCGCCTCTGCCCGACGGGGACGCCGTACCCGCTGTCATATTGCAAGTCAGGGGCATGGACGGCTGGCTGTCGGTCTCGGAGCGCGAGCCCGGAACGCGCCTGCCCGAGCGGTGCCCCGAGCTTCACGTCAATGAAGACTCGTCTTTATGTATGGCCCGCCGGGGGTACAGGTGCGGCCATGCTGCCGATGCCGACGTGTTCTGGCAGGATCTTGGCGAATACCTCGTTAATCAGCACTTCGCCAAGCGCTGGGGCCGCTGGCCTGTTGGTCGCTGGCTGTCGCATGGCCCCACTGCGGCCGACCGGCAGGTAGAAGCGGAGAAGCTGGCTGCGGAGATTGGCGTGGCCGGTGCCTACTCTGATTGCCTTGAAAATGACGAGGGCTGGATTGCCGAAGCGGTGCGGTCTGGCGGTCCCAAGGTCCTGCGCTCGCTGGCATGCCCGATTGGGTGCCGGAAATTGGATGGGAAGATCGCTGCGCTCGGCGACTGCGGACACCAGGGTCCCGTACAAAAACTCGTTGCCGCGGAGCGGGCGCGCAGGGCAGCGCAAGAGGCGTATTTCGCGGCGCTAAGGCGGCGCAATCGCAAGTGCTGTGGGCGGGTGCGGGATTGTCCGCTTGACCAGGAGATGACCGCATGAGCTTGATAGATCGATTTCGAGAGGACGGCGAGCTCGTCGAGGCGCTGATGAGGCAGGTGGTGGTGCGCGGCATCCCGGAGGTCGCCGAGGCCCTCGCCGCGAGCGGCGAGCTGGTCGAATTCGCGCCGGGATCCGAGCTCGTGCGTCAGGGTGCGACGGACACCGACTGCTATTTCCTGCTCGCCGGCAAGGTCGATCTGCGGATTAAGGGCGAGGTGCTGCCGTACAGGCGCGGGGCTGGCGACCTCGTCGGCGAGTTTCGCGCGATCAATTCAGCGATCCCACGTACCGCCACAGTGGTCGCCACCGAAGAGGTGGTGGCACTCAAGGCCTCAGCGGGCGCACTCAAGGCGGCTGGAACCAAGGCGCCCGAGCTCTGGCGGTTAATCGCGATCTCGCTCACCACGAAGATTGAGCAGCGAAATGAGTTGATCGAGGTAGTCAACGAGAGGCCGCGGATATTTATGATTGCTGCGGAGAACCGTATCGAAATCGCTAAGGCTCTCAAGGGCGCTCTCGAAAGCGACTACGACGTCGATCTGTGGAGCGAAGATGACCTCGTGCCTCCGGGTGGCTATCAACTCGAGACGCTGCACGAAAAAGCCCGGAGCGCCGACTTTGGTATCGTTTTCGCCCATCCCGACGACTTGGCCAGGCCGCACGAGCGCACGGGCAACGACGAATGGGAGACGATCCGGTTCGAACTTGGCTATCTGATGTCCGAGCTGTCGCGGCACCGAACCTTACTCATGGTGCCGGCCGGCGCCGACGGGACAGCGCCCAGCCTATTCAAAGGAATCCAGCCGATGACCTATCAGCTGCCCGCAGATAACACTCCGCTTCGGGTTGTGCTCGTTGCTGCGATAGACGCTGTCCGCGAGCTGGTCGAGACCCGGCAGGTCCGGACCCGGCTAGGCAAGAAGGATTAACCGGAAGGCCGACTGAAAGGAAGAGGCCAAATGAAGGTCATGTATGTTGCGAACAATCCCTCGGATGCGGATCCGCTGCAAATCGAGCGCGAGATCAACGACCTGCAGGAGCGCCTCGAGATCAGCGCCGGCGCCGAACCGATCATCCTGCGCACCTACAGCGCGCTCGAGCTCGACCGCTTCGCGCAGGCCGTCTCACGCGCCGAGCCCGACGTCGTCCATATCGCCGCGCACGGCGAGGAGGGCGCGATCGTCTTCGCGCATCGCGACCGCGCAGACGTGCGGGTAACCGGCAAGCAGCTCGCCAAGCTCCTCTCAGTGCTCCCGCGGCGCCCGAAGCTGGTAGTCCTCAACGCTTGTTCCTCTAATGAGATGGCCGAGGAATTAGCAAAGTGCGGCGGCGCCGATTTCGTGATTGGCACCGACGCCTCGATCAGCAACTCGGCGGCCCGGGCAATGGCCGCGGCGCTGTATCAGTCGCTGGCGAATGCGGCATCGATCGACCGCGCGCTCGAGATCGCCAGCGTGCACCTCGAGATCATGGACGAGGGGACGGTTAGCGTCCATCTGCACGCCGCCGACCCGCTTCACGATCCCGCCCGGACTCAACTGGTCGACCCGTTCCGGCTGGTCGCCTGTTTCCCAGTGATAGACGAATGCCTGCGCAACAAGGTCAACACGCCGGATAAAGACTTTAAGCCCGCTTGTCCCGCTATCTTGTTCGGGGTTGCGGGCGCGCCGCTCGCGACGCGCCAGACTGTGTTCTTCACGGACGACGACACCGTGAAGGGGGCGTCGCTTGAGGAGGCGCGAAGTTGGATCGTTGAGACACGGCCGCTCGACGGAGAGATCTGGATGCCGAACCATTACGATTACTACGGCGAGATGAACTGGTTCGGTGCGGCTACCACTACCGACGGGCGTGTGGTCAGCGCCGCCTCGAAGATGACTGCGGCGCTCGAGCGTTACTATTTCATTGAGCAATGGAAGGGGCCTTTGCCGCCTGCCATTGAGGCGGTGATCCGACGATCGATCGGGCTGCTCAAGGACGAGGGCGGTGGGAGGCGGAACCGAGGGGCGATACCTGAATAGCCGACTGGTATCTGTTCAAGGCCGCGAAGTTTATTGACGCCCCGTAGCCGCTGATCTGGGCGACCGAAATGAGGGCGCTTTGCAGGCAGTCCACTTAGAGGAATTAATATGACAGCTTTTGTCAGGCTGAGGCGTTCGCCATCGTCAGGCTGATTGGCAAGGTTTGGGCCGAAAGCTGGATTTCATAACTGCCTGATGTTATGGTCGAGGAATGGCGACTGCCTATACTTGACTTGCCTTGGGCATACGGGGCGCCTCCGACGTCGCTCTAAGTGACCATTAACTTTGTGCGCGCCAGCCTCAAGGGGCTTGTCCGTGATCCGACTGGTTGCGCAGCAAGACACTTGGGTGTTTGACAGCGTCAAACGGAATGTAACGCCGCTCAAACAGCGGAACTGTAAGCCCGAAAAATGACGGTCGGGAAGAACATATCGGCCTTCGACGAGGCAGGAACTCGAGGATCGCCCAGCCCCATGTCATCGTATTGTGCGCCTTTCCGAGCGGATCGGGGGCAACGTATTTGGTGCTCTTTCGCCTGCCTAGAACCAGCGAGTTGATGCTTTGCTGGCGGAACTTAAGGCCGCATTTGCGGGCTCCCTCGATCATCCAGAGGAGCGGGACCTTGCAGAGGGCACTGTCAGATTCAGGGTAGCCGCCGCCGACATCGCCATGTCCCCCGGCGAACCACATCTCATGGACCTCCTGCTTGGGAGCATTTTTCTTCGGGAATGGATTGCACCAGTATTCCTCGCCAGCAGGCCAGAGAAGAGGACGGAACATCGTCCGCCTTTCGTCCATCGCAACAGCGTGATAGACCGATTGAACGCTCGGGTTTCGGCTCGTGTAGACATGCGATGCGAGGCGCGGCCCAAATCGCCCGCTTTCAATGACAGATGCGACGGTATCAAAAAGCCCGAGCATCCTTATCGGTGGTCGGTCCGTGTCGAGAATCCGCTCATAGAGGCGAACCTCTGCGAAGGCATCGTCGCCTTGCTTTGAGCCCACCGACTTGAAGGCACGGTAGGCGTAGTCGAGCATGTTCAGGTTGCGAGGCTCCATCAGGCCGATCGCATTGATAAACCCGGCAAGCACGCGGGCAGAATACGCCCCCCGGCTGAACCCAAATATGTATAGAGCATCCCGCCCGCCGCCTTCGACGTTTTTCCCGTTCTGGTAGTTCTCGACGATGAACTTGTAGGCCTCCTTCACATTGTCATCGAGGCCCCAGCCGGTGGCGAGACCCCAAATCTCGCTGGCCTTGCGCCAGAGTCGCGACCATGCGCCCTCGGAACCGAATGTCCCGACGCCAGGATCGTAGTAGACCAGCTGGTCGCTGCTTTTCTCGAGCACGCCATATAGCCGGAGGATGTTGGTTCGGTCCTCCTCGATCTCATTCGACGTCCCGTCGAGGAGAATGACGATATTCTTGGGCATACCGGTCTCCCTTGCCGCTAAGGATGGCTGCGTTGGCCGCCGCAAGGCGCACTGGAGTCCCAGAACCGGGTCTCAATCCGCCAGACCTCGCGAGCTCGCTTCCGGATCAGAGCCTGGCGATCCGCACGGTCCGGGAAAAACCTGAGCCCCGTACGCCTCTCGATATCTTCGATCGTAACGAGGTTCGGGCGGTGGTCGTAAATATGGCCGACCTGACGCGCGCTCTTGCAATTGACCCATGTGGCCGTTGGAACTGGATTACCGTCAGCGCCGATTGCGTTGGGCTGGTCGAAGACAAAAGCCAGCGTATCGATGCCCGAAGGGCTCTCGTGGATCAGGATCTTGAAGAAGCCGTCCGGTATCTCGACCTTCAGCTCATTGGGATCGCCAATTGTGAGCTTCGGCGTTGACGGATCGAAGATCGGTCCCGCGATAACCCAGATGCTCCGATACTTGTTCGACGCAGCAGCGGAGTAGTTCTCGAGGTGGAGCCACGGGCCCTGGTTGAGATCGGCAGCCTGGGGCGAGGCATTCCAGAAGACATGGGTGTTGCAGCCTGCCTCGGGGCTGATGCGCTGAGCATGATCGCTCATGGCGAGGTGACCCCGGTTCCAGATTTCACCAACGCCGCTGTAGCTGTCATCGATGCGCCGATCCGTCACCCCCTCTATGGCTTCGACAAGCGGGACAAGGCCGGGAGAGGCATACCACTTGCCCGGCCTTCTTATCGAAACAGGTGGCTCGGCGTAGTTCCCGCTGCGGTCGGGGGCGAGGCCGCGCAGCTCGTAGACAACGTATTCGGGATTGAGGCGCAAATCTGCGCGGCCATCGCCATCGTCGTCATCAGCGTCATCGAAGGCTGCCGAGAAGGCCGTGAACCGCTCAGACAGGCCCCTCGCTATTGGCGCGACTCGCTGATGATCATGATAAGTCGAGACGAACTGCGGATAGGGGGACGTCGTGGCCCCGCTGCACACGAATTGCTGCGCGGAAAGCGGTACGGTAGCGCAAGCCAGACCCAAACCAAAGGCTGCGAAAAGCAACTTCATTGCAAATCCCTCCTTCTTCCGGAAATGTCCGACCCGATCCCTGCTCGGCAGCCACGGTGCCTTATGCTGCGAGAAGCGCGTCGGCCCAACACATTGTATATAAGTCCGTTTCGAAGAACAGTACTTCGTTCACGGAAAGCCGGATCAACTGCCGTGGCTGGAGCAGGATACGCTCGCCTGCCCGAACCATGGCGAGGTGACTATTCGTCGGCCGGTTCGCCTTTTCCAGAAGGCGCGTGGTGTCGATCACATCGGCATCAATCGCGAGCAGCTGCCCGTCAACGTCGACGATATGCTTCATTCCGAGGTCCCAGTAAGCCATCTGCGATGCTCCTTCTTCCGATAAGAGGAGAATCGCAGGCCAACACGTCAAAACCTGTCATGTCCAAGTTCATTGAGAAGGCACAGGACATTTACCAAGGCCATGTCTTCAACCGTCCGGCACGGCGTTTCGAGCAGCAGGGGGCTCGCCATCACGATGGCTGCCGCCTGCGCCCGGGACACCGCGACATTGATCCGGTTGACCGAGAACAGAAAGGTGAGGTCGCGGGGCATCTCCTCGCCGCTGGAGGTCGTCATCGATACGAGGCAGATTGGCGCTTCCTGACCCTGGAACTTGTCGACCGTGCCGACGCAGATGTCAGGTGGCAGTGATACCCTGAGTGCGTTGACCTGTGCGTTATAGGGGGCGACGACGAGAATGTCAGCGTGGGTGACCACGCGTTGCTTGCCTTTCCGGTCCCGGTACACCGAGCCCACCATCGCCTCGATTTGCCCATGAATGGCTGCGATTTCCTCGGGCGAGACCTGGGATCGTCCGGTGTGCTCGACTGGTTCGAGGCGTGCGCCGAGCAGGCTTGTGCCCTTGGGGGAGACAAGGGTCTGTGCCGCTGCAGCTTCATCACTCTCGAGCCTTCCTTCATAGACGGCTTGCGAAATGAACCGGCAGATCCCGGGATGCATGCGGCGGCTTTCAGGAAGGAAGATGCCGCGCTCAGGTGGAATGACGCGGTGACCATTGATGAGGTACTCGAGACAGGAGAGCCCGCTCTCGCCAGGATGGCTTCCCTGAAGCGGCTGCGGAAGCTGCATCGGGTCGCCGACAAGGACGATGTTATGGGCACAGCGGCCCATCGCGAGAATATTGGCGAGCGAGACTTGTCCGGCCTCATCGACGAAGAGGTAGTCGAAGGCAGGCGCGTCATAGCGCGCGAAATGCCAGGCAGTGGAACCTACGACGTTCGCAGCCCTGATCTCGGGCGCATCATTTTCGGTGACGGCAATGATCGCAGGATGGTCGTCGGCATCCTCGGCATCGGAGACCTTCTGTACGATCGAACAGGCGAGCCCTTGGTCTCGCGCCCTTTCCGCGACCGTTTTGAGAAGATTCCCGATGGCCTTGTGGCTGTTTGAGGCGACGGCCACACGCTTTCCCGACCGGACGAGGTCGGCGATCGACAGGCCGCTGACATAGGTCTTTCCCGTCCCGGGAGGGCCCTGGATGCCGAGGGTAGTCTTTTCCATCTCTGAAATCGCGCGGCTCGTTGCATTCGCTAGGTCATTATCCAGCGGGATGATCCCCGCTGGCCGCGGTCCGTCGCTGAACACGGGAAGAGCACGCGTGAGAAGATGCTCAATTGCCGGCACGCGGCCCGCTCCTGCGATCATCTCATCGATGACGGCCATCAGCGAACCCCGCAGGATCCTGTTGTCAAACGGCTTCGGCGGGAGAAGATCGAGCCTGTCGGGAAGGGGCCCCTTCGCGTGCGACCGGCGCAAGACCAGCGTTCGCTCGCCATGATCGATGGATTGCAGCTGCACCTCCTCCGGCATGGCAGCGGGCTTGATGCACGGCTTCTTGCCCGCCCGAAGCTTTGTCTCCTGCTCCGGGAAGCGGTAGGTCCGTTCCGAGGATCTGGTGGTCGCCTGGACCGGAGCATCAATGGCCTCAAGGCCCTGGAGGCAGTCCAGATCGTCGAGCAGTTCCTCGCTTTCCTGGGCGAGCCGGTCGAAGATAGCCCAATAGGCTGGCTTGTCCTCCCGCTTGTGGAACTGGCTCAGGTCAAGCAGCAAGGTGGCGACCTGATCGCCCAGACGTGCGCGCACGGGTTCGAGGCGCTGGCGAAGAGCCTCCTGTTCAGCATCCTCCGCCTCTACGTTTGACAGTGTGCCATCGGCAGGGACATCGCCGAGGATCGGCCATGGCATGCCCGCCGGCCGCACATCTCGGACCAGCCAGTCCCGCAGCAGCTGCGTCGAGACACAATCTGTCCGATTGTAGTCATGGATCTCATCGAGGAGCCGTTGCTCCCCGGTCTGCCGCCATTGTTCATAGAAAACGACGCTGGCCCCCGCCGTCGCGACGTCCGCTGCGCGCTTTTCCATGTAGAAGGCCTCGAGATCCTTGATCGAATAGCCCTTCTCCGACGCGATAATGCCGCCACCGACGACCTTGAAAAGGTCGACGAACCTGCGCTCGCGCTGCAACTGATCCATCGCTGCCTCGCCAGTGCGGTGCGCCGCAGTCAGGCGTCGAAGCGCTGCGATCTCGTAATTGGCATAGTGATAGATATGGGCGTTCGGGTATCGTCGCATGCGTTCGACGAGGAAGGCGAGAAGGTCACGCATTGCCTGCCCTTCTTCCTCGCGATCATGCGCCCAGAAGGCTCGGAATTGCCATTCGCCGTCATCCATGAACCAGACGCCATGGAGATATTCGAGGCCTCCGGGAAAGTATGGGTCGCCTTCAATGTCGTAGAACACATCGCCTTCCGCCGGCTCAGGCAAAAGACCGAAGCCCTTGCCCGGCTCGGGCTCGCGCAACACGAAGGACGGGCCTGCTCCGGCGCGGCGGGCCGTCTGCAGCCTCGCTTGCGCCACAAGCTTGCGCTGCGTCTCGGCGGCCATTTTCGGGACACGTTCCACCCTTTCGGAAAGCGCCGCCATGGTGGTAACCCCAGCGGATTCGAGTTTCTGGCGCTGGCTGCGGGTTATGCCTGCGACAAGGGCAAGGCTGTCTTCCTGCTCCCACTGCGCATTGCAATGATCGTTCCAGCGGCAAAGACCACAGGCGGCATTGGGCTCGGCGCGGGTCGCAGGGCGTTCGGCGACAAACCCTTCAAGCATTGCGCGCGCATGCCGTGCATAGGCAGAGACATCGGCCAGACGAACCGTGTAACGGCTGCCGTCGCCAAGCTGGAGATGCGCCGCCTTAGGAGCCAGCCCCTGCACCTTCGTCAGGAGATCATTGTAAAGGCACAGCTGCAGCACATGCTTGGGATCCGGCTTGCGCTTGAGCTTGGTATCGACAACTTCGTAGGACCAGTCACCGAGCGCGGACGGTCGTTCAACGCGCTCCAGGAAGTCGGTATAGCCGCCCCACGCTCCGTCCAGCAGGGCACCTTGGAAGATGATGTCTGCGCCCTGGGCCATGGCCGCGTGGGTCAGCCCGACCGATTGTTCGAGCGACAGCCCGTCCTTTGGGATCTCGGTAATCGACCGACCTTCAGCGCGAAGCTGTTCCAGAAAGGCCAGTTCGTGCTCATCGCCCTGCTGCTGCAGGAGCAATGCTTCAACACTGTCGTCCCTCGGGCTGATATCCCCTTGTTCAATCAGTCGCAGATCGAGAAGTGTCGCGTGACGGCACCCTTTGAAGCGCATCAGGTCCGAGGCCGAAAAGCGGAAATTTCCTTCGATAAATCGCATGCATAGCTCCTTACCATAAGCTATGCCCGTTCAGCATGACAAAACCTGTCATGGAGATTCTGATTGTCATTCGCCAAGGCACAGGAGCTGTTGAAACTCGCGATGATGGCAACGCGCCGCAGCGGCGTGTCGCTTGACGAGATCATGGAAGAATTCGGCTGTGTCTATCGCACCGCACAGAGAATGACCGAGGCGCTTGAGGCGGCATTTCCGCAGACGGAAACCTCTGAGGGGGATGATCGGAAAAAGCGGTGGCGGATGCCCTCTCGCCATGTTGCAGCGCTCCTGTCACCTTCGCCAGAAGAGCTGGCCGCACTATCAAACGGGATCGCGCAACTCGAACAGGCCGGTATGCTGCACGAAGCAGCCCTTGCGAGAAACCTCGATCGGAAGGTGAGGGCGCTTGTCCCGCCGGAAAAGGGCACCCGCCTTGCAGTCGATGAGGAAGCCCTGCTCGAGGCGCTGGGCCACGCGGCTCGTCCCGGGCCAAAACCGGCCGCCAACCGAGACGTCGATATGGCGATCTATGAAGCGCTGAAGGGGCCATTTCTGCTTCGCTTTCCCTACCGAAAGCGAGGCCAGGCCAAGCCGGTCGAGCGCATCGTCGCGCCCCATGGTCTCTTGCTGGGTGTTCGCCGCTACCTGGTCGCGAGAGACATCGCAAAGCCGCCATCCGCACCGCTGCAACACTTCCGCGTTGAGGAAATCGAGGCGGCCGAGGTGCTGGAGGAATCTTTCGAGTTCGATCACGGTTTCGATATCCGCCGTCATGCCGAAAAGGGGTTCGGTTCCTTCGAGAATGCGGCTGAGTATGGCGATGTCGTCTGGCGCTTTTCGCCGGAGGCGGCGGCACATGCCCGCCGGTTCGTCTTCCACCCGACCCAGACTGTCGAGGATGAGCCGGACGGTTCTCTGCTGGTGCGGTTCAAAGCGTCCGGACTGCTCGAGATGTGCTGGCACCTCTATGCCTGGGGCACGGCAGTCGAGGTTCTTCAACCCGAGCAATTGCGCGAGATGGTGCACCAAAGTCGCCGGAGCTTTGGCGCTTTCCCGTGATCACCTGTTGGTGCGTCCGACACCCGTGGAGGCCCTTTTCATTTCTTGCACCTCAGATATCGCTATCCCAGCCCTGATCCCAAGCGCCATCACGCTCCATCCAGCCTACTAGTCGGCGGATTGTGAACACGATTTCGCATAGCTGTACCGGTTCGATAGGGCGGCTATGCATGGTCGGACGGCGATGGGTGTTCAGCCGTTCGAGATCGACCTTCAGCCATTCGGCGCGGTCGAAGACCATTTCGAAAATCTCGCCCCAATTGTCCTTGCGCAGGATGACCCCGATCATGTCGCCCAGGTCGGCGTAGTGAATCAGCGGCAGCTGCAGCTCGCCTGCGCGCATCGCCTCGCGCCGACGCTCCTTAGCGCGGGCCGCGATATCCCCGGGTACACGCTGTTTGAACCAGTTCGGGCCGGCGACAGCTTTGAGTTTGGCCGAAACAAAAGCCTTCAGCGCATTTTCGAACGCGTCGATCGCACCGAACGCACCCATTTTCGGGCGGCTCGCCATGATGCGCAGCTTGACCGGGCCAGCCTCCACCACCGCGGTCATCGTTCCAGTGCGCGTACGTCGTCCTTCGACAACACCGCTTTCGATCAATACCTGGACGGTCGCTGCATTGTCCGCATCGATCAGCCCATCATCGACGTCCTGATCGCGATAATAGCGGACGCGCTCGCGCGGATCGCGCCAGTAAGGCCGATCGAGCATGGCGGGCGTGCTGTAGCCTCCAAGCAGGGCGGTATAGGCGACCTGGCTGCCACCCGCACCCGGCCCCAGAACGTCGATCGCCCCCGCAAACAGCAACATCTTGGTGGTAGTTATGTCCATTCCCGCCAACTGTCGGCCAAGCCCCACGGCCTCGGCAAATGCGCCGCTCGCAGTGAAACCAGCGGTAGCTTCGCAGATGCTGCGTGCGGCCAGGCTCAGCGCCTCGAACTGTTGGCGATATCTGTCGCCGGTGCCAAGCAACGCGGCATAGTCTTGCGCGCTCTTGCCGGTGAGCGCATCGGCCCAATGCTGCGACCGCGACAGAGCGCCGAGCGCCGTCCGGTCGATGTCAAGCACCGCGCGCATACTGGACGAAAGCCCCGCATAAGGGTCGACCATCTTCTTCATCGCCTCGGAGATGCGATCGTCGAGCGGGCTGCCGAAGCGGTGCCCCTCGAGTAACGACAGCTTCGCCGCTGTGCTGTGGGCGAGGCCGAAAGCCGTAGTATCGATACGTCCGTTCTCACCTATTGCTTGCTCGATGGCGCTCCGCAAGGCACCGAATTTCTCGAACGGATCGGGCAGATTAAGCGCAGTGATCGTGAGTTGGGCGAGGGCCGAACCAGTCGTGAACATGGGATCCAGCCCGGCGATCCTGCCGCTGGCGATTGACATCGCCTTTTCCATTTCGGGCGAAAAGAGCCCGCGTGCTGCCCGACTGATAGCATCATTCCGAAATGCCCCGAGTGCCGTCAGCCTCTCGCTCGAACGCTGGGCTTCTAGCGCAAGCTCGACAGCTTTTGAGGTGTCGAGGCCCAGCTCCCCCTTTGCCAAATCCCTCAGTGATTTTTCTGAACCAGTCATTGCCGTCACACCCCCTAGCCTCCATTCGCGGCATAACATAGGTGGGAGGAACGCCCATCTGACCCACTGCATCCATGTTTGGCGCTTAGGCAAATATCTTTTTGGCAGAAAGCAATAGGTACCAGCCCAACCGGACATTCCGGGGCGCAGCAGGAAAGGCAGCGGACTTTTGGACTAATGCAAATCTCTCAGCTTTTGGGCGATCGTCAGGCGCATTTTGGCCTGTTTGGCTTCCACCCGCCTGGTGGCAGGCCTTGATAGAACCGCCTTTCGAGGCCTGAAACGTGAACCACCAAGTTTGAGGCAACCGTTCAGTGCCGAACAGAACGACTTCATACAAAAAACTCGACACTTCGAAGCCATCATTTGGCAAACGAGCATGTAGGATGTCAGACCGGTTCTCCGGCATCCTTCCATTCATGCATCGCCCGGATGAGCTCGACAGTGGGGTACTCACGAATATCCTTCTCGGATGATCCGGCAGCGAGCTCTCGCTCCCAGTACCACTGCTGGAAAGCCAGGTACTTCCCTTGGATCAACGCTGCGCCGACAGGCTGCGCGCCGGCCTGCGCGATGAGCCACGTGCGAACGTGCCGCACCGCTCTTTCGTGATCGCCGCCATGGGCATGGATGTCCCAGCCTGCGATGTCGGAGAGCGCCCGCTGATAATCATAGCGGGTGTGTTCAAGGATTAGGATTCGCTTGTCCGACAACGGGGGCGGTCCGAACCTGCGACATGCATGGTCAAGACCAAGTTCGAAAGGCATGTTCATGCGCGCGAACTCATCTGGTGCCGCAGACTTGCATCGGCTGAGGTCGTGGATGCCGTACTTTGATCCCCGGATGAGCTCGACAATGCGATCCAGCCGCGCCTCGCCGTTGTCGGCATTCTCCGGCGCCAACCTCGGGAAAAACCCCATATAGACGATGCAGAACGCTATCGCCTGCAGGATCGGTGCGAAATCTTCATCGAATGGGCAGTTGACGAAAACCGATCGGTCAAAGGATGGCGGCAAGATCAGCCCCTCGGCGGATGCGGGTCGCTTCCGTAAGAGTTTCGCTCTCTGATCCGACCATCACGACCGTGGATGTAGAGTTCAGTTTTCTGATTTTGCGCAATCTTGGTGGCGGCTGCGATGGCGTCCGCCTGCGTCGCGTGAACGCTGGTCGCTCTTGAAGCACCTGCCTTCTTCACAGCCCATCCGCCGGAAGAGTTCCGAACCACATGCTGACCCTGCTTTGCCATCGTATCTGACCTCCGCCGCTTAAATAGCAGCACGATAGACCGGTTGCTAGGTCCGGGAGACAACCGGTCGCCGAAATTTCGTTTCATCTGAATGAACGCGCCAGCGTGGCGAGGCTTGTTCAGGCCCCTGCCCGTTGGAGGTTTGTTGACGGCGAAGCAGCTCACGCATGACGGCGAGCTTGGAAGAGAAGGGCCGGCCGGTCAGCTGCCGACCGGTAACAAGCGGACATCGGCGATGAAGCTCTCCAGCGTTTGCAGATGCGGCTGCACGGCCTTCGGATACTTCTCGAACAGGCCGGCTGGCACAACAAGCTGTACGCCGCCGTGCGTCATCTCCCGGAACTGTGCTTCTGACACCCCCTCCTGGAGTGTCAGAAGGTGCTTCGCCGGAATCCGGTCGGCCTCGTTGAGGATCTGGCGCCATCGGTCGCGGCAGGTCGTCTTGACCGCCAGCATGCGCAGGCGATCCGCCGGAAAGCTGTGATCATGATAGGCGGCAGCTGAGGGAAACAGGAAGTCCGGTCGCTTGCCGGGCTCAGACTCGGGCTGGTGCGAGAAGTGGGTCCCTTCAGCCAGCCTTTCCTCGACGAAGATTGCCTTGGCATGCAGCTCCAGTGAATGTCCCGAGCGCGCCTTGCGGCGCTGCAGGATTGTCTGTGCGCGCGAGATGAAGGCATCGATCGTCCCGAACCCGGCTGTGATGTGCGGCATCTCGATCGCCTGCTCAACACTGCGGAAGATCTCGAACTCGCAGTCTCGCCGCCGCAGGAGGCGTCGATCGGGATCGAGCGCTGTGTCCGGGCGCAACTCGACAGCACGCCTGATGATGTCTGCGCCGCTCGGAAACTGCCTGCGCCACTCTTCGGGTATCTCATGTTCTTCAAGCCAGCAGCTTGCGCGGACCGGCGGCTGGGTGAGAAAGGCGAACAGACCCTGCTGTGCCGGCGGCCAGATCAGATACTTGCCCGGCTCGACCGGCCCAACCCGGTCCTCGACCAGATCCTCCTCGGTCTCATGCCGGCAGACCCAGACATGGCAGTCCGCGGTCTCACCTTCGGCCACCTTGCGGAAGGCGAAGACCGTGAGCGCGCCGGTGCTTTCGGGATCGAGCAGCGCGGATGCTCCGCCACCGAATCCCGTTACCCGGGTCTCGTCCCTTCCTCTCGCCGCCGAGGTGTCATGGAAGCGATTATTGTACCAGATCGCCCGGACCTCGCGGGCATCGGCATGGGAATCCACATAGAGGTTGAACCGCACATCCGGGTTCTTGATCTCGCGCCGGTTGAGCGCGGGAAACACCGCGAACAGGAAATCGCGCGGAATATAGGGGCCCGCCTGGTGACTGCCGTTGGCCAGCGTGTCGTTGCCGGAAAGCCGCTTCACGTACCAGGTGAAGTCCGGCGGGCCATATTCCTCCATCCATTCGACAAGATCACCGACCGGCACTGTCTGTTCCCCTGATCTCTCCCGTGCGCGCCTCCGATCGCAGCCATGCGGCAGCGCGGGTTACTGTCGCATCGGCACCGATACGGCCCCGCCCCTTCAGCGCGCACTCCCACACTGTCAGCACGCGCCAGCCTTCGCGGTCAAGTGCTTCATTTACCTCGCGGTCCCGCTCGACATTGCGTCCGATCTTGGCGCGCCAGAATTCCTGCCGGGTCTGCGGCCAGCGGAAGAGCGGGCAGTCATGGCCGTGCCAGAAGCAGCCATGGATCTGGATCACGGCGCGCCTGCGGGGAAGCACGAGGTCGGGTCTGCCCGGCAAGTTCCGGTCATGCAGCCTGTACCGGAAGCCGAGGGCGTGCAGGCCTTGCCTGATGACGGGTTCGGGCTTCGTGTCCTTCCCCCGGATGCCAGACATCATGCGGCTAAGTGTCGCCGCATCGACGATGTCACCCGGCAAGCGCGAGCTTCCGTTGCAGGCGTTCAGGCGCCAGCTCTGACCGGTCGACCAGCCATGGCAGCATGTGATCGGCAACCGCGCGCACAACGGGCACCACGACAGAGTTTCCGAACTGCCTGTAGGCCTGGGTGTCCGACACCGGGATAATGAAGTCCCGTCCCTTGGGTCCGTCGAAGCCCATCAGGCGGGCACATTCGCGCGGCGTCAGGCGGCGCGGATTACGGCCGGGCTGCGCGACAAGGATTTCCGAGCCGTCCTTGTAGTATCGCGCCGACAGTGTGCGGGCGACATCATCAGGGCCAACCAGACCGAACCCGAAGCCATTCCCTGCCGCCCGGTGCTTCTCGGCATAGCCCTGCAGGTAATCCCACAGGTGATCGGTCAGCGTGTACTTGGCTGATACCGTTCCGATGTTGCCCCGCGTGTAGGGCGCCTCAATCTCCTCGGTGCCGTCCTCCGGATGCAGGATGGAGCCAAGCTTGGGCCCATTGAGCTGATCGGGCAGGTCGATGTCGTCGAAGGTGAAGTCGTTGGCCTCGCGGAAGCCGACGATGAAGATGCGCTCGCGCTGCTGGGGCACGAACGACTTCGAGTTGATCACCTTCCAGTGAACCTGGTAGCCGAGTTCGGCGGTCAGGGTGCGATGAATGATCTCGAAGGTCCTGCCCTTGTCGTGGTTGACGAGGTTCTTGACGTTCTCGAGCAGGAAGGCGCGCGGGCGATGATGCCTGATGATCTGCGCCACATTGAAGAACAGGGTGCCCTGCGTCTCGTCGGCAAACCCATGCGGACGGTTGAGCGCATTCTTCTTCGAGACCCCGGCGATCGAGAAAGGCTGGCAGGGGAAACCGGCCAGCAGAAGATCGTGCTGCGGGATCGTCTCGACCGGCACCTTCGTGATGTCTCCCACAACCTCATGGTCACAGGCAAAGTTGGCGAGATAGGTCTGCTGCGAGTATTTGTCCCACTCGCTCGTGAACACGCATTTCCCGCCAAGATCCTCGAAGCCGCGGCGAAGGCCGCCAATTCCGGCGAACAGGTCGATAAAGCGGAAGCGTGTATCGGCCTGCGTCGGCAAGGGTCGCGTGAATGTCTGGAGCAGCTTTACCGCCGCTTCCCGCGGCTTGCCCTTGCCAGCCTCCCAGCGCTGCAGTTGCCGGACGCTGTAGCCCGTCCGGCTCGCCGCCTCATCGAGAGAAAGACCGGCGCGGACACGCAGTGCTGCAAATTCGTTGAGCATGGAACCTCTGGGACAATTTGCGACATGGTGTCGGATTGACTCCATGATAGCAAGCACTGTTTCTTGTTTGTTCATGTTTTGTACGAAAAACAATGCACAGTCCAGCCCTTGTGGCTGCGGGCTGGACCACCCGGTCGCGGTTACCCGGACGTGCGCGCGCACCGGACTGGGACGATCAGCGGAACCAGACGATCGCCCGGCCGCCAGCAGGCAGCCGGCGTCAGCTATCCTCTACCCCTCCCGACAACCATCTGGCCTCACCCTCTGACGATATCACGCACAGGCAGGCCCGCGCCCGCGAGAAGGCGACGTAGGCGAGTTCGCGGCGGTCCAGTTCATCGCCGCCTGCGATCAGGATGATCGCCGGGCGTTCGAGGCCCTTGAAGCGGCGGACGGTGTCAACGACCACGTCCTCAAGAGCGAGGGTCTCCGCATCCGTCAGCGCAATGCTGGTTCCGCTGCCTTTCGCGATGAACTGCGCGCGGATGGCAGGATCGTTTGCGAGGACCGCAATATCGCCGGGAGCAACCTCCTCGGTGAACACCAGCCGCCGCAGTTCCCGCCAGGCCTCGTCCACTTTCCGGGCGGCATTGTCCGCCGCAATCCAGACCACATCGATGCCGTCCGGCCCGTCGGCTATGATGTCGGGGCCTGAGTAATGGACAGATGCGGCCTCATGGATCTTTCGTGTATTGCGCAGGTTCCGGGAGAGGCGGACCGGGACAAGCTCGAGATCGTGCACGCCGCCCGCCGCATGGCCATAGACCTTCTGGTTGCTGTCCATGCAGACGCGCAGATGCCCGCCTGGTCTGAGGCACGCATCGATCGCAATCCACCAGTCCGCGTGGAAATCCTGTCCCTCATCGACGATGATGGTATCCCATCGAAGGTCCGGAATGATGTCCATCGCCCGACACAAGGCGTTTGGCAGTGCTGACTCATAGAGCTCCCGCTCACTGATCCCGGAAGGCGGTGCAGCCCGCGCCTCGTTCGATATCCTGCCGCACAGGGCATGAAATCCCGCGACAGTGAGGTTGTCGACGTCCCTGAGTTTCCGCTCGAGATACAGCGCAAGCGGGCGGCTGTGGCAGGTGAGAAGTGTCCTGCGCCCGGACCTCGCCGAACGCAGGGCCGCCTCGATGGCCACCACCGTTTTCCCGGTACCGGCACCACCGCGGATCAGCGCGCGGGGGATGTCGGCGATCATCTCGAGGATATGGTACTGTGTGGGCTCCAGTGCGCGGAACTCGTCCTCGGCCTCGGCAAGCGCCGCTCCGATCCGGAAGCTCAGCGTGAAGGGAAAGGCCAGCTGCCGTTCGAGAGCAGCAATGCCGTCGTGTCCCAGCGCCTCGCAATTATCCGGTCGCTTTCCTGCTCTCAGCCTTTCCTCGATCCATTCCCGGAAACCCTCACGCAGCTGGCGCGAACAGCAGAAGATGTGAGCGGGGCGATCCGCACCAAGATTGGCGGGCGGGGATCCCGTACCCGGGAAGATGACTGCGTGCGCTGCATGGATGCGGCGCGTGCGCCATCTTGGCGATGCATTAAGCCGCTTGAGGATCTCATGCTTGGCGCCCCGAGCCTGCGCCACGGGGTCCTTGATCCTGTGAACGAAGCCGTGGGCGTCGGTGCTGCGCCACTGTCCATCAGCCGGGTCAAAGGCAATCTCCCGGCCACCCTTCACCTCGATCGCGAGGATCCCGTGTTCAGGATGCGCGATGAGGAAGTCGCATTCCCCGTCCTTCTCATTGCCCAGCCGGTCTGTTCCCAGCCACGGGCTCGAGTAGAAGACATGGTAGCTGTCGTCGAGAACACCGGCGAGCCGCTCGTAGACTCGCACTTCCGCGCGGCGCCTCGGATCGTCGCGTACCGCACGGGGCAAGGTCCGTGGCCAGAGAACTGCCATCAGTCCCGCCGGAGCATGTCTTCGAAGAAGCCGAGTCCGGAGCCGCTCCCGTCTCCGGTCAGCAGCGCCCGGTCGAGGAAACTGTTGAAGGCCTCGCATGATGTCTCCGGTGCCAGACAGCAGGCATGGCAGACCGAGTGCGAATAGCTGCTGATCGCCCCCATCATGTCGGTGATGCACAGGGGGTCCGAGGAGCACCATTCGATCGCCTCGATCGCGCGATGCAGGATGCCCTCGATCCGTCCGGACTTTCCCTGACGCTCCAGCCCGCCGAGCGTTCCGTCCGAGTCCGGTGTAGCGGTGTAGATCAGCAACCCCGCCATGGGTTCCTCTCCGACCCCCGCATAGATCCGTTCCTGGAGAGAGGCAGACGAATAGCCGCATTCAAGGGTCAGCTGCCGCATGAGCGCGTGGGCGAGGGTGTGGCACAGCATGTAGCGCGGCGTGATCGCCCGCGGCGGGCTTGCATCCTCGCCATAGCGTTCCTTCCAGTCTGCCAGATAAGCGCTCTCGCAGGATGAGACCCGCGCGGTCACATCCGGCCGGGCCTCCCATTGCGCGAGTCGTTCCGCATCCAGGGCGAGGAATATGCCCTCGCCGCGGACCTCGATCGCAGGCAGCCAGTCGAGCAGTGTCTTCGACAGCCGCGCGACCTCGGGCGACCCGGGGTCCCCCGGCGGATCGATCCGGGTAAAGCCGGTTATCGCGCGCACCTCGCGCAGGCGGACCGCCCGGACGACGCGGCTGATCCATGGAGCGATGCCGGGCGTGACCGGCTCGCGACGGGTCTCGAACTCGCTGTCGCGGATGCGGGTGCCGCCCGCTTCTGTGACAAACTGACGGTACTCCGCCGGGCGCAGATCATCGGTCTGCATCGTGCCAAAGGAGCCCAGCCGCGCCCGGACCGCCTCCGCAAGCTCTGCAGCCGACATCCCGAGTTCCCTCAGCGTGCTTTCGAGATCGCCCCTCGCGAGGAGGGTGATGTAGTCCTCGAGCCTCGACATGTCGTCGAGGCTGGTGAGGCTGCTCCACCAGTCGCCGAGCGCTTCCTGCAGGTGGTCCGACCACGGCGGGATGCTGAGAGCGGATTCCGTGACCGGAAAATACAGGTTGGAGGCGCCTCGCTGAACCGCATATTGCTGCCTTCCACAGGTCTCGTCCCCGTCGGGCAGCCATGGCCGGCGCCCGCGGCAACGGGGGCCGTGCTCCCATGTCTTCTTCGAGAAGACGCCATCCATGGACCGGCGTGCGCCGCACTTGGGACAGCTGAGGATCAGGCCTGCAAGGCCGGGTTTCTCGGCGCGCAATGTGAGGCCGGGATGGCGGTCGACATTGTCCCGCCTCGCCACCGGGCAGTCCGGTGCATGCCCGACCCACCAGTCCCACGGAAACTCATCGACATGCCCATGCCTGCAGGCCATCACGAACCGGACCGGGATCACGAAGACCTTGCTGTCACCGTGCGCCTTCTCCGTACACGATGCACAGTAGCGGTAGGCCTTGCCCGGATCGCTTTTCCATCGCCGCTCCGGCTTGATGACATCACATACCGGGCACTGCAGCCATCTCGGGAAACGCACCGCCACGAGGCGCCTGCTGTCCGGATCGTCGTCCTTGCCACGCTCCAGCAGAACCGGCGGCGTCCTGAAGCCCTTGACCCCCAGCTTCTTCTGCAGGCGTGGCTCGCGGATGACCTGGGGATGCGCAAGCCCGGCCGGCGGAAACGAGCGGTCCCATTCCTCGAGGCCGGCCGCAATGCCGGACACGGCACCGCCCCCGGCCCTGAAATCGATGACCGATCCCGGGCCGAAGGTCGAGACAACAGCGCTGCGCCGCAGGTCCTGCAGGTCATTCTTCATGCGTATCATCCTTCGCCCTCAGAACGGGTGCCATCCGGAACGGGGTTCCGGCCTCGACGGTCCGCATGGAGTTCAGGGTCGGCCAGGCCGCACCGGCATCGCGGCCCGCCGCGCGCCTCGCGGCCGCCTTCTCGGCGCTCTGCAGAAGCGACTTGCCGCCCTTGAAATCGCTCCAGTATACCGCAGGCGCCCTTGCGCGCCAGGTATCGAGGCGTCGCTCCAGCTCCACGCGGACCGCGGTCTCCTCGGGGTCGATCCGGGCAGCCCGCTCAACCAGCAGGTCGACGAGATCCATGGCAAGATCCTCGGCATCGTCATCCATATGCGGCGCATCGAGCATGTCGGGTACAAGATGCCGGACGACGGTCACAAGCGCCGCGTGCAACGCCTTGTCGCGTGCCCGGGCGGCAAAGGGCGTGACGCTGGTTGCCTCGACATCGCGGTAGAGGGTGCGATGCCAGCTGCAGAACGTCTCGAAATGGGAGCGGTCACGTGCCTTGGCATTGTTGAGGACCGAGACGACAAGTCCGCTGACCGCGCCGCGGCCCACCCGGCTCGTCGACTGGATATACTCGGCGATGGTCTTGGGCTGGCCGTTGACGAGCATCAGTCCCAGTCGCGAGATGTCGACCCCGACGCTGACCATGTTGGTCGCAAGCACCGTGTCGACGGCACCAGGCTGACCCACCCTGATGTCGAGCAGATCCAGCATCTCGCGGATTTCCTCCTGGGTCCGGCGGGAGGTGAGTTCCTCGACATTGCTCAGCGGCCTTGCGGGTTCCGAGCGGGCCTCGGCATAGAGGGCGATACTGTCAGTAACGTCGTCCTGCATCAGGACAAGCGCGCCCCCCAGTTCGCGCAGCGAATTGAAATAGCCGACAAGCGTCCAGTAGGCATCGCGCCGGACTTCATCACTGAACGCCCCGAACGCCGTCTGGAGCAGCGATCCGGCGACAGCCTGCAACGTGAACTTGGCTGAACGGCCCGCAGTGGTCACGCCAAGATAGCGCCGCCCGGTTGCCGTCGGCCGCTGGTCGCGCACAGCAAATCCGGAGTCGTCGTGGTCGATCGCGGGCGGTGGAAACTGGAAGGCCCTGCGATCAAACAGCGCGCGGACCTGTTCGGGTGCCCGCCGGATGGTCGCCGTCGATCCGATCACCTTGACCCGGTGGCCGCGCGAAGCGAACATCAGGTCGAAGGCCGCCTCATAGGCCCCGGCGACCGTCCCAAGAGGACCCGATATCAGGTGAAGCTCGTCCTGGATGACAAGATCCGGCGGCGCGCCCGTCGAAGCTCCGAACAGGGCATTCGTCCGTTTCTCGCGTACAACCTGCGCGAACTTGTCGGCAGTACCGATCAGCAGGGTCGGACGCCTTGCATAGACATCGTCATCAACCGTGAAGACCGGCAGGACCCCCTGCATGGCACATCTGCTGTTGATGCATGCCGCCTCGACCGGCGAGGAGGCATCGGCCATTGACCATTTCAGCCTCTCTCCGCATGCCGGACAGCGCGCAAGCTGCTTCGGGGAGGACACCTCGGTCGAGCCCCTGAGCGAGGCGAAGGCGTCGGCACGCCGGTTGGGCGTGGCATCGCCACCCACCCAGAGACCGATCGAGAAGGGTTCACTCCCCCTGAGCGCCATCCCGTCGGGGACCGGTACACGCCCCGTCCTGATCGCCTCAAGCGCGACGATCATGGCGGCGGAGCGGGCAAACTGCTGTGTGGTGAGAAGCCGCAGGGTGTAGCGCATCAGCGCGCAGACACCGGCGTGATCGGCCGGATCGTCCGACAGGCGGCGGTAGACCGCAAGGCAGGCAATCAGCGCAAGATAGGCTTCGGTCTTGCCGCCCCCCGTCGGAAACCACAGGAGGTCCATGACGCCGCGGTCATCATGCTCGCGCATCACTGCGGATGGAGCGCTGAGAAGCAGGAACCCCAGCTGGAACGGTCGCCAGCGCAGGTCTCCATGGCCGCCCTTTTCGCGGCCCCACGCGTGCTGCTGGTGCATGGCGAGATTGGCCAGCTGGAACGCCCGGCGCAACCGAGTGTCACGGTCAAGCAGATCAACCGCTGCGCGCATTCGCTTGAGGGCCACATCGCACTGGTCGAGGTGGACCGCTGCGACAGGCCTGAGTTCCGCCGCGACATCACTGGCATCACCCAGCCGGCCTCGCTGCAGGTCCAGCCAGCTGGCATAGGCATCGCAGAAGCGATGCAGAGCGGGGATAAGTGTTTCGGGCCTGGCAATTGCCAGTGCCTGCGCTGACAGGGGGTCAATGCCGTCCCCCTCGCCGAGTCGGGAAAAGACCTGGTGACCTCCCGGATCAACCCCGGCAACGATTGCCGAAGGTATCCATGTTGTTGCCACCCATCCTGCCGTGGGGCGCGCTCCTGCCGCGCCTTCGGACTCTTCCCACTCCGCCGAGCAGACATGGCCAACAGCAAACTCGGCAACGTTCCGATAGAGCAGCGCGCCGCTCTCCTCGTCGGTGAGGGTGGCGCCGTCAGCATCACCTGCCCCGGACCACGAGACAGCACGCCGCGGCGGCTTGGGCACAAGCAGGGTACCCTCGCACGGCCGGACCTCTAGTCCTGTCTGGAACAGCGAGGCTGCCTCGGTCTCGTTGCGTCCTTTTTCGGCCGCTATCGAATTGATGAGAGAGATCGTCACCAGGAACGATCCTGCCCCCCTGATGCAGCGCACACCAAGCGTTACATCCGGCAGATCCTCACCGTACTGCGCGAGCCGGATCTCGCGCGCCGGCCCGGGAGGCAGATCAAGAACGGGTATCTCGATCCTGTGCGGCTGCCGGATCCAGACATCACCATCTTCCCGCTTCTCGTGACGGTATGTGCCGAAGGTGCAGGTCACCGTCACACGCGGGCAATCGCCGGAAGTGGCAGCGCTGAACGAGATGCCGGCGACCGAGGGTTTCTGGACCGACCCGGTCCTGACCGCATCCGCCTCGCTGTCGGTCTCATCACCCGACCCGCCGACCGCGGCACCGAGGCGCTCATCATCCTCGCCCCCCATCGCCGTTCGCTGCGGCCACAGGATGCCGGTCAGCCAGACATCCGAGGGACGTGCCGTGAGCTCCTCATGCTCCGAGCGCGGCCCAACGAGGTCGCCGGCGAGCCGGCATGCGACAATGTCCCGTTCGGGTGATTGATCAGACACGCGGACTATCTCCTTCCGGAAAAGAAGAATGGCGGAAAGGCGGCGATCCTCGGCGCAAGCAGGAAACCTGATGATGCCCAGGGCTCATTGAGCGTGCCGAGCTCCGGATCGTCCGGACCCATAACAATGGTCGCGCAGCCAAGCCCCCTCACATGGTTGACATATCCGGGCGGCCTGTGGCTGCTCCTCTGGTTCCTCGTCGCGAGAATATCCCAGAGATCATACGTCAGGTTGCGTGACATGACACCAACGCATGGCCCGCTGCCGTCGCCGACACGGATCCTGTAGCGCCAGTCGAGATCAGCGTCGGCTTCCAGCCTGTAGGTTGTCACTACGTCGGCAACCCTCGCGAGATAGTCCTGTGCGGTCCGGACATCCGCTTCGGCGAGCTCGCTGCGACCTGCCAGGCCGCGGGCGGTGATATCACCGCTGCGACCCAGCTCGACCATGGTCGATTTGCCGTTTCGGGCAGTTCGGAAAATCCGCCCCGAGGGCGTCGTCGAAGCCCGGAATGCGCTGCTCTCGCCCACCAGAAGGGAAGTGCGGGCCCGCGTCGCTCCCACAAACAGGACACGGGTTTCCTCGATCTCGTCCTCGGTCGTCTCGAACTCGGCACCGTTCGGCAGAAGGAGGATGACATTGCTCGCCTCACGGCCCTTGCTCGCGTGGATGGTTCCGACCAACGGACCCTGAAGGCCGAACTCGGGAAGGGCCAGTTCCACCGGCGGTCGCGCCTGGGCCAGTCTCTGCCGGAGCCTGCGCATGTCGACGGTCCCGTCCCTGCGCCCGGCGATGCGCAGGAGCCGTCCCCAGGCCTCCATGGGACCATACTCAGCTCCCACCCTGTTCTCGATGCGAGCGGTCCACAGATCAAGGAAGTCACGTTCCGCAAGAAAGGGGGCGTGGAAGTCATGGAAGCACATCGCCAGCCAGGCGGGCAGTGTCATGCCGTAGCCGGAAAGCCGGAGCCTGTGGGGAAGACTGCAGAACTGGGAGGCCATGAGGACCTCGCCGCGGGTCCTGAACAGCAGAAGATCCTCGCTGGTGAAGTCCGCAACATTCATCTGTGTCCATTTCAGACCCTGCCCGTCAGCGAGTTCCCGGATCCTCTGCGCTGTGGTGGCATGGAAACCGTCCGTGTGGTTCCGACTGTCAAGAACATCCCGGCGCAACCCTGAGAAGATCTCCCGAAGGCCCGGCGATGATGTGCGATGGATCTGCCTGAGGGCGAGGGTGGAGAAATGCCCTCCCTGTCCCTCCCGCAGGCGTCCGAGAAAGGGTTCACCCCGTTCTCCGGCGGCCGACCCCACGCCTCCGATCCTGTCGTCGGAGAAGCCATAGATGGCCTGCGCCTCGTCGGCGAAGACTGTAACCCCGCAGCTGTCGGGCAGCCGGGACACCAGTGCCTCGACAAGCTCTGCCCTTTGCCCGACCAGGTCTTGCGCCTCGTCAATGACGACATGCTCGACCTCCCCGAGTTCGTCAGCGACATCCTGGTCGGTCTTCAGCAACGCGATGACGCGGGCGATATTCTCCTCGTAGGACCCGGTCAGTCTTGCATCCGGATCATGTCCGGAATGGATGGACCATGCGTGGGAATCGACAGTGGCGATGCGGATGGCAAAGGATGCATCGCCGACATAGGCATGCAGGCGCGCGCGGATTTCGGCGACAGCAGTCCTTGTGAAACTGATCATCCACGCATTGGCCGGTTCGATGTCCTCCTCATTGATGAGCCAGGCGAGCCGGGCACAGGCGACCGCGGTCTTCCCGGTTCCGGGACCTGCCTCGACGATGAGCCGGGCATCCGGCTCAGCCTCGATCACCCGGACCTGGTCATCGTCCCACAAGCCTGTGAGAACCGGAGCGGCAGCAGAACCCATCATGCCCGCACCCGCAATGCCACGCTGTTCAGCCTGTGTGCGCCCATTGGTTCCGCCACTCTCCTGCCGTTCACACGATACGGGTGATCCGGCCCCGGCTGCAAGATTGTCACCCGTTCAAGATCCTGCAATTCAGATACTTCGTGCAGGTTTACACCTGGCTAACGAGGTCCGGCCAGCCGCTCCAAACCAGCCGGGGACCGGTTCCTCCGGGCATCCGGGGTTGCCAGCCGGCTCCGTCTGAAACGGGCAGGATACCTCGCGCAGCAGCTCGCACACCTGTCGAACCTTTCCTTTGCAACGCCAGCCTTCGCTGACCGTCAATCGCTGTTGCATCGCCCGACTTTCCTGTCTTCTTGATCTGCCTCGTGAAGGCCGCCGGTCGTCGGCAGCCGCAGTCAGGGGCAGCCCATGAGTGCCATGCCGATCCCGCCGCAAGCATCATCGCGCGGTGCGCGCATGCTGCGTACGGCCCTGGGGCCGGAAGTTGCCCGCTGGCTGGACGAGCCCGCTGTCATCGAGGTCATGCTGAACCCGGACGGGCGGCTGTGGGTGGACCGCCTCGGCACCGGACTGGCTCCTACCGGTTGCCTGATGAGCGCGGCTGACGGTGAGCGTATCATCCGGCTCGTCGCCCACCATGTCGGTGCGGAAGTTCATGGCCTTGCGCCGCGGGTCTCGGCTGAGCTTCCCGAAAACGGCGAACGCTTCGAAGGCCTGCTGCCGCCGGTCGTGGAAGGGCCCAGTTTTGCCATCCGCAAGCCCGCCGTCGCGGTCTTCTCGCTCGCCGACTACGTCGCGGCCGGGATCATGCGCGATGCCCACGCCGCAGCCCTTGCGACCGCGGTGCGGGCGCGGCGGAACATTCTCGTCGCCGGCGGAACATCGACCGGCAAGACGACGCTGGTGAACGCGCTGCTCGCGGAGGTCGCGGCCGGCGATGACCGCGTCATCCTGATCGAGGACACGCGCGAGCTGCAATGCGCGGCGCCCAATCTCGTCTCGCTGCGCACGAAGGACGGGGTTGCAAGCCTGTCGGACCTCGTGCGTTCGGCGCTGCGTCTTCGCCCTGACCGCATCCCGATCGGCGAGGTGCGTGGGCCCGAGGCTCTCGACCTGCTCAAGGCTTGGGGCACCGGTCACCCCGGCGGCATTGGCACCATCCATGCCGGCTCTGCCCTCGGGACGCTGCGCCGCCTCGAACAGCTCATCCAGGAATGCGTGGTCACCGTGCCGCGCGCGCTGATCGCCGAGACCATCGATGTCATCGCGGTTCTCGCGCGCGACGCCAGCGGCCGGCGCCTCGCCCAGCTTGCCGCCGTGCAAGGCCTCGATCCGCGCGGCGAATACCAGCTCACCCCGCTCATCCCCACTGATGGAGAACTGTTGTGAAGCATTTTCCGCGCGTCCGGCGCCACCGCCTTGCAGGCCTCGCCGCCGGCAGCCTCATTGCCCTCATCGCCGCTGTCCCGGCCCATGCGGCGGGCTCGTCGATGCCATGGGAAGCACCGCTCCAGGCGATCCTTGAATCGATCCAGGGTCCGGTGGCCAAGATCGTCGCGGTGATCATCATCATCGCCACCGGCCTTGCGCTCGCCTTCGGTGACACCTCGGGCGGGTTCCGGCGACTGATCCAGATCGTCTTCGGACTGTCGATCGCCTTTGCTGCCTCGTCCTTCTTCCTCTCGTTCTTCTCCTTCGGCGGCGGAGCGCTGGTCTGATGGAAGCCGGGATGCCCGATCTCCCGCAAGGCTTCGTGGTCCCGGTCCACCGCGCGCTGACCGAGCATATCATGCTCGGCGGCGCGCCGCGCGGGCTTGCGATCGCCAATGCGACCCTTGCGGGCGCAATCGGGCTCGGCCTGCAGCTCTGGGTTGCCGGGCTGGTCTTCTTTGCCGTCGGCCACGCCGCTTCGGTCTGGGCCGCGCGGCGCGACCCGCAATTCGTCGATGTCGCCCGGCGCCACCTGCGCTTTCCCGCCTTCTGCGAGGTCTGATCATGTTCAGCCTGCACGAATATCGCCGCAAGGCCGACCGGCTCGCAGACTTCCTGCCCTGGGCTGCGCTGGTCGCGCCGGGCGTGGTCCTCAACAAGGACGGCAGCTTCCAGCGCACCGCGCGCTTCCGCGGACCTGATCTTGACAGCGCCACGCCGGCCGAACTGGTCGGCGTGACCGCGCGGCTCAACAGCGCATTGCGCCGTTTGGGCTCAGGCTGGGCGATCTTCGTCGAGGCCATGCGGCGGCCCGCACAGGATTATCCGGAATGTGCATTCCCGGATCCGGCGTCAGCGCTGGTCGAACAGGAACGTGCCGCACAGTTTGCGCAGGAAGGCGCGCATTTCGAGAGCCGCTATTTCTTCACGCTCGTCTGGATGCCGCCCGCCGAGGACGCCGCGCGCGCCGAGACCTGGCTCTATGAAGGCAGACAGGCGAAAGGAGTCGACGCACGCGAACAGCTGGCCGGCTTCATCGACCGGACCGATCGTCTCCTGCGCCTCTTCGAGGGCTTCTTTCCCGAGATAGCATGGCTCGATGATGGCGAGACCCTGACCTACCTGCACAGCTGCATCTCGGGCCGGGTGCAGAATGTGCGGGTCCCCGAAACCCCGATGCATCTCGATGCCCTGCTTGCCGACGAGCCGCTGACCGGCGGGCTCGAACCGCGCCTTGGCAGGGCGCATCTCATGACACTCAGCGTGACCGGTTTCCCGAGCGCGACCTTCCCCGGGCTGCTCGACGAACTCAACACGCTGGGCTTTGCCTATCGCTGGTCGACCCAGCCGATCATGCTCGACAAGACCGATGCCGCGAGGCTGCTGGGCAGGATCCGCCGCCAGTGGTTCGCCAAGCGCAAGTCGGTCGCCGCGATCCTCAAGGAGGTGATGACCAACGAGGCCTCGGTGCTTGTTGACAGCGATGCTGCGAACAAGGCGGGGGATGCAGACCTCGCGCTGCAGGAGCTCGGGGCGGACCATGTCGGCATGGCGCTGGTCACGGCCACCGTCACGGTATGGGACGAGGACGCAGGCCTTGCCGCCGAGAAACTGCGTCAGGCCGAGAAGGTCATCCAGGGCCGCGATTTCACCTGCATTGCCGAAGGCATGAACGCGCTCGAGGCGTGGCTCGGCTCGCTCCCCGGCCATCTCTACGCCAATGTCCGCCAGCCTCCGGTCTCGACCCTCAATCTGGCGCACATGCTGCCGATCTCGGCGGTCTGGGCCGGACCCGAGCGCGATCCCCACTGGGATGCGCCCCCGCTGTTCTACGCCAGGACTGAAGGCACCACCCCGTTCCGCTTTGCGCTGCATGTCGGTGATGTCGGGCATACGCTCGTGGTTGGGCCGACCGGCGCGGGCAAATCGGTACTGCTTGCCTTCATGGCGATGCAGTTCAGGCGCTATCCGGGCGCGCGAATCTTCGCCTTCGATTTCGGGGGCTCGATCCGCGCCGCCGCGCTGGCCTGCGGCGGCGACTGGCAGGACCTCGGTACCAGTCTGGCCGGCGACAATGACGACGCCGTTCTCCTGCAGCCGCTGGCGGGGATCGACGATCCGGCGACGCGGGCCTGGGCCTCGGGGTGGCTGCAGGCCATTCTTGCCTCGGAAGGCGTCACGCTTGACCCGGCAACCAAGGAGCACCTCTGGACCGCGCTTGGTTCACTTGCGAGCGCGCCGGCAGGCGAGCGCACCCTGACAGGACTCGCCGTGCTCCTGCAATCCCAGACGCTCAAGCAGGCGCTCGCGCCCTATTGCCTTGGCGGCCCCTTCGGACGCCTGCTCGATGCCGAAAGCGAGCGGCTCGGTTCGGCGGATTTCCAGGCCTTCGAGACCGAAGGGCTGACTGGATCGGCGGCGGCACCGGCTGTGCTCGCCTATCTTTTCCACCGTATCGAGACACAGCTCGACGGCGCACCCACCCTGATCATCATCGATGAGGGCTGGCTGGTGCTCGACAGCCCGGGCTTTGCCGCGCAGCTTCGCGAATGGCTCAAGACGCTGCGCAAGAAGAATGCCAGCGTCGTCTTCGCGACCCAGAGCCTTGCCGATATCGAGGGCTCGGCGATTGCGCCTGCCATTATCGAGAGCTGCCCGACCCGGGTGTTCCTGCCGAACGAGCGCGCACGCGAACCGCAGATCCTCGCGATCTATCGGCGCTTCGGCCTCAATGATCGCCAGATCGACATCGTCAGCCGGGCAACCCCCAAGCGCGAGTATTACTGCCAGTCCGCGCGCGGCAATCGCCTCTTCGACCTTGGGCTCGGCGAGGTCGCGCTCGCCTTCACTGCTGCCTCGTCCAAGAGCGACCAGCACGCCATCGCCCGCATTCTTGCCGAAGCAGGGCGCGCGGGCTTCGCGGCCGCCTGGCTGGCCCATCGCGGCCATGGCTGGGCTGCCAGCCTGCTGCCCGCCGCCAGGACATCCCCGCTTTCGACCACCCTCCAGCAAGGAGACCCTTCATGACCAGACCCTTCCGACAGCTGGTGACGGCGAGCGCGCTCGCCCTTGCCTGTGTCAGCACCACCATCACGGTTCCCGCGCAGGCGCAGTTCGGCGGCATTGTCTACGACCCGTCCAACTATGCGCAGAACATGCTGACCGCGGCACGAACGCTCGAGCAGATCAACAACCAGATCCGCATGCTGCAGAACCAGGCCACCTCGTTGCTGAACGAGGCGCGGAACCTTGAGAGCCTGCCGCTGACAATCGCCCAGCCTTTGCAGGACCAGATCCGGCAGACGCACCAACTGCTGCAGCAGGCCCAGCGCATTGCCTGGGACGTACAGGCGGTCGAGACCGCCTTCGACCGTCACTACCGCGGGGTGACGCTCGGCGCGTCGCAGCAGTCGATGATTGAGGGTGCCGAAGCGCGCTGGCACAACAGCGTCGCCGCTTTCGAGGACGCCCTCAAGGTCCAGGCCGGCGCGGTCGCGAACATCGAAGGCTCGCGCAGTGCGATCGGCGAAGTGCTCAGCGCCAGCCAGTCCGCAACCGGAGCGCTGCAGGCTGCGCAGGCCGGGAACCAGCTTCTCGCCCTGCAGGCCCGCCAGCTTGCCGATCTCACCGCCACGCTGGCAGCGGCCAATCGCGCACAGGCGCTCGATGCAGCCGAGCGCGCTGCCGCGAAGGCGCAGGCGCGTGAGCAGCTGCGCCGGTTCCTTGCCGACCGTCCCCGTTATGTGCAGGGCCAGTTCCGCCCGGGCGGGAACTGAGCCGCCATGGAAGGCAAACGCCTTGCGCAGGCCGGCGCTGCCGCCTTCGTCGGCCTTGCGGTTGCCATGACGCTCGTCCAGCTGCGGGAGCAACCGGTCCCGGCCCCGGTTCTGCCGCTCGCTGGCAGGAATGCAGAGGCAGATACGCTCGCGATGCAGTTGCGCGCCTGCAGCGCCATGGGCGAGCAGGCGCTGTCCTCACCCGTCTGCCGCGCCGCGTGGGCGGAAAAGCGCCGCCGCTTCTTCGGTGCCCCGCCGTCACCGGCCCCGGATCATAGGGGGACGGAGCCCATGCCCGAATTGCCTCTCCCCGGTTCCACCGCAGGCGGGAGCGACTGAGATGGGCGGGACCGGTGTCGTCGATCGCTTTCTCGCGGTCTTCTCGCAATACATCGACAGCGGCTTTGGCCTGCTCTCGGGCGAGGTCGCCTTCATTGCGACCACGCTGATCGTGATCGATGTCACGCTTGCAGCCCTGTTTTGGAGCTGGGGTGCGAACGATGACATCATCGCACGCCTCGTGAAGAAGACGCTGTTCGTTGGCATCTTCGCATATATCATCGGCAACTGGGGTGCGCTCGCCAACATCATCTTCGAGAGCTTTGCCGGTCTTGGTCTCAAGGCGAGCGGGGCGGGTCCAGGCGCAGCTGACCTGCTGCGTCCCGGCCGGGTCGCGCAGGTCGGGATCGATGCCGCTTGGCCGCTGCTTGAGGCGATCGCCGATCTCGTCGGCTATGTCGGCTTCTTCGAGAACTTCCTGCAGATCGTGATCCTGCTGCTCGCATGGGCGGTGGTGGTGATCGCCTTCTTCATCCTGTCGATCCAGCTCTTCGTTACCCTCATCGAGTTCAAGCTGACGACGCTCGCTGGCTTCGTCCTGATCCCCTTCGGGCTGTTCGGCAAGACCGCCTTCCTTGCCGAGCGCGTCCTCGGCAATGTCGTCTCCTCGGGCATCAAGGTGCTCGTGCTCGCCGTCATCATCGGCATCGGCTCGACGCTGTTCGCCGAGTTCCGGAACGCCATTCCCGGCGAGCCCACGATCGAGGATGCCCTCGCGATCATGCTCGCCAGCCTCACCCTGCTTGGGCTCGGAATTTTCGGTCCCGGCATCGCCAACGGCATTGTCGCGGGCGGTCCGCAGCTCGGTGCGGGTGCTGCAGCGGGCACGGCCCTGCTCGCAGGCGGCGTGGCAGCAGGCGGCGTTGCTGGCGCGAAGCTTGCCGGCGGCGCTGTGGCGAGTGCCGCATCCTCGGTCGCAGGCGGTACTGCACGCGCCGCCGGCGGCGCGACCATGGCCTGGGCGACCGGTTCCGCTGGCAAGTCGGGCGGCGCCGCCGTGGCGGGCGGACTGGCCGGCGTCGGCCACGCGGCAGCCGGTGTCGCCACCTCGCCGCTGCGCAAGGCAGCCGAAAGCGCGCGGTCGAACTTCCGCGACGGCGCACGCAGCGCGGTCGGACACATGGGCGGCCACATCACGCCTGCACCCCGCGCAAGCGCGGCGGAAGAGCCAGCTGCCGGACAAATGCCCGGGTGGGCACAATCCATGAGACAGCGCCAGAACCTCGACCAGGCCGCATCGCTCGCCGCGCATACCGTGCGCAGCGGCGACGGACACGGGGCAGGCGCCTCCATCGACATGCGAGAGAAGGACTAGAATTCCCATGTTCCGACGACCCTCGATCCGTTACGGCAAGACCCCAGAGCCCGAGACGCCCTACCAGCGTGCCAGCCAGGTGTGGGACGAACGCATCGGCTCCGCCCGGGCCCAGGCCCGAAGCTGGCGCTATGCCTTCTTCGGCGCGCTGGGGCTTTCAGGTGCGCTGACAGCCGCACTCATCTGGCAGAACGCACGCGGTACGATCGTCCCATGGGTGGTCGAGGTCGACAGGCTCGGCGAAGCGCGCAGCGTTGCCCCGGCCCAGGCGGGCTTCAACCCGAGCGATCCGCAGATCGCCTTCCATCTCGCCCGCTTCATCGAGCATGTCCGCGCACTGCCCGACGATCCGGTGGTGGTGCGCACCAACTGGCTGCGTGCCTATGACTTCGTCAGCGACCGCGGCGCTCTGGCGCTCAACGATCATGCGCGCAGCAATGACCCCTTCGCGATGGTCGGCCGCGAGCAGGTGGCGGTCGATGTCACGAGCGTGATCCGCGCCTCGCCGCAAAGCTTCAGGGTGGCGTGGACCGAGCGTCGCTACCGCGACGGCGCGCTCGCGGAGACGAGCCGCTGGACCGCGATCCTCGGGGTCGCGGTCCAGCCGCCCCGCACGCCCGATGCCCTGTCGAAGAACCCGCTGGGCATTCTTGTCACCTCGATCAACTGGTCAAAGGAACTCGGCTGATGCTCCCTCCGAACAGAACCTCACGCGCTGTTGCCCTGATGCTGGGCGGCGTCTCACTGCTTGTCGCACCCGCCACCAGCGCGCTGCCGATGACACCAGCGATGCCGGTCGCGGCAGTTGCGACCGTCAAAAATTCCGCCTCGCCATCGCGGCGGACCGCCCCGACCGCCGCGCGCCGCTCCCCTGACTCCGGCCATGCCCCCGATCCCCGGAGTCATGTGGGAGCGGCGAACCGGGCAGCCCGGGTCGAGCCCGAGGTCACGGGCTTCGAGAATGCGATCCAGCGCTATCCTTGGCGCGAGGGCGCGCTGTACCAGGTCTATGCCGCGCCCGGCCAGGTCACCGATATCGCGCTGCAGGAGGGAGAAAGGCTGGTCGGCCCGGGGCCCGTGGCCGCGGGCGACACGGTCCGCTGGATGATCGGCGACACCCTGAGCGGCACCGGCGCGGCAGCACGGGTTCATATCCTCGTGAAGCCGACCCGGCCCGACATATCGACCAATCTCGTCATCAACACCGATCGGCGCACCTATCATCTTGAGCTGCGGGCAACGCCCCGCACATGGATGGCTTCCGTAAGCTGGACCTATCCGGCCGACGAGCTCATCGCGCTGCGCAAGGCCGCGGAGGTTGCCGCGCGCGCTGAGCCGGTTGCTGATGGCCTCGCCCTTGAGCAGCTCAATTTCGATTACCGGATCGAGGGAGACCGGCCGGAGTGGCGGCCCGTGCGGATCTTCGACGACGGGCGGCGGACGCTGGTCGAGTTTCCGTCGGCCATCGCGCAGAGCGAGATGCCGCCGTTCTTCATCATTGGCGAGGAGGGCACAGCCGAGCTCGCCAATTACCGGGTAACAGGCCGCTATCTCGTCGTGGACCGGCTTTTCGCAAAGGCCGAGCTGCGCCTTGGCGCAGGGCGGCGCCAGCAGCGTGTAAGGCTCATCAACCGCGCGCGGAGCGGTTCATGACCGCGCCGGTTGAACCGCCGCCGGAGGCCGGGGCGCAGGGCACGCATCATCCCGTGGATCCCGAGACAGTCGTCCGGCTGCATGGCGAGCGTCCGAGGGTCGTGCGGCTCTCGCGCAAGGCGATCGGGCTAGCGGGCGCAGGTGCGCTCGCCCTGGTCGGCGGAGCCCTCATCCTTGCGCTGCGTCCTCCTTCCGCGGAGACGCCCCAGGAGGTCTACAACACGAGCGGGGTCGCGGTAGCTGATGGCCTCGCCTCGGCGCCGGCCGATTACAGCAAGGTCCCGCAGCTCGGCCCGCCGCTGCCCGGGGATCTCGGCAAACCGATCCTCGATGCGCAAGACCGGGGTGCGGTTGCCGAACTGCCGCCGGTCGGACCCACGCCTGTGTCCCATGGCGGCCCTGATCCGCGCGAACAGGCACGTATGAAGATGGAGCAGGAGCGGGAGTCCGTCCGGACAAGCGGCCTCTTCATGGGCGCTGGCAGCCGCGCGGAGCGGCCCGAGGCCCCATCGCCTGGAGGATCGGGCGATCCGGCTTTGGCCGCCGGGGCTGGTTCAGCACCTGCAGTTGCCGGATTCCTTGATCGCGCGCCCGAGCGACGCACCGGTTCGCCCGAGCGTATCAGCGCCGCTGCCAATAATCAGACGCTGCTCGCCGGTTCGGTCATCCCGGCAGCGCTGATCACCGGCATCCGCTCCGATCAACCAGGCCTTGTCACCGCGCAGGTCACCCAGAACGTCCATGACAGCCTGACCGGACGGCGCCTGCTGATACCGCAGGGTGCGCGCCTGATTGGCGAATACCAGTCAGACGTAGGTTTCGGTCAGCGCCGTGTCCTGCTCGCATGGAACCGCCTGATCCTGCCGGATGGGCGGTCAATCATACTGGAGCGTCAGCCAGCCTCGGATGCCTCGGGCTACGCGGGCCTCGAGGATGGTGTCGACTACAACTGGGGCGGGGTCACGAAGGCCGCACTGATCTCCACGCTGCTGGGGATCGGAGCCGAGATCGGGGGAGGCAATGACGACAATCTGGTCCGGGCGCTGCGCCGCGGCAGCCAGGACAGCGTCAACCGGGCTGGGGAACAGATCGTCAGCCGCGAGCTTGCCATCCGTCCGAGCCTGACCATACGCCCGGGCTATCCTGTGCACGTGCTTGTCACCCGGGATCTTGTTCTGGAGCGGGCGCAATGACACGGCTCAAGCTTTCCGATGTTACCGATGAGAAACCGGTGAAGCTGACGATCGAGATATCGGCAGGTCTGCATCGGAAGCTCGTCGAATACGGGATTGTCCTGAATGGCGGTGAGACATCCGATGCGCCCCAACCGACAGTGTTAATAGGGCCTATGCTCGAACGCTTCATTGCGAGCGACCGCGCCTTCGCACGGGAGCGCAGCAAGCGGAGGGCCTGAAATCTGCCAATGCGGGTACGCGTTCGACCGATCCCGTGACGAACGATGACCGATTTTGGGTAAGCGACGCGGCCGTGCTAATGACCGAACCTGGGACGAAGCGGCCCTTTCCAATCGGCATGTTGAATGCCTGACTTTGACAAAAGCTGACACGCCTCAGCCCGCGAGCATAGACGGTAGCTAATAAACGCCGGCTTCCTGAAAGCCGACATGCAGAAATCGACCCCTGTGTTGACGGCTCCCCGAGTGTTGGGCAATCGGGAAACTTTTAGTCCTATTCCGCGCCCTTCAGCTCGGCAGTAAAGCGGTCGCACGTGGCAAGTTCCGCCTCAGTCAACCGGCGCCGCCGCCACTGCCAAAGCAGCAGCAACCCCGCGGTGGCGGCCCAGACCAGCGACAGAACCAACGCGGAGCCCAAGCTCACCGCTGCGAACGCGTGGAGCGCCCAGACAGCCGTTGCGCAAGTGATTAGTATCGCTGCTGCAAGCCGCGAGCCCTTAAGGATTAGCAGCATGAGCTCGGCCTGACGCCGTGCCTGGCCCACGACGGCGTCCGGGGTCTCGAGAGACCCGGCGGTCCGATGCTTGCGAAGCCACCAATGTTCTATGAGCATGAACGGCAGTGCGACAAGCAGCGCCCCCGCTCCAAACAGAAAGAGCGCCTCCTCCCCTTTCCAGGCGCTCACGATGAACCACGCACAGGCGCCGATCGTCACCACGACCCCAATGCTATTCAACCATGTCCAGAGTCTGATCTGCTGCTCGCGCCGGGCTATCAGGCTGCGCGCCTGGTTCATGTCGACTGGCTGCTGCCGCCACTGAACCTTCATCATCTCCAGGAGATCGTCGTCATTCATCGAGCATTTCCTTCAGCAGCGCCTTTGCACGCTTGATCCTCACACCGACGTTGGAGACACTGATTCCCAACGCCTCGGCGATGTCCATATAAGCCAGCTCCTCAAGGACCAAAGTTATCACCTGCCGATACGGCAGCGGCAGTCGCCGGACCGCCGCTGCCAGCTGGCGCGACCGATCCGATTCGATCAATCGCGCTTCCGGTGTTTCCGGGTCGGCGGACGGCAGCGACTGGGTCTTCCGGCGCTTGGCCTCAGACTCGCGGATGACATGCGAGACTCCGCGATTGTGGGCGATCCGGAACAGGAAAGGCGCCAGCTTCTCCCTCGAGCGAAGGCGGGGCAGCGCCTGGTGAATCGCAAGCAGCATATCCTGTCGCAGATCCTCCTGCAGCACCTTGTCCGCTTCGTACGAGGCGGCGATTCGAGCGAGCGACGCGCCATAGTCGCGTATGATGTCATCGAGCTGGCTCACGCGTGATTCAGTCTGCGCCTGGTCCGGAAACTTACAAAATATTTGTTCCGCGGCCGCGTAAGAAAATCAGTTCTGATACCGACTGTACAAGCAAATCCAAAGTTGGAGACTGCTCGTGAAGACCCGAATGACAATCGCCCTGGCGGCAGCCACGCTGATACTGACACCATCCGGAGCGCAATCGCCAGTGCGCGATCTATACTATGGCGTGACAATTATCGACCCAGCTACCGAAACGGTGCAGCCTGACAGCTACATCGCAGTAGAGGCAGGGCAGATTGTGGAGGTGGGTCGCGGACAGCCGCCCGCAGCGCCGAACGTCCGGCTCCACGATTATCGTGGTCATTTCGCAATGCCCGGTCTCATTGACACCCATGCCCATGTGACGCTCGGACCGATGCGGATCGAAACCGAGGACGGTCCAAAAATGGTCGCCGCGCACAGGCCCGACGTCGTCACCCACAACGCACGCCATCTGCTGGCGTTCGGAGTGACCACGATCCGCAATCCCGGCGGCGACATGGCAGCGAACCAAGCTTACGACACCCGCATTGCCGCAGGCCTGCTCGACGGCCCCGAAGCCTTTCACGCGGGAGAGGTGATTGATCGCTCACCGATACCGATCGAGGGACTGGTATCCCGGCCGGGGCCGGACCTCAGCGTCTCCGACATCGTCCGCAGGCAATCAACGGCCGGCGCAGACTTCATCAAACTCTACACCAACTTGTCCGAGGAAGAGCTGAAGCAGGGCATTGATACGGCACATGCAGCGAACCGGAAGACCATTGCCCATCTGTCGGATGTCAGCTGGACCCGTGCAGCCGAAATCGGAATCGACTCGATTGTTCATATGATGCCGATCAGCCCGGACCTCCTGCCGGAGGATCGGCGCATGAAGTATCGAAAAGAGCGCCGCGAGGGATTCTTCCAGTCCTTCGAGTGGTATGAGGCCGCGGACTTCGACGCCGAGCCGGTGCGGGAGATGATTGAGACGCTGGCGCGCGAAAAGGTGTTCATCGATGCGACGTTGGTCGCCTTTCAACCAGCCTTTTGGGGAGACAGGCCCGAGATCCGCGATCGCGATCTCGCCTTTGTGCACCCCGACATGGCGGCAAACTGGCAAGCCGGTTTCCGCTTCGATCTCGGATGGAAGGAGCAGGACTACCGCCGGGCGCAGGCAGTCTGGCCTAAGGTGCTCAGCCTGACCCGGTGGCTCCACGAGGCGGGCGTTCCGATGACGATCGGTACTGACCTCGCGAATCCGTTCATCGCTCCCGGGATCAGCTTGTCGCGTGAAATGGAGTTGCACCTCGAGGCCGGAATCCCAGCTTGGGCAGTACTGCGGATGGCGACGGTTGACGGCGCTCGACTGCTCGGAATCGAGGGGCGCACCGGCAGGATCAAGCCCGGCCACGAAGCTGACATTCTGATACTTAAGGCTGACCCGCTCGCTGACTTCGCGAACCTTCGGCAAGTCCGTGCGGTGCTGAACAATGGCAAACTGCTGTGCCCTGCCGAGCTTCGGCAGGCGCGCGCGGAGCCGCAATAATGGTTCAGGGCACCAAGCGCCGGGTCGCTGTGCTCGGAGTGGCGGCGCTGATCTTCCTGCCGTGGCCGACACTCGCCGCCGCTTGGCTGATTTTGGACCCAGGCCTGACCGAATGGACGATGATGGTCGCCGCAGCCGCGGTGACTACCGAAGCAGGACTCTACTTGGGCGCGGTAGTGCTCGGAGTGTCGTCATTTCGACGCATTCGGAGTCGGCTGCGGTTTCGGCGGGCCAAGGACGAGGACAAGAGTGCCTAACGCGCACGTTTCGACGAGCGGAGATAGCAGCCCAGGGATCTGTCAGAGCAAATGCACCGGCCAGTGAAGAATTGAGGGCAGGACGGTGCATTGCCCAGACCTCGCAAGCCAGTAAGCCCGGTTCTGTACTTCAACTCTTCGCCCGAGATCATCCGTCTGGTGGTTATGATGTACGTGCAGTTCCCGCTGAGCCTTCGAAACGTCGATGACTTGCTGGCTGAGCGCTGGATCGATACCGGATACAAGATGCCGGCATCGGCACGGGCCTCATCATTGCTGGAGCGTCAAGCGCCTACAAAGTGCAACTTGATCTGCGTGGCCTGGTGGTGACACGCGAAGCGCCAGTTGCCTCAGTTTATATCGAACGACTGCCAGATGGCAGCAGCGTGCGCACGAGCTTTGCATTGGGCCGGACGTCCAGCGGCATATCCGGAAATAGCGAAAGGATCGTGCTAGAACCTGAATTCTATGCGAGCTTTTTTGCGCGAACAGATACTGAGTTTGCTGAACGCCATGTCTCAGAGAAAGAGATCTTGGTTGAGGTCAATAATACCGACAATGTAAACGACACTGCAAACTTCGCAAATCGGTGATCCTAGTCACTATCTATCATCGATCATAAGTAGCTCCGATGCACGACCCTGCAAGTGACACGACTGCGTCGGACGGATGAAGACATTGAATTCGGTGATCAAGAACGACCAATTCTGGCTCGACAGCGGCCACTGCCCAACTCGGGCCGCGAATGGCGGCTATTGTGGGTTCGTTTCCCAAAATCTGCCATTCCGGTATCGACCCCATTTCGGACGTTGTGCTGTCATCGGCAACTTGAGATACGCACGCGATGAAGCAACTCACCGTGCCGCAAATGGCGATTATCGAGAGAGTCGTGGATGACCTGAGGGTGCTGACAGGCGTCGAAGCGATCGTCCTAGGAGGATCGCACGCACGCGGTCGTGCCCGGCCTGACTCGGATATTGATATTGGGCTTTATTACAGGCCGGAATCGCCTTTCTCCATAAACGAGATTCGCCGAATTGCGTCGTGTCTCAACGATGGGCCGGATCCTGTCGTGTCGGGATTCCTTGAATGGGGTCGCTGGGTGGATGGTGGTGCATGGCTGACGATCAAAGGACAGCGGGTCGATCTGCTTTATCGCTCGCTTGCAATGGTTGAAGCCACGCTGGCCGAGGCGCAATCAGGGCGGTTCGAGATCGATTACGAACAACAACCGCCCTTTGGCTTTTTCGGCCCCACCTTGCTGGGAGAAGCAGCAATTGCCGAGCCGCTCCATGATCCTCGACGCATCCTTGCCGCCCTTAAGGCACAGGTGTCGCCGATGCCGGAGGCTTTGGCTGACGCAGTAATCCAGAACCGTTTGTGGAGCGTCGAATTCGGCTTGGTCGCCTTCGCAGGCAAGTTTGCCGCTAATGGCGATGTCCATGGCGTGGCGGGGTGCGTTTCACGCTTTGCGCAGGCCTTGGTGCTTACTTTGTTCGCGCTGAACCGCGCCTACCCCTTGAACGACAAGACTACATTGGCTGAGATCGAAGCGTTCACAATCGGGCCGAACGATTTCGGGCTTCGGCTGCGATCAATCTTGGCGAACGTCGGTTCGACGCCAGAAACCTTGGCAGCCAGCGTAAATTCGATCAGCGCGTTGTTCGAAGAGGTGCGAGCTCTCGCTGGCCATCGATACGCGCCGCCGTGGCGTTTTTGAAGCCGCCGACTGGCTGGAGCAAGCGAATGAGTTAGCCGTTGCCGGAACGGCATTTCGGTTTTCCACCCATGATCAGCCATAAGCGAGGCTGATGCTCGATCCCGGAAGCCGCCTGGCGGCTTTCGACGGAAGCAGACGTTCATTGCTCTGATTGGGAACGGCTGGGTCTGGGTCGGGAACCGCCGTGCTCCGCTGTCTTATGGGCAGCGCAACGGAATTTCTGCTTGGCCCACGAACAATCGCCTCGACGTGAATTAAACCGGCTGCACCGCTCGTTTCCTCCACGACCGTCCCGATCGGGGCGGGCAGCAATGGAAGGAGACATCACGTGAAATTCGCAATCGCTACCCCGATCATCGCTCTGGGCATGATGGCTGCCGCCGGACAGGCCGCCGTGAGCGACCTCTACGAGGAGCGCCTTGCCCGCGCGGAAGAGCGTATGATCCTCACCGCGCCGATCGCCGGGATCGAGAACAGCCTGTGGTACGACTACCGGATCGACATCACCGAAGCGCAGAAAGAACTGCGCGCCGATCTCGGCCGGGCGAGCGATCTCGAGGATCTGCGCGATGCGTGGGAGGAATATGCCCGCGAACTTCGCCAGGAGCGCAAGGAATATATCGAGGAAATGGCCGAACGCGGCTATCGCAGCGGCACCGTGACGGTGGGCTGATCCGCCCCATTCTTTTTCAACGAGGCACCGGGGAGGGGTCGGCAGGATTGCTGGCCCCTTGCTGTATCATGGCTGCTTCCACCCGCGCGCCCGGGCGACGCGTTCCCCCTCGGCATCGAGTGCCTCGCCCGAGGCCATGTCCTGTGCGGCAGCGAGCAGATCGGTCTCGCTCCCGGCCTGGCGGAACTCGCTTCCCTGTGCCATGCCGAGCGCGAACTGCCGTTCGATCTTCCAGCCCGTGTCGTCGCGGCAGGCGATCCCGCCAGTGTCGGCCCCTCGCCAAGCGCGGCACAGATCGCCGTTCTCGCGCGCGAAGCTGAGGAGGATCCGGGTGTTTGCCTGACCCGCCTGCGTGGCGGCCAGCTGCGTATCGAGCGCGGCGGCCAGATCGCCCCGGGCATAGCCTTCGGGCGTGCCCGACTGCCACGGCTGCACGATCGCGAGGATCAGCGAGGCCGCGAGGGCCGGACCGGCAAAAGGCGCCCAGCGCCGAAAGCTCGCCGACAGCCCGCGCTTCTGCCGGGCGGCGGCGAGGCTGACGACCTCCGCGGCGCCCGCACCGCCGTCTTGCGCCGGCGTGGCGAGCAGCGCCGCGAGGTCGGGCGGCACCGCCTCTTGCGCGATCGGCGCGTAATGCCCGGCGAGTGTCGCCTTCAACGCGCGATGGACCGCGACCTTGCGCCCGAGCGCCGGGTCGGCGGCGATCGCCGCCTCGACCTCGGCCTGCCCGGTCGCGTCAAGCTCGCCATCGGCATAGGCGGCCAGCAATTCCTCGGTCACGCGCATTCTGCATCCTCCAGCATCGCCATCAGCGCGTCGCGCCCGCGCACCAGCCGCGAATTGAGCGTTCCCACAGGACAGCCGACGATCTCGGCCGCCTCCTTGTAGGAGCAGCCCTCCACCATCACCAGCAGCACCGCCTCGCGCTGTTCTGCAGGCAGGCGCGCCATGGCGCGGTCGACCAGCGACAGCTCAACCGCCGCCTCCTGCGCGCCGTCGCCGCCCACCGATAGCCCTGCATCGGGATCCACGAATGTCTCACGGCGGCGCGAAGTGGCCCGTGCTTCGTCGATGAAGATGTTGCGCATGATCCGGTACATCCAGCTGTCGAGCCGCGTGCCTTCCTGCCATTGCTCACGGCGGGCGAGGGCGCGCTCGATGGTCATCTGGCACAGGTCGTCGCCGTCGGGCCTCGACCCGGCAAGCCCGATCGCGAACCGCCGCAGCCGCGGCAGCAGATCGAGCACCTGGTTTTCGAAGCTCTCGGGCAGCGGTCCATGCCTTTCTGCGGATGAAACGGATGGGCTTGTCCGTTTCATCCATGCTTAATGCCAAATGGCGGAAAGAGACAATCATGCGCGGTGGGATGAGACTTCTGGCTTTCGCGATGGTCGCGACGACGCTTGCGGGGCCGATCGCGGCGCAGCTCCAGGTGCCCGGCGTCCCGGTGCGCGTGCCGCCGGTTGGCGAGGTGCTGGGTGAGGTTGGCGGTCAGTTCGACCAGACGGTGGGCGAGGCAAGGACGCTGACAGAGCGCCAGGCGCGGCGTCTGCTGCGGCTGCGCGAGCGCACGTTTGAAAGGCTGCTACGCGCCAACCCCCAGACGATCGAGCGCGACGCGGCCGGCAACCTCGCCAGGCGCGGCGAGCTGCTGGCGACGGGCGTTTCAGAATCGGAACTCCGCCAGCTGGAGCAGGCGGGCTTCCGCGTGCTGGCGCGCGAGGAGATTGAAGGGCTGGAAATTGCCTTTGCCCGCCTCGAGGTTCCTGCCGGGATGACGCTAGAGGAAGCACAGGCGCGTGCCGCGGCGCTCGCGCCCGAGGCGCAGATCGAGGCCGATACGCTCCACTGGGAGGCGGGATCGCAGGCAGGCCCGCGCACGCCCCCCGTTACGGCATTGGCCCAGGCGGCAACTGGCGCGGCGACCGTAATGGTCGGGATCATCGACGGCGGGGTCGGCGCATCCGTGCCGGTGCAGGGGCAAAAGGGTTTTGCGGCGGAAGCGCCCTATCCTTCAGACCACGGCAGCGCTGTGGCCAGCCTGCTGCACGATCATGGTGCGACCCGGCTCTGGGTTGCGGATGTCTATGGCAAGGACCCGGCAGGCGGCAATGCCTCGGCAATCGCCAAAGCGCTCGGTTGGCTGACCGCGAATGGCTGCAAGGTGATAACGGTAAGCCTTGTCGGCCCGCGCAACGCTCTCGTGGAGCGCGCCGTCGCCGCCGCACGGGGCAAGGGCGTGGTGGTGATCGCGGCGGTCGGCAATGACGGCCCCGCCGCGCCGCCCGCCTATCCGGCCTCCTATGAAGGTGTTCTCGCGATCACGGGCGTTGACCGCAAGGGGCGCGCCCTCATCGAGGCCGGACGGGCGCAGCATCTCGATTATGCCGCGCCGGGTGCCGGGGTCCATGCACGCGATGCGCGCGGCCGGATCAAGGCTTGGCGCGGCACCAGCTTTGCCGCCCCGCTCGCTGCGGCGCGCGTGGCGGCGACGCTGGGCGGCGGCGGGTCTTGGCGCTCGCGGCTCGACGCCGAGGCCCGCGATCTCGGGCCGAAGGGCGCGGACGCGACCTTTGGGCGCGGCCTGCTGTGCGGGAGCTGCGGCCAGCGCAAATGATTTCTGCGCGAGGCCATGCATTAAGCGCGCGTGCTCATCCGTTTTCCTTTCAAGCGGGCCGGTGATGGCCCGCTGGACACCCGAAAGGAGACGGACATGAAGAAGCTTATCCTCGCCGCAAGCGCCATCGCACTGATCCCGGCTGTCGCACAGGCGCAGTTGCTCGGCGGCGACGGCCTCGGCGGCGGTCTGGGCGGTGGCCTCGGCGGCACGCTCGGCGGCACCATCGAACGCACCACCACCACCGTGCGCGGCACGGTCGACAGCACCGTGAGCGGTCGCGGCTCGACCCGCGGCAGCCAGTCGGTCGATGCGCGCAAGGGCACCGTTCAGGCCGAGCGCAGCGCCGAAGGTTCCATCACCGGTTCGACCGCCAGCCTCGCCGATCTGGTCGTGCCCCCGATGGTCGGCACGACGCAGGCGAGCGGGAGCGGCTCGGCCAGTGGCCAGGGCAGCGCCAACGCGCAGCTGATCGGCACCGATGCCGTGACCGGCACCCTCGCCCCGGTGGCGGGCACCGCCAAGACCGTCGCAGCGGGCACCGCCGGTAGCGCAGTGGGCACGGCACGCGGCGCCGCCCGGAACGCGCCGATGCCCGGCATGCCCGCGATCCCCGCGCTCGGCGGGATCTCGGGCGAGGGCAGCGGCAGCGCGGGCGGCGAAGGCTCGGCCTCGCTGATGCCCTCGGTGCTTGCGGTCGCGGGTTCGGCAGCAGCGGCAGGGCAGGGCATGACCAGCGTCGCGCCCGGTATGCCGGTGATGACGCCCGATGGCGCCTCGCTCGGCAAGGTGCGCGAGGTGATCGCCAACGGGCGCGGCGAGGTTCAGCAGGTCGTCGTCAAGCAGGGCAAGGTCACACGGGCGCTGCCTGCGGGCATGTTCAGCGCATCGGGCAATGCCCTGATCGCCGGCGAAGCGCGAGGCAGCGCAGCCCAGCGCGCTCCGATGCCCAAGCCTGCCCCTGCCAGTGCCACCGAAGGCGAGACGCCCTGATCGATCGAACTGCCCGGTCCGCCGTCCGCCCCATCGGGCACCGGTCTTCCGTGTGGAGACGGCTGTATCGAGCAGCCGTCTCCCTTTCTTCGACAACGAATGATGGCGCAGCGGAGTTCTGCGCAAGCTTCCACCTGCAAACAGCTATGAGCGAAGCGGATGCGCGTTTCATCAGCTTCTGGGTAATCTCGAAGGGTTCTCTGCCAGCATTCGGCACCAAGAACCGGGCTCCCTATCTGCGAAGCCCGGCTGTGAGCTGATTTCGCCCAAGTCGCATCGCAGACCAATCACTGCTCAACGCGATCTGGCTGACTATCTTCATGCCACTGCTCGATGCGATGGAGCGGATGGTCTCGCGGTCGAGATTGCCGGCAAGCGGTGAGCTCAGCTTGGGGTAAGCAATCCAGAGAATTGCCGATGGTATGGCAGACGCCAGCAACGGGGGAAGCTGCGTCGTCAGTGCTGCACGATCCATAGCGTAGAGAACCATGACGTCGGCCACATCCAAACCCGCGCGACGATCAGTCACGCCAATGATCTCATCCAGCTCTTCGGGCGCATGAAGCAAAGCCAACCGCCGCTGGCGCTTGACTTCAAGGCGTTCTGTTATGGTCTTGTCCGACATCGGCGATCTCTCAGTGTCTCGACGACAACACGAAGCGATTGCCTTCTGAGTCCACCATCACTGCAAAAGTCCCCCATGGCTGGCTGGTTGGCGGCGTCTCGAATGAAACGCCCCGTTCGCTCAGTTGCCGATAGGTCGCCTCAACATCGTCGCACACCAGTGCCCCGCCGAACATCTGGCCCAGCTTGTCCTCATCACCCTCAGGCGTGAACAGCACGAAGCGCGTTTCGGAATTGCCGATCCGCAGCTCGATCCAGCGCTGCTCCGGGCTGAAGGGCTGATCGGTGATTAGCTTGAATCCCAGCTTCTCGGTATAGAATTTGAGGGCGCGGTCCTGATCCCTGCTGGGGATGCTGACGAATTTGACGCCTATGATCATGGGGTTTTCTCCTGCTGTTGAGCTCCCCATGATCAGGCGAGTTGCACAGCACAACCGTCCCTGAAATACTATAGTCATGATGACCAGTGACGCAGTCGTGATCGACGCCTATGTGATCGACACCTTGATGGGGGACCTGGTCGGCCATGACCGCTAGCCTGCTGCCTACATCGTCAACCTCGCGCTCCTGCGCATGGGGGGCGGTTCGGGTGAGGCGGCGATCAGCTTGCAGGGGCTGGCGACTGCTACCGGCCTGTCGAAATCGGCCGTCCAGCGGTCCGTCACGCATCTCGTGAGACGAGAGCTACTTGGTATCCGGCGCAGCTCACCAACAGACGTTCCCCGCTACAAGGTGCTCACACCGTGGAAGCGTTAAGGCAATGCAGCGCCGGATCAGCCGACAATCGCCATTTCACCTCAACCTTTCGGTGCTACGCCGAAGCGCAATCCTAGCATCTGCACAAAAGCTCTGAAAGCTTTCTTCATTGGTAGCGGACATCACGAAAACAAGCCTTCAACGAACCGCTAGGCCGGCGAGCTCGCAGCCCGGCGTCTCCGGTTGCGCTGGATGATGTTGAGCATTTCCACCATGACTGAAAAGCCCATCGCTGCGTAGATGTAGCCCTTGGGCACATGAAAGCCGAAGGCATCGGCGATCAGCACGAGCCCGATCATCACCAGAAACGACAGGGCAAGCATGACCAGCGTCGGGTTCTTTTCAATGAAGTTGGCAAGCGGCGTTGCGGCGAACAGCATGATGGTGACGGTGATGATGACTGCGGCCACCATGATCGGAATGTCGTCGGTCATGCCCACCGCTGTCAGGATGGAATCCACCGAGAACACGAGGTCGATCGCGATGATTTGGGCAATTACCGCACCGAAGCTGGCGGTGGCCGCAGCGGCCACGCCGGGCGTCTTGTCGAGCAGATCGCCCGAGGCATCTTCGGGCTCCATCGAATGATGGATTTCCTTGGTCGCCTTCCACAGCAGGAACAGTCCGCCCGCCAGCAGGATCAGGTCGCGACCGGAGAAAGCGGTCTCGAAGCTCGCCTTGTTTGTCCCCTCGACCGGCGGTCCGGCAATGCCAAGATCGAACAGCGGCTGCTGAAGCGTGACGATCCAGCCGATCAGCATGAGCAGGCCGATGCGCATCACCAGCGCCAGCATCAGCCCAAGCTTCCTCGCCCGCTCCTGCTGGTGCTCGGGCAGCTTGTTCGAAAGGATGGCGATGAAGATGAGGTTATCGACCCCGAGCACAACCTCGAGCGCAATGAGCGTGAGCAAGGCCAGCCAGGCGGCCGGATCGGACAGAAGGGCGATGATATCCATGATCGGGGCTCTGCAGAATTGATCGGCTTGAAACAAGAGGCGACAGGGTTCTAATTGCAATTCCGTGCGGCAGGGCAGCGACGTTTCAGTCGGGTGCTGCTGCGGCTTTGACCCGATGGAACATCATGCGCAGCTCGACAAGATTGGCCACCCGCAGCGCGAATTCGAAGACATCGAAGGGTTTGGTCACGATATCGCGCGCGCCAAGCGCCAGCGCCCGGCGTTTGGCCTCGATCGATGTGTCTGCGGTGAGCACCATGATCGGGATCAGATCATCCGCGCCGGTCAGGCGCCCGAGGCTGTCGAGCAGGGCATAGCCGTCAATGCTCGGCATCATGAGGTCGAGCAGCACGAGATCGGGCGCGAACGCCAGATGCCGCTCGGCGGCCTGGCGCGGGTCGGTGAGGGTTTCGACCTGCGTGTAACCCTCGCGCAGCAATACGGCCGTGATCAATGCGAGATTGGCCGGCTCGTCATCGATCGCAAGGATGCGCGCGTTCGTGGCGGAGCGGGGTGGGGTCACCGTGCACGCTCCCGCAGCGCCGCGTCGATCGTTTCGAGCAGGGCGGCAACGTCGATCGGCTTGGTCAGCACCGCCGCAGCGCCGCGCGAGACCCAGTCGGCTTGCGCCGCCATCGCATCAGCGGTGAGCAGGATCACCGGCAGATCGGGAGAGATCCTGGCGAGCTGCTCCAGAACCCAGTCCCCGTCCTTGTCGGGCAGATGCAAATCCAGCAAGACAAGATCAGGCCGGTGTCGCAGCGCCAGGTCCAATCCCAGGCTAGCCTGCATGGCGTTGACGATATGCGCTTGGGGCCAGTGGCGAGCGGCCACCGCTTCGATCAGCTGCGCGTTGGCGAGATTGTCCTCGATCAGCAGGATCGTGAGGCAGTGCGGCGCCGCCCACGAGGATCGCGAGGCTATGGCGGGCAACTGTTCTGGTGTGCTGGGCTGCACGGCGAGCGCCAATTCGAACCAGAAACAAGCGCCCTCCAGTCCGTCGGCTCGCGGCGTGTAGCCAATCGCGCCGCCCATCGCCTCGACCAGCGCGCGCGACAACGAGAGGCCCAGTCCGGTCCCTTCCGTGCGCGCTGCACCTGCGGCAAGACGGGTGAAGGGCTGGAACAGATCGCCTGCCTGATCGGCATCGACCCCGATGCCGGTATCGGTCACCTCGACGCGCGCGCGACCGTCCCTCACCGCGGCGCTGATCGCCACCTCGCCATCCGGTCGGTTGTATTTTACGGCGTTACTCAACAGGTTGAGCAGGACCTGCAACAGCCGCCGCCTGTCCGCAGCGACTACGGGTTGATGGCCAACCTTCTGGATGATCGCGATCCTCTGGCTCTCGGCCTCAGGCAGCGACAGGCCAACCGCCTCCGAGATCGTCTCGCCGAGTGGGACGGGTACTATATCCATTCCGAGCTTCCCGGCTTCGATCCTGGCAATATCAAGCACCTCGTCGATCAGTGCAAGCAGATGGCGGCCGGCGCGCAGGATCTGGTCGATGCTCGCTGCCTCGGACCCGGCGCGGCCAGATCGGTCGAGTTCCAACAGTTGTGCAAAGCCGAGAATGGCGTTGAGCGGAGTGCGAAGTTCGTGGCTCATGCGGGAGAGGAAAACGCTTTTCGCGGTGCTGGCCTGCTCGGCTTCCTGCCGGGCATGTTCGAGCGCTTCTTGCGCGCGGCGGCGTTCGGTGATGTCGCGCGTGACCTTGGAGAAGCCGCGTAATTCGCCGCCGTCGTCACGCAGGGCCGTGATGACCACATTGGCCCAGAACAGCGTGCCGTCCTTCCGGACCCGCCAGCCCTCATCCTCGGTCCGGCCATCACGCTCTGCGTCGGCAAGATTGCGCATCGAGCGTTCGCGCGCATCATCGCCCGGATAGAAGGTCGAGAAGTGGCGGCCGACGATTTCCTCGGCTTTCCAGCCCTTGATCCGCTCGGCCCCGGTGTTCCAGCTGACCACGTGGCCTGTGGGATCGAGCGCGAAAATTCCGTAATCGCGCACGCCCTCGATCACCAGACGAAAGCGCTCTTCTCCTTCGCGCAGTGCCTGTTCGCGAGCGCGCAGCAGCGCGCTCGCTTCGGTCATGCGCACCGCGAGAAGGCCGATCTCGTCGCGCCCCGCCTCGCGTTCGGGCAATGCCTCGCCCTGCGCCAGCAGCACTGCGTCGCGTTCAAGCCGCTGGACCCGGCGTACGATTCCGCTCGAAAACAGGAACACCGCGAACAGGCTGCCGACGAGCCCTGCGAGCGTCAACAGACCGGTGAGGAACAGGCCGTTGCGGCGCACCTCATTGAGGCGATCCTGGCGCGCGGCGAGCAATTCCCGCTCGCGTTCCTGCATACGCTCGATCTCGCCGCGCAGCGCGTCGAGCACTTGTTTGTTGGCGGCAAGGCCCGCCGCTATGGTCGGATTGGCGACGATGTCGGCACCCGTTCGCCTTCGCGCGGCCAGCAGTTCGGAAAGGCCTTCACGCTTCTGCCCGGCGAGCGATTCTATCCTCGCAAGATGCGCCGATGCTTCCGCGTCACGGATCGCGCTGCGCAGACGCCGGGTCACCTGCGGCACGAGCTGTTCGGCGCGCTGATAGGGTTCGAGAAAACGTGGCTCGCCGGTCAGGAGATAGCCGCGCACGCCGCTCGACGCTTCGGCCAGCAGGGCATGAACCTCGTTGACGTCGTTCTGGATCGCGATCGTAAGCCTGACATCCTGCTCGGCGCGCGATTCCATTCGGCTGATGGCATAGAGCGCCGCGACCGATCCGAGGAAGATGAGTAGCGGCACCGCCACAACCACCAATCCCTTGGTCGCCAGCGGGCGGTTGGCCCACCAGTCCGATATGGCTCGCATCGTCATGCCGCGCCTCCGATGCGGAACTCGACCGCAAGGATTGCCGCCTGCGTCCGGTCGCGCACGCCGAGCTTCCCGATCAGGCGTTCGACGTGGGTTTTTACGGTTCCGGGCGTGATGCCGAGCGCAATGGCGATCTCCTTGTTGGAGCCGCCCTCTGCCAAGGCGGCCAGCACTTCGCGTTCCCGGGGTGTCAGGCGCTTGATCGCTGCAAACACTGGGCCCGCCCGATCTTCGGTCACCGCGCGGCGCATCAGCGCAGGGGGAAAAACGATCCCTCCCGCGCTCACTTGCGCCAGTGCTGCGAGCACCTCATCGCGCGACGCATCCTTCGCTAGAAATCCGCGCGCACCCGCGCCGATCGCCGCGCGCACGTATTCGGCGCTGTCGTGCATGGTGATCAGCACGACGCCGATCGCCGGGGCGGATTCTTACAGACGGCGGGCAACCTCCAGCCCGTCGATCCCGCCGCCGACATAGCGAATGTCTAGGAGAGCGAGATCGAGGGGGTGTTCGGCAGCACGGGCGAGTGCCTCTTCTCCGGTCCTTGCCTCAGCCACGACGGTATATTCGCCGCTGCGTTCGAGAAGGGCGCGCAGGCCTTCGCGCGCGAGATCGTGGTCATCGGCGATCAGGACCCGGGGCAGGGCGAGGGTGCCGTTCATGCAGCAGGCAGTTCTGCCAGCAGGCGGCAGCCTTGTCCCGGGGCGCTCCGGATTTCGAGCCGCCCGCCGAGACGCTCGACCCGCTCGCGCATGTAGCCGAGTCCGAAACCGCGGCCCGGCGTGCGCGCAGCCAGTGCAGCGGGATCGAAGCCCTGCCCATCATCGCTGATCTCGGTACGGTAATGGCGACCTGCTTCGCTGACCCTGATGATGATCCGTGCGCCGTCACCGGCATGCGCCCGGGCATTGTTGAAGCCTTCCTGGGCGATCCGGAACAGTGCGGTTTCGATCGGCGAGGGCAGCCGTGAGCCTAGCGCCACGTCGAGTATCACGTCGGGTCCTTCATCAGCCTCGTCGACCAATTGCCGAAGTGCGGCGGCAAGGCCCAGATCGTCGAGCGCTGGCGGGCGCATTCCGGCAATCACCTGCCGTAGTTCGCGCACCAGCGCACGGGCCTGACGGGCTGCCTGATCGAGGTCCGCCGGATCGCCGTCCGACGCCAGTTCGAGCCGCCGCGCCAGCGCCGCCGCCGACTGCGCAACACCGTCATGCAGTTCGTGTGCGACGCGGCTGCGTTCGGCCTCCTGTGCGCCGAGCAGTTCGGCCAGCAACGTGGCGAGCCGCGCTTCACGAATCTGCGCAGCCAGTGCTCCGCCGATCAGCTGGGTGATGATCCCCAGCGCTTCGTGATCCTCGGCGCTCGGTGTTCCGATGCGCTGTTCGAGCACCAGTGTGCCGACCGATGTTCCGTCGCTTGCCGGTGCCTCGAGCGGCAAACAGAGCCTGTCGTCGCCGCCCAAAGCCGCTTCAGTTTTCGCTGCTATGATGCCGCGTGCAAACCCCGCGAGGTGAGCTGCCTCCTGGGCGACCATATGTGCTGCTGCGTCCATCGCGTCCGGCGGGCTGGATGCGAGCGTGCGGCCCGCTTCGACGATCACCCGCAACCGCGCGGCGCGCGCCTCGGCCGCGCGATAGAGAACGCGCAGATCGGAGGCCGTTTCGCGGCCCAGTTGGATGGAGGACGCATGCTTCATGCTCGCCTAACTAATGCCAGGCCTTCCGTTTGTCATATGCCGAACGGCATAGGCCAGACGGCTCGCCGCCCGGCAGACGCGGCGAGGCCAGGCTCATGCCAGTTTCCCGGTCATCTTGTTCCTACCCAGAAACGGAGACTGAATATGAAAACCGGACCTCTGGCGCTTGCCACCGCCGCGCTGCTGACCATCGCATGCACTCCCGGCTATGCCAAGGAGCGGCCGCGCGCTGCCGCCGCTGCTGCAGAGCAGACGGTCAACTGCATCACCGAGAAAGAAGTCGTTGCCGCGCAAAGGGCATGGGGCGAGGGCATCGTCAAGATCGGCAAGGTCTATCAGGAGGGCGGCGATTATTCGGCGACCGCTGCGGCCCATATCGACCAGTTCTATGCCTATGATCTCAGCCTGGTGCTGTTCAAGCCGACGCTGGCCTCAGTCGACCAGTTCCGCACCTCGTTCGATTCGGCGCTGTCCTACTTCGTCGGCGGCAACCCCGCCTATCCGGAGGACAAGGGCTTCGCGATCAAGCCGTGGAGCAAGGTGCGCTGGAAAAACGTCGGCATCACCAACAATTCCTGCGGCATGGCGGTCGCGATGGGCAACTACTACTTCACGCCCGTCGGCAGCGACACAGAGACCAAGGTGGAATATACCTTCGGCTACATCCGCGGGAATGACGGGGCGCTGAAAATCGTGGTGCACCAGTCGTCTGTTCCCTACAGCGGGGCGTAATCCTCCCCCCTTTACCCCACCCACTGTAGGGATGGAGCGCGGGCCCTATGCGACTGGGTCGCAGGGTCCGCGCTTTCGACAATTTGCAAAGCGAGTGATCATGAACCTGCGCCTCTTCGCCGCCGCCTCCATGCTCGTCACGGCAGCCCCTGCCATGGCCACCGAGGAAGATGGCAACATCTGGCTCGGCCAGTTCGCGACCATCAACGCCACCGAAAAGGTGTTCGTAAGGCTGGAGGCACAGGAGCGCTTCACCAACGATGCCGAGCGCCTCGGGCAATTGCTGCTGCGCTCCTATGTCGGCTACCGCATCAGCAAGGATGTCAACATCGGCGGAGGCTACGCCTTCGTGCTGACCGATCCTGTGGGACCGGTCGAACTGAACGAGCACCGCTTCTATCAGGAGCTGAACGTCCGCCTGCTGACCACGCCCGGCGGCACCACGCTGGATTCGCGCACGCGGCTTGAACAGCGCACCTTCGAGGAGCAGGAAGACACCCAGTGGCGGCTGCGCCAGTTCGTGCAGCTGCGCGTGCCGATCAGCGAAAAGGGACACCGAATCGTGGCCTATACCGAGCCCTTCGTCGACCTTGACGAAGGCAGCGTGCAGCGCGGTGGCCTGTCGATCTGGCGCAATTTCGTGGGCGTTTCGATCCCGCTCGCCAAGGGTATCGAGGTCGTGCCGGGCTACCTCAACCAGCATGTCTTCCGCGATGGTCAGGACCGCTCGGATCACACGGCGAACCTCAATCTGTTCATGACCTTCTGACCGGCGTCGGCGCTTCAGCGCCGGATCGTCACCCCCAGCGTCAGCGACTGGCTCGGGCCGCCGTCGATACGGTGCCCGGCCAGCAGATCGACGTCTATGCGGCCGCGATCCGTCACCCAGCGCAGCCCCGCCTGCCCGCTGGGCGCACCGCGATCCGATCCGAACACTTCGCCCATCAGCACCAGATCGCGCGCCACCGTGAGCTCCGCCTGCGCGCCCCAGAACAGGGCGTGGCGATCGTCGCCCTCGGTCTGGCCGGTCCAGCCGAGGTTGGCGTGCACGACCAGCTTCTGGTTGATCCGGTGCGAGACCGGGACATTGAGAGCGATGGCTTCCGTCCGCCCATCGACCGGGTTCCAGACCGCCGTGGCTGAGATCGCGACGCCGACCGGCGCTTCTTCGAAGGAGCGCAGGTTGAGCTTGAGGGCAGGGGCGATCATCGTCGCCGCGTCTTCTCCCCACCCGCGCTGCACAGCCGCCGCGATTTCGAGCCGAGGCAGCGCGGCGGGCGTGCAGGCAGGCGCCGCGACTGCGAGACCGCCGCCATCTCCGGCGAAAGTCAGCCAGGTTTCGACATGACACACTCCGGCCGGAAGGGTGGCATCATCATCGACGATATGCGCGCCGCCGCCTGCCAGCGCAGGACTTGCGAGCATCGCCGCAAGCACGGCAGCGCTGGTCAGACTGGCGGCAGAAACGCCGGACCGAAGCGAGGTACGATGCTGGGTAAGGGGGAAGGTCGCAGGCATTGCCGCCGGGCTCTGGCCGATTGGGAAGCGAAAAGCGAGGACGTCCTTGGCAGATGACGGCCCGTGCCGGTTGGTGCACGAGCCGTCTTGCAGGAAAGAGCTTTCCCCCGCCGATGCGACAGGGGCGAAGCAGGTCAGAACCGGTAGGCCAGGCCTGCGCTGATTACCCAAGGGTCAAGATCGTGATGAGTGCGCAGTGCAACACTCTCCCCGGTATTGAAGGTCGCAGTGGTGCCGACAAAATAGCGCTTGGCATCGAGCGACAGCCCGAGGCCGTGATCGTTGAGCGGGATGTCGACTCCCGCCTGAAGGACAAAGCCGAGCTCGTCGGACAGGTCCACATTGGTCGCACCGAGCGCAGCCGTATCCGCCCCTACATCCTCGCCGAAGATCATGAAGTAGGTCGGGCCTGCGCCAAGGTAGGGCTTGATACCTCCTCCAAGGTCGAAGTGGTACTTGGCGGTGACGGTGGCCGGCAGGATGACTGCGTTGTCGATCAGTTCCGCACCTGCCAGGGCGCCTGCGCCGCGGACATCGTGCGGCGTCACGCAGCAGATAGTCTCGATCGAGAAGTTGGGTGAGACGAAGAACTCGGCGGCGATTGTCGGAACGACTGAGTCTGTCGCGCGGGTCTGTGCGCCGCCCGGCAAGCCGAGATTGTCGGCTTCGACTTCGCTGATCGCACCATCAGGCAGGACAGCGGTCACAAAACCCTTGATCTGGACAGAGCCACCTTCATCCTGTGCCGTTGCGGGTGCGGCGATCAGGATCGACAGGGCGGCAAATGATGCGGTGAGGGTCAATCTGGATAACATGTCGATCTCTTTCGTGAGAGGGGGACGAAGCACTGCCGCCAATTCGTCCGACACCATGAAGAAAGGCGGGGATCGTGCGGAAATGGCGGGTGTGCACGGGGTGAGGCGCCGCTCAGGCTCGTGCCGCGCCAGACCGCAGCACTTTGGGCCAGTCGGAATACCGAAGGCGGGATGCGGGCTGCGACCATCAAGAGTATCTAGCGGCGCGGCGCGGTGACGCCGTCTGCCAGGTGGCATGCCGATCGGCTTAGGCCATCACGCCTTCGAGACGACGAATTGAAATGATGAGTGGCACAGGAGAAATCCGAGGATCAGTCAAAGACTGTCGATCATCATCAGCGCAATGCAAGAGATCATCCTGCGCCGCTCGGGCCTTATGCGTCATAATCGTGCTCGGCCTACTTGCCGCGCCCCGCTTTCGCGAGGAGCCGCTTGATATGGTTCACGACGCCCTGCGGATCATATGGCCGCGCAAGATGCGGGCCATTCTCGCAGAGGTCGGCAGCGGCATTTGCGCTTCCCTCGATTGTGCCGGCCAGAACAACTTCAAGGCCATGGTGCGCGTCCCGCGCGTGCCGGGCCAGCTCGAAGCCGTTCATCGTCCCGCCGATTTTGACATCGCAGAGCATCGCACTGAGCGCGGTTTTGCTGTCGGCCAGGACTATCACTGCTTCATCGGAACTGGCCGCTTCGATCACGCCATAGCCGCATGATCGCAGATAGTCGGCTATCGCGTGACGGACGAGAACATCTCCATCGACGACCATGATCGTCTCTGTCGCCGCCCGCGCTTCAGATTTGCTCATCAACGCTCCCTGATCAATCGCTCCACCGCTGCGACCACTTCCGAGCAGTCATAGGGTTTGTTGAAGAAGCCATCCGCTTGCTCGACTTCATCGCTCAGCAGATGCCCTGAGACCACGATGAACGGCAGATCGGGATGTTCGAGCTTGGAGTGGCGAAGCAGCGCAAGACCGTCGGTTTTCCCTGGCATTCGCACGTCACTCACGACGAGATCGCAGGGTGCGCCCGACGCAAGCAGGACCAGGGCCTCGTCACCGGTCGCTGCTTGCAACACGCAGTATCCATCATCGCGCAGACAGTCTGCCAGCATTATGCGGAGTATTACTTCGTCCTCGACCACGAGTACGACGGGCTTCCGCTCGGGCTCCGGTGCGGGCTTCGAGTTTTGCGTTAGATCAGTAATTGCTCAGTTGCCCCAATCGCTGAAGAATTGGTTCACCACCCCAGAAAATGTAAGCCACTCTGGTGCTAACCCGCATTCTCGGCCTTAACTTGGTTGAGGAACCCCTGAGCGACTTATGAGATTATCGCTGACAGCCTAAAGGGTTGTACCTCCCTGCGCATTATCGAGACGGCGCTGCCGTGACCCGGAGCAGACACTGTGCAAACTTCCACTTTTAGCACCAGCGCGGTTGGGGCTCGATCCCGTAGGCCCTGAGGCGGCACTCAGCGGTACCGGTGGTTAAACCCGACCGTCGGGAGCGACCGCTACTGAGGCGGCAAGCGGCACGATTGATCTTGCGACATTGACCGAACACCCACGGAAAGCATATCGGAATAAAGTTTGAACGCCACCCAGCACGACTGTAATCTCTTTGCAAACTAGCGACTTTCTGGAATACCGAGGATAAGGCAGGCCCCTCTCGGCTTGACCGGGCGCCGGCACGCATGTCCAGGCAACCGCTAAAGGTGCCGGTGCGCTTCCTGACAGGCGCTTCCAACGCCCGGTCATCCTGCAGCCGAAGCGCCCGGCGAAAATAGTTCGATTATAAAATGGCATAGGCCCGATGGGAGCCGCATTCTTGGACTGCGACCGATTGGAGTCGCACAGCAACCAAGGAGATGGATGATGTATTCCCCCGAAACCCGCGAAGAGCCGGTCATCGAACTCGGCAAGGCCTCGGTCGAGACCAAGGGTGCCGTCGGCATCTATTTCGATACGAGCAGCGGCCAGCTCAGGAACGCCCCTGGCGGCCTCGACCTCTGAAGGTCAGGCGGGTCGTGCCGCGCGGCAGTGTGGCCGGCCCGCCATGAAACTGAATATCGCCCATGCTGCAAAGTCCGGACCTTGCCTGGTGCCTTGTCGACGACAGGCTGGTTTTTCTCGATGTCTGCAAGGATCGCTATTTCTGTCTTTCCGAGGAGCGGAATGCCGCGCTGATCTCGGAAATCCGCGCCGGCACGGTTCCTGATGGGCTCTGGCGCCAACCCGAGAACTTTCCGCGTCCCGTCGACTGGACCTTGACCGCCAGAACCTGCGAGGCGATCCGGGAAGGTGAATTCGATCTTGCCGAGACAGCCCGCGCCCTGTGGGCTCATCGGCGCATCGAGCGGCGGCTCGCCACGAAATCGCTATCGGTCGTCTTGACAGAAACCCGATCGGCCCTGCTTCGGGCCAGCAGGGTAACACCGTCCCTGAGTGAGCGAGGCAGCCGTTGCGTTCGCGCCTTCGAACAGGCGAAGCTGCTGCGGAGCGCCGAGGGACAATGCCTCCCGCGCTCCCTCGCACTGGCGCTGTGTCTGGCGCGTTGCGGCGATCGCCCCCACGTGGTTCTGGGGGTCCATCTTCGCCCGTTCAAGGCGCATTGCTGGGTCCAGTCTGGCGACGCGGTACTGAATGACAGCGCGGAGGAGGTTCTGCGCTACCAGCCTATCCTCATCATATGACCGGTGCCGAATTTGTCCTTGCCATTCCGCTTGGTGGGCACGGAGCAGGTGTGCCCGAAAGGATCGATGACCCTGCGCTGGTCTGCGCAGGGAAGGGCGCGCTCTGGATCGGCAACGGAACGGCGCTGATTGCAGATGGAGATCACCTTGTCATCGGGCCCGCATTCTCCCGAAGCGATTTCCGGCCCTTGGGAAACCTCGAAGGAGTACTAGATGGGGCCGAAGACGCCTCCGGGGCCGCGAGGCGCCTGATCCACGAGGTCTGGGGGGCATACTGTGCTGTCCTCTATGACCAGAGGTGCCGCGGCACAGCGATTATCACCGATCCATCCGGACTCCTGCCCGTCTTCCGGATGAGAACCGGAGAACATGAGATTTATGCCACAAGCCCGGCTTTGCTTGCCGGTCTCACCGGGCACCGTGTGGCAATTAATCCTGTGGCTGCAGCCGCCCACCTGCTCCAGCCTGACCTGCTCCAGCGACAGACCTGTCTGGCCGGGATTGAACAACTGATACCCGGATCGCTTTACCTGCGAGGTGCCGAAAGCATGAATCCGGTGCCCGTGTGGGCCGCCCGCGATCATCTCAAAACGCCTGAAACACTGTCCTTCGCCGATCACGCGCATCGCCTCCGGGAGACCGGCATCAGTGTCATGCAAGCCTGGCGCCGTGAGTGGGGACGAGTGAGCGTCGCCATCTCGGGCGGTGTCGACTCGTCCTTTATCTGCGCCGCCCTGGCCTGTGCGGGCGAGCCCTTCGATTGCGCGACCTTCGCAACCTCTGACCCCGGTGGCGATGAGCGACGTTACGCGAGGCTGGTTGCCAGCACATTTGCGGCGCGCTGCGCCGAGCGGGTCTACCATCCGGACCTGTTCGATCCAGTACGATCGGCGTCGGCTGGGCTCGCAGCTCCCGTGCGCCGGGGTTTCCAGCATGTCCTTGATGACCTGGTCAGAGACATTACCGGGGAACTCGGCTGCACGGTGATTTTCGACGGGAACGTCGGGGACAACATCTTCTGTTTCCTGAATTCGCCTGCGCCGGTCATCGATCGCCTGCTCGCCCACGGACCGGGCCGCGGGGCCCTCGCGACGATGCTCGACATGTGCCGCATCACCGATTGTCCGGCCCCAGCCATGATTTCGGCAACGCTGCGGCGCATCGCCCGCTCCCGCAGCGCTGCCATATGGGGAACGGAGACGGGCCTGCTGACACGGGAGGCTGCCGACGCAGTGGTCGCTCCGCTCTCTGACTGGCTGGATCAGACCCCTGCGCCACCGGGCAAGCGCGAGCACCTTGCCCTGATCATGCAGGGACAGAACCAGATTCATGGCGTGAATGCCGGCGTGCACCGGTTCTCGCCTCTGGCAAGCCAGCCACTGGTCGAATGCTGTCTCCGGATCCCAAGCTGGGAGTGGGCATCCGGAGGTATCAATCGCGCTGTCGCCCGCGCCGCATTTGCAAGGGAGCTGCCCCGGCAGGTCATCGCCCGGACATCCAAGACGGGCCCGGACAGCTTCCTGCGACAGGCCTATTCCGTCCATCGCACCCGGATCGCCGGGCAATTGCTGGACGGGATACTCGTCGCCGAACACATCGTGGACCGGGCCGCGCTCGAGCACGCGCTCGCAACCGACGTGCTTCGGGACGAACAGACCTTTGGCAGGGTGCTTGACATTCTCGAGGCCGAGAACTGGGCGCGGTCATGGACGGCTTGAGGCCTGCTTCGGACAGGCGGCCGCATGGGTTGTCGGTGCGCCTGGCATCGCCTCCCAGCGGCGATACTGGGCAAGCCGCGATCCGTCACAATTGACCTTGCCCATCAGCCAGAATTCGAACCACTCGGCGACCCGATCGTACACTGCGAGGCGATGGGCCGGCTGCCACTTGACGTGGGATTCGTCCGGAAAGACGTACAGTTCGAGGGGTTTGCGATGTTGTGCATAGGTGGCAATCACATCGAGCGCCCCTTCATATTCGCTGTCCGGCATCTGGATCAGGATCGGAACGTCGATCCGGTCGACGTTCTGGATGAGAGATATCGGCTGCCAGAATGCGTCAGCATCGGGGTTGAAATAGGGATAGCCCATCCCGCGCAGGTAGTCGGTGAAGTGCGGACCGGCCGCGAGTGCGAAGGCGTTCCTGTCCTCGCAGCACGAGCCCATCGATGCGACCCTGAAGAGATCGGAATTGATCAGGGCGAACTGCACCGCCGAACTGCCGTCGCTGAATCCGCTGATGCCCATGCGCGCGGGATCAACCGTACCGGTCCCGATCGCCAACCGGACTGCCGTCTCGATCGCTGCCTGGGATTGCCGTCGGTCAGCCCAGGGATCTGCGCTGAGCGTGCGGATTTCGGCCTCGTTTGTAGCGAGATAGGCTTCCGGCGGAAAGCCCGGTCGATCGATACTGAGGACCGCAAATCCCCTGGCAACCAATGGCTGGACCGGCACTTCGTCGCCGACACCGCCGCGCAGGAAGCCCCGGCTGCGATATTGCACAATCACAAGCGGATGACGCTGACCTTCGCGATGGTCCGGCGGGAGAACGAGGTCGGCGAAGTTGTCGACCCCGTTCGGCAGCGTGAACCTGAGACGCTGGGCGCGTCCGAAGCGGAGGCTGCTCAGCTGCGGATTCGGGTCGAGGATAACGCGCTCCTTTCCGCTTTCGGTATCGATCCCGACGAGGCGGCGCGGCTGGATTGATCCTTCCCGCTCGCATAGCAGCTCGTGCCCGGCCATCATGCAGCCGACCAGAAAGTCGTCCGTGACAAGAAGCCGTTGCGGCTCAGGTCGATCCGGGTCCCAGCGCAGCAGCAGCGATTGCGCCCTGGCCCAGCCACCCGAGTGAAGCGAGATCAGGGTTCCATCCGACCCGGCAAAGAAGATCCCGCGCACACCTTCGCAATCCGCGCTCTCGCAAACGGTTCGCTGCCCGCCCGGCGCCGAGCGGACGAGACGATAGGGACTGAGAATCCGCTCGGGGTATCTCGGTTCAGACCAGGCTGCATAACCGTTGGGCCCCCGCAGATAGGCGCGCGCAGTCTGCGGTACATCATCCGGCCTGGTCGCGACAATCCGGGCGATCTCCTCGGTTGTAGCTGATCGCTGTTCATCGCCGTTCGCAGAGATCCAGACATAATGGGGCTTCGCCTCGGATGTGGGGATAGGGTAATCGGCGAACTGGGGCGAGAAGCGGTCGTCGAAGAGGAAACCCCGCAGCCCTTCTTCTGCAATTGCATTGGCCTCGGCGCGTATTCCGGGCCGGGTAACCACGATGACCCCGGATCCATCATCGGACCATGCAAAGCTATCGACATCATCCGGCAATCGGGACAGCTGGCGTGGCGGCACGACACCCTCCGGGTCTGCCAGCCAGACCTGTGTGGAGCCATGCTCGCGGCGGAGAAAGCCGATCCGCGAACCGTCGGGCGACCACCGGGGCGGATTGGGCCTTGGCCAACCGGCGAGAAGCGAGGTGAAGTTGCGCATCGCGAAATCGTCACGGATGAAGTCGCCGCCGCGGCCGATCTCCTTCGCGGGCCCCGAACCGTCCACCGGCGCGACCATGAGACGCTGGCAATAGGCATTGGCGTCGGGATTGGCGCGGCGCACGATGTAGGCGATCCGGCGATTGTCCGGCGAGACACCCGAGCCGGGATCATCGCGCGTGCCCTCCGGCTGACCGATGTCAGCCATTTCGGTCTGGATGCGCGTTGTCCACGTCCGGTCGATGCCGTCGCCTGGAACTGCCTTTCGATCGAACATCGCGCACGGATCCTCATCCCGGACCGGCAGCGAGGCGGTTGGAACTATTGTTCCGGACGAGAGAAGCGCTGTTGCGAGAAGGGCGAAGCTCACCAGTGCCTCCTGATTCCGAATGCGATGAAGCGCCCGATCGCGGAATAGTTTGTTGAATCGAACGGTGTGGTGGTCGGGCTGGCCTGATTGAGGACCTCGGGCTCGCGATCAAACAGGTTCTGGACCGTAAGCGACAGCTCGAGACCGGGGTCACGCCCCGTGCCCCTGACGAGGGTGTAGCTCAGACCGAGATCGAAGATGACCTGGGGTGACAGCCGCTGCCGGCCGGCGGGAAGGTCGTCGACAAGTGCGCCGATATAGTTCAGCGCTGTCGAGGCGACGAGACCGTCCCACTGGAGCCGGATCGTGCCACGGCCGCGGTACTTCGGGGGATTGAAGACCGTGCCGGCGAGCGGGATCACCGGCAGCTGTGGTGTGATCACCTGCGAGCTCTTCAGCCAGGTCCCCCCCAGATCGAAGCCGATGGACCGATCCTCGCCAAGACTGCGATCCCATGCGATGCGCGCATCGACGCCCTCGATTCGCCAGGACGCGACATTGATGTTCCGGTTATCGAAGAGCACGACGACATTGGCGGGATCGAACGGCTGCCCGGTAAAGTTCTCGAGCCCCAGTTCGGCTTCGGCGACCAGTCTGGCAAGCAGCGCGGGGTCAGGGTCGAAGCTGATCAGTCCGGCATACCCGGGATTGGCGATCGCAGCTGCGATCGATCCCGAGATCGGTGCGGTCACACGGTCATCGTAGCGGATATCGTACCACGTTGCCGAGAATGTCAGTTCCGGGATGCCAGGGGGTTCGACATCGAACCCGAGGGTCCAGCTGCGCGCCCGTTCCGACCTCAGGTCCGGATTGCCGCCTCCCGTGAGGAAGATTGTCTCGTCACCGGACCCTGCGCCGAACACAGCCGCAGGAACGAGGATGGCCTGCGAAAGGACGTTACGCTGGAACAGCGTCGGCGCCTTGAAGGAACGCGACCAGCCAGCCCGGAAGGTCAGCCCCGCAACGGGGGCATAGTTCAGCCCGATGCGCGGGGTCGCAAGCTGGTCGAGATCCCTGTAGTCCTCATATCTGACCGCTGCCGAGAATGTGAGCTGCTCGATCCCTGGAACTTCGTTCGCGCCCGATACGATCGGCATGTACAGTTCCGCATAGGCGAAACGCGCGCGCTGGGTCTCATCGAAGCTGCTTGCAAAGAAGGGTGTTTCGAGTTCGTAAGCGAGCCTCGCATCCCTCAGACCCGCGCCCAGTGCAAGCCGGGCATCGCCTCCTGGCAGGGCAAACAGGGGGCCTTCCAGCCCAAGCTCGACGGACGTGATCTCGTTGTTGTAGCCTCCCGTGTTGGTTCGCGCGGTTCCTCCGACGGGAAAGAAGCTTGTCCGTAGGCGGGTCTGGTCCCGTCCGAACACACCCGCAAGGGTAGCCTGCCAGCGCGGCCCCACATCGACGACAAGCGAAGGTGCGATCGAGAAGCCCTCAAGCGTCGGTTCGCGCAGGATCGGTTCGGATACGTCGCCATCGCGCGTGACAGATTCGCGATAGGAATAGAGCGCATCGACATTGCCCCTGATCCCCGGCGCGATCGATTGCCGCGCGGAGACTGTGACCGCGTGCCGCTGCATCGAGGGGAGCAGGGTATTCTCAGGGCGCTGGACCGATGCATAGTCGCGCTGTCCGGCCCTGACGCTGGAATTGTTCGCGAAGTCATAGGCGATCATTACGCCGCCGCCGTCCCAGTTCGTCCCGGCAACGATGTCGGCCTGCTGGCGGAGATTTCCGCCGTCCGTGCTCGTGCCGATCTGTGCAGACGTCGTGATGCCTTCGAAATCGCGCCGAAGGACCACATTGATGACGCCCGCGACCGCGTCGGAGCCATAGATGGCCGAGGCACCATCCGGGAGCAGCTCGATCCGGTCAACGGCCGCGAGGGGAATTGCCGAGATGTCGACGCCCTGGAAGGCGGAGTTGTAGGGCAGCCGCTGACCATTCAGCAGGGTGAGCGTGGCGTCCGCGCCGAGCCCGCGAAGATTGGCACTCGATCCCGAATTGACGTTCTCATTGGTCAGTCCGGCACCTGTGCCCACACCGGGGTTCTGGCCCCCCGAGAAGTTCTGCGGCAGCGAGCGAAGTGCCTCGCCGAGGTCGATCTGGCCCGCCTCGACGATTGCCTCGCGGCTCAGCATGACCACCTCACTTGTGGTTCTCGCTCCGCGGATCCGCGTCCCGGTGACAACAATCGCCTCATCCGGAACATCTTCTTCTCCCGGTGCTGCTGTCGGCTCGCCTTCCTGAGGTTCCGGCTGCTGCGCGAGAGCGGCAACCGGGAAAGCGACGAACGCGGTTCCGGCGAGAAGCATGCTGATTGTACGGTAACCAAATGGCATTCCAGTCTCCCTGTTCTGGTCGGACGCGCCCTTGCAGCACTGCCCGCCGGAGACCTGACGCCGGATTTGACCGGCCCCTTAGTTTCAATTGAAATTAAATTTGTGGGCCGGTTATCCGGGCTCTGTGCCATCGACCCGGTCAGTCGCGACCGAGCGCCTGACGCAGGCAGGCGAGCGCTTTCATCATGTGATATTCCACCGCGGCCTCGGATATCCCGAGCTGCTCATGGATCTGGCGATAGCTCAGCCCACCGTATCGACTAAGGCTGAAGACGATTCGCGTCCTCGATGGCAGTGCAGCCAGCAACCCGTCGATCTCCTTGCGGAGGTCCTGCGCCAGTAACCCGTTTTCCTGGCAGGGCGCGCCTTCGGGCTCATTCGTGCACCCGATCGGAATGCAGCGGATCTGGCGGGCACGCCGCCGCGCACGGTCAATCAGGACCGACTTGGCGATCCTGCAGAGATAGCCGCCCGGATTATGGAGCTCGTACAACCGCGCGTTGGCAGCGGCGCGCACGAACACCTCCTGCAGGCAGTCCTCGAAATCCTCGCAGCCGGCATGTCGTCGAAGATAACGAAGCAGCGGGGCTCGCTGGGTCCGGTACAGTTCCTCAAGTGCGCAGGTCGCCTTTGAATAGCCACGCAGGGCGAATGCCTCGCCGATGGTGCGGGGCCGGGATTGCCTCCTCGCGCTCTCCTGTCTGGAGAGTGACTTCATGGAAATGGCCGGGGGGCGAAATGCCGCTCAACACACGGGAGTGCGTCACCAGCGGCTCAGATTTGTCGCCGCCACCAGGGGCAAGGTGATTGCTGCCTGGTGCGGCCGCCGGTCCGCGAAATGGACTGACGTGCATGATATCTGGCGGAAAGATTCCACGCGGACATACGCCAGCAACAAATCCGCGCTATCCGGTTCTGGCTTTGTCCGGCCGCAATTGCAAGGCCGCGTTGCGGTGCGCCGGTTGCAGGATCAATCCCAGGAACCGGGGAGTGGCGGCACCCGATCGTGGAATGTTGGTCCCTGTTCTGCCTCGTTAGGCAACCTTGTTCCGCAACTCACACCCGGGGGCAAGGCATGCCGGATCTGACCGAGCTTCGCGACATTTGCGCGAGACATGACCTTGCTGACTTCGCCCAGGAGTTCCTTCGCAGGAACTGCCGCTACCGCCAGCAGTTCGGCGCGATTTCCCTTTCACAGGAGGTCGGCGATCAGACAGGCAGGATGCGTGGCCTTGCGCGTATGTGGGGGCTCGACTTTCGCATTTGCGCCCGATGACGATGTGCGGCGGCGACCTGCCATCTGGAACAGCAGGATCGCTCCCTGTGTGATCACGGTCGAGGGATGCGACGGCATCGATACCCTTCCCCCGTTGATCACCGGTTCACGCAGGATTGTAGCCAGCAACGCCGATCGGCGCGGTATCAGTCTGGTTGCAGATGGCGAGCGCGCGCGTCATCGCGTGCGCCTCCTGGCGAACACCGGGAGATCCGGCGAGCCGCGCTTTGCGCTGCATGCCGATCAATGGGTGAACGAACGTTTCGCCGCGCTTGCGGCCTTGCTGAGGCAGGCGATCCCGGTCCATCCTTTCCTGCCAACCCCCTTTCGTCGCGAGCGGCTCGTCCGGATGCTCGCCATCCTTGACCTGCTTGATCTGCCATCCGACAAGCCCGCGACGGTCCGGCAGATTGCGCAGGAGGTCACCTTCAGGGGCCTTCCCTCTTTGCGGGCTGCCGAGTGGAAGGCCTCCTCTCAGCGCCGACACACCCAGCGACTGATCGCCGAGGCCGAGGCGATGCGGGACCGTGGCTACCTGAAACTCTTGCTTGGGCAGGTGTCGCGAACGGACAGCTGACAGGATGGAACATTGCAGGTCCGGCTCGGTCAGGGCTGCAGGGGCGGCGCGTCATCTTGCGAAATGCAGCAAATTCAGTAATCTCCGCTACGGTTCTCGTCCATTGGCGAGCACCGGAATTGTTGCCCCGCAGGTTCGGGGACGCACTGGCAACCGGTCAGCGTCGCGGATTGGAGCCGCATGACCCTGACCATTACCAGGCGGTTGGTCGTGGCGAGTCCGGAAACGCGCGACCTGCCGAACGGCATGTCAATGAAAATGGAGCTGGCAGAGGAGTTCGCGGGGGAGCTGGCCAACATTGAAACAGCCGCCGGACTGGAAGGTGCTCTCGATCGCATGGCGAAGCGTCTCGGCTTTGACCATTTTGCGCTAGCGGTCGAGCGGCGCACCGCCACGACGGTTGCCCCCGAGCTCCTGCTCCACGATTACCCCGAGGAATGGGCGAGGGTGTACACAACGTTCGAGCTGGCTGGACGTGACCCGGTCAGACGAGCCAGCGATCGATCTGTCATCGGGTTCCGGTGGAGCACCATCGGCAGCCTTGTTCCGCTGACACGCGGTGACCGGCAGATGCTCGCGGTCGGGCGTGAATGCGGGATTGCAGACGGCTATACTGTGCCCCGGCATCTGCCCGGCCTTGCGAGCGGAACATGCACGTTTGTTGTTTCTCCGTGCAGAAACCTGCCGGACCAGTGTTTGCCGATCGCAGAGCTGATCGGCGCGCTGGCACTCAACCGTGCTCTCTCATTGCTCGGCGCTGAGCGACGTCCCGTCAAGGCGCTCCTCAGTGACCGGCAGCGCGAATGCCTGATCTGGTCAGCACGCGGCAAGACCGCGGCGGAGACGGCCATCATCCTCGGGATCAGCACGGAGACCGTGATCCAGCATCTCAGGCTCGCACGTGAGCGCTACGAGGTGCATTGTCGCCAGTCGCTGATCCTGTCCGCCCTCTTTGACGGGGTGATTGGCTTCGCCGATGTCTTCCGGATGCCCCGGACCCCTTCGGGGGAGGACAGCTCCGGACAGCCCCACACCCCAGTTCCTGGTATGTGAGCGCGCCGGAAAACCTGCTTTTCCTCGTGCCGACGACGGCAAGAGGAGGAAAGCATGGCTGCCGCTTCCAGCGCAATTCGACGCAATGGCTCACTGGAGCACATTATGCTGCGAGCCATGTTCGCCGCCAGGAAGCGCGTCTTTGTGGACCTGCTCAAATGGGACGTGCCGGTCCTTGATGGCTCCTACGAAATCGACCAGTTCGACACGCCGACCGCGACCTACGTCGTGCTCACTCAGGCGAACGGCGAGCACCGCGCCTCGGCGCGCCTGCTTGAGACCGGCGGCCCGCATATCCTGTCAGATCTCTTCCCGCAGCTTTGCTGTGGCCCAGTTCCGCGCGGTCGGGACACGCGCGAGATCACGCGCTTCTGTATCGACCCGCTCCTGCATCGTCGCGAGCGGCGCCTCGTCCGCAACCAGCTCGTGACTTCGCTCGTCGTGCATGCCCGCCGGGAGGGCATCAGGACCTACACCGCCGTCGCCAATCTGCCATGGGCTGAACAGATCATGCGGTTTGGCTGGAACTGCCGCGAGCTTGGTCCGGCGATGCGTTGCGGTGGTGAGGAGTTGATAGCGCTGCAAATCAGGATCGATGACGACACACTGCCCGCACTCCGGCAATCCGGGATTTACGCCGACGCGAGTTACGTGGCCACAGGCGAACCGGGAGTTGTGTCATGAACCCCGGGAACACTGGCCCGTGGTTCCGCCAGCTCAAGGACGAGGGGTATTGTGTGATACCCGACCTCGTGACGTCCGACACAATCACACAGCTGAAAGGCGATCTTCAGCACCGGATTGATGAAAGGCCATTCTGCGAGGGCGATTTCTATGGACGCCGTACCAAGCGCCTCGGTTCGCTTCCGCGACGGTCGGCTGCCGCGATCGAACTGGTGCTGCAGCCCCTCGTCCTTGCTCTTGCCCGCGAGGTTCTGGGACCTGCCTGCGATTGCATCCAGCTCAACGTCGCCCAGCTTATCGAGATCCATCCCGGTGAGGTCGCGCAGTTCCCGCATCGCGATGACGATATGTGGCCCGTCGAAAAGCAGGGAAAGGAGTTCCTGCTGAATGTCATCTGGCCTCTCGACCGGTTCTGCGAGGAAAATGGTGCCACCCGGATTTATCCCGGCTCGCACCGCCAGACAGTCACAAGTCTGCAGGACCTCGGCACGCCGGTCGTTGCCGAATGCGATCCGGGTGCGGCAATCTGTTTTCTCGGATCGACCATTCACGGGGCAGGAGCCAACAGGTCGCAGGCGGTGCGGCGCGGGATCGTGATCGGTTACAGCCTCGGGTGGCTCAAGCCCCATGAGAATCCATGGCTGGCCTATCCGCCCGAGGTAGCAAGGAATTTTCCTCGCGAACTCGCCGAGCTTGCCGGATACATCCAGCATCGGCCCAACCTTGGAAATCACGAGGGCTGCTGTCCATCACTCTTGCTTGAAGGGCAGGATACATCGAGGCGCGGCGCAAGCGACGCATTGCGGCCGGAGCAGCGCGACGCGGTTGCCGCATTTGCCGCGGAACAGCACGCGGGATCATGAGCCCCTCGCATGTACTTGAACCCACGTATGAACGCCTGAAGCGCGAATTGCTGGACGGTCGGTGGCCGCAGGGCACACGACTGGAGGCGGCCCGGATTGCCGACGATTACAGCGTCAGCATGACCCCGGTGCGTGATTGTCTCAACCGGTTGACCGGCGAGGGGCTGATCGTGAGCGTTCCCGGAGAAGGCTTCCGCGTTCCGCGGATGGCTGAGAAGGAGTTGCGCGACCTGCTCGACCTGAATCTCGTGCTGTTGAGTCTGGCGCTGGCCCGCAGCTCGCGCCCAGGCCCGTCACAGCAAATCCTCCCCGATCGCCCTGCGCTTCCGGAGAGTATAGAAGACCTGTTCAGCAGAGTAGCTTCGGGCGCTGATAACGCGGCGATTGCGCACGTCATCGGGCGAATCAGCGAGCGGCTCTCGGCAGTCCGGCGAATTGAGGAGAGGATATTTCCTGAAGCCCAGGAAGAATTCCGGAACATCCGCTCTCTTTTCATGGCAGGCGATCCGCACCTCACGAGGGCGCTGAAGCGCTACCACATGCGACGGATCCAGCGAGCGGGAGACTTGGTGGCAGCGCTGCCCCTCGAATAGCACAAGCCAAGCTTCAGCCCCCGACTCAATAGCCATTGGTGAGCTGGCCCCGCCTGGAATCATCCCAGCGCATCGCCGTCGCTACCAGACCGCAGCGCGCAAAAAACGCCGCATCCAGAAAAAATTTCGGGCTATGCGGGCGGGCGCAAATCGCGCTTACATATTGCTTACATGGCTCCGATTTCGCGACTTGTAAGCAGAAATCCGTCCCCGCCGGGGGGAGGAAATCTTTGATTTTACTGAGGAAAACTGGAGCGGGCGAAGGGATTCGAACCCTCGACCCCAACCTTGGCAAGGTTGTGCTCTACCCCTGAGCTACGCCCGCTCACTGGCGCTGACAGAAACCGCGATTGCCGCCGTTCCTGCCGGAGAG